>Ga0307479_10001354_pt1 | contig 22336 bp, 25 predicted proteins | sample atmos_gasesECM4C_FD_203743 | JGI IMG/M metagenome (GOLD analysis project Ga0307479, IMG submission 203743) | Hardwood forest soil microbial communities from Morgan-Monroe State Forest, Indiana, United States - atmos_gasesECM4C_515 | ecosystem: Environmental > Terrestrial > Soil > Temperate...
GTCCGGCGGCGGGAATCGGCGTGAGGGTGGCTTTGGATGAGATGAGCGAAGAGGATCTCGAACGATACGAGGCCGAGATCGAGCTGGCCCTCGTCCAGGAGTACCGCACCGTGCTCCCTCTCTTTCGGTACGTGGTCGAGACCGAGCGGCGCTTCTACCTCGCCAACGAGGTGAAGGTCTCGGTGCGCGACTCCGCCACGCCGACCGTCGTCGAGCTCGAGCTCGACGACGCCTGGGTGTGGGACATGTACCGCCCGGCTCGCTTCGTCCCTCACGTGCGGGTGTTGACCTTCAGGGACGTGAACGTAGAGCGGCTGCCCGAGCGCGACACCTGAGTCCGTGCGCTACGGCAACGCCGCGGTGGGACGGCGCGGTGAGGAAGCCGTGGCGGCGTGGTACGGGGCCCGCGGCTTTCAGGTGCTGGCCACGAACTGGCGCTGCTCCTCCGGCGAGCTCGACCTCGTCCTGCTCAGTCCGGCAGGCGGCACCGTCGTCTTCTGCGAGGTGAAGACCAGGACCTCGTCGCGCTATGGATCTCCGGTCGAGGCCGTGACGGTAGCGAAGCGGCGCCGGCTTCGGGTACTGGCCGGACGTTTCATGACCGAGGCTCGGCCGCCCGGTCTCGTGGTCCGGTCCATCCGCCTCGACGTGGCCGCCGTGCGGGCCGGGCCCGGAGGTGCGCCCGTGGTGGAGGTCGTGGAGGGTGTCTGACCGGTCGATGCTCGGTGGCGCTTGTCGGGGCGTGGAGGCGAATTGGCGGCGATCAGTAGGGTGACGGGCGCGGCGCGCCGGTTGCGGGGGCGGCCGACGCGACATAGGGACGGGAGCTGAGCGTGGGGAGCACCAAGACCATCGTGGTGGACCGGCGAGACGGCGTGGTGACCGTTACGCTGAACCGCCCCGAACGCAAGAACGCCGCCAACGGGCAGATGTGGCAGGAGCTGCTCGAGGCGTTGGCCGAGGTGGCCCACCAGCGCCAAGACCGCGTCCTCGTGGTCACCGGCGCCGGCGGGGCGTTCTGCTCCGGTGCCGACATCGCCGATCCCTCCGGGGTGAGCGGCGACCCCGCCGACCCGCATCTGGTGCGCATGCGCTTTCTCGGCGAGGTGATGCTCGCCCTGCACGAGCTGCCCAAGCCCACCATCGCCAAGATCGGGGGCATCGCCGCCGGAGCGGGACTGAGTCTGGCGCTGCAGTGCGACCTCACCGTGGCGTCACACAGTGCCCGGTTCTCCGAGATCTTCTCCCGACGCGGCCTGTCCGTCGACGGCGGCTCGTCGTGGTCGTTGCCCCGGTTGGTCGGCCTGCACCGGGCCAAGGAGCTCGCCTATTTCGCCGACATCCTGTCGGCGGAGGAAGCGGAGGCGATCGGTCTCGTCAACCGGGTGGTGCCCGACGCCGAGCTCGACGCCTTCGTCGACGACTGGGCCGACCGGCTTGCCGCCGGGCCGCCGTTGGCCCTGTCCATGACCAAACGGTTGTTGAACAACGGATCGCTCGTGACCATGGCCCAGGCCCTCGAAGACGAAGCGACCAGCCAGACCGTGAATTTCTTCACGGCCGACACCGCTGAAGCGATGCGGGCCTTCGCCGAGAAGCGTGAGCCGCGCTTCGAGGGTCGCTGAGCTCCCCATGAGCGTGACCGCGCCCCAGGTGTTGATGCTGGCGCCGATGCGCTCTGAGCTGCGCCCGCTTGTGCGGTTGACGGGCGGGCGTCCCGATCGACTCGGTGGTGTGGCGGTGCACGTCGGACGGGCCGGACGAGCTGCCATCACGGCGGCGATGATCGGCGTCGGGCCACCGGCGGCACGGCGCTCGACCGAGCGCCTGCTCGACGCCGGCCGGTTCGACCACGTCGTGGTGAGCGGCATCGCCGGGGGAGTGGGACACGGAGCCGTCGTGGGCGAGCTGGTGACGCCGGCATTCGTGGAGGATCTCTCGAACGGCCGCCGCTTCACGCCCACCACCCTCGGTTATCACCCGCCTGCGGGGGTCCTTTCGACGACCGCCGAGCTCATCGTCGACGAAAGTGCCGTGGCCGCTCTGGTGGAACGGGGGGTGGTGGCCCTTGACATGGAGACCGCCGCCGTGGCCGAGGTGTGCGAGGAGCGGGCCCGTCCCTGGTCGGTGTTCCGCGTCGTGAGCGACCGTCCCGAGGACGGGCTTCTCGACCAGGGTGTGTTCGAACTGCTCGAGCTGGACGGCACCGTCAATCTGATGCGCACCGTGCGTTACGTGCTGGCCAAGCCGGCACGCCTCGGGCCGCTCGCCCGCCTGGGCCGAGACGCTGCCGGCGCCGCTCGAAAAGCGGCCCGTGCCGCGGTGAGCGCCAGCGCCACTTTGTGAGGGTGGCGTCCTCGGATCAGTCCTTCTCCGGCCGAGGCGACTCGTCGCGCTGGACGTGGGCGGCGACGTACAGCCGGCCGTCTACGTGCACCGGCTGGAGCCGGACGGCGATGGGAACGAGCTCGTCCTCCGCCGTCTCGGCCTCTGGGTAGAGCCCGGGGTCCATCTCCCGTTCCCGGGGCTCGACCTGGTAGCCGCGTCGGTAGGCCTGATGCCCCCAGCGACGGTCCGACGGGACGAGCATCTCCACGAACTCGCCGGCGATGTCGTCGGAGCTCATGCCGAACAGCTCCTCGGCAGGCCCGTTGAGCCCCAGGACGACGCCTTGGAAGTCGACGACGACCACGGCTGCTTCGTGAGCGGCGCACTCGGGCACGGCCCGTCGGACCTTGTCGGGGACCTCGAGCGACGGCATCTCGTCAACGGTCAAGGCACGCTCCTGGGAAGGGATACGGTCGGGTTGCCGCGCCTGTCACCCCACGGTAGCGGCCCCTCGTGGCGGCACCGACGCCGGCGCTGCGGCCTCGGTGACCATGGAGCAGCGTTCCTTTCGGAGGAGGTGCGAACGTGCAGGACGACTTCGAGGCCGAGATGGCCGCCGCCGGACGGACCGCGACCACCTGGTCGAACGGTCCCGACTACCACTACGGCTCGCACACCCACCCGTATCGCAAGACGCTGTGCTGCCTGGAAGGCTCGATCGTCTTTCACACTCCCGACGGCGACGTCGCCCTCGAAGCGGGACAGCGCCTGGTGCTGGAACCGGGCACCCCGCACGCCGCCTCGGTGGGCCCCGACGGCGTGCGCTGCGCCGAGGCCCACGGGTGATGTCGAGGCCACGGACGATTCCGAGGCCACGGACGATTCCGAGGCCACGGACGATTCCGAGGCACCTGGGCGTCACACCTGTGCCCTAGCGTTCTCGCCGGCGCTTCGTGCGGCCGGCGCCCCTTCGAACACGGCCCTCTCGGACAAGCGGCGACATCGGTCGCCCTCCGAAAGGAGATGGCTGTGCTCGCCACGGTCTGGTCAGCGACCCTGCAGGGCGTCCAGGGCCATCGCGTCGACGTCGAGGTGCACGTCTCCAGCGGGCTTCCGTCGTTCACGGTCGTCGGACTTCCGGACACGGCGGTGCGCGAGTCGCGCGATCGCGTCCGCGCTGCCGTGCTGTCGAGCGGCTTCCCCTGGCCGTCCTCGCGTGTCACGGTCAACCTGGCGCCGTCGTCACTCAGGAAGAGTGGCGCCGGGCTCGATCTGGCGGTCGCTGTGGGCGTGCTCACCGCCACCCAGCTCCTCGCCGAGAGCCACGTGGCCGGGACCGGCTTCATCGGCGAACTCGGGCTCGACGGCTCACTGCGGCCGGTGCCCGGGATCGTCCCCATGGTGGACGCCCTCGGCTCGGCGCCCGTCATCGTGCCCATGGCCTGTGTCGCCGAAGCGAGGCTCGTGTCCCCGCACGTGCGCGGCGCCCGCAACCTGTCCGAGGTGGTGTGCGCCCTGCGCAAGCAGGCTCCCTGGCCCGAAGCCACCTCGGCGCCGACGCCGCCGGTGCGGGCCTGCCCCGACCTCACCGACGTGCGGGGCCAGCCCCTCGGGCGACGGGCGGTCGAGGTGGCAGCGGCTGGCGGTCACCACCTGCTGCTCTTGGGCCCGCCCGGCTCGGGCAAGACCATGCTGGCCACCCGGCTTCCCGGCCTTCTGCCCCCGCTCTGCCGCGCCGATGCCCTCGAGGTCACCCGCGTGCACTCCGCGGCCGGGTTGCCGCCCGCCGCTGCGCTCGTCACCCGACCGCCCTTTCGCGCCCCTCACCACGGCGCCACCGAGGTGTCGTTGGTAGGCGGGGGTACGGCCTGGCTCCGCCCCGGCGAAGTGAGCCTGGCCCACTGCGGGGTGCTATTTCTGGACGAGCTGGGAGAGTTCCCGACCGCCGTGCTCGACGCCCTGCGCCAGCCCCTCGAGGAGGGCGTGGTGCGGGTGCGACGCGCCCGGGGTGCTGCCGACCTGCCGGCACGCGTGCTGCTCGTGGGGGCGATGAACCCCTGCCCGTGCGGTGAGGGGGCCGTGCGCGGCGCCTGCCGGTGCAGCGACGCGGCGCGGGCGCGCTACGAACGGCGGCTCTCCGGCCCGCTCCTCGACCGCTTCGACTTGGCGGTGTCGCTGTCGCGACCGGAGGTGGGCGATCTGCTCGGCGGCGTCCCGGGTGAGTCGACGTCGGTCGTCGCCGCCCGTGTCGACGCGGCCCGAGGGGCGGCGATGGCGCGGGGCGTCCGGTGTAACGCCGAGTTGGCCGCTGCCGCGCTGCGTACCTGCTGCCCGCTGTCGTCGGCGGCGACGTCGCTCCTCGAACGACGCCTGCTCACCGGGGCCTTGTCGGCGCGTGGCCTGCACCGCGTTTGGCGTGTCGCTCGTACCGTCGCCGATCTCGACGACCCGGACGGCCCCATGACCGAAGAGCACGTTGCTGAGGCGCTGGCTTTGCGGGCTGGCCGCGACAGCCTCACGACGAATCGGTGAATCCCTTGCCGGCACAGGATGCGAAGCAAGAAGAAAGCCAGCTCCAAGAGGAGGACCTCGCCTGTGCCGCCGCCCTGGCGTCGCTGGGCCTGTCCCCGGCGCGACTGCGCCGTCTGCTCGCCGGCGCCCGGCCCACCGAGGTCTGGAGCCGGGTTCGCTCGGGGTCGCACCCTTACGACGCCGACGGCAGGCTGGCCGCCGGCTGCGACGGCGGGCTTCCGGAGAGAATCGAGCGTCGATGCCACAGTGCCGGCCTGTCCATACTCGTGTTGGGGGCGGCCGGCTATCCGCGGCGGCTGACCGACGACCCCGAGGCGCCTGCGGTCCTGTTCGTCAGAGGTGACGGCTACGCCCTCGACGGCGAGCCCCGTGCCGCTGTGGTGGGGACGCGCAGCGCCAGCGAGCTGGGTCGGCGGGTCGCCTTCGACATGGGTGCGGCCCTGGCGGCGTCCGGTGCAGGGGTGGTGTCGGGACTCGCCCTGGGCATCGACTGCGCGGCCCTGTCCGGCGCGGTGACCGCAGTCGAATGCAGCGTCGCTGCTCCGGTGGCGGTGTTGGGCACCGGCCACGACACTCTGGGCACGGCAGAACAGCGGCGGTTGGCTGCCTCCATCGCCGAGACCGGTGCGGTGATCTCGGAGCTTCCTCCCGGGGCGCCGAGCGCCCGGTGGAGGTTCGCCGTGCGCAACAGAGTCATGGCTGGGTTGGCCGACGTGGTGGTCGTCGTCGAGTGTCACGCCGAGGGAGGAGCGCTGCATACCGTGCAGGCCGCTCGGCGCCGCCAGGTGCCGGTGGCGGCTGTGCCCGGATCGCTCCGCGGCTCGGCGTCCGAGGGCACCAACGCCCTCCTCACCGAAGGGGCGTTCTGCGTCCGCGACGGGAGCGACATGCTGTCGCTCCTGGCCCGCCTCACCGACTGGGTGCCGGCGTCGTCACGGTCTACCGCTCGGCCCGCCCCGGCGCCCGCTCTTCCCAGCGGGCTCGGCCCTCTCGACGCGTCGGTACTCGACGCCCTCCAAGGCGAGAGCCTCGGGCTCGACGCCCTCGTGCTGCGCACCGGCCTGTCGCTGGCCTCCGTGGCGGTCGCCCTCGAACGTCTCGCCGACGCCGGCCTGGCCCTGTCCGAAGGGGGGTTCTGGGCCCGCTCGGGCTCAGCGCCCCGGCCATGAGCCATCCTGTGTCGTGCGATACATCGTCGACGGGATGAACGTCATCGGCACCCGGCCCGACCACTGGTGGCGTGACCGGGCCGCGGCCCGGCGAAAGCTGGTCCAGGGCCTCTCCGCCGTTGCCGGCGACGCGGCGATCACCGTGGTCTTCGACGGTCGTCCCGAAGCAGGCGAGCTGGACGAGGCGGCAGGGAGCGGTGTGACGGTGCGTTTCGCTCCCGGCGGCCCCAACGCCGCCGACGACGTCATCGCCTCCTGCGTCGGCGACGATCCCGAGCCGTCCTCGCTGATCGTCGTCACCTCGGACAACGCCCTCGCCGGCAAAGTGCGCACCCTGGGCGCTGCGGTCATGGCATCGAAGGCCTTTCGGCAGCAGCTCGACCGATAGGCGCCGATCGCAATGTCTGTACTCACGCGGTTGGGGTTTCGCTTGCCCGCTGTCTTCGCCACCGCAGACACCGGCCCACTCCTCCCTCGACTCGTCGATCTGGGGCTCGCCGCCGAGAGGGCCGGCTTCGACTCTGTGTGGGTGCCCGACGTGACCGGCGAACCCCGGTCGCACCCCGAAGCGGCGCTCGAGGCCTATACCACGCTCGGCGCCCTGGCCGCCTCGACCACCACTGCCCGCCTGGGTGCGCTGGCCAGTCCCGTTCCCGGCCGTGCGCCGGCGCTCCTCGCCAAGCAGGTCACCACTGTCGACGTCTTGTCGGGCGGACGAGCCGTGCTCGGCCTGCGGTCCGCTCGGTGGCGACTGACGGGTCGGCGTGTCCAGCTGGAGCAGCTCGACGAGGCGGCGCAAGTGTGCAGGGCGCTCTTCCGCCACGAGGTCTCCACGTTCACCGGACGGCACTTTCGTGTGGAGCACGCCGCCAACCGGCCTGCACCCGTCCAGGTGGGTGGTCCACCCATCCTTCTCGCAGGCGCCGGGGGCAGGGGGCTTCTGGCGGTGGCAGCTCGCCACGCCGACGCCGTCTTCATGCAGGTGACTCCCGCCGTGTTGCGTCGGGGGGTTGTCGCGCTCGCCACGATGTGCCGACGGGCAGGACGGGAGTCCGGCGAGGTGTCGGTGATCGCCGCGCTGGATGCACGTGCCTCGGGGTGGGAGACGAGCGAGCAAGACGCGCTGGTGAGAAGGGCAGCGGCGCTGCGACAGGCGGGCGCCCACGGTGTGGTGGTGGAGCCGTCTGCGAGCACGCCCCCCGACGCCCTCGAGCGCCTAGGCGCCGTGCTGCGCGACCTCGCCTGACACGAGGCTCCGCTCGAGCTCAGCGGTCGCCCGAGGTCTCCAGTGCCACGAACGGATCGACGGACGGTCGTCCGAGCGCGGCGGCGGTGGTCTCGTTCGTGACCTGGCCACCGCTCACCGCCAAGCCCGGCACCAGCCCGGGGTCGAGCTCCAGGGCGCGGCGCACACCGTTGGTGGCGAGCGCCACGGCGTAGGGGATAGTGGCGTTGGTCAGCGCATAGGTGGACGTGTGCGGCACGGCGGCGGGCATGTTGCCCACGCCGTAGTGGAGGATCCCGAAGTGCTCGATCACCGGCTTGTCGTGGGTGGTCTCCGTGGTAGTGGCCACGCATCCGCCTTGGTCGACGGCCACGTCGACGATGACCGAGCCCCGCTGCATCTGGCGCACCATATCCTCGCTGATCACGATCGGCGCCCGCCCGCCTGGGACCAGGACGGCCCCGATCACGAGATCGGCGTCCGCCACCGACCGCTCGACGACCGCACGGTTGGAGGCGAGCGTCATGATGCGCCCGCGGTGGATCTGGTCCACCACGCGCAGACGGTCGAGATCTCGGTCGAGCAGGAACACCTCGGCCTCCATGCCCTGGGCGATCCAGGCCGCATTCAACCCGACCGTGCCGGCGCCGATCACCACCACCCGGGCGGGACGCACGCCGGGGGCGCCGCCCATGAGCACCCCGCGCCCGCCCGGCGCCCGTTCCAAGAAGTGCGCCCCTACCTGTGGTGCGAGACGGCCCGCCACTTCGCTCATCGGCGCCAGCAGCGGCAGGCCGCCGGAGGAGGACCGCACCGTCTCGTAGCCGAGCGCGGTGGAGCCCGACGACAACAAGGCGTCGGCCACAGCCTGGTAGGCAGCGAGATGGAGATAGGTGAACAGCACCAGCTCGGCACGAAGGAACCGAAATTCGGCAGGCTGCGGTTCCTTCACCTTCAACACGAGTTCGGCAGACCATGCCGTCTCGCAGTCTACGAGCTCGGCACCGGCGGCGACGAAGTCGGCGTCGTGGAGCGCCGACGGCGCGCCGGCGCCTGACTCCACGAGCACCCGGACGCCGTGGGTGGTCAGCTCTCGGGCGCCGTCGGGGGTGAGCGCCACGCGGTTTTCTCCCGGCTTCACCTCGGCCGGCACTCCGACGATCACGGACGGAGGCTACCGCCGGACGTTCCGAGATCGGGGGAGCCGTGACGCGTGGAGCGGCGTCCGGTGGCGACATCGGGCGAGCGGGGTAGCCTCGAACCCGATGAGCGACACCCGCGTCGAGACCGACTCCATGGGGCCGATCGAAGTTCCCGCCGAGCACTACTGGGGGGCGCAGACCGCTCGCTCACTCATGCACTTCTCGATCGGGGACGACACGATGCCCCGCGAGGTCATCAGGGCGTTCGGGATCTTGAAGGAGGCGGCGGCACGCGCCAACGCCGATCTGGGGCGCCTCGACTCTGAGCTGGCCGAGCTCATCGTGGAGGCCTCCCGCCAAGTGGCCGACGGCAGCCTCGACAGCGAGTTCCCCTTGAGCGTCTGGCAGACCGGCAGCGGCACCCAGACCAACATGAACGCCAACGAGGTCATCGCCAACCGCGCCATCGAGCTGGCCGGCGGCGAGCGCGGGTCGAAATCTCCGGTGCACCCCAACGACCACGTCAACATGTCGCAGTCGTCCAACGACACGTTCCCGACGGCCATGCACGTCGCCGCAGCTGAGCAGATCGTCCACGCCTTGCTCCCCTCGCTGCGGGCGCTGCGCGAAGCGTTGGCGGACAAGGCGCGTGAGTTCGACGACGTGGTGAAGATCGGCCGCACCCACCTCATGGACGCCGTGCCGCTCACGCTCGGGCAGGAGTTGTCGGGATATGTGGCCCAGCTCGACGCCGATCTCGCGCGCCTCCAGCAGTGCTTGCCCGATCTCTACCAGCTGGCCCTGGGCGGCACCGCGGTGGGGACGGGGCTCAACACCCACCCCGAGTTCGGGGCCCGCGCCGCCGCCTACATCGCCGAGCTCACCGGTCTGCCCTTCGTGCCCGCCCCGAACTTCTTCGCCGCCCTGGCTGCCCACGACGCGCTGGTCCAGGCGAGCGGGACCCTGCGCACGTTGGCTGTGTCGCTCACGAAGATCGCCGACGACCTCCGCTGGCTGGGGTCGGGACCGCGGGCAGGGCTGGGCGAATTGGTGCTCCCCCCCAACGAGCCGGGCTCGTCGATCATGCCGGGCAAGGTCAACCCGACCCAGTGCGAGGCCATGATCATGGTCTGCATCCAGGTGATGGGGAACGATGGCGCCGTTGGCGTGGCCGGCAGTCGCGGCAACCTGGAGCTCAATGTGTGCAAGCCGGTGATCATCTACAACGTGCTCCACTCCATCCGGCTGCTCACCGATGCCACCCGTACCTTCCGTCAGTTCGCCATCGAGGGCCTGGAGCCCGATCGCGAGCGCATCGCCGCCCACGTGGCCAACTCCCTCATGCTGGTGACCGCTCTGAGCCCGATCATCGGCTATGACAAGGCGGCCGAGGTGGCGAAGAAGGCCCACCACGACGGGACCACCCTGCGCCAGGCCACCCTGGCACTCGGGTACCTGACCGGGGAGGAGTTCGACCAGGCGGTGCGACCCGAAGACATGATCAACCCCCGATGACCCCGTGACCGTCCTCGACCCACAGACCGTCGACGCCGCCCTGGCGGAAGGGATCGCCTGGGATCGTGTCGACGCCGAGTTGGTGAAGGTCAGGCGCGGTCGGGACTTCGTCGACTCGCTTGCCTACGTCAACGCTGTCGGGGTGCTGGCGGAAGAGGCCGGTCATCACCCGGACATCGACATCCGCTGGAACGTGGTGACGCTGCGGCTCTCCACCCACTCGCAGGGCGGCATCACGGAGGCCGACCTGTCGCTGGCCCGCCGCATCGACGCCATGGGCGAGGTGCCCGAACCCACGTGATTCGCGGGCGGACGCGGCCATGGCGCTACGTGCCGGCCACCGAGCTCGACGGGGAGGCGCACGTCGTCGTCGACGGTGCCCCCCGTCCAGGCACGGTGCTCACGTTGTCGCACTGGCCGGGCACGCCCACCCCCCGGGCGCTGTGGGCCGACACCTCGGCCGAGATCGTGCTGGCCGCCCTGGGGAACAGGTCGAGGGCGCTGCCCCGGGACGCCGAGGTGGCCACCGTCGACCACTACGACGCCGACGGGGTCATCGCCCTGGCCATGCTCGTCATCGACGGCGTGGCCACGGCCCACGGCCCGCGTCTGGCGGCGGCGGCGCGCGCCGGGGACTTCGACGTGATCGAGGACCCCGCCGATGCGCTCGTGGCGTTCGCCCTGGGGGCGCTGAGCAGCGGCGGCCCGGCGCCGACCGGTACCGACCGCCGGCCCGACGCCACGGCCCGCGCCGTCTGGAGCGCCCTCGAGCACCTTCCCGGCCTCCTCTCCCGACCCGAGCAATTCGAGGAGCTGTGGGGACCGGAGCACCGCGCCTATCAGGCGGCCCTCGACCTGAAAGCCTCGGGAGAGGTCACCATCGAGGAGCACCCACAGGTCGACCTGGCCGTGGCGCGCGTCGACGAGGACGCCCCGGCTCTGGACGCGGCCGGTTGGAAAGGTTCAGCCGTACACCCAGCCGTCGTGCACAGCGCTACCTGCTGCCTCCGGGTGGCCACGCTGGTGGGGCGGCGCTACAGCCTGCGCTACCGCTACGAGTCCTGGGTGCGTCTCGTGAGCCGCACACCTCAGCCGCGTGTGGATCTCTCGGGGCTCGCCGACCGGTTGACCTCGGCGGAAACCGACGGAGGGCAGTGGTGGTTCGAGGGCGCCGGCGCCATCACCCCGGCCCTCGCCCGCCGAGACGGCGCCGAGAGCACGCTCGCGCCCGAGGAGTTCATCGCCGCCGTCTCGGAGGTGCTGGCTGTCCTCGACGAGGGACCGCCGGCGTGGGATCCCTACGTACTGCACCCAGGGGCAAGTGGGGTGACCGGCTGAACGGCCAATGGGCCCGGCGAGGCAACGAGGGGCGCTTTCTGCAAGCGTCTGCCTGCCTGCGCCGCCGAGGTTTCACCCTCTTCCTACCCGGCTGTTTCGGTCAAGCCATCGACCGGGCCCACTGACCGCCTGCGACCTTAGGCCCCGCCCACGTCGCTGACTAGTGGCTATCGTCGGCAGGCGGCCCGGCCACGGGCAGGTCCCACAGCGGGAACCAGCGCGACAGGTCGGACTCGACCGGCAGGTCGGAGCCCACGAGGCTGCGGATGCGGAGCTCGAGCTCGCTGTCGCGCTGGTCCTCTCCGCACGGGGCGAAAGGGTAGAAGGTGCCGCGCTTCGCCAGGTACACGAGGTACAGCGGTTGGCTGACGGCGTCGGTGGCGTCGGAGGCGTTGCCGGGGGCGAAGCCGAACACCGAGCACAACAGCTGGGTGCTCCAACCCGCATCTTCGAGTGAGGAGTGCACCACGTGCACACGGGTCACGAGGTCGTCGATGCCAGGCGCGTCGATGAGGATCCAGCGGTAACCAAAACGGTCGCCCACATGGCGCACCGCCAGTGGCGCCGCGGCGGCGGTGTCGGCCGATGGCTGCGTGAGCGCGGATCCGGTCCCGGCTGCGGACCCCGCCGGCGAAGGGCCGGCGGCGTCGTTCATGCGCAGCATCTGCTCCACCTCGTCCTGGACCTGTTCGAAGGGCTCGCCGGCGGGAGGCTTGAAGCACACCCCAGCTCGGCCGGTGGAGACCAGGCCTGCCGAGGCTTGCAAGGTCACCGCAGCCGAGGGCAGGGCAAACAGGGCGTCGAGGTTGGCGCGTACCGGCTTGGTGCGTCCGAGAATGGTGTCGAGCAGGCCCACTCAGCCCTGCCCTTGCGGATGATCCCCGTGGCGGAGGATCACGCCGCCGGGCCGGCCATCTCGGCCTCGAGGCGGGCGAGCTGGTCGAGGCGCTTCTGCAGGGGCGGGTGCGTCGAGAACAGCGACGACAGGCTGGCGCCGTTGGCGATGGCCGGCGTGAAGTAGAAGGCGTTGAAGTGCTCGGCGGAGCGCAGGTCGCGGGTGGGGATGCGGCCCATCTCGCCCGTGACCTTGATGAGCGCCGAGGCCAGTAACGAGGGCCGCCCGATGAGGATGGCCCCGGAGCGGTCGGCGGCCAGCTCCCGGTAGCGGGACAACGCCATGGTGAGCAGGTAGCTGATGGCGTAGACGACGGCTGATACCAGCAAGACGATCATTTCGACGAGCACGATCTGGCTACCGGAGTTGTTGTTGTTGCCCCGCCCGCCACCGCCGAATCCGCCGAAGAGGCCGGCGTAGAGCATGAACCTGGTGGTCAGCCCGGCCAGCATCCCGAGGAAGCTGGCGATGGTCATGACCGCCACGTCTCTGTGGGCGACATGCGACAGCTCGTGAGCCAGAACGGCTTCGAGCTCGGGTTCTTCGAGGCGGCGCATGATGCCGCGGGTGGCGCACACCACGGCGTTGTTGGGGCTGCGTCCCGTGGCAAAGGCGTTGGGCATGTCGACCTCGGCCACGGCGACTCGCGGCTTCTTCATGTCGGCCAGCGCGCACAGGCGGTCCACCACGGCGTGCAGCTCGGGCTCCTGCTCAGGGGTGACCACGTGGCCCCCCATCCCGAAGAGGGCGATCTTGTCGGAGAACCAGTACTGACAGAACAGCAGCCCCCCGGCGATGATGACGATGAGGATGATGCTCTTCAGAAAGGCGAAGAGGATCCCCACGAAGGCTGCGTAGAGGATGACCATGAGCAGCCCGGTGAGGAACATCCGGGTGTTCAGGCCACGGTCGGGCGGGATGCGGCGGGCGATCGCCATCAGGAGCTCACCTCTGGGTGCTCGGTCTGCGGGGCCGGAGCGGCCTCGGTTTGTTCTGCTGCCACGGGCTCGGCGTCTGGCTCGGCGCCGCCGCTGGCACCGCCCGCTGCCAACGCTCCGGCAGAGCCGGCACCCACCTCGGCTTTGAGCTGGGCGAGCTCGAGATCGACTTGTGAGGCGTTGGCGACCTTGTCCAACTGGGCCTGGATGTCGTCGGTGTCGCTGGTCAAGTCGGTCAGTGCGCCCGATGCCAGCAGCTCGTCCAGAGCGCCGGCGCGCGCTTGCATGGCGGCGATCTTGTCTTGGGCCCGCTGCATGGCCATACCGGCGTCGCTCATCGATCTTCCGATCCCGGCTGTCGCCTCGCCGATCTTCGACTGTGCCTCGGCGGCGGTGTAACTGGCCTTCATCGTCTCCTTGCGGGTGCGGAATTGCTCCACCTGGCCTTGGAGGCGCTGCAGTGTCTCGGTGAGCTTGTCCTGTTGGGCGGCGATCTGTGTGTGCTGGGTCTCGAGGTCACCCAACTCGGCGGCGACGGCGGCGCGGCGCGACAACGCCTCGCGAGCCAGCTCCTCGTTCCCCTGCCCGAGGGCAGCGCGGGCCTGGTTCTGGAGCTTGGACCCTTGCTGCTGGAGCTGCGCCGCCTGCATCTCGATGCGCTTCTTGGCCGTGGCCACCTCGGCGACGCTGCGGCGTACCTTCTGCAGGTTCTCGAGCTGCTTCTCGTAGGAGAGGTCGAGAGTGTCGCGAGGGTCCTCGGCGCGGTCGAGCACCTTGTTGGCCTTGGCTCGGAAGATGTTCGCCAACCGTTGGAACACGCCCATGGCGTGCGCCCCTTTCGTGCGTGCGTCACGGGCCGTGCATGGGCACGGCACGCCTCACCGAGCATAGGGGAGCGGGGCTCCCGAGCCGGCGCGCCGGGCGGGGTATCAGGCCCGGGGCCAGGGGTTTCTGCCGGGCGGGCGCCGAAAGGCGTGGCCGGTACGCTGCGGAACGATGAGCGAGTCGCTGTGTCTGCTGACCGTGCACGCTCACCCCGACGACGAAGCGTCGAAGGGACCCGCCACCGTGGCCCGCTATCACGACCAGGGCGTGCGCACCGTGCTCGTGTGCTGCACGGGCGGCGAGCAGGGGGACATCCTCAACCCGGCCATGGACACCCCCGAGGTTCGAGCGGAGCTGCCCGAGATCCGTCTCAGGGAACTGGCGGCCGCTACGGCCGTGATCGGCTACGACGAAGTGGTCATGCTCGGCTATCGCGACTCGGGCATGCCCGGCACCCCCGCCAACGAAGACCCTCGGTGCTTCGCCCGTGCTCCGCTCGAGGAGGCGGTGGGCCGGTTGGTGGAGGTCATCCGTCGCGAGCGCCCGCAGGTGATCGTCACCTACGACGAGGACCAGCGTGGGTATCCCCATCCCGACCACCTCCGGGTACACGAGGTGTCGGTGACTGCGTTCGACGCCGCCGGTGACCCCGATGCCTACCGAGAGGCAGGGACATCGTGGCAGCCGCTCAAGCTCTACTACGCGGGCTTCTCGGGAGAGCGCGTGCTCGCCATGCACAACAAGTTCCTCGAGCTCGGCCTTGAGTCACCCTTCGACGATGCCTGGCTGGAGCGGGCCCGCACGAACCAGCGCCAGTACACGACGCGCATCGACGTCTCCGGCTACGGCGACGTCCGGAGACGGGCATTGCTCGCCCACGCCACACAGATCGACCCCGAGTCACCGTTCTGGTTCGGGTTGCCGCCCGAGGTGATGCGCGACGTCCATCCTGTCGACGAGTACATCCTCGCCCGGCAGGCGCAGACCGCCGACGACATCGCCGCCGCCGCCGGTGACCCAGGATCGCTCCGGGTGCCAGCCGACATCGGCGCTCAGGAGGACGATTTGTTCGCCGGTGTGCGGGACCCCGCCACTCGATAACATGCGCCGGCGCGGCCCAGGGGCCGGCGCGTCGGCATCGACACCGGCGCCACGCTGCGACGATGGAGGCACTCACATGTCCAAGTGGCTGAGCCAGGAGTGGCTGGACGAGACCAGGAAGATGGCGGAGGGTCAGCCCGATCGGCCTGGAGCGTCTGCCCGGATGCAGTACGTCGTCACTGGCGCTCCCGACGGGGACATCGAGTATTACTGGGTCCTCGAGAACGGCAAGATCCTCGAGAGCCAGCTGGGACATCTCGACGACGCCGAGGTCACCCTCACCACCGGCTACGAAGACGCCATGAAGATCCAGAAGGGTGAGCTGGACGCCAACGCTGCCTTCATGCAGGGCAAGGTGAAGGTCACCGGCAACATGGCCAAGGTCATGTCGCTGCTCCCCATCACCAACGCACCCGAGTACAAGCAGCTCCAGGCGGAGATCTCCGCCATCACCGAATTCTAGAGCCGCCCGGGTCCGGCGCCGTCGGCGCGCCGTACCGGGCGGATCCTTTCAGTCGCGCCCCATGAGCTGGCGCAGGGCCCGGTAGCCGATCACCGCCGCCCCGGCGCGTTCCAAGGCGGCGGGCAGGTCGTGGTCGTCCACCAGCAGCTCGTAGTCGTCCACGCGGGCCGGCCAGTCGGGGGCGAGCGCCTCGAGCTCGGAGCTCGACACGGCAGGGTGCAGGTACACCTCGGTCACCCCCGGCTCCAGCTCGGCCAGGGCGTCGACGAGGGCCTTCCGGGCGCCCACCCCCGGCACCTCGACGAGATTGTCGGGGAACACCAGGCCGGCCTCGGCGGCGAGGGCTCGGAAGGGGAACCCGGCGAGCGTCTCGGTGTATGCCCCTGACAGACGAAGGGGAAGGCCGAACTCGACGGCCAACTCCAGGTAGACGTCGAAGAACTCCGGCCGGTTCTGCAGGGCGTCGAGGTGGGCGTCGAGGTGGCTCACGTCGAAGCCCCAGAGGATGGCCCGCTCGATCTGGGCCCGGCACTCACGTCGCACCTCGTCGAGATCGGCGTGGTCCCACAGGTCGTCGACGGTGCGGGGAAAGCCGCCGTCACCGTCGAGGAGCGAAGGTGCCTGGGTGATGGGGCCCCACCGGTACAGGTCGAGCTCGGCGTTCAGGGTCAGGTGCACCCCGACGTCGTCGCCGCGGTAACCGGCGGCCGCTTCCCGTGCCCAGGGACAGGGGACCATGAGGCTGGCGCTCGAGGCACGGCCCTCCCGCAGCGAGCGGTAGACGCCGACGTTGGCGGCGTGGCAGAGCCCGAGGTCGTCACAGGTGAGGATGAGCAGCTTGGCGTCGACGTCGAATCCGAGGCGCTCGGCCAGGCTGCGCATGCGCCCGACGGTACACCGGCCGATCTCTGGATCAGGCGGCGTCGGGCTGACCGAGACGGGCCCGGCTGGCCTCGAGGACGGCGCGGGCTCGTGCCACCCCGACGAGCCCCAGGCGCCGGGTCTGTGGATCGATCCGCCAGGCCCCTCGGACCGGGGACGACGGCGGCGTAGGTGACGGCTTGGGTGTCGTGTTTTCGATGGTCATCGGCAGCGGTTCCTGCATGTGGCCATTGTGGGCGGAGGGTGTAACACTGAGCCGGGTGGAGCGCTACGGCATCACCGTCCCCTTCGACGACGTCCCTCTGGCCGAACATTTCCGCTGGTTCACCCGTCTCGCCGAGCTTGGCTACACAGACGTGTGGACCGGAGAAGCCAATGCCGCCGACGGGTTCACGCCCCTGGCAGTGGCGGCCCTGGCGGCGCCGGAGCTCTATCTAGGCACGGCGGTGGTACCCGTCTACACGCGTGGCCCGGGTCTCCTCGCCATGCAGGCAGCCACCATGGCCGAGTTGGCCCCGGGGCGCTTCGCCCTCGGCGTCGGCTCGAGCTCCGACGTCATCGTCGAGCGCTGGAATGCCGGCACCTTCGAAGAGCCCTACCGCCGCGTGCGCGACACCGTCCGCTTCCTGCGTCAGGCCCTCACTGGTGAAAAGGTGGACGCCGAGTACGAGACATTCACGGTGCGGGGTTTCCGGCTCGGCCGAAAGATCACGACGCCCCCGCCCATCTATGTCGCCGCCTTGCGCCCGGGCATGTTGCGCCTGGCCGGGCGGGAGGCGGACGGCGCCATCCTCAACTGGCTGGCCGCCGACGACGTCCCGCAGGTGGTGGCCGAGGTGGGACCGGACAAGGAAGTCGTGGCGCGCATCTTCGTCTGCCCCACCGACGATGCCGATCGGGCCCGGACGGTCGGGCGGCTCGGCATTGCCGCCTACCTGAACGTGGCCGTGTACGCCGCCTTCCACGAGTGGTTGGGCCGGGGTCCGCTGCTCAAGGGCATGTGGGAGGCGTGGCGGGCCGGCGATCGCAAGGCGGCGGTGTCCGCCATCCCCGACGAGGTCGTCGACGCTCTCATCGTGCACGGTTCACCGCGAGCCTGCCGGGAGCACGTCCAGCGGTACGTCGAGAACGGCGTGACGGTGCCGGTGCTGGCCGTCCTCCCCGGCGCCGACGATTTCGAGCGCGCGGTCGCCGAGCTGAGCCCCTTCGGCTAAGCCCCTCCGGGTCAGTCTCGGCGAAAGCCTGAGCGACTGCGCCCCAGACTCGAACCGCCGAGATCAGCCGCCAATCACGTCGGCAAGGGCGCTGTCGACATCAGGGTGCGAGAAAGCGAAGCCGCCGTTCTCCAGGGCCGTCGGCCGGGCGCGCTGACTGGCCAGCAATACCTCGTCGACGAGTTCCCGGCCCAGGGCGAGACGCAGTGCCCGGGCGGGCACGGCCAGCACCGCCGGGCGGTGCACGGCGCGGCCGAGGGCCGAGGTGAACTGGGCGTTCGTGACCGGGTTGGGCGCGACCGCGTTCACCGGCCCCGACAGCGTCTCGTGGTCGAGGGCGTGCAGCACGACGTTCACCTCGTCGGTGATCGATATCCAGCTCACCCACTGCCGTCCCGAGCCCAGCCGGCCACCGAGGCCCAACCGGAACAGCGGCATCTGGCGGGCCAGGGCGCCACCGGACCGAGCCAGCACGATGCCGGAGCGAAGGCACACGGTCCGGATCCCGGCTGCCCCAGCCGAGGCCGTCGCCGCTTCCCAGCGTCGGCACAGCTCGGCCAAAAACCCGGTGCCGGCCGGGCTGGCCTCGTTCAGCTCCTCGGCACCCCGGTCGCCGTAGATCCCCACCGCCGAGGCGTTCACCAACACCCCGGGCTGTGGGTCGAGGCCGGCCAGCGTGGCCGCCAGCAGTGTCGTCGAGTCGACCCGGCTGGAGACGAGCAAAGCCCGGCGCGCCGGCGTCCAGCGCCGGTCGCCGATCCCCGCCCCCGCCAGATGCACGGCCGCCTCGACGCCGGCCAGGCTCCGGCCGTCGAGAGCGCGTGACCCGGGGTCCCAGGCCACCTCTCCGGCCCGGGGGGTGCGGCGGACGAGCCGCACCACGTGGTCACCGCGCTCCTCGAGTGCTCGGCACAGCGCCGAGCCGATCAGGCCGCTCGCACCGCTCACCGCCACCCGCATGGGAGTGCTCCTTTTGGGGGTCGCCTCGCCGACACTAGGGGCCGTGGCGCAGGCGCTCGGCCCGGCCGAACGAGCCGCTGAGAGGCTCGAAGGCCGAGGCGAGTTCTCCCGGCGCCACGGCGCACCGGGTGCGAGACTTCGCCCCATGTCGACGGCACCGGGGTCTGTTCTCGCCGCCGCCTCTGGGGCCGAAGTCGGCATCATCCTGGGCGTCATCGCCTTCGTGGTGGTCGGCCTCATCTTCCTGTCCTCGGCGATTCGGATCGTCACCGAGTACGAGCGCTCGGTGTTCTTCCGCCTGGGACACGTGCGTCCCGACGCCAAGGGCCCGGGGGTGATCTTCCGGATCCCCGGGGTCGACCGGTTGGTGAGGGTGACGCTGCGGGTCGAGGTGGTCGACATCCCTCCCCAAGCCGTGATCACCAAGGACAACGTGACCATTCAGGTGGACGCTGTCGTCTACTTCCAAGTGGTCGACCCGGTGCAGGCGGTGCTCGGTGTCGACAACTTCCGCTTTGCCAGCCAGCGCATCGCCATGACCAGCCTGCGTTCCATCATCGGCCGCCACGAGCTCGACAACCTGCTCGCACACCGCGAGGACGTGAACAACGAATTGCGCACGGTCATCGCCGCCTCCACTCATCACTGGGGCGTGGAGGTCCGCCAGGTCGAGCTGCGCGACATCACCCTGCCGCCCGAATTGCTCCGGGCCATGGCCCGTCAGGCCGAGGCAGAACGGGAACGGCGGGCCAAGGTCATCGCAGCCACCGGCGAGCTCGAGGCCAGCTCCGAGCTGTCCGAAGCCGCCGCCAAGCTGTACCAGTCACCGGGCGCCTTGCAACTGCGCGCCTTGCAGACCCTGGCCGAGGTGGCGAGCGAGCACAACTCCACTTTGGTGTTCCCAGTGCCGATTGAACTGCTCACCGGATTCCTCGGCAACAGGGGGACCCCTGCCCCCCCGGCCGCAGCCGAGAAGGTCGCGCCGGAGCTCCCGACTCAGCCCGGCTCGGCGTAGCGGGCCCGCACCTCGGCGTCTGACGCCCGGACCTGGGCGGCCATGACGTCGCGGTGCTTCTCGAGCTCCTCGGCCAGGCGTGGTTGTGCCAACGCCAGCATGCGCACGGCGAGCAGCCCGGCGTTGCGAGCGCCGTTCACGGCCACCGTGGCCACCGGGACGCCCCTCGGCATCTGCACCATGGCGAGCAACGAGTCCATGCCGCCCAAGTCTCCGACGGCAATGGGCACACCGATCACCGGCAGCGCTGTCGCCGCCGCCAGCACACCGGCGAGGTGCGCCGCCCCACCAGCTCCGGCGATGACCACGCGGATCCCTCGTTCGGCGGCAAGGCGGGCGAATTCGATGGCGTCGTCCGGTGTGCGATGGGCGGACAGCACCCGCACCTCGACGGGCACCGAGAACTCCTTCAGCGCCTCGACGGCGCCCTCCATCACCGGGAGATCCGACGCGCTGCCCATTACCACGGCCACCGACATGGACAGCGACCCTATCTGCTGATGGTCGTGTGCTTGAACTCGTTGAGCTCGGGACGGCCTGCCATGAGATCGAGCACATGCTCGATGGTCGAGCGAGCCAACTCGGCGTCTCCGGCGGGACGGGTCATGACGCGCACGAACACCGCCGCGTCGCCCACGATGAACGTCGGCACTCCGAAGACCTGATGGGAGGACGCCGCCTCCTCGTGGGCCTTACGGAACACCTCGCGGGGCCAGCCCTCGGCGAGGGCCTCGAACACCAGGTCGGCGTCGACACCGCCGTCCTCGAGCACCTTGCGGACCACCGACTGCTGGCGAAGGTCCTCGCCCCGGTCGTGGCGGGTGGCGAACAGCGCCTCGTGGACGTCGAGGAAGCGGTCCGGGAAGCGGTCGCGGACGACCAGTCCCGCCTCGATGGCGAGAAGCGACGGGGCCTTGCCCGGGTCGACCCATACTGGGGTCCCGCCCTCTTCCACGTGGACCTGCGACAGCGAGAAGGGCACGAACTGCACCTCCCACTGCGCACCGGCGCGCAAGGCCTCGATGAGGTGTTCATGAACGTTGCGGGCAAAGGGACAGCGGTAGTCGTACGTGACAGAAAAAGGGGGAATGCTCACGGAAGTTGTCAACGCCACCACTGAGCAAGCATTCCCGGCACGGTCTCGGGCTGCTCCGAGAAACGATCGCTCAAGGGACCGACAACTCGGAGGGCGAAGGCCGGCGAAGGCCGGCGTCGGGCCGGAAGGTGCCGAGAAACGGAGCGAGCAGCGGGCGGCGCAGGCTCAGTGGTCGCCGGCGGCGACGCCCACAGTGACGTTGGCCCCCGCAGCGGCGGTCACGGCGGGCGTGTCGCCTTCGGCCATCTCGTCCATGCCGATGGGGCCCTGGGCCTGTCCGGCCAGGAACTGCTTGACGATGGGATCGCTGCTCGCCGTCATCTCCGCCTTGCTCCCGAAGGCGACGAGCCGGGACCGGAAGAGCAGGCCCATGTAGTCGGCGGTGCGCATCACCGACTGGATGTTGTGGGTGATGATGAAGAAGGTGGCCTCGGTCTCTTGCTGGGCGGTGTTCACGAGGTCGTCGAGATAGGCCACCCGCACCGGGTCGAGGCCGGAGTCCGGCTCGTCGAAGAGGATGATCTTGGGGTCGAGCACGAGGGCCCGGGCCAGTCCGGCCCGCTTGCGCATCCCCCCGGACACCTCACCGGGGAGCTTGGCCAGGTGGTCGACGAGGCCCACCAGCTCCGCCTTGGTGAGCACGATGGCCCGGATCTCCCGCTCCGACTTGCTGGTGTGCTCCCGGAGCGGGAAGGCGATGTTGTCGTACAGGCTCATGGAGCCGAACAGGGCGCCGTCCTGGAAGAGCACCCCGAACTTGCGTCGGATGCGGAAGACGTCCTTCTCGCGCACGTCGGTGATGGGCTCACCGTCCACGAGAATCTGACCGGCATTGGGCTTGAGCAGGCCGATGATGACCTTGAGCATCACGGACTTGCCCGTTCCCGAGGGCCCCATGATTGCCGTGGTCTTCCCCCGAGGGACGTCGAAGGTGACGTCGCGCAGCACGGTGTGGCTGCCGAAGGACTTGGTGACGTTGCGGATCGAGATGATGGCGTCCGTACCCGGGCCGTCGTAGGGCCGGGTGACGGGGAGCTCCCGGGTGGGGGAGCCCACCGTGTGCGCCTGACGCCAGGAGGCCATCGACCGCTCAGCCGCCTCCGAGAAGACTGCCCGACGCCTGGCTGACCGTGGACCCCACCGTGCCGAGCGTGTTGCCGAGGAGCCCGGTGTTGCTCAGCGTCGAGCCGGCTGTGCCGAGTGCGGCGCCCGCCGTCGTGCCCGTGGTGTTGTTCACCGTGTTCCCCACTGTGCCGAGCGTGTTGCCGAGGGTGTTGTCGAGGTTGCTTCCCACTCCACCGAGGCTACCGCCGACGTTCTGGATGGTGTTTCCGATCTGGGAGGTCCCGGGGACACCGGACAACGGCGTCGTCGTCCCTCCGGGAAGGCCCGGGGTGGGGGGCAGCGGCACGCCGGGATTCCCGACGAGCCCGCCCAAGGTGCTCCCGCCATTTCCACTGTCCGTGGTTCCCGTTGCCGACGGGATTGCCGGCGTCGTGAGCGGCAACGAGGTGGCCGGCGTCGAAGCCGTCGAGCCGCGAGGCACGGCGGTGTTTCCCGAGTCCGAGTTCGTCACTGTGGTCACGTGCGCCGGTGCGTTGAGGGTGGCGCCGATGACCATGGCTGTGGCGGCGACCGCCGATCCCGCCGCCACCACTGCGCCCTTGGCCCCGGTGGCGGCGACTTTGCTGAGCCCAC
>Ga0307479_10001355_pt1 | contig 22331 bp, 19 predicted proteins | sample atmos_gasesECM4C_FD_203743 | JGI IMG/M metagenome (GOLD analysis project Ga0307479, IMG submission 203743) | Hardwood forest soil microbial communities from Morgan-Monroe State Forest, Indiana, United States - atmos_gasesECM4C_515 | ecosystem: Environmental > Terrestrial > Soil > Temperate...
TTACATCAGCCCCGAGCTCAGCCTGAATTTTCACTACTTCTTCATGCGCAAACTTTGGTTCGCGCAGATTGCCAAAGCGCTCATCGTCTTTCCCGGCGGCTTCGGCACCATGGACGAATTGTGGGAAATGCTGACGCTGCTCCAGACCGGCAAGCTCCCCAGGCACAATTTGATTTTGATCTACGGCAAAAAATACTGGGACGAAGTGCTCAATTTTCGCGCCATGGTGCGCTGGGGCATGATCAATCAGGAAGAATACAACCTGCTGCAATTCGCCGACACCGTCGACGATGCCTTCACTCGCGTCCGCGAACGCCTAGAGAAGTACCACATGGTCCTCGATTCCGACCTGTAACCGCGCGGCTCTTCCACTCGCAATTCGAGACCCGGCCAAACGCTTATCTGCTCATTGGAAGTTGGCAACCGCCGTTTGCGCCGCATTGATCGTCACGGAGCAGCTTGTCGGTATGCTGCCGGCCGAAGGGGCGCAAGCCGGGGGGGTGCGCCAGCCCTTGAACACGTGTCCTGGTTGCGCTGTCGCTGTCAGCTTCACCACTGTTCCAGCAATGAAGCTTGCCATGCAGGTCGGTCCGGAACAATTGATTCCAGCAGCGCTGTTGGTCACCGTACCGCGACCTGGAGGGGCTACAACTACGGTTAGCGCGAAGACTGGGCTGAATGTAGCCGTGACCGCCTGTGCTCCGCTCATAATGACTGTGCAGCTTCCGGTGCCCGTACAGCCTCCTCCACTCCATCCCGCGAACGCGAAGCCGCTGGCGGGGACCGCGGACAGCGTCACGCTAGTTCCGCTATTGAAGCTTGTCGTGCAGCTGGCCGAACAACTGATCCCACCAGGGCTGCCGGTGACCGTGCCAGAACCCGTCACACTCACGGTCAGCGAGAACGTTACAACGCCGAAAGTCGCCGTGACCGAACTGGCGGCGTTCATGGTGATGGCGCAGTTTCCAGTACCCGTGCAGGCGCCACTCCATCCCGCAAAGCTGGTGCCTGCTGCTGGGGTCGCCGTCAGCGTCACGACAGTTCCGCTATTGAAGTTTGCACTGCAGGTTCCGGGGCAGTTGATTCCTCCGACGTTGCTGGTGACCGTGCCTCCACCCACGACAGTCACTGAGAGTAGGAACGATTGGGTGAATGTGGCTGTGACTGACTGTGCTGCGCTCATGGTGACGACGCAGGCTCCCGCGCCCGTGCACCCTCCACTCCATCCGGAGAAAGTCCAACCTGAACTGGGAGATGCCGTTAGCTGTACGCTTGTTCCACTGTCAAATGTAGTTGAGCAGACTCCCGGGCACGAAATTCCGCCAGGGCTGCTCGTTACCGTGCCGCTGCCCGTGATTCCGACGGTTAAAGGAAAAATCAGGGTGAATGTGGCCGTCACCGATTCAGCTTGGCTCATGGTGACGACGCAGCTCCCGCCCCCGCTGCAAGCACCGCTCCAGCCAACGAAACGCGAGCCGCTCGCCGGTGTCGCCGCTAGCGTGACCATCGTTCCCACTTTGCGGAAATTCGCCGAGCACGCTGCTGGGCAACTGATCCCCGCAGGACTACTCGTTACGCTGCCGCTGCCACTCCCCGCTAGCGTCACGCTCAACGCAGGTCCCTGGTTCAGGAGAACAAGAATGGAATTCTGGAAATCCAGCAGCGCAACTTCCGGCGTACCACTCTGGTCGAAATCGGCGATCCATGCCTGCACGAAAGCACTGCCAGCGCCAGCGAGGTAGTCCTGCACCGGCTGGAACGTGCCGTCTCCGTTGCCTTCGAGTAACTGTATTCCTTCATACGGAATACTAGTTGCCCTGAGCGGTGGCTCACCCACCACAAAGTCCAGCTTGCCATCCAAATTGAAGTCGCCCACCGCCACCCAAGTAGGTCCAAAAATCGTGGGAGTGCCTAATGTCACGGTCGTCGGCGCGCTGAAGGTCCCGTCCCCGTTGCCTAAGTAAACGTAGGCGAAGCCATCGCCCGAAGTAACCACAAAATCTGGGCTGCCATCATTATTGAAGTCACCCACCGCAGCTATGTTGGCGTACTTTCTGGTAAGCACGGCGGGGGCCTTGAACGTGCCATCGCCGTTCCCGAGGAAGATGGCCACGTCGCCATTGGTATTGTCCGTGGTAATCAGGTCAAGGTGACCGTCTTTGTTGAAGTCTGCTGCTGCGAGCCACTGTAGTGATCCCCCGCCTGTGGGGGTGATGATCGGCGTCCCAAACGTTCCATCTCCGTTTCCGGGCAAGATGGCGATATTAGGTGAAGCCCCGTCTTGGTTGGACACCGCCAAATCCAGCTTGCCGTCCCCATTGAAGTCGCCTGCAACGATCAAACTTCCGAAGACGCCGCCCGTAGACGAGACCTTGGGGGCCTGGAAGGTGCCGTCCCCATTTCCAAGAAAAACAGCTACGGTCGTTGGATTGCCGAAGCTGTTGCGCACCGCGAAGTCCTGTTTTCCGTCGTTGTTGAAATCACCTGTTACCACGCCGCCAGGAATTCCGGAGAAAGGCATATTGATGGGCGCCTGGAACGTTCCGTCACCGTTACCTATCAGGATGCTGATGTCGTTATCGGGACTGTTTGTCACCACCGCGTCCAATTTGCCGTCGCCGTTGAAGTCAGCAAAAGCGAGGTACCCGGGGGCGTTGCCGGAAATAAAAATCCTTGCCGCCTGGAAGGTGCCGTCGCCAATGCCCAAGGCCACCGTCGCGGAGTCGACCGGATTGTTGGTGCTGGCCACCCAGTCAAGCTTGCCGTCGCCGTTGAAGTCGCCCACCGCCAGTGAGGCCACACTTGGCGCCGTCCCGAACAACATCTGCGTTCCCAATGTGCCGTTTCCGTTCCCCCAAAGCACGCCGACGCTCGCGGCGCCGCTTACCCCGCCCATGGCGACAACGACGTCTGGCTTGCCGTCACCATTGAAGTCGCCCACCATAACGGCATTCGGTGTAGCGTAGCCAGGAATTACGGCGCTGGCCGTCGGCAAGGTCATGCTCAACGGATTGTTCACGGGCGTGAAGTTGCCCGCACCGTTCCCGAGAAAGATGCTAACGCCCCCATCGGCTGGGGTCGTCGCTACCAAATCGAGGTTGCCATCGTTATTAAAATCGGCGACCGCTACACCGTAGCCAGCCGTGGGAAGGGCGAGCGTCGTGAGCGTCGGCTGGAACGTCCCATCCCCATTTCCTAAGAGAACAATGACTTCGTTTCCGCTCGCCGTGCTTCCAATTTCATTCCGCGTCGATACTGCCAAGTCAAGATGGCCATCTTTGTTGAAATCACCAACCGCCGCTTGCCACGCCCCAATCAACCCGCCCAAGCCCGTCGCTAGCGGTGATTGAAACGTTCCATCTCCATTGCCGAAAAGGATGGCTACCGCGTCAGTTGAACCTTGTGCCTGGGCTACAACCGCCAAATCCAGTTTGCCGTCGCCGTTGAAATCCCCGGCCACCACCGTCTCAGCGCCGAAGAACGAAATCGAGCTGCTCAAAGTAAAAGTGCCGTCGCCATTCCCAAGTAATACGTCCACTACCGTCGTGAAGCAGCCGGGGGCAACTACGGCGATATCGGGAATCCCATCGCCATTGAAATCTCCCACCGTTATCCAGTCCGGATTGCAGGCCACACTCGTAGTGACCGGCGCCTTGAAGGTACCGTCGCCATTCCCCAACAACACGCCCACGTTGTTGCCGCCGCTGTTGGTCACGACAATGTCGGGATGACCATCCTTGTTGAAATCAGCCACGGCAACCCCAGTCGGACCGCCGCCTCCCGTCCCAAACACCTTCGCCGTTAGGAAGACGTTGCCGTTTCCCGTCAGCGCAGTTCCCGTTTGCGCAAGCGAACAGGTTGTGATCAGCAAGAATGGCAATAAGGATTGCCAACCCACCCGCAGTAGATATCTGGGAATTCTAAGGTGGATCCCAACGCTGATTGTCATGGTCGCTCCAAGGCTTGAGGTCAAAGAACTTACAAAGACCCATACGTCGCCGCGGAAACGGACACACCGCCCCTGCCGGGAAATGTGCTAGACTTCCCGCATCGTTTCGCGTTCGGTGATTCCCGAGCAGCCTTCCAGGATTTGGCTACCTGCCCTGTAGCGTTGGGAGGGCAAGAATGTCCTTAAGAAACTCCAAATAAGTTGCAAAAGCTTAGGTTTCGCAATGCTCAGGCGGGAAAAAGTCGTCTATCAGTTTGGCCCATTCCAGTTTGATTCCGCTCAACATCTGCTCTTTCAAGCTCAGAAAGTAATCCCGCTCCCGCCCAAGGCCGCTGAAACGCTGGAGGTTCTGCTCGAGAACCATGGCCGCTTGGTCGAAAAAGAGGTTCTGCTGAGGTCCGTCTGGCCGGATACTTTTGTTGAAGAAGCGAACCTTACCGTGCAGATCTCCGCCTTACGGAAGATCTTCCAAGAACAATCCAATGGTCATGCCTACATCGAAACGGTACCCCGCCGCGGATACCGTTTTGTCGCCGACGTAATTGAGCGTTCCGATGCCGGTATTCGCCAGCCAGACGCGCCGCCGCCCCCGGCTGCCATTCTGCCCCTCTGGTCTCGTCTTCAGCGAAGGACGATACTGGCAGCCATCGCACTACTTGGCTTGGTCTTGGTGATGTCCGTTGCCTTGATTATCCGCAGGAGACAAAGTTCCGGTCTGGATGTCAGCCAGATCCGCTCCATCGCCGTTTTGCCCCTGCAAAATCTCTCCGGCGATGCTAGCCAGGATTATTTTTCCGACGGCCTAACGGAAGCACTCACCACGGATCTTGCTCAGATACATGCCCTTCGCGTCGTCTCGCGAACCTCGGCGATGCGCTACAAGGCAACAACGAAGCCTCTTCCTCAGATTGCCGCCGAGTTGAACGTGGACGCCGTGATCGAGGGTTCGGTCCTCCAATCCGCAGGCCGCGCGCGTATTACCGTGCAATTGATCCAGGCGAAAACCGATCGGCATCTTTGGGCCAACACTTACGAGGGAGACGCCCAGGATATTTTGGGCCTGCAAACTGTGCTTGCCAAGGCCGTCGTTCAAGAGATTCGCGTCACCCTCACGCCAGAAGAGCAGGCCCGGCTGACCACCGTTCGCTTGATTGATCCTGACGCGCATGAGGCTTACCTCAAAGGCCGCTTCCTCTGGAACCAGCGAACTCCAGAAAGCACCAAGAAAAGCGTCGCTTATTTTCAGCAAGCCGTGCAGAAGGACCCACAGTATGCCGCCGCGTATGTCGCCTTGGGAGAGAGCTATTCGCTTCTGGCCGCTAATGATATTGAAGCGCCTCAAATCGTCGTACCTAAAGCCAAGGAAGCTGCACGCAGAGCCCTGGACCTCGATGGTGGATTGGGCGAGGCCTACGCGACTCTTGCTCACTTGGAATTCCTGTACGACTGGAATTTCCCCGCCGCAGAGCAAGAGTTCAAGCGGGCTTTGGATTTGAGCCCTAATTATGTTACGGCCCACCAGTGGTACGGAATAGTCCTGATGGCGGAACAGCGCTTCGACGAGGCCGCGCGTGAATTTACCACTGCGCTGGCCATCGATCCTCTCTCGCTCATGACCAGTGCCGACTTGGGACAAGTCTATTTTTACTCCGGCCGCTTCGATAGGGTCATAGAGCAAACCCGGAAAATCCTTGAAGTTAACCCCGCCTTTCCACCTGCTCACGACCTGCAAGGAATGTCCTACGAGCAGCAAGGTAACTACGAGCAAGCTGCCTCGGAATTTCAGAAGTATTTTGAGCTTAGCGACCACGGCAACGACGCCAAGATGCATCTGGCGCATCTCTATGCCGTAAGCGGACGTGGCACGGAAGCTCGAAAATTGCTCTCCGAACTGGAAAGTCCGCCAAACGGGCAATTTGCCTCGCCTTACGACATAGCCAGCATTTACGCCGCGCTTGGCGAGAAGGAAGCCGCTTTCCGCTGGCTTGAGCGAGCCTATAGGGAGAGAGCCGCTATGATGCCAATGGCAAACATCGATCCCCTGTTCAACCCTCTCCGGACGGACCCACGTTTCGACAAGTTATTGCGTCGAGTGGGACTTGTAGGAGGTGGCCAATGATTACGGGCGCCCACGTAATCGTCTACAGCCAGGACCCCGAACTGGACCGTGCTTTCTTTCGGGACGTTCTCGAATTCTCGTCGGTGAACGCCGGTCATGGCTGGCTAATCTTTGCTCTGCCACCTGCCGAAGCCGCATTTCATCCGTCGGAAAAAAACGACGTACACGAGCTTTATTTCTTGTGCGACGACTTGAAAGAGACCATGGAGTCGTTCCGGAACAAGAATGTAAAATGTGGTCCCGTAAAGAAAGAGCGCTGGGGGAATCTGACCCAGATTACGCTTCCTGGTGGCGGCCGCATCGGCTTGTACGAGCCGAAACACCCCATAGCCACTGGCCACTAACTCCGGCCAATCATTCCAGGCAGTGAGCGCCAGTGAGCGCCCTGGCATAGCTCCCGTTGTCATTTCGCCCGAAATCTGGGTACAAACCCTACAGCATTGCTGATACGCTTTCGCGTGAACCCCTGTATTCGCATTTACGTCCCCGTTTCTTAGACTGTTGGTATTCGGCCATCCCTTTACGTTCGAGTTACAGGAGAGTGGAATGAGCATCAAAGGTCAGTCAAGAAGGTTAGGTCTGGGGAGCATGATTTTCGCGGGCGGCGCACTGGCCGCGCTGTTGTTCACCGGGGCGCCGCAAGTCCGCGCCGATCGTGATCGCGATTGTCAGAAACGTATTTCCAAGGCCGATCACCGGCTGCATGAAGCCATCGAGCATCATGGCTACCGCAGCGAGCAGGCCGAACGCGCCCATCGTGTATTGGTCGAAGAGCGCGAGCGCTGCTGGAACACCTACCATCGCTGGTGGGATGAAGACGAACATCGCTGGCACGACAGTCGCGATTGGCGCGATGACGACCACGAGCATTATCGCGACCACAGATAAGCTGGAAGGCACCCACCTCACATGCGTCTCCGTTGTGGTGGCGCAGCGCGAAAGCAGATCCCTCAGCCTCCCCGGGAGAGGCAGGTTGCGGAAGACCGCAACCTGAGTGTCGGGATGACAATTCCGTGCGTTGTTGCGAATTTTCCGGCTGCGCCATGCGCCATCGATTTCTTAATCCTCCTCTGTGTTTTTCGTGTCCTTTCATGGTGAAACCGTTCTCCTACGGTGATTCCTACTTGAGCAGGTACTGCTGCAGGAATTCCACGGTGGCGTAGAACTGGAAGTCCTGGTTGGATTTCTTGCGGTAGCCGTGGCCTTCGTCTTTGGCGATCATCAGCCAGGTGGGCGTGCCTTGCTTCTTTAGCGCGTCGAAAATTTGCTGCGATTCGCTAACAGGCACGCGCGGATCGTTCTTCCCTGCCACCACCAACATCGGTTTCTTGATTTTGTCGATGTTGTTCATCGGCGCGATTTTCTCCAGGTATTCGCGCATTTTGGGGTCGCGCTCGTCGCCATATTCCACGCGGCGCAGGTCGCGGCGGTAGGCCTCGGTGTGCTCGAGGAAGGTGACCAGGTTGGACATGCCCACGATATCCACGGAGCAGCGGATGCGATCGCTGTAAAAAGTGGAAACGGCCAGGGTCATGTGCCCGCCGTAGCTGCCTCCCGTTACACAGATGCGCTCGGAATCCAGGTCAGGGCGCGAAGCGATCCAGTCAAACAGGGCGTTGATGTCTTTGTAGGTGTCGTCGCGTTTGAAGCCGTTATCCAGCAGTGTGAAGGTTTTGCCGTAACCGGTTGAGCCGCGCACGTTGGGGAGAATCAAGGCGATGCCCAGCTCGTTGAGGTAGTAGTTGCCGCGGCCCAAGAAATTCGGCTGGGATTGGCCTTCCGGCCCGCCGTGAATCACCACCAGGACCGGGCGCTTGCCGGTAAACTTGGCGGGCGGCTTGTAGAGGAACCCGGAAATCTCTTTACCGTCGAAGCTCTTCCAGTGCACCAGCTCCGCTTCCGGGAAGGCGTCGGTTTTTACCGCGGTCTCGCTGTCGGTCCAGCGATCCAGCTTTCGTCCGGCTACATCGATGGAGTAGCAATCCGCGGGACCCCGGGCGTTGTTTAGTGAAAAAGCCAAAAGGTTTCCATCGGGATGCCAGCGCACTCCGAAGATCACTCCCGCGGGAGCCTTCGGCAGGGGCAGTTCTTTTTGTGTGGAGGCATCCACGACGTGCAGGACGCTGGCGCCGTCTTCGTTGGTAACGAAGGCGATGCGCTTGCCGTCTTTGGTCAAATCGAAAGTTTCCACGTCCCACTTGATTGCAGTGGTGAGGAATTTCAACTGCTTGGTGGCGATATCCAGATAGGCCAGGCGCTGAAATTCGGAGTCTTTGTCGGTGGTGAGGAAAACGCCTTTGCCATCTTTGCTGAATTTGGCTTCGCCATAGAAGACCTTGTTTTCATCGGGCGGAGTCAGCGGCGTTTTCTCTCCGGTGGCGGAGTTGACCAGAAACAGATGCGACTCGTTGATGGAAAGCTCCTCGGTCAGGAGGATCTGCTTGTCGTCGGGCGACCAGTCTTGCGGCTGCCAGCCGCCGCCTTTGAGTTGGGTCAGCAAATGGTCGGATTTGGGATCGGCGGGATTCATCAGCCACAGGTCAGTGTCCTGGCCGGTGCGGCGCGTGGACATGTAGGCGATCTGGTCTCCATGGGAGGACCACGGGCCCATCAGATTGCGTGCTTTGCCGTCGGTGAGCAGCGTGACGTTGCCGCTGGTCACGTCGTAGCGGTAGAGCTGGTACCACTCGCCGCCGCCGATGTCCTTCATGAAGACGATGTAGTCGGCGCCGTTGGGGTGGAAGCGCCCGCCGTTGACGGCGTCCGGGTAGAAGGTGAGTTGGTGGCGCTCGCCGCCCGGAGTCTTAAGCAGGTGAAGCTGGTTGGTGTCGGCAAAGCGCGTGGCGATCAGCATTTCGTGGCGTGCGGGATGCCAGTCGGCAAAAATCGCGGTACGGAAGGAGCCGTAGCGGCCAGCCGTGTCCGCCAGCGAGGCGGGAATAGACGGCACGCCGTCAAGGATCAAGCTTTCCGGCGGGGCAACCAACGGCTCCTGCGCTGGAGCCGGCGCAACGAAGCAAAGCAGGATTGCCAGCAGCAAAATCAACGAATAGCGCGGTTTCATCGCAGACCATTCTCCTTAGGCAGCGCACTGTACCTGCTGAGTGAACTGCTGGCAAGAGATGTTGTGGGGGTGCCACCCCCCCGGTATTTGCAAAAAGAGTCCGTAACCTGCTGAAAGGAAAGGGGAGGATGATTTGTTGCTGTACAAATAGCGCGCAAGCTGGTGTAAATACAAGGGTTGAATGGCTTCTGGAGGCGGAACCGTCGGCCGAACATGGTGGACGGTACCACAGTTCTGGACGTTAGTCAAGGGTAAACTTAAGTGCCGTGTATTGAGGTCATTACAGGGTGGAGTATAGTGTCCTGAAGGGTAGATTTTCCTAAGTAGTTGAATAGCTTGGGCTTCATTTTTGTCGCAAGTCGTACACCGCATTTCGCCCGCCTCGACCAGATATTTCGTGATATCTGGTATTCCTCCTTGCACGGCGAATTCAACTATAGGATCGAGTCGTGGGCCTTGTGCTACCAGTGTTCAGGAGGCAAGCGGCACAACTCGAGAAGACTTTCAGTGCAAAGCAACCCGTGACGTTGTATACCGGCCCAGCTTCCCCGGTGAGCCATGTGATAAAGGCGCGGGTAGTAGCGTGATAGCTCCTCGGGAGATACGCCCATCACCAGGCACGCCCGTCGATGCTGCTGCGAGAATCGAATCTCGCACTGATTGGATAGGGCACAACAGACCATTACAACCTTCCCCCCCGGCTGAGAGAAGTGAACTTACCTCCTATCATCCAAGAAGGTTTGGGGAGACGTGCCTAGGCAAGCCTGGGGTAAACTCCTGGGCATGTCGTGGCGAGAACATATTCTCGAGAATTTTGCGGGGGATTTGGAGTATCACCCGCGGCGCGGGGCGGTTTATCTTCTTCTTGGCACTGCCGCCCTGGGGTTCTGGATTTTGTCGCCGCACGAGGTGCAATTCACCACGACTCGTCTTGTGTTCGCTTTAGGTAGCTTGCCGCTTCTTACCAAGGGAATTTTTCTGCTGAGAAAATCTTCAGAGGGCGTAGGGCTGACAGACAGTAATATGGCGGAATTGGCGGAATCTTCTTATCGGAAGAAGCTGCCGAGTCTTCCGGCGCAAGCGGCTCAGGTTCTGCAGGATTTTGGCGCTGGGGCGTTTCTGCTGTGGCCTATTTTGAATATGGGCAAGGATTTTGATCAGGCCTGGACAAATCCTCCACGCGGATGGGTTTGTCTCAGTGGAGCAGCGCTGTTCGCTGTGGGATGGACGGCACGGAGATTTGTATCGGCCGGTGAAAGCCAAGAGCATTCTAGGCAAAGCTAGCATGTTCAAGAAGATACTGATTGCGAATCGGGGGGAGATTGCGGTGCGGATCCTGCGCGCTTGCCGCGAGTTGGGGATTCGCTCTGTGGCGGTGTACAGCGAAGTGGACCGCGGGTCTTTGCATGTGCGGCTGGCGGATGAGGCTTATCCCATTGGGCCGGCGGCTTCGCGGGAGAGTTATCTGCGGATTGACAAGGTGATGGAGGTGGCGCGGCGGGCGGGGTGCGATGCGCTGCATCCTGGGTATGGCTTCCTAGCGGAGAATCCGGCGCTGCCTCGGGCTTGCAGCGAGGCGGGCGTTGTCTTCATTGGGCCGCCGGCGGAGGCTATGGAGGCGCTGGGGTCGAAGACGGCGGGGCGGCAACTGGCTCGGCGCTGCGGCGTGCCTACCGTTCCGGGGACGAATGATCCGATTGAGAAGCCGCAGGAGGCGCAGGCCCTGGCGCAGTCGATGGGGTATCCGGTGCTGCTCAAGGCGGTGGCTGGCGGTGGCGGCAAGGGCATGCGCCTGGTGGCCAGCGACAGCGAGTTCGATTCGGCGTGGCGCAATGCTTCGTCGGAGGCGCTGAACGCTTTTGGCGATGCGCGGCTGTATCTCGAAAAATATTTGGAGAGGCCGCGGCACATCGAGATTCAGATTTTTGCGGATGTGCATGGGCGGGTGGTGTCGCTTGGGGAGCGGGAGTGCTCGGTGCAGCGGCGGCACCAGAAGGTCATCGAGGAAGCGCCCTCTCCGGTGATGACGCCCGATCTGCGCAAGAAAATGGGAGATGCCGCGGTGCGGCTGGCGCGGGCGGGCGGGTACGTCAATGCAGGCACGGTGGAGTTTTTGGTGGACGCGCACCTGGATTTTTATTTTTTGGAGGTGAACACGCGGTTGCAGGTGGAGCATCCGGTGACAGAGCAGGTTACCGGACTGGATTTGGTGAAGCTGCAGATCGCCATTGCAGCGAGGCATCGTCTGCCGTTTGCGTGGGAGACGATCACGCCGCGAGGTCACGCAATGGAAGTGCGGCTCTATGCGGAAGACCCGGAGAATAATTTCTTTCCTTCGCCGGGAAAGATCGTGTCGCGGCGGGCGCCTAGCGGGCCGGGAATTCGTCTGGATGAAGGCGTGTACGAAGGTTGGACGGTGCCGAATGACTACGACCCGCTGCTCAGCAAGCTGATTGCCTGGGGGAATAGCCGCGAGGAAACGGTGGCGCGGTTGCGGCGGGCCTTGGAGGAGTACGCGATCACCGGGATCAAGACGAATGCGGGGCTATTTCGGCGCATTCTGGCGGAGGCGGATTTTCTTCGCGGGGAGATCCATACCAAGTGGCTGGATGAGTTGTTGGCGCGGCGTAAGCCGGGACCGGCGCCCGGCGAGGACAGCGCGATGGACGCGGCAGCCATTGCGGCGGCGGTTTGGCAAACGACGCGGTCGGAGAAGCGCTCGGCGGTGTCGTCGGCGGTGAGAAATGGGGAGTCGCGGTGGAAATTGGAGGGACGTCGGGAGCAGGTGGAGCGGTTGCGGTGAAAGGAAAAGCGAGCAATACTGCGATGCGTACGCGCCCTGAATCTCGGCCGTCCCGGCCGGGACTCGAAGAATTTCTTTGTGCCCCACACGACCCAGGATTGGGTTCGGCAAAATGCGCCGAACCATCCTGGGCTAAATTCTGCGACATCCCTCCGGGATTAAAGAAACACGCTGCGACACAGACCCTTGCGGGACTCGCGCAGCATGCTGCGCCACTACAACGGAACTTAGACGAACGGCGGAAATGAGATGAACGCGGCATGAAATTTGAAGTTAGCGTGGGAGCGAAGAAGCGCGTCGTGGACCTCGACCGAGACGCCAACAGCTGGCGGCTCGCGCTAGATGGAACACGTATTGATGCCGACGTTCGCGAGGTGGAGCCGGGTGTGTTCTCGGTGCTTTTGCGTGGGGAGTCGCATGAGATTCGCGTGACTCCGCAGACGGACGGCGCGCTCACGCTGCAAACTGGGAATCACGAGTTCGTCGCGGAGGTAGTTGATCCGCGGGCTTGGCGCGGAGGCCGGCACGGCGGTGTTGAGGCGGAGGGCCGGCAGCAGGTCTTGGCGCCAATGCCGGGGAAAGTGGTGCGGGTGCTGGTGCAACGGGGCGACACTGTGGAGGCGGGGCAGGGGCTGGTCGTGGTTGAGGCTATGAAGATGCAGAACGAAGTGCGCTCGCCGAAGAGCGGGACCGTGGAACGTTTGATGGCGAAAGAGGGGCAGCCGGTTAATGCGGGGGAGGTGCTGGCTATTGTGGCTTGATCCGCGAAGAAAGATGCCGAGCTGAAGGCCGCGGCGCAACTTTTACACCGGAGCAGAAAAAGCTCGAGGCTGCTCGCGATAAACCAAGCTGGCGTTTGCACCTGGAAAGCGGCGGCAAGACCGCCGCACTCTACAAAAGGCCGCTGGGCTGTCCGGCTGCTGCCCGGACCAGGGCGCGGACTCCGCCCTGCGCTACAGTGCGGCTCACGGCTGACGATTGAGCAAAATCACTAGTTTGTGGGCGCGTTGACGGGGCGTTGCGGTGGATGCTATAAAATGATGTTTCACTAGGCAGCTTCAGGCCCACCGTGTTGCTAATCCTGGGGTGGAAAAGCGCGGTGAGACTGCCTACCTTGTAGGCGTTCGCAGCCACACATTGAAGGGGTCAGGTCCAGGCGACACAACTCTAAATGCAAGAGATTGTTCACCAACTTGGGGAACTTTTCCTTCAGGCTGTGCCTACAGTCCTGATTGTTTTGGCTTTTTACCTGGTGTTGCGGTCGTTGTTTTTCAAGCCGCTGCTGAGGGTGATGGCCGAGCGCGACGAGCGCACCGTAGGCGCGCGCAAGGCTGCGGAGGCGGCGCAGGCTGCTGCCGCAGAGAAGTTGAAGCAGTACCAGGAGGCGCTGAAGCAAGCGCGCGGTCAGGTTTATACGGAGCAGGAAGCCGCCCGTAAGAAACTGCTGGACGAGCGCGCCGGACTGCTGAAAGACGCGCGTGCCAAAGCAGCGGCGCAGGTCGGCGAAGCCAAAGCGCGCATTGCCGAAGAGCTGCAGGCCGCCGTTCGCGACATCCAGACAACCGTCGTGCAACTTTCCGAAGAGATTGTGCGCCGCATTCTGCAGACGCCGCCGCGTCCGAGCCGCCCCGCAAGAGAGGCCCGATGACGAGCAGGCGTTGGCGTGTTCTTACTGGAGTGCTGCTGTTCTTGGTGATCGCTGCGCTGCGGGTGCATGCTGCTGAAGAGGGCAGCGGCGCGACCGAGCGCGCCGCGGAACTGTTCAAGTGGATCAATTTCCTGATTGTTGCCGGATTGCTCGGATGGGTCTTTCTGAAGCTCACGCCGCCGTTTTTTCGTAGGAATGCTGAAGCTATCAGTTCGGCCATCGAGAAAGCCGGCGTGGTTAAGGCTGAGGCGGAGACGCAGTTTCGCGAGGCGGAGAGGAAACTCGCCCACCTGGACAAAGAAATCGCGGATCTTCGCGCCGCGGCGCAGCGGGAAATTGCCGCGGAGGGTGAACGCATCCGCAACGTGACGCGAAGTGATGTGGAGAAAGTGTCGGTGGCAGCGAAGGCGGAAATTGAAGCAGCGGAGCGTGCCGCTCGCATTGAGCTGCGGGTGCTCGCGGCAGACCTGGCCGTCAAGGGCGCAGAATCACTGCTGGCGAGGGAGTTGACGCCTGAGGCGCAGGAATCACTGGTGGCGTCCTTTGTAAGCGGGCTGAAAGGGAAACCGAATTGAAGTCGGCGACCCAGCAATATGCGTATGCCCTGGCGGACGTTGCGTTTGAGCAAGGCGCGGTCGAGCACGTGCTGAAGCAACTCACCGACTTCGGCGCTCTGTATGCCTCGTCGGCGGAGCTGCGAAATTTTTTGTCGAGCCCGGCGGTGACTCGCGAGGCCAAGCATCGCGTGATTGAGAAATTGCTGGGCCGGGCCGGCGCAGACAAAATCGTGCGTAATTTTTTGTTTGTGGTAGTGGATCACCGGCGCACGCAGATTTTGCCGGAGATGGTCGCGGCGGTGCAGGAAGTCATTCGCAAGCGGCAAGGGATTGTAGAGGCGCGCGTTTCCTCGGCGATCGAGCTGAGCGCTACGCAGAAAGCGGAGCTGGCGTCTACCCTGGAGCGAATGACCGGCAAGCGCGTGGAAGCGAGTTTTTCGCTGGAGCCAAGCTTATTGGGCGGGGCGGTTGTGCGCGTGGGAGACACGATTTATGACGGCTCGCTGAGGACGCGCCTGGACGAGTTGCGGGCGCGTTTGGCGGCGGAGTAGGAATCGAGCATCGGGAGCAGGAATGGCGAACATCAAAGCGGACGAAATCAGCAAGATTCTGCGCGAGCAGATCGAAAACTACGAGCAGACCGTTGCCGTAGACGAAGTGGGCTCGATCATCAGCGTCGGCGATGGCATTGCGCGTATCCATGGCCTGGACAAAGCCATGGCCGGCGAGATGCTCGCGTTCCCTCATGATATTTACGGCATCGCGCTGAACCTCGAAGAGGAGCAGGTTGGCGCTGTGCTGCTGGGGGAAACCACCGAACTGAAGGAAGGGGACACGGTCAAGCGCACGAACACGATTATGTCCGTGCCGGTGGGCGATGCGCTGGTCGGGCGCGTAGTGAATCCACTGGGTGAGCCGGTGGACGACAAAGGTCCCATTTCCGCGAAACAGCGCAATCCGCTGGAGCGCATTGCTCCTGGCGTACTGGACCGCCAGCCGGTGCGCGAGCCTTTGCAGACGGGCATCAAGGCCATCGACTCGATGATTCCGATTGGGCGCGGGCAGCGCGAGTTGATCATCGGCGACCGGCAGACGGGCAAGACCGCCATCATTCTCGACACCATCATCAATCAGAAGGGCGGCGACGTTATTTGCATCTACTGCGCGATTGGACAGAAACGCTCGACGATCGCGCAGGTGATCAAAGTTTTGACCGACCATGGCGCGATGGATTACACCATCATCGTTGCTTCTTCGGCCGCGGAGCCTGCTTCGGTTCAGTACATCGCGCCGTATGCTGCTTGTTCAATGGGCGAATATTTCCGAGATAACAAGCGGCACGCGGTCACTTTTTATGACGATCTTTCCAAGCACGCGCAGGCGTACCGGGAAATCTCGCTGTTGCTGCGGCGCCCACCGGGGCGCGAAGCGTATCCTGGCGACGTTTTCTATCTGCATTCGCGGCTCTTGGAGCGCGCGGCCAAATTGAATGACGAGCTCGGCGCAGGCTCGCTTACCTCCCTGCCGGTGATTGAAACGCAGGCGGGCGACGTTTCCGCGTACATTCCGACGAACGTCATCTCCATTACCGATGGGCAGATTTATTTGGAGGCGGACCTATTCAACGCCGGCATTCGCCCGGCCATCAACGTGGGAATTTCGGTGAGCCGCGTGGGCGGGAACGCGCAGGTCAAGGCCATGCGTCAGGTGGCGGGCTCACTGCGGTTGGACATGGCGCAGTATCGCGATCTGGCAGCTTTCGCGCAATTTGGGTCGGATCAACTCGATAAAGCGACACAAGCGCAGCTCGCCCGAGGCCAGCGGCTGACCGAGATTTTAAAACAGGATCAATTCTGCCCGCTGAGCATGGAAAAGCAGGTGCTGGTGATTTATGTCGGAACGAGCGGCATGATTGACACCATTCCGGTGAGCGAAGTGCGGCGTTTTGAGCGCGAGTTTCTGGAATTTGCGGAGGCGAATCACTCGGGGATTTTGAAGAAAATCGCGGAAAAGAAAGCCTTGGACGACGCGATTAAGGCGGACATCAAAAAGGCCGTGGAGGCGTTCAAGGAGCGCTTCAGCGCGGCGGTCGAGCAGGCGCCTGCTGAAGCGCAGCGGACCGAGCGAGCGCAGGAGCCTCGGCGTACGGAAAAGACCGAGAAGGTGGCCAGCTAAGCCTCCGCGCAGGAATTATGCCCACACTTCTCGATTTCCGGCGCCGCATCCGCTCGGTGAAGAACAGCCAGCAGATCACCCGAGCGATGAAATTTGTGGCCGCGGCGCGATTGCGGCGGGCGCAAGAGGCCGCACTGGCGGCTCGTCCCTATGCGCAAGAACTGGCGCGCGTGCTGCGCTCGACCATGGCGCGGATTCAGGAGCCGGAGCATCCGTTGTTGGAGCGCCGCGAAGAGAAAAACATTTTGGCCATCGTGCTCAGCGGTGAGCGCGGGCTGGCGGGGCCCTTCAACGCCAATATCTTGCGCAAAGCCAGCGAGTTCTTTCGCGCCAACCGGAACAAGAAAGTTGTGGTGATCCCCGTGGGCAAGAAGGGCCGAGACTCGTTGAAAAAGGCGGGGTTCCAGTTTGCCGGGGAGTGGGTGAATGTGCTGTCTCGCGTGGAGTTCAAAACCGCGCGCGAAATCGCCAAACTGGCTACAGACCTTTATGCCGAGGCCAAGGTCGACGCCGTGTATATTATTTTCAGCGAATTCAAGAGCGTGATGGCGCCGAATTTGACGTTGGAAAAGTTGTTGCCGATCGAAGCTATTCGCGAAGAGAAAAAAGAAGAAGAGCAATCGGAGAAACGACAGGGACAGCCCGAATCGCAAGTCGACTACATTTACGAGCAGCCGGAAGCGCAGCTCTTAGACAAATTGTTGCCACGCTACGTGGAAACGCAAATTCTGCGTGCCATGCTGGAATCATCGGCGTCGGAATACGCGGCGCGCATGACCGCTATGGAATCCGCGACAAAGAACGCCGGCGAAGTCATCGAGGCTTTGACTCTGCACATGAACAAAGTGCGGCAAGCGGCGATTACGAAAGAGATCATTGAGATCGTGAGCGGCGCAACCTACGGGACCTGATTCGTGACTTGTGACTCGTGAAAATCAAGTCTTTTACCGAATTTCACCGTATGACACGAGTCACGCCGTAACTGGGAGAGCTAATGGCTGAGAAGAAGGCGGCTGTCGGACGCGTAGTCCAGATCATTGGACCCGTGCTGGACATTCAATTCGAGGAGGGGCACCTCCCGGCGATTTACAACGCCGTGCGCATCACCAGTGAAGGGTACAACGTGCCGGAGCCCATTGATGTGACCGTGGAGGTGCAGCAGCACCTCGGAGAAGGCCGCGTGCGCTCGGTGGCAATGGAGCCGACCGAGGGAATGGTGCGCGGTATGAAAGCCACCGACACGGGAGGGCCGATTGAGGTACCCGTGGGACGCGCGACTCTAGGACGGGTGATGAACGTCCTCGGTAAGCCTGTTGACAAGCTCGGTCCCATAAAGAGCGACAAACATTACCCGATTCATCGTCCGGCGCCGAAGCTGGAGGACCAGTCCACCACACTGGAAATGTTCGAGACCGGCATCAAGGTTGTGGACCTGATCGAGCCTTATCTGAAGGGCGGAAAGATCGGGCTGTTCGGCGGCGCGGGCGTCGGCAAAACCGTGCTGATTATGGAGCTGATTCATAACGTCGCGATGAAGCATGGCGGCGTTTCGGTGTTTTCCGGAGTAGGTGAGCGGACCCGCGAAGGTAACGATTTGTGGCTGGAAATGTCCGAAGGCGGCGTGATTGTTCCAGGCAACTCGGATAAATCGCGCGCGGCATTGATTTATGGGCAGATGACCGAGCCGCCCGGGTCGCGTCTGCGTGTCGGCCTGACCGGTCTTACCGTTGCTGAGTATTTCCGCGATGAAGAGCACCTAGACGTGCTGCTCTTTATCGACAACATTTTCCGCTTTGTCCAGGCAGGCTCGGAAGTTTCGGCGCTGCTGGGCCGCATGCCGTCTGCTGTCGGTTACCAGCCCAACCTGAACACCGAAATCGGAGAGCTGGAAGAGCGCATCACCTCGACTAAGTGGGGGTCGATCACATCGGTGCAGGCGGTGTATGTGCCTGCCGACGATTACACCGATCCGGCGCCCGCGGCGACGTTCGCCCACTTGGACGCCACCACCAACCTGAGCCGCCAGATTGTGGAGCGCGGCATATATCCCGCGGTCGATCCGCTGGCGAGCTATTCGCGCATTCTGGATCCGCGCATCGTGGGCGCCGAGCATTACGCTGTGGCGCGCGGCGTGAAGTCGATTCTCCAGCGTTACCGAGACTTGCAGGACATTATCGCCATTCTCGGCATCGAAGAGCTTTCCGACGAAGATAAGCGCACCGTGGCGCGCGCCCGGAAGATCGAAAAATTCCTGTCGCAGCCAATGTTCGTTGCCGCACAGTTTACGGGGCTTGAGGGCAAGTATGTGAAAATCGAGGATACCGTCCGCAGCTTCAAGGAAATTGTGGAGGGTAAATACGACGATATCCCCGAGCAAGCCTTCTACATGGTTGGCACGATTGACGAAGCGCTGGCGAAAGCTGAGAAAATGAAGGCGAGCGCTTAGTTCAGAAATGCTACCGGATTCCATTGAGCTCGTGGTCGTTACGCCGGAGCGGCAGCTCCTGACACAAAGCGTGTCGGAGGTTAGCATTCCCGGCGCGGGTGGCTGTCTGGGGATTTTGCCTGGGCACGCGCCATTGATCACGGAACTTGGCATTGGCGAGCTCAGTTATCGGCCCAAAGGCTCGAGCGACATGGAGCACTTGGCGATCATCAGCGGCTTTGCCGAAGTGCTGGGCGACCGGGTCAGCGTGCTTGCGGAAACCGCCGAGCGCCCCGAGGAAATTGATGTGGCGCGCGCCGAGGAAGCCAAAAAACGCGCCGAGCAGCGCTTGACGGAGGCGGCCAGAAATCCTGAAGTGGATTGGGACCGCGCCTCTGTCGCCTTACAGCGCGCCGTAATTCGCCTGCGTGTGGCCGAGTTTGGACGGAAGCGGCATAGCACGCCGTTCCAAAACCCATAATGAGCAGCCGGAATCCCGAACACATTCCGCCGATCACGATGTACACGACGCGCTGGTGCCCCGATTGTTGGCGCGTCAAGTATTTTCTGAAACAGCGAGGCGTGGCGTACCACGAAGTGAACATCGAGGAGGACGAACGGGCCGAAGCGATTGTTCTCAAGGCCAATCACGGGAAACGTAAAGTGCCGACGTTGAAGGTGGGTGAGCGGTATTTTGCGTGCAGCCCGTTCAATGCGGTGAAGCTTGCCGCGGAATTAAACGTCGCCCTGAATCCGTGACCACGAAGAGGACGGGCAAGAATGTCTGTCCCACGTTGATCCTAATTTAGGGGAACGCCGCGCAGGTAGACATTTTTGAGCTGCAGGTTGTTGTCGAGGAGAACGATATCAGCGTCGGCCCCGGTGCGTAGTGCCCCCTTCTTGAACTCGATTCCTAATAGCGTGGCGGGATTCAGGGTAAGCATACGCACGGTGTCCGCCAGAGGCATGCCCAGGGCGACGACGTTGCGCAGCGCGCGGTCTAGCGTCAAGGTGCTGCCTGCAAGTTTTCCTTCGGCGTTTCGGCAGATGCCGCCGGTCACGGTCACCTCGAAGCTGCCCAACATATATTTGCCATCGGGCATACCCGTGGCGGAAAGTCCATCGCTGATCAGAATGGTGCGGCCTGAGCCTTTGGCTTGCAGAAGCATTTTCATGGCGGCTTCTTCGACGTGCACGCCGTCGGCGATGAGTTCGGCGGTAACTTCCGGCGAAGTGAGCACGGCGCCAATGACGCCACTGTCGCGGTGAGAGAACGGGCGCATGGCGTTGTACATGTGCACGGCGTGATGTACGCCGCGCGCGATGGCGGCGCGCGCCTGCTCGTATGTCGCATCGGTGTGACCCATAGCCACGAGCACACCCGCTTTGTGCGCGGCCTCGATGCACGGCGCGGCGCCCATGACTTCCGGCGCGAGAGTTAACAGGCGCGCGTTGCCGGCGGCGGCGCGAAGAAAGCTGTCGAGGAGCTCCGCGGAAGGCAGTTGAATCCATTCCGCGGGGTGCACACCGCGCCGCACTTTGCTGAGGAAAGGTCCTTCGTAGTGGACACCCAAGACTTCGGCGCGTTTTTCGTCGGTGGCGAGTTGCTGCGAAATGTATTTGGCGATTCCTGAGACGCTGCGGCGAGTGTCCTCAGGGCTGGCGGTCACTGTGGTGGCTAGGAAGGACGTGGTTCCGTGGCGGGCGAGGGTGCGCGCTACGGTGCCGAGGGCTTCACTGGTGCCTTCCATAACGTCGCGGCCTCCCGCTCCATGAATGTGCACGTCGATAAAACCGGGGACGGCCGTATCGCCAGTTGTGCGGACCTCTTGCGCGCCGGCCGGCAAGCTCATGCCGGAGCGCGGACCGATGGCATCGATCACTCCGTCTCGGATCATGATGCCGCAATCTGCAATTTCTGTTGTAGGGGTGAACGCCCGCGCGGTGTGCAGCAGAGTAGTGGTCATAGGGCCGGTCAACATCGTAGCGGAAATCGAGCGAGGCGCAAAACAAAACGGGCGGATTGGGAATCCGCCCGCTGAAAATTGTTCGATTTAGAAAGCTACTTCGCCTGCGCCATTTCGACGCTGGCCACCTTCATGGTGTCTCCCTCAAGGGAACCTTTTACCGTAACGTGATGTCCGGCATGGTCGGCGACTTTGTCCTGGTCGGCGATGGCGTAGACCTTCTTGTCGGCGTCATTCACGAAGACGTATTTGGCGCCTTCTTTGACGCACTTGACGGTGCACTCTCGCGCACCTTCGTGCGCCGCCTTTGCGCCGCACTTGCTGTCAGCAATGTACCCGGTCCAACTGGCTTCGCTGGCAATTGTGACCGCGCTGACCAAGAGCACCAGCACCATTACTAGCGCGAAACGTATTCTCATCTCTCCCTCCCTAAAGCGGCCGTGTTGCCCATTCCTGCGGAAGCTTGGCCGCCGGTCTAAAGCCCTCATATAGTACTTGCTTGGCGTTCAGCCACCAAGCAAACAAAAAGGGAGGATCCCCTGGAATCCTCCCTCGCTTCCCTCCGGTGCTAAGTCGTGAATTACAGGCCTGAGGTGGACGCCGCAGCGGCAGTTGTTCCCGCCGATTTCGGCACGCTCAAGTAGCCCGACGCGGTGGTCTTGCTAACCTTGTTGATCACCAACTCCAAAGCAGCATGGCTGCCGCCGGTGTAGAAGAAGATAGGTTCGTTGACGGAACGGTTCTTCTTCTCAAAGGTCTTGTCGTCGGCGAGAACGTTGATAGTGAATTGGTTCTTCTTGGCGTTGGTAGACTTCAGTTCGACTCGCACGTCTCCGACCTTCTGCGCGCCGCCCTTGCGGGACACGGTGAACTCGAAGTAGTCGCGGGTGCCCATGCGGCGGAGTTGGTCGATCTCATCGTGATTGCGAGCGATGAGCGTGCCCATTTCGCTGCGCGCCATTTGGATGCTGTTCTTGGTGGCGTCCAGGTCGCTCTTCACGCCGGTGACGTCGGTGTTCAACTTATTGAAGTCATCTGCATTGGCTTTCGCGGCGAGTTGGGTATTCACGGTGTCCTGCAAACCGGCCAACTTCTTGTCGACGGATACGGCGGTCTGTTTGTTCTGCTTGCGGGCCTTGACCAAATCGGATTGGGTGACGTTCAACTTGTCGGTCACCACTTTGAGATCGCTCTGGAGCTGCTGATTGATCTCGTCTTCATGGGCCAGCTTCTGCGACAACGTATCATTGGCCTGCCTGACGGTGGCCTGTGTCGACTGCTGGACGCTGTTCGCGTGGTTCAGCGCGCTCCAGCCAATTCCTAAACTTACTACCGAAACCGCGGCCAATACGGCCACGGCAATCGCAACCCATCGGGGTGTTCCGTTGCCGGTCACCTGAATCGGTTCCTGATACTCGCTCATTGACTTCGTCTCCTTGTACCATCGCCCTGCGATAAAGGGTTGGAGCACTGGTCGCTCCAAACCCTGTAGCTCGCCCTACGCTGCGTAAGGCATTGATTTAAAGGTTCTTAACACATCTCGGAGCGACGAAGGCGGTAGGGCTTGATAGTTCTAGTACCTGTAGAACTTACATTGTTTGTTGCTCGACTGCGAGAGTGACTT
>Ga0307479_10001356_pt1 | contig 22306 bp, 20 predicted proteins | sample atmos_gasesECM4C_FD_203743 | JGI IMG/M metagenome (GOLD analysis project Ga0307479, IMG submission 203743) | Hardwood forest soil microbial communities from Morgan-Monroe State Forest, Indiana, United States - atmos_gasesECM4C_515 | ecosystem: Environmental > Terrestrial > Soil > Temperate...
GGAGTGTTGTCGACGAGCCCCAAGCCAAACAGGGGCGTTGGAATTCGGAAGATCACGTTGTTGGCGGCGAGTTGGGCCTTGAAGTCGGGCTGGGCAAGGTTGCATCCCGGGGCATCGGTTCTGCCGGTGATGTTGAAGAGATTATGGACCCCGCCATCAGGTGTGCCATCGGGATTCCTGATGAATCTCGCTTCTCGAACGGGCCCACCTGCAGTGATGAACGGCGGGGGAACGTTGGTCGCTCCCATGGCCGCCGCAGCGGCGATTTGCGGATTCGGTTGAGGCACCTGGGGGCTGGTCTTGCCAGGACTCGAGCCTAATATCGCGGGTTGCGCGTGACAGGAACTACAACTTGTCGAGTTAAAGCCTGGTCCGAGTCCGCCGTTTCCGGTGCCGGGCGGCTGGTCGGGGACGCCCTCGTCCTCCGCGAACTGGGCAACACCATTGGCAAACGCAGCTTGTTCGGCTGCGTTTAACGTCGGATAGAAACCACCGGTAATGGTTCCGTCGGACGCGGCCACTGCACCGGCGGCGGCGGGGCCGGGTCTGGGACCAGAATCGCGAGGACCGGAGTTACCTGACACGGAGCTACCCGGTCCGGAATTGCCAGACCCCGAGTCGCGAGGTCCTCGCTGCGAGGTTGCGAGTGTAACTGCGGATAAGACGGTCGCAATGGCAGCGAACTTCTTCCAATGCGTCATGACACACCTCCACGACGTGCGGTACGCACACACTTGGGTCACGAGCCAGAGGACGCGAAGGCTCGCGATGCTGGTCAGCTTTTCGGTAGCGCGCGACCCGGAACAGGCTTCGGTCAGAGGAGCTGTAAGGCCAATCTTGCCCCAGCGACCCGCTGTTCGCGGAAGTGGAAAGTTAAGCTTGTGGGCCAGAACTTATCCCTGTATGAGAAGACAGTCAAATACCAGAAGTACACGGGAGGGAGCTAACAGGTACATGGAAGAGTTGCCCGGAGGGCCGACGAGGCAGTGTGCGCCGGGCCAAGGTTGGGCTGGGCGCCCCGGAGTTATTAGTGAGTTGATCTCACCACTTAGGAATTCGCACTATCTGCTAGACACTCGCTACTCACTTACGCACAACCTTTGCGTCAGGGTCTCCTCCGTGTCCCGGCGCCTGCGTGGTAGATCCTGGGTTTTCGCCCGCTTGCGGAAGATGGCGCGCACGCCGTCTCGCCAGCGTTCGTCGATCCCGACCAGCGTCCAGTCGATCTCCGGGTCGAGGTACCGCGGGACGGTGTCGGTCGCGGGGTGGATGTGCAGGGTCGGGGCAACCAGGAACAGAAGAGGATCTGCGGGCGAAAGTTCGCGGCCGGCGAAATACCCGAACTGCTGGAACTCGCCGCGGGCATGATGCCACTGCACGCGGGACCAGTAATCGAGGCCCCACAGGGGTAGGTGGATATCTTCGTCGGCTTTTAGCTCGACGACGGCCAGGCAATTGTCGCGGGTGGTCGTGAGCACGCCGAGCATGGCGCGGTCGGAGGCGGAGAAGGCCGGGGACCTGTGAGTAGAGGCAGCTGTGATCGAAGTGCTCGTCGATTGTTGTTACGTCGCGGACCACCAGGGACTCAAGCCAGCGCTCGGGATGCCAGGCGAAAAAGCTGGTGACGGCGGGGACCCTTCGGGCCGCGCGCGGATCGCAGGCGGCGGATGAGGTCATCGAACATGGGGGCATTGCGATCGTCGAGGACGCGGTCTTCGGCACCGACGCCGAAGGCAATCTCCTGGCCGCTGCGCAAGGAGGCTGGCTCATGGCTGATGCGGGCGCGGGCGAATTCCAGGCCATGCCAACCGAAGGCAACTTCGGCGGAGGACAGGACGGCGACGTCGCACTCCGGCAGGCGGCCGTTCACCTGCTGAATGGAGTCGGCGAAGCGATCGAGGGTTGACGCTTCATCGGGTCTAGGCGGGTGTCAACGTTGCCGCGGTCGGCGAAATCCAGCTGGACCAAAGCGTCGTGGCGCTCATCGAATTCGTACAAGTGCCACTTGGCGGCACCGGGATCGAGGTGCGCCAGACGTTCGCGAGTGAGGGCGGAAGTGCCGGCGGGCAGAAACCGTTTCAGGCCTTCGAACGGGGTGCGGGGATCGGCGGAGTGCCGGCAGGCATCGAGCCACAGGATACCGAAGGGCGGCATCGATGGAGGACTGGGTCTCCTGCTGGTTGACGCCGAGCACGGCGAAGGCGGAGCGGCCCTGGCGACGACGCCGCGGGCGTAGATGGGACCGAAGGAGCGTTCGAGATCCATCGCGTTGCTGAGTTTCGCGATGGTAAATCCGGGGAGATGGCGTTCGAGGGCGCGGCGCAGATGCAGCTGGTAGACGGCCCGGGCGGCCCGGCGGGCGGTGGGCGTGCGATGGTCGGGGCCTTCGCAGATTTCGAGTTTTGACGGCCGGGTTTGCCCGCGGCGCTGGACCACCAGGCGAATATTTCCATTGCGGAGCTCGGCGTCCAGTATCCGGCGCACGGCGTTGCGCTCGGCGGACCAGAGATGCAGCAGGCACTTGTTGCACTCGCCGGACACGTGTACTTGGAATTGGCGAGGTCGAAGATGCGGGCGCCGTCCTCGAGCACGGAGGCGTGGCGGGGGCCGCCCAGGAAGTCTTCCAGCAAGCCGCTTAGCGATTCCGGGGTCATGTCCAGATTCTTTCGGGCTGGACGCCGATTTGTCGGTGACCGATGAACATCCGGGGTTATGGGTCGCGCTGCGGGGTATGGGATAATTGAGGGATTCGACGAGCTGGAGTCTCTGTCCGGCCCTAGGGCATCTAACAAACGTGACTCACGAACAATTCTTTTTCCAGCACTACGGACTTACACAGCCGGACCTGCAGCGCTACCTGGCGGCTTCGCTCTCGGCCGGCGGAGACTACGCCGACCTTTATTTCGAGTACCTGTCGTCAACTTCTTTGATGGTGGACGAGTCGATGGTGAAGTCGGCCTCGCAAGGAATCTCCGCCGGATGCGGCGTGCGGGTGGTTGCGGGCGAGCGTACGGGTTATGCCTACACCGATGACTTGTCGCCGGAGCGCATTCTGCATGCAGCGCGTACGGCGGCGCTGATTGCCAGCGGCCCGGCGAAGACGCCGTCGGTCGGCTTTCAGCAGAAGGCGGCGCGGAGCTTGTATCCGGTGACGTTGCCCTCAGTGGATGCGGAAATTACCGCGAAAGTTGAGCTCGTCATGCGGGCGGATTCCGCAGCGCGCGCCTACGATCCGCGTATCAAGGAAGTTCGCGCCAGCTACGCCGACGAGTTGCGCAACATTTTGATTGTGACTTCGGACGGAACCTTTGCCGAGGACTCGCAGCCGCTGGCGCGCATGAATGTTTCGTGCATCGCGAAGACGGAGCAGCAGTCGGGCCGGGCAGGCTCGGGCGGCGGCGGACGGGTTGCGCTCGACTTCTTTTTTGGAGAAAAGACACCCGAGTATTTCGCGAAGGAGGCGGCGCGGCAAGCAATCCTGCAACTGGATGCGCGCGAGGCTCCGGCGGGCGAGATGGAAGTGGTGCTGGGCCCGGGATGGCCAGGCGTGCTGTTGCATGAGGCCGTGGGTCACGGACTGGAGGCGGACTTCAATCGCAAGAAAACTTCTGCGTTTGCCGGGCTGGTGGGGCGGCGCGTGGCCAGCGAGAAATGCACGGTGGTCGATAACGGCACCATGCCGTGGCGGCGTGGGTCGTTGAACGTGGACGATGAAGGCCAGCCGACGCAGGAAACGGTGCTGATCGAGAACGGAATCCTGAAGGGTTACCTGAGCGACAAGCTTTCGGCGAAGCTGATGGGGATCGCCGACACTGGGAACGGACGGCGCGAGAGCTACGAGCACATTCCCATGCCGCGCATGACCAACACTTACATGCTCCCCGGGGATGACAATCCTGAAGACATCATTCGCTCGGTGAAGCACGGCGTGTATGCGGTGAATTTTGGCGGCGGGCAGGTGGATATCACCAACGGCAAGTTCGTGTTTTCGGCGTCCGAAGCTTACATGATCGAGGACGGACAGATCACGGCTCCGATCAAGGGCGCGACGCTGATCGGCAACGGGCCGGACGTTCTGACGCGGGTTTCGATGGTGGGCAACGATCTGAAGCTCGATGAAGGCGTGGGCACCTGCGGAAAAGATGGGCAGGCCGTGCCGGTGGGCGTGGGGATTCCGACGATCAAGGTGGACCGGCTGACCGTGGGCGGAACGGCGCGGAAAGATACGGGCGGGTTTATGCAGTGAAGGCAGCTGCTAGCTTCTAGCTCTTAGCGTGCCGCAGAACGCGCAAATCTACCACGGAGACACAGAGGCACGGAGAAAGTCCCAACAATTCAGCCCTTGAGATCCTGAACGCTTCTCAGCGCCCCTTGGGCCTCTACAGCGGGAAAAAATCATAATCATGTCTGACACTCAAACCGTAGCCTCATCGCAACCCGAAACTCGAAACCCGAAACTCGAAACTGACCTCAAGGAGCTGGCGCAGGATATCGTCCGCCGCGCCATGGCGGGTGGAGCAACCGCGGCCGAGGCCGTGGTCCGCGAAGGCGATGAGTTTTCCACCACGGTTCGCATGGGCCAGGTCGAGACGCTCAAGGAATCCGGATCGCGCGCGATCGGGGTTCGCGTCTTCTCGGGCAAACGGGCCGCGAGCACGTATTCGAGCGACTTCTCGCGCGAGGGGCTGGACCGGATGCTGAAGTCGGCGCTCGAGCTTTCGAAGATTACGTCGGAAGATCCATTCGGCGGAATCCCGGAGGCGTCGCAGTTGGGTTCGTTGTCCGGAAACCTCGATCTGTATCACGAGGACGTGTATTCCCTGCCGGGCGCGGACCGCATCGAATATGCGCGGCGGGCGGAGAAGGCAGCGCTGGACTTCGATCCACGCATCAAGAACTCCGAAGGCGGGTCGTTTGATGCGGCCACCGGGCACAAGGTGTTGGCCAACTCGCACGGGTTCGTCGGAGAATACCGCCGCTCGTACTGCTCGGTGGCGGCGATTCCAATCGCGCAGGACGAAAAGGGTGGCATGCAGCGCGACTACTGGTTCTCGGTGGCGCGGAACCTCGGACGGCTGGATCCTCCGGAACAGGTTGGCCGAATCGCTGCCGAGCGCACCATTCGCCGGCTGGGCGCGCGCAAGGCGAAGACGGCCCAGGTGCCGGTGATCTTCGATCCGATGGTGGCGACTTCAATCCTCGAACATATTTTCGAGGGCGTGAACGGGGATTCGGTGTATCGCGGGGCCTCGTTTCTGGCGGGCAAGCTGGGAGAGAAGATCGCGGGGGAGAACGTGACCGTGATCGACGACGGAACGATCCCAGGCGGATTCGGTACCAGCCCGTTCGATGGAGAAGGTATTCCGACGCGGCGCACGCTGGTGATCGAGAATGGCGTGTTGAAATCCTACCTGCTGAATACCTACACCGCGAAGAAGCTGGGGTTGCATACGACAGCAAACGCTTCGCGCGGCCTCGCAGGGACGCCGGGGATCGGGCCGGGGAATTACTTCTTGCAGCCGGGGAAGAAGACGCCGAAAGAAATTATTGGCGAAGTGAAGGAAGGCTTGTACGTGACCGAGTTCCTCGGACATGGCGCGAACCTGGTGACGGGCGACTATTCGCGGGGTGCGTCGGGGTTGTGGATTTCAGGTGGCGAGCTAACGTACCCGGTTGAGGAGATCACGGTCGCCGGCAATCTGAAGGACATGTTCCGCAACATTTCGGAGATTGGGAGCGACCTGGAGTTCCGAGGCTCGGTGGCCTCTCCGACCATTCGCATTGATGGGCTGACGGTGGGCGGGGAGTAGGGCCTTTTCACCACCGAGGCCCGGAGAAAGGCTTTGGGTCGGCAGGACACGCCAACCCGTCTGGGTGTTCCAACTCCTCCAGCTTGTCATTCGCCCTTCTACCTTGTCATTCCGAGGAGCGGAGCGACGAGGAATCTGCTGGTGCTTTCCTTTGAAGCAGGTTTCTCCGCCTCCGCTGCGCTCGGCGTCGAAATGACAACAAGTTAAGAGTTACTCCGACTGATCGGGTCTCTGTGTCCCCGTGGTGAATAGTTCGTGTCCCCTCCGGATAGTACAATCCACTCATGGGCGGACTCACGCAGCCGACGCTGGGGGCGGATGAGCGCGACGCCAATTGGCGCGCGATCGGGATTGCGGTTGGGGTCGTGGTTGCGATCGTCGTGATCCTGTTTGTGATCTCCCGCACTGAGCAGAAGCCGCCGACCAATCCGCATCCTTATTCCGTCAACGTCAAGTTTTCAGATTTGAAGATGAGCGCCGCGGAGAATTTTGTGGGGGCGACGGTTTCCTACGTCGACGGGACGGTAACGAACGCGGGGAACCAGACGGTCACGCACGCGGTGGTGGAAGTGACGTTTAAAGACTCGATGGGCCAGCTGGCGCAGCGGGAGACGATGCCGTTGCGGGTTTTGCAGACGAGTGGGCCGTATCCGGAAGCGGTGGACCTGAACGTGTCGCCGCTCGCAGCGGGACAGAGCAAGCCGTTCCGGCTCATCTTCGAGAGCATTTCGGAGCAGTGGAACCATGAGTATCCGGAGTTGAAGGTCACGGATGTGACGGTCAAGTAGACGGTCTGTCCGGCGTGAAAAGCGGTCCGTCCCTCCGGGACTTGTGCGATGCGTTCCTCCTCTTTCCCAGCGCTGAAGCGCTGGGCTAAGCTGGGTCGCCCCTCCGGGGCTGACTTGTTGTGGTCGAGACGCGGCGTGCCCGGGCCCCAACCTTATCCCACGGCTTACGCCGTGGGCTTTTTCTCACGCCGCTTCGCGGCGGAAAACCCGAGATTGTGACCGGCCCAGGCCTGGGCAATCTCCGGAGCGGAGTTTTACTCCGCTGGGCCCTTCGACTTCGCTCAGGGCAAGCTCTCGAGTGCGTCTGCCCCTACGACAAACCTCCTTTACAATTGCCTCGTGCCTGAGACCAAGCCATTTCGGCTTACGGAGTCGGTGAAAGCGGCGGGTTGAGCGTCCAAGCTAAGTCCGGCGGCGCTGGACTCGGTGCTTGGGAAATTAGCCCGGCAACACGACCCGAATGTGCTGGTCGGCTTCGATCACGCCGACGACGCAGGCGTGTACCAGATCGCGCCCGACCTGGCGCTGGTGCAGACGGTCGACTTTTTCACGCCGGTTGTCGATGACCCTTATACCTTCGGGCAGATCGCCGCGACCAACTCGCTGAGCGATGTGTACGCCATGGGCGGGCGTCCGCTCACGTCGCTCGCGATGGTGTGCTTCCCGGAAAAGGGAGACTTGGCGATTCTGGAACGGATACTTGCGGGCGGGCTCTCAAAGATGATGGAAGCGGGATGCACGGTGGTGGGTGGGCACAGCATCCGCGATGATGAGACCAAGTTCGGGTACTCGGTGACTGGGTTGATCCATCCGCAACGAGTTCTGGCGAACGCGGGCGCGGTGGCGGGGGATAGGCTGCTGTTCACCAAGGCGCTGGGAACGGGCGTGATCTCAACGGCGATCAAGAAGGGCACAGCGAAAGCGGCGTGGATCGATGCGGCGGTGGGGTCGATGACGACTTTGAATAAGACGGCGGCGGAGGTGATTGGCGGAGGGCCTACGTGGGTTGTGCATGCCATGACGGATGTGACTGGCTTCGGGCTGATCGGGCATGCTCGCGAGATGGCGTTGGCTTCGAACGTCGGCTTGCGGCTGTTTGCGGGGCGAGTCCCGCTGCTCGAGGGAGCGGTTGAGTGCGTGCGCGCCGGATACATTCCGGGCGGCCTCAAGGCGAATCGCGAATTCGCGGAGTGCGTGGTCGGCTACGAAGACGGAATCAGCGACGAGGTCAAGACCCTCCTGTTCGATCCGCAGACTGCCGGTGGATTGCTGATTGCGGTGGCGGCCGAAGGGGCGAATGCTCTACGGCAGGCTCTGCTTGCCGCCGGAGTGGGCGCGGTCGAGATTGGCGAAGTTGTTGCCGCATCGAAGCCGCTGATCTTTGTCACCCCCTGACGCCTGGACCCCGAGCGATCTTCTAATGACCGCTCACCTAGTTGGTGAGACCCCGGTTGCGACAACCGATTCGATTAAACTACGTCAATACTCTCTTTGGCAGCGCCGGAATTCCGCAATGACCGATCTCAATCCGCAGGCGAAACAAATGGCCGACGAGTCGATGGTCCGCGGCCTGGATGCGCAGGCACGCGCGATTTGGCCGCAAGAGGTTCCGTTGCTTCGTCGCTATGCGCTCCCGGCCGAACCTCACATACTCGACGCCGGATGTGGCGCCGGCGAAGGCTCGTCGCGCCTGGCCGAACTCTTTCCGAGCGCCAGCGTGCTCGGAATTGACATCATCGACCATCACCTGGAGCTTGCGCGGTCACGGTACGCGAACTTCGCACCCCGGCTGGCATTCGAGCACCAAAGCGTTTTCGAGCTTAAGGCCGCTGATGGGAGCTTTGATCTCACGGTGTGCCGCCATGTCCTTCACTCTATTCCGCACGCCGACCGCGTCATTGCGGAGCTTGTCCGCGTGACGCGCCGCGGGGGCTACCTGCACCTCATTCCCGAGGACTACGGTATGCTTCACTTTCAGCGTGGCGCACTCGACCCGCGCGATTTTTGGCATCAGGTCCCGCCGCGCTTCGAGGCGGCAACCGGGGTCGATCTCTTCGTCGGGCGCAACATTTACGGCATCCTGGCCGCGATGAAGCTCGAGCAAATCACGGTGGATTACATCATCGTCGACACGGCGCGCGTGCCCCGGGATACATTCACCGCGATCATCGAGGCCTGGCGCGACGGTTACGCCGAGCCAATCGCCGAACTGACGTCCTTCACCCACCAGGCCGCAGTCGCCTATTTCGATCAGATGATCGCCAACATCCGCAACCCCCTCGGCTATGCGGCATGGATGGTGCCTGTCGTGAGCGCACGAGTGGGCTAGGTCGAGTCTGAATAACGGGTCACTCAATTGGAGTTGCACACCGTAACTTCAATTCCAGATTCCCCTTGGACGTTGCCCGTCTCTGTGTTACTTTCTCGGCCAATATTCGGGCGGCGCTCTCCCGCAAGCACAACAATTGATCGGCGTGAGGTAATCGAATGGCAGCAGGTGGGTTTGGCTCGACGACGGGTAGTGCTCCCTCCCAGGCTCTCATCGAGCAGAAGCTGCGTGCGGAGCAGATCGTCAAGAATGGTGCCGGATGGTTCCTGGCCATCGGCGGTCTCTCGATCCTAAACTCCGTGCTCACCATGAGCGGGACCCATTTCTCCTTCATCTTTGGTCTTGGGACCACTCAGATTGTGGACGCGATCGCACGCCAGTCGGGCACGACCGGGTCGACCCTCGGTTTGATCGTGAACCTGTTCATCGCCGGCATTTTTGTTGGCTTCTGGAATTTTGCCCGCAACGGCGAGAAGTGGGCTTTTCTCACAGGCATGGCGCTCTACGCCATCGATGGTCTGGTTCTTCTTCCCTTCAAAGATATTTTGGGTGTGGCGTTCCATGCCTATGCCTTGTTCAGGATCTATAACGGCATGCAGGGGGTGCCCGTGCTGGAGAAGATACGACAAGCGCTCGCGCCGGCTGGCGCGCCGATCGAGCCGCGGTAGGTGGTGGAGAAGATCGTCACGCCGGTTATAGCGTCGGCAGACAGGGGGTCCTTCCGGCTGCGCTCGGCTTCCGCCTCACTCGCTCAGGATGACAAGCCAATTTTGCGAGAACGGGCTGAACGCAGCAGGGGTATGAAGAAGAAGAAGGGGCGACCGAATTCGGCCGCCCCGTTTAACTTGCGCTGAAATTCTCGTTAAGCTCGCGCCGGGCTTTCGCCGCCCTTGGCGATTCCCGGGCGTCCGGGCTCGGGCTTCAGGACCTGCTGCACGGCGTCGTCTTTCGAGGGCAGCTTGACCGGCGGCAGTTCCTTGCCGTCGACCAGCAGCTTGATTTCGTTGGCGTCGAGAACTTCGCGCTCCAGCAGCGCCATGGCGATCTTGGTCAGGACTTCCCGGTTCTCCGCAAGGATGCTCTTGGCTTTGCGGTAGCCCTCGTCGACCAGGCGCCGGACTTCCAGGTCAATCTTGATCGCGGTGTCCTCGCTGTAGTCGCGATGCTGTGCAATCTCGCGGCCCAGGAAGATCTGCTCTTCTTTCTTGCCGAAGGTGAGCGGGCCGAGAGTGCTCATGCCCCACTCGCAGACCATCTTGCGCGCCATTTCGGTAGCCCGTTCGATGTCGTTGCCCGCGCCGGTGCTCATCTGGTTGAGGAAGAGTTCCTCGGCCAGGCGACCACCCATCAGGATCGCGATCTCGGTCTCGAGATAGTCCTTGGTGTAGTTGTGCTTGTCGTCAATGGGCAGCTGCATGGTCACGCCCAGCGCCATGCCGCGAGGAATGATCGTAACCTTGTGCACAGGATCGGAGAGCGGCAGCGTCATCGCGATCAGAGCATGGCCAGCCTCGTGGTACGCCGTCACTTTCTTCTCCTCGTCGGAAAGGATCATAGACTTGCGTTCCACGCCCATCAGGACTTTGTCCTTGGCCAATTCGAAGTCGTATTGCAGGACGGCCTTGCGGTTCTGACGCGCTGCGCTCAGGGCCGCTTCGTTGACCATGTTGGCCAGATCGGCTCCCGAGAATCCCGGTGTACCGCGGGCCAGGACGCTGAGATCGACGTCTTCCGCCAACGGAATCTTGCGGGTGTGCACGCGCAGGATTTCTTCGCGTCCGCGCACATCGGGACGGCTTACGACCACGCGGCGGTCGAAACGGCCAGGACGGAGCAGGGCCGGGTCGAGAACGTCGGGGCGGTTGGTGGCGGCCATCAGGATGACGCCTTCGTTCGACTCGAAGCCGTCCATTTCGACCAGCAACTGGTTCAGAGTCTGCTCGCGCTCGTCGTGTCCGCCGCCCAAGCCCGCACCGCGGTGGCGCCCGACCGCGTCAATTTCGTCGATGAAGATGATGCAGGGAGCGTTCTTCTTGCCCTGCTCGAAGAGATCGCGAACGCGGCTGGCGCCAACCCCGACGAACATCTCGACGAAGTCGGAACCCGAGATCGAGAAGAAGGGAACGTTGGCTTCGCCGGCAACCGCACGGGCCAGCAGGGTTTTGCCGGTTCCGGGAGGGCCAACCAGCAGCACGCCCTTGGGAATGCGTCCGCCTAGCTTCTGGAACTTCTGCGCTTCGCGCAGGAACTCGATGATTTCGCGGAGCTCTTCTTTCGCTTCATCCACGCCGGCCACGTCTTTGAACGTGACTTTCTTCTGCTGCATCGAGAGCAGGCGCGCCCGGCTCTTGCCGAACGAGAGCGCCTTATTTCCGCCGGTCTGCATCTGGCGGATCATGAAGAACCACAGGGCGGCCAGCAGGATCAACGGGGCCCACGTTCCGAGCAACTGCAGCGGCCAGCTGCCGTTGGTGACATCGCGGATGTTGATGTTCACGCCCTTGTCCCGCAGGTTCTTGATCATGTCCGGATAGTTCGCCGGAGCCGTGGTATTGAAGGTGGTCTGGTTCTTGAACTTGCCGCGCACTTCCTGCGCGGTGATGGTCACTTCGCTGACGTTCCCCTGGTCGACCTCGGTGAGGAACTCAGAAAAATTGATGGGCTTTTCCTTCTGGCCGGTGCTGCTGGTTCGAACTACCTGCCACAGCAGGATGGCGGAGATAACGATTACGAGCCAGAAAACGACCGTTTTGACTGTCGAATTCACTCAGAACTCCTCTGAAAACAATCCCTTGCCTGATGGAAAGACACGATCCCGGCACGGCTGTTCTGTTTCAATTAGATGCCGGCCACGGGGATCTTGGACTATGCAAATTCCCGAGACCGCTATTTTACTCGTTCCGCGTCCAAAAAAACCGTGCTTCTTTTTATGACTTAAGTCACAGGTACCGCTTACCTTGCTGCCGCCAGGTACGGCAAGTTGCGGCTGGTCTGTTCGGGGCTTCCCAACCCGTAACCGACCAGGAATGCCTCGTCGACCAGAAAACCAAAATAATCGGGCTGCAACTGGACCCGGCGCGCGGACTGGCGGTCGAGCAGGGTGGCCAGCTTCACCGAGGCTGCACCGCGCGCCCGCAGGTCGTTCATCAGAAATTCGCTGGTCACGCCGGAGTGCACCAGCCCTTCGACCAGTAGAACCTCTTTGCCGCGGATATCGAGTTCGTGGCTGAAAAGGATCTCCAGCATGTCGGATGGACCACTGGCGGGCTGCCTCCGGTAGCTGGGCTTCAGGAAGGCGCAGGCGACCGGCACTTCCAGAGCGCGCACCAGGTCGGCCATAAAGATGAAGCTGTTCTCGAGCACGGCCAGGGCTTGGATGGTCTTGCCCCGGTAGTCGTCTGAGATCTGGCGGCCCATCTCCCGCACGCGTTTCTGGATCTGCTCGGCGGAGATGACGTGACGCAAGGGCTCCACCTTCAAAGTGGTATTCATGCTGTGGCGCGCGCCTCCAAAAGGCTCTACTGCACTTTCACTCTTCTTCCAGCGGCAGTTCGCGAATCAGGATTGCCTCCCCGCCCTTCGGCTCAAGCGAGGCTGGCCCCGGAAATCCGCGAACCCAGACGATGTCATCGCCACTAGCCACCACCGGCCAGAGTCTGCGCTCCGGTCCGGTGATGTGCCGCTCCTGCAGCAGTTCCTTGATCTTCTTGGGGGACTTGGTATGAACCGGCCAGAATCGGTCCCCCGGCCGCCAGTTGCGGACGGCTAATTCTTTCGACACCAACGATGGGTGCAGCAGGTGATCGGGATTATATTCCGCAGTTTCCAGCCCCGTTTGCACCCGCACCGCTTCTACCACAATGCCAATCTCAGGCACCATAGCCCGGCCGGGGAGGGGGAGTGGATATTCGTAGTCGGTGGGGACACGTTCCTGGGTGCGCAGATCGGGAGTGAGGAAGTTCAGCGCTTCAGGCTCGCGGAGGAGTTTCCAACCCAGGGGAAGCGACAGTTGCTTGCCGTTGTTCTTCTCGTCGGCGGCGAAGCAGAGGATTTCCTCTACGTGTTTGAATTCGAGCGGGAACCCGGCCAGATCGCCGACGGCTTTCACGGCTCGACGCTGAACGGCCAACGGTTCTGAGAGTAGCCAGACCAGGTCCACAGAGGCGTTCATTACGAGCGGGCCGGGCTCTCCCAGTCGCTTCTGGAGTTCGGGATTGAACGAGTGCAATTGCACCAGGCCGTGGGACTCGTTGCTGTAGCGTTGGGACCATTCCGGTTCCGACCAGTGGATGGCGGTGCCGATCCATCCGGAGAGCTCGTTCTCCCAGTAGTCTTCTTCGCCGCGGGCAAGTTCGGCGAGTTCTGCGAGTCTTTCGGGTGCGGAGGGGTTAAAGTCGCGCTCCAACAGCGGCAGCAATAGGTGGCGCACGCGGTTGCGGGTGAATTTCGGATCGCGGTTGCTGGAGTCCTCGCGCCAGGCTTGGCCGATGTCTTTGAGATAGTGCTCGATCTCACGGCGGCGAATCGGAAGCAATGGGCGGATGACTTCGCCGCAGGGCTCATCGTATTCATCTTTCATCTCGACGATCGGATGAATTCCGCTTAGCCCGCGCGTCCCCGTTCCGCGGATGACGCGCATCAGGACGGTTTCAGCCTGATCGTCGACGGTATGGCCGGTGGCGATCTTACCGAGGCGGGAAAAGCCGTCGGCATTGGGTTGCTGGAGTTCGCGAAAGAACTCGTAGCGCATTTCGCGGGCGGCGGTTTCGATGCTTAGACGATGCGCGGCAGCTTGGGCGGCGACCTCGCCGCTGGAGAGATGAAATTGCAGTTTGTGTTCGCAGGCGAGGTCGGCGACGAACTTTTCGTCGAAGTCGGATTCGGTTCCGCGGAGTTTGTGATTGAAGTGGACGACTGAGAGGACGATTCCGAGCTCGGCGCGTAGTTCGATAAAAAGCCGCAGCAAGGCTACGGAATCGGCGCCGCCGGAGACAGCCATGCCTAGGCGATCGCCGGGCCGAAGCAGATCAAGGCGACGGATGTGAGCGAGGAGCTTGTGTCCAAGCGTGTGCAAGGCAACATAGTACAACCACGAACTACGTGGGGACGGCCGCCCCCGGCCGTCCGGCCGAGCGGAGCTCGGCGATCCCGGCAGTGAGCAATGGCTCACTCCAGGGCTGCACCACAGCCATCGGTACCGCGTAGAATCGGCAGCAAGCCCGCGACGAACGGGGTTCTCCATCACGTACTGAATCTTCTGGTCCAGACTTTCCGACGACCGAAGCACATGATCGAAGGACTCGTCTTGCCACACCGTTCCCCGCGAGCCCCGCCTCTTGTTGATCATGTGCGAGGAGGCACCCTTGATCGCATCGAGGATCTCCGGCAGGGCATAGACCCGCTGCCTTCGCAGGTCAATCAATGGAGTGAGCATGAGGTGCACATGCTCTGGCATGACCACCGCGGCATGGAGCCGATGGCACGTGGCGTGGTCATGAATGCACGAGGCGAGGACAATGTCCCGGGCCCAGCCGGCGAGAATGGCACGGCGATGAGTGACGAAGGTGATGAAATGTGGCTTGTTGCCTCGCTGCAGTGTGGAAGCTTACGACGGTAGAACATACGTGAGACGACGACCGACTTAGTACTTCAGTTGGCGAAGGTCAGCAATATTTTATTGGGACCTGTGCTCGTGGGGAGAACTGAAATCGCTGGGTGAGGGCCATACGTGCCAAAGTGGGAAAAACGTGCCGTGCTGGCGCACGGCCAAGACGGCCGAGGGCGGCCGTCCCCACGCAGCTCTTGCCTATCGCGTGGTTCTTGCCTGTTCCGAGATTCTATAACCCCGGGCTCTTCTCTGCGATCAGCTTCCTGATCTTCTCTACGAAATCCACCGCCGGCATGTCTTCGGTTTTTTCTTTCCCCCGGGTACGCACGTTCACTTTGCCAGCCTCGGCTTCTTTATCTCCGACCACCAGCAGGAACGGAACTTTCTGCATCGCGTGTTCGCGGATCTTCGCGTTCATCTTTTCGTTGCGGGCGTCGACGTCGACGCGCACACCTGCGGCTTTGAGTTGCGCTGCGACTTTGTTCGCATACTCAGCGTGGCGTTCGGAGATCGGAATCATCACCGCCTGTACCGGCGACAGCCACACCGGGAACGCACCGGCGTAGTGTTCGATTAAGACTCCAAAAAAACGCTCCACGGACCCATAGAGAGCGCGATGCACCATCAGCGGCTGCTTGCGGGTGCCGTCTTCGGCGACGTATTCGAGGCCGAAGCGTTGCGGCAGGTTGAAGTCGAACTGGACGGTGGAGAGCTGCCACAGGCGGCCGATGGCGTCGACCAGCTTGATATCGATCTTAGGACCGTAGAATGCGGCCTCACCGGGTATCGTCTTGTATTCAATCTTCAGACTCTGCAATACCTTTTCGAGCGAGTGGATGGCCATGTTCCACTGGTCTTCGCTGCCTACGAAACTCTTCTTGTCGTTCGGATCCCAGGTGGAAAGCTCGGTCTGGAATTTGTCGAAGCCGAAATCTTTCAGCACGTCGCGCGCGAACTCTACGCAGTCGGCAATCTCTTTTTCAATCTGGTCAGGCGTGCAGAAGATGTGCGCATCGTCCTGCGTGAACCCGCGCACGCGCAGCAGGCCGTGCATTACGCCCGAGCGCTCGTAGCGATACACCGTTCCCAATTCTCCCAGGCGTACAGGCAGATCGCGGTACGAGCGCAGCGCATCTTTGTAGATCAGGATGTGCCCTGGGCAATTCATGGGCTTCAGGCGGTATTCCGCATCATCGAGTTCCATGAAGTCAAAAAAGTTTTGCGCGTAGTAGCCCTCGTGGCCGGAGGTGAAGAAGAGTTGGCGACGCATAACGTGCGGCGTATATACCAGGGAATAGCCACGCTTCACGTACTGGTCGCGCATCCAGTCTTCCATCTCCTTGCGGATGATGCCGCCCTTGGGATGCCAGAAGATCAGGCCCGGCCCGGCGAGTTCCTGGATGGAGAACAAGTCGAGTTGCTGGCCGAGCACGCGGTGATCGCGTTTCTTGGCTTCCTCGAGGCTGTTGAGGTAGGCGTCGAGATCTTTCTTCGAGAAAAACGACGTGCCGTAGATGCGCTGCAGCTGCGGATTCTTCTCGTCGCCGAGCCAGTAGGCGCCGGCGATGTTCAGCAGCTTGAAGGCTTTGATTTTTCCGGTCGACGGAATGTGCGGGCCGCGGCAGAAGTCGAGAAACTTGCCGGTCTTATAAATGGAGATCTTTTCATCGGGCTGGGTGAACTGCTCGATGAAGTGGCACTTCATGAAGTCGCCTTCGCCCTTGAACTTTTCGAGGCCCTCCTGCCGCGGCAGGAATTCGCGCGCGTAGGGAATGTTCTGTTGCGCCAACTCCTGCATCTTCTTTTCGATTTTTTCGAGATCCTCAGGCGTAAAGCGCGTGGGGCGGTAGAAGTCGTAGAAGAAACCGTTCTCGGTGGCGGGGCCGTGGCCCAGCTTGGTTTCGGGAAAAAGCTCGAGGACGGCGGCGGCCAGCAGATGCGCGGACGAGTGCCGGTAGACCGGCAACGCTTCCGGGTCGCGTTCGGTGAGAATGCGGAGTTCGGTGTCTTTTTCGAGCGGCCGGGTGAGGTCGATGAGGTCGCCGTTGGTCTTGGCGACCAGGGCCGCATCGGCCAGACGCGGGCTGATCGACTTGGCGACGTCGAGCGCGGTGGTGCCCTTGGGGAATTCCTTGTCGCTGCCGTCGGGAAGCTTGATATGAATGTCGGCCATGATTTTGCTGCTCGGAGTGTGCTGAAACTCTTGAGTTTAAAGGAGGGAGGGGGGAGGGTCAATGCGCACAGGATGTCGTCAACCGTGCCGCCGGCCTCTGCGTCGGTCCCTTCGAGCTCACCTTAGCTTTTGCGAGTCAGGAACGTCATACTCCGTCACTACCGTTACTTTGGCGACGGCTTTTGCGGCGGGATTTTCCTCACTAGTCGCAACTACGTGATAAAGGCCCACATGTCGGGGAGCTGTATAAATTCCATCTTCGGTGATGCGCCCGCCATTGCGCTCTGCAACCGCCCATCGTATTCCAGTGCTTTCGGTGCCTCTAACGACGGCTTCAAACGTCTGCGTTTGTCCAACGTGGACGGTTGCCTCGGGCGGATTGATGGTTACGGAGGCGGAGTCCTGCTTGAGACCTTGGCGTGGAGTCGAGGCGAAGGGAAGGGTGGGGAACAGCAACAGGAGGGCGATGGTTAGGACTATTCGAAAGTGGCTCAACGACATGGGCCGCCTCCCCGCGAAGCTTACCATTCCGCGCATTCTTTCCGCGAGGGGCTCTCAAGTAGCGCCGGGCGCGAACGATTTGGCATTCGAAATCCTCGACCGGATTTTCGGTCCACCGGAGGAGTGACTCCTTGGCTGGTGCTGGCGGAACGCGCGTGTGGCGGTGGATTATGAATGGAGATGATGTAGGCTAGCCGAAGCGCTTTTCGATACGGACAGGGTTTCTTGTTGATGCACAATCGTGAAGTGAAAGGTCGCGAATCTCATGCCGAGAAGAAGCTGGCTTTCGGTCCTGTTCCTCACACTCCTCCCGATCTGCCTCGTTGGCCAGGACCAGAAAAATGCTGCCGTCATCTCCGTCGATGCTGCGCACGTGGGAGCCGCGATCTCTCCCGCGATGTTCGGCATTTTTTTTGAAGACATCAACTTCGGAGCCGACGGCGGACTCTATCCCGAGCTGGTCAAGAACCGGTCGTTCGAGTTCCAGGAACCGCTGACCGGCTGGCATGAGGTGATGGGTTTCAGCAGTAAAGGCCTTGATCGTCCGAAGGGTGAACTCGGCATTCGCACCGAGGATCCTCTCAACCAGTCCAATCCGCACTACCTCAAGGTGCGCGTCTACGAACCCGGGTACGCCTTCTGGAACACCGGCTATCGCGGCATCGGTGTGGAAGGCGGCGGCGAATACCGGTTCTCCGCTTATGTTCGCAGTGCCGGACCGAAAGCCATCCGCGCCGCCCTCACGGATGAGGGCGGTCACGAAATCGGAAGCGGGAAACTCGAAGGATTCGACGGGGCGTGGAAGCGATATGAAACCGTTATTCGAACGAACGCCACCGTGCAGCACGCGCGAATAACTTTCTTGGTTGACGAAGTGGGGCAACTCGATCTCGACATGGTGTCGCTCTTCCCCGTGGACACGTGGAAACACCGCCCGAACGGATTGCGCAAAGACCTGGTGCAACTGCTCTACGATATGCACCCCGGATTCCTTCGCTTCCCTGGAGGCTGCATCGTCGAAGGCCGCCTGTTGGCGACGCGCTATCGTTGGAAGACCACGGTGGGCGACATCGCGGAAAGGCGGACCATCATCAATCGCTGGAACGATGAATTCGACTTTCGGCCCGCTCCGGACTACTTCCAGTCCTTTGGCCTGGGCTTTTACGAATACTTCCAACTGGCCGAGGACCTCGGCGCCGCGCCGTTGCCCATCCTGAACTGCGGCATGGCGTGCCAGTTCAATTCCAGTGAGACGGCGGCGGTCGACCAGCTCGACGAATATGTCCGCGACGCGCTCGACCTCATCGAATTCGCGAACGGTCCGGTCAACTCGCCCTGGGGCAAGATGCGGGCGCAGATGGGGCATCCGGAGCCATTTCATCTCACCATGATCGGTGTGGGCAACGAGCAGTGGGGATCGCGCTACGTGGACCGCTACAAAGTGTTCGCGGCCGCATTGAAGGCGCAGCATCCAGAGATCAAGCTCGTCGTCGCCGCCGGACCGTTTCCGACGGGCGAGCCGTTCGACAGCATGTGGGCAACCTGGCGGACGCTCAAGGCCGATATTGTGGACGAACACTACTACATGGCTCCCGAGTGGTTCCTCGCGAACTCTGGCCGCTACGACCACTATGACCGGTCGGGACCGAAGGTCTTCGCTGGCGAGTACGCCGCGCAAACCGTGGGGGTAACGAGTGGCGACAACCGCAACAACTGGAAGTCCGCAATTACCGAAGCCGCTTTCATGACCGGTCTGGAGCGCAACGGCGATGTGGTGCAGATGGCATCCTATGCGCCGCTGATGGCGCACGCCGATGCCTGGCAGTGGAAACCGGACGAGATCTGGTTCGACAATCTGCGTTCCTACGGCACTCCGGATTACTACGTGCAAAAAGTGTTTGCCAGCAATGTTGGAACCCGCGTCGTCCCGGTCACGCCGCAGGCCGAAGCCGGCCTCTACACCAGCGCATCGCTCGACGAGCGCAACCACGAGCTGATCGTAAAGGCCATCAACTACTCACCCACACCGAGGCCAGCAGAGATCCGGTTGAACGGAATCCATGTGTCCGGTGCCGCGAAGGTCACAACTCTGGCGAGCGCCGACCTGAACGCCGAAAACAGCTTCGATCACCCCACGGCCGTGGCGCCGGAATCTTCTACGGTTGAGGTGAAAGCCGGAACGAATGCGGTTGTGTTGCGTCCGTACTCGGTGACGGTGTATCGCATTCCGGCTCAGTAGTGAGCTTCAGGAATTGTGAGTGAAGATTATTTTCAAATGCACTGCGGGGCGGCGGAGGCCGATGGAGGAACGCATCGAAGAATTCCGGGGCCGAGCACGTTCACTGCTGTGAGAATTCGTCTCTGTGATTCAAAGAGAAGGTTTGTGCGCATAGTAGTAGCTCTTTTCTTTCCCCCAGCTCAGGACTCTTGCCTGATACAGAAATCGTCGCTCTTGCGCTTGTGTTTGGTAGACCTTTTCCCACTCCGGGATGGTGTGTTGTCGGGTCCGATCGGTGTGCCCGCGGCGCACCAGTCGATCCTGCAGCGCTCTCGCCGGATGCCTGAATACCCGCTCGCATTCTTCGCGCTCTGCGCGGACATCAAAGCGTATCCGGGGCTGATAAATCGCCCAATCCATCGGAAGCCGAGTTTGCCGGTATCAACATTCCAGTCCTGCAAACCGCGGGTTACTACCATGGCGGACCCGGTGCGGCCGTCTACTACTTCACGCAGCACTATCGGTACGCACCGAAGGCCGAGCACTACCTGGTGATCGGTCCCTACGACCATCCCGGAGCGCCGCACGGGACGGTTGGCCTCCTTGGTCAGGACTTCGATGAGCTCTCCGGATACAAGCTCGACCGCGTAGCGCTCATCGACCTTGAAAAGCTTCGGTATCGATGGTTCGACATGTTCTAAAGGGGAAGCCGAAACCTGTCTTGCTGAAGGACGAGGTCAATTATGAAGTAACTGGCGCAAACGTGTGGAAGCGCGCTCCGTCATTGGCGGCAATGCTCGACACGGCTGTGGACGCGTGGAACGCCATCGAGTTCGTCAGCGACCCGTTCCCTGCGCCGATTGAGATGAGCGGCTTGTTCTCCGGTCACGTCGATTTCTTAACAAACAAGAAGGATTTCGACTTCGAGATTGATCTGTATGAGGTCACGCCCAAGGGCGAATACATTCAACTCGCGCCTTATTGGTCACGGGCCAGCTACCTCGGAAACCGCAGCCTCCGCCGCCTACTCACACCCGGCAAGCGAGCACGCCTTGATTTCCAGCGTGCGGTTAATGAGTCGACAGCTCGCGGCGGGCAGCCGAGTGGTTGTGCTGCTCAGCGCCATTAAGGAATCCGGCAGGCAGATCAATTACGGAACGGGCAAAGACGTAAGTGATGAGACCACAGAGGACGCAAGAGTCCCGTTGAAGATTAAATGGTTCAGCGACAGCTACATCGATATCCCGGCGTCGCAGTGAGAAGCTTTGTTGTGGAAATCACTCCCGATCAACGCCGGCATCGAGTGGCCATTTGCAACTGCAACTGTTGAGAACAGGATCATACTCAAAACCTTCTGGAGGCACACGCTGCCTACCCACTTCTACCCAATCCTACGTCTCCTTCCAACTGCCGAGACTTCCCGGGTCTCACTCGGGCTACGCCTTCGGTGACCTACTCGCCCCTTCCACCGGTTGCTACCGTTGACCGAGCAGGACAGAAAGGACAGGTTTGGCTTTTCTATGGCGAAATCCTCGTTCAAGCTGAAGATTCTGTATGGCGAAGGCGATGCGGAAGTATTGGCGGCACAGGCGGAGTCGGTGCAGAAAGCCGGCCACCAGGTGACCACGACAGTTGGCCGCAAGGGCGTGGAAGAGGCCCTCAAAAAGGGTGCCTTCGACCTGGTGATGCTCGGGCCGACGCTTACCCGCAACGACCGTCACCACTTGCCCTACATGGTGAAGAAGTCGCACCCGGGCACGCGCGTGCTCGTCATGCACGCCGACGGCGGACGGCATCCCTACGTGGATACGGCCACCGACACCGGGCGCAGCATCGAGTCGATTCTCGAGACCATCGCCTCGATGATGGCGCAGCAGAAAGCGCTAGTGGCTCAATAGAGCGGAAATTTCAGTAAGCAGGGGCGGCTGCGGCCGCCCTCTGCTCTTCCCCGAGCGCCTTGTGTGCCACCTGACACCTGACACCTGACACCTGTACCACGGTTCGGTTACCATAGGAAACAAGTCCCGGGCGATTCCCCGGGCATCCCCCGTATCCAATCCATTTATGACAAAAAAGCTGATTTTTATCGCGATTCTTGCGCTGGCAGCGTCGTTCGCCGCGGCGCAGGATAAGGCCTCGATCCTGAAACCGCCCAAAGGCGCCACAGTCGCCATCGTGATCTTTGAGGACCTGGAGTGTCCCGACTGCGCGCGGGCGGCGCCGCTGGTGGAAGAAGCGGCACGCACCTATAAGATCCCCGTGGTGCGGCATGACTTCCCGCTGCCCATGCATCCCTGGGCGTGGGATGCAGCGATCCTGGCCCGCTACTTCGACACGCATTCGAAGGTGCTGGGCAACGACTTCCGCGACACCGTGTTCCGCCACCAGCTGGAGATCACCAAGGACACGCTGCGGTCCTTTGCCGAGAAGTACGCCGCGTCGCACAAGATTGATCTCCCGTTCGTGGTCGACCCGGAAGGCAAGCTGGCCGCGCTGGTCAACGCTGACCGGGATCTGGGCAAGACGTTGGAATTGCAGCACACCCCCACCCTGTACGTGGTCAGCAACAAGCACTCAGGGACGCCGTTTGTCGAGGTGGTCGACCGCAGCCAGCTGTTCCAGCTGATCGACACGATGAAAAAGGAATAGTTAGGGCAAGGGGGCCGGCTCTCGGGATGACTTTCGTAACTCATTGATGGGGTGCTGGTTAGCCTCCAGCCGCTGGAAACCCATAGCTATTTCTAGGGGATATCACGTACAATAGCAATGCGTTTGATCTTTGCGGTTCTATGCACTCTGCAGTTTCTCCGCTTACCGGCGTGACCTGCCTGCACCAGTCCTGCGAGCTTCAGCGCAACATCTACCAGTAAAGGAAACAA
>Ga0307479_10001357_pt1 | contig 22286 bp, 17 predicted proteins | sample atmos_gasesECM4C_FD_203743 | JGI IMG/M metagenome (GOLD analysis project Ga0307479, IMG submission 203743) | Hardwood forest soil microbial communities from Morgan-Monroe State Forest, Indiana, United States - atmos_gasesECM4C_515 | ecosystem: Environmental > Terrestrial > Soil > Temperate...
CGGCCAGCAGCAGCGCGTCGCGCTGGCCCGCGCCCTCGCCCCGGAGCCGCGCGTGCTGCTGCTCGACGAGCCGCTCTCGAACCTCGATCCGGCGCTGCGCGAGCGCACCCGGCGGGAGCTGCGGCGCGCCATCCGCCGGGTGGGGATCACCACCCTGCTGGTCACCCACGAGCAGGAAGAGGCCTTCCACCTCGGCGACCGGGTGGCGGTGCTCGAGGGCGGCGTGCTGCACCAGGTGGGGACGCCGGAGGAGCTCTATGACCGGCCCGCCACCCGCTTCGTGGCCACCTTCGTCGGCCGGGCCAGCGTGCTGCCCGGCACGCTGGTGGCGGGTGCGGAGGGGGAGGGGAGGGCCGGCCGGGTGCGGCTCGACGCTCAGCCGAGGAAGAGCCAGGCGGAAGTCGTTGAGGTCGTGGAGGCCGGTCCGCAGCGCGCCGGCCCTGCCGCGGGCGCCGCGCCTGGAAGCGCCGCCGCCGCGGCCGAGGTCGCCTGGCCGGGGTTCGCCGCCGAGCCGCTCGCCGCCGGCGAGCCGGTCGAGCTGGTGGTCCGCCCGGAGGCGCTGGCGCTGGTGCCCGCCGGCACCCCGGGCGCTCTGTCGGGGCCGGTGGTGGAGCGGCGCTATGCCGGCGCGGTGACCTACTACGTGGTCGAGCTGGCGGGCTCCGGCCCGGAGATCGAGGTGGCGGCCGCCGCCGGCGCCGCCGCTCCGGGCGACGAGGTGGCGGTGGCGCCCGCCGCCCCACCGCCAGCCGGCGGCAAGCTCCCGGCGTCCCCGGGGCGCATCTTCCGCCGCCGGCCGGCTGCAAAGCCGGAGCCTGGCACCGGCGACGGCGCGCCGGGGCCGGCGGCCAGGCGGAAGCTCGGCGCCAGCGACGACGCGCCGGTGCCGCCGGCGGCGGGCGGAGGACCCCGGTGACGCGGTTCCCCCGGTTCCCGCGGTTCCCGCGGCGGCCGCCGCTGGCCGCCCTGGCCCTGGCGCTCGTGCTGGCGTGGCTGGTCGGCTACCCGCTGCTGCTGACGCTGCTCGAGTCGTTCCATGGCCCCGCCGGCTGGACGGTGCGCTGGTTCGGGCAGTTCTTCCATCGCCCCGACGAATGGCTGGCGCTCTGGCGCAGCCTGTGGATCTCGCTCGCCTCGGCGGTGCTGGCGGCGGCGGTGGGGATACCGCTCGCCTTCATCTTCGAGCGCGCCGACTTTCCCGGCCGGCGCATCCTCGGCGCGGTGGCGGCGCTGCCGGTGGCGCTGCCGCCGCTCGTCGGGGTCATCGCCTTCCTCTTCCTCTACGGCGAGAGCGGCTTCGTCTCGCGCGCCGTGCAGGCGCTGCTGCGGCTGGACCATTCCCCCTGGCGGCTCGCCGGGCCCGGCGCCATCCTGCTGGTCCACACCTACTCGTTCTACGTCTACTTCTACCTCTTCACCCGCGCCGGCCTGGCGCGCCAGGACGCCGCCCTGCTGGAGGCCGCGGCGTCGCTCGGCGCCGGCGGCGCCCGCCGCCTGTGGCGCGTCACCCTGCCGCTGCTGCGTCCGGCGCTCCTCACCGCCGCTCTGCTCACCTTCATGACCGCCCTGGCCTCCTTTTCCGCCCCCTACCTGTTCGGCGGCGGCTTCCGCGTCATGCCCACCCAGATCCTCGCCTCCAAGCTCAACGGCGACCGCCAGATGTCGCAGGTGGAGACGGTGATGCTCGCCGCCCTGGCGCTCGCCGGCCTGTGGGCGTCGCAGCGGAGCGGCGCGGCCGGCGCCGCCCCGGCCAGCGGCCTGCGCGGCGTCGCGCCGTCGCGCCGGCGGGTCGGCTCGCCGCTCGCCCGCGCCGCCGTGGCCGGCGCCGGCTACACCCTGGCGCTGGTGCTGCTGCTGCCTCACCTGGTGATGGTGCTGATCTCGCTGGTCCCCGCGGGGACCTGGATCGCCGAGCCCTTCCCGCCGGTGCTCTCCCTCTCCAACTACGCGCAGCTCGGCGACCGCGAGCACCTGCGGCCGGTGGTCAACTCGCTGTGGATGGCGGCGGCGGCGACCGCCGCGGCCGCCGCTCTCGGCCTCGCCGCCGCCCTCGCCGCCATGGCCGAGCAGCGCCGCCGCCGCCGCGCGGGCCGCCTCGGCGGCCTGCTCGAGGCGCTGGTCGGCCTGCCCTGGGCGATCCCCGGCACGGTCTTCGCCATCGCCCTGGCCACCACCTTCAGCGTCAACGCCCCCTGGCTGGGCCGCTTCGTGCTCATCGGCACGCCGGTGCTGCTGCCGCTCGCCTATCTCGTGCGCAGCCTGCCGCTGACCGGCCGCGCCGCCCTGGCCGGCCTGCGCGGCCTCGACCCGGCGCTCTCCGAGGCGGCGGCGGCGCTCGGGGCGGGCCGCTTCCGGACGCTGCGCCGCGTCGTCCTGCCGCTGCTGCGCCCGGCGCTCGCCGCCGGCGCCGGGCTCGCCTTCATCACCGCCCTCGGGGACTTCGTAACTTCCATCGTCCTCTATACGTATGACACGAGGCCCATCGCGATCGAGATCCTGGCCAACGTGCAGCTGCAGGACCTCGGAATGGGCGCCGTCTACGGCGTGTTGCTGATGGCCGGGAGCGCCGCGGCTTTCTTGCTGTGGAGCCCTGCCGAGGGCCGCACGAGCAGCTGAGGTACCGACATGCGCCGCGCCCCGAGCCCGCCCGTCCCGCATCCGGCCGATCCGAGCGCCCCGATGAGCTCCGGCGCCTCCATGCGGCGGCTCTGGGTGCTGATGGCGACGGTCTTCGTCGACATGATCGGCGCCATGATCGTGCTGCCGCTGCTGCCCTTCTACGTGCTGCGGATGGGGGCCAGGCCGACCATCGTCGGGCCGCTGATCTCCGCCTTCTTCATCGCCCAGATCGTCTTCTCGCCGCTCTGGGGGCGGCTCTCCGACCGCTATGGCCGCCGCCCGATGATCCTCGCCGGCCTGCTCCTCTCGGCCGCCGCCTACACCCTCTTCGGGTTCGCCCACACGCTGCTGCTGCTCTTCCTGTCGCGGCTGGTGCAGGGGGCCGGTAGCGGCACGGTCGGCGTGGTGCAGGCCTACGTCGGTGATTCGATCGCCCCGGAGGAGCGGGCCAAGGCGCTTGGCTGGGTCACCGCCGCCACCAGCGCCGGAGTGGTCGTCGGACCGGTCATCGGCTCGCTCGCCGCCCACTTCGGGCGGTCGGCGCCGGGTTACTTCGCCGCCGCCCTCTGCCTGCTCAACGTGCTCTTCGCCGGCCGCTGGCTGCCGGAGTCGAAGCGCCACGACGGCGCGCCGCACGCGGCTAAGCCGCTGCGCTCGCTCTGGCACCGCCTCTGGGAGGTGGTGCGGCAGCCGCTGTCGCCGATCGGCTCGCTGATCTGGATCTACGCCATCGGCATGATGGCCTTCATGGCGATGAACGGCGTGCTCAGCCTCTATCTCGGCAGCGTCTACGGCGTCACCGAGAAGACCATCGGCTGGTTCTACACCTACGTCGGCGTGATCTCGGTGGTGATGCGCGCCGTGCTGCTCGGGCCGGCGGTGCGGCGGCTGGGCGAGGTGGGGGCGATGCGCGCCGGCACCCTGTCGCTGGCGCTCGGCATGGCGTCCATCCCGCTGCCGGCGTGGCTGCACGCGCCGCAGGCGCTGCGCATCGCCTGCCTCGCCGCCATCGTCACCCTGGTGCCGGTCGGCACCGCCCTGCTCTTCCCCTCCACCACCGCTCTCGTCTCGCGCAAGAGCCCGCGCGAGGAGATGGGGCAGATCATGGGAGTGCAGCAGCTGTTCGGCGGCATCACCCGCTTCCTCGGCCCCATCTGGTCCACCTGGCTCTTCGGCGCCGGCGTCGCGCTGCCGTTCTGGGCCGCCGCCGCCTTCATGCTGAGCGGCGGCGCGCTCACCTGGCGCATCCGCCGCGAGGCCCGCCCCCACCCGGTGAAGGCGCCGACGCCGGTGGAGGTGGCGCCGATCCCCGACCTGCCGGGCGCCGTGGCGTGCACCGAGGTCGAGGTCCCGGCCGCGCCCAACGCCTTGCGCGGCTAGCGCGCTCAGACCTGCGAGCGGATCGGCAGCACCACCATCGGCACGCCCATCCACTGCAGGCGGCGCTGGATGAACCACGACGTCTCGTTGTGCAGCAGGCGGTAGACAAAGCGCTCCTGGCGGAACACCAGCTTGCCGGTGAAGATGGTCGCCTTGGGGTAGATCTGGGCGAGGCGCTTGCAGACCTGCGCCGCCTCGGTCACCACCTCCGTGCCCATCTGGCTGACGCTGTCGGCGGGGAAGCCCAGGCGGCGGGCGAGGTCCACGTACTTGGAGAGGTCCTCCTGGTGGTGCTTGAGCAGCGCCTCGAGCTCCTCTTTCCCCTTGAAGCTGCCGGAGTCCACCACCGCGATCGAGACGAAGACGAACTGCTTGTAGAGGCCGGGGAAGAAGCGCAGGATCGACAGCATGGTGTGCACGCCGAAGCCGTTGAAGGAGCTGACCAGGAGCACCGCGGTGGGCGCCTTGGGGTCGAGCGGGTCGCGGTTGGGCTCGCCGGTCGTCGGCAGCGAGCCCAGCACGTCGTCGAGCTGGCGCAGGCCGGCCTTGGCCCTCTCGTAGTGCCCCTGGATCAGGTAGCAGAGCACGACGAAGGTGGAGGTGATCACGACCGTTACCCAGCCGCCGTGGGTGAAGCGCTCGACCAGCGTGATCACCAGGATGCTGGCGCACATCACCAGGGCGATGCCATGGATGACCAGGTGGCGCCGCCGCCGCCGCTCGCCCCGCTTCGCCCACCAGAAGCGGCTCATGCTGAGCTGCGACAGGGTGAAGGTGAGGAACACGTTGATCGAGTACATGAACACCAGGATCTGGATGTTGCCGCGGGTGTAGGCCAGCATTCCGAGCGCCGCGGCGCCCATCAGCAGCACGCCGTTCTGCATCGTCAGCTGCTCGGAGAGGGCGGCGAAGCGGTGGGGGAAGAAGGAGTCGGTGGCCATCGTGGCCATCACCCGCGGCCCGTCGATGAACCCCGCCTGCGCCGCGACGATGAGCAGCAGCCCCTCGGAGATCAGGGTGGTGAGCACCAGCCAGTAGCCGAGCGGCATGCCGTCGACGCGCCAGTCGCCGAAGACGTTCTCGGCCAGGATGGCGTTCATCGTCTTGCCCTCGACATGGTGGGCGTTGATCAGCAGGTAGCCGATGAGGATGCCGCCGGCGGTCAGCGCCAGCGAGAGCGCCATGTAGAGCATGGTCCGCTTGCCGGTCTCGACGCGCGGCTCGCGCATGATCTGCAGCCCGTTCGACACCGCCTCGATGCCGGTGTAGGTGCCGCCGCCCAGGGCGTAGGCGCGGATCAGCAACATCGCCATGCCGCCCAGGCCGAGCGTGGCGAGGCCGGAGGAGAAGCCGCGCGACACCTGGTGGGCCACTACCGGCACCTCGGGCAGGTGGCCGAAGACCGACCAGGCGATGAGCAGGGCGTGGGTCACCAGGAAGACCAGGAAGATGGGCAGCAGGGTCTTGATCGACTCCTTGACGCCGCGCAGGTTGAGCGCGATCAGCAGGCCGATGACCAGGAACTCCGTCCCCAGCTTCCAGTGATGCAGGTGCTGCGGCAGGAAGCTGAAGACGGCGTCGCCGCCCGAGGCGATCGACACGGTGATGGTGAGCACGTAGTCGACCACCAGGGTGCAGCCGGAGATCACGCCGATGCGCGGTCCGAGCAGGTGGGAGGCGACCACGTAGCCGCCGCCGCCGGTCGGGAACTGCTCGATGATGCTGCTGTAGGACGCGGAGATGATGAGGACGGTCAAGGCCGTGGCGAGGGCGAGCCCGATCGCCAGGTAGGTGTGCGTGCCCAGGGTGCGGAACGCCTCCTCCGGACCGTAGGCCGACGACGACAGCCCGTCCGCTCCCAGCCCGACCCAGGCCAGGAACGCGATGAGCGACATCTTGTGGAGCTGGGACGTGTCGGTGACGTCTCGCGGCGCCCCCAGCACGGTCCTGCGCACCCGCTCCGAGAGGGTGCCGTCGAACGGCTCCCGCTCCTGTTTGCCGTCAGTCACAGCGCTCGTCGCACCCCGGGCAGCCGGGCCCGCGCTCGGCGGCGGTTTCCCGGCCGCCGCCGCAGGGAGCCGGCAGAGCAGACAACAAAAAGAGGCAGGGGAGCTCGCGCCGCCCTACCTCTTCGCGAAGCCTTTCGGGTTGGTTGCGGGGGCAGGATTTGAACCTGCGACCTTTGGGTTATGAGCCCAACGAGCTACCAGGCTGCTCCACCCCGCGTCAGTCCGTCGGCGCCTCCCCTCCGGCCACGCAAGGCCGGCGGAGGCGAGGAAGGATGGTGGCACATCCCGGCCAGGCTGTCAAACCTCTCTTCCCTGCAAAACCCGCCCATTTGGGGGAAGGGTCGCGGGCGCCTGCAACGCCTCCTGGCCTTGCGGCGATGCTTCCGGCGGCGTATAGTTCACTTGTGAACGAGTTGCCCTGCCCGGATCGGCCCGAGCTGGTTGTGCTGCTGCTGCGGACCGCCGAGCGGGTCGAGCGGGCGCTCGAGCGGGCGCTCGAGGGCATCGGCCTTTCGCCCGCCAAGCTGGCCGTGCTGGGCGGCCTGGCCGGGGCGGGCGGCCGCCTGTCCCTGGGCGAGCTGGCCCAGCGCCGGAGCTGCGTCAAGTCCAACATCACCAAGCTGGTCGATCGCCTGGAAGCCGACGGCCTGGTCTGCCGGCTGGACGACCCGACGGACCGGCGCGGCGTGCTGGCCGAGATCACGCCGCAAGGGCGCCGGCTGCAGGCCGAGGGCGAGCGCCTCATCGAGCAGGTGGAGGAGGCCCTCACCCGGGACCTGGCCGCCGGCGACGTGGCGGCGCTGCGCCGGGTGCTGCGCGAGGTCGGCGCGCGCAGCGCATGATTGCCGCCTGGGGCGCCGCCGGCGCGTGCTAGACTGCACGGCCGCCGGCGTCGCGCGCCAGCGCGCGCCCCGGTGGCCGCCCGGGCACGCGGCCGCCAGGCGCCTGCCTCCCGCCATGGTCCTGCAGCTCATCCGGAACCCCCACACGCGCCTGCACATCGGCAGCGGCCGGGAGCGCCTGGAAGGTTGGGTCAACATCGACGCCCAGGCGCTGCCGGGAGTGGACGTGGTGGCCGACGTCACCAAGGGCCTGCAATTCGCCCACGTCGAGGCCATCTTCGCCGAGCACTTCATCGAGCACCTGCGGCTCGACCTGGCGGTCGGCTTCCTGCGTGAAGCCTGGCGGGTGCTGGCGCGCCGGGGCTGGATCAGGCTCTCCACCCCCAACCTCGATTGGGTATGGGCGTCGCACTACCGGCTCGAGGGCGAACCCGACCTGAAGCGCGCCGCGGCGCTGCAGCTCAACCGTGCCTTCCACGGCTGGCGTCATCAGTTCCTGTGGAACCGCGAGATGCTCGGCGAGGCGCTGGCCGCCTGCGGCTTCGCCGAGGTGCGCTGGTGCGCCTACGGCGAGAGCGAGCTGCCGTTCTTCCGCGGCATCGAGCGTCACGAGACCTACGGCGACACGCCGGACCTCCCGCACGTCATCATCGTCGAGGCGTGCAAGGGCGAGACGCGGCCCGAACGGCTGGCGCAGTTCCAATCGTTGATCGAGCGCGAGCTGCTGATGCACCTCTCGGACTGATGACGGTGGCCCGGGTGGCGAGGGCGGCCCTGCTCGGCGCGGCCTTCCTGCTGGCGGCGGCGGGCTGCGCGCGTTCCCGCTCGTCGCCGGGTGCGGCGGAGCGGCCGGCGGCGCCGGGCACGGCAAGGGCGTCCGGCGCGCCTGCCGCCGCGTCTCCGGCGCCGGCGAAGTCGCAGTCGTCGCCGGCGTCGCCGCGGGCGCACAGCGTCATCTTCATCCTGGTCGACACCCTGCGCGCCGATCATCTGCCGCTGTACGGCTACGGTCGCGACACCAGCCCCAACCTGGCCGCCCTCGGGCGCGAGTCGATCGTGTTCCTCGACGCCCGCAGCCAGGCGTCGTGCACGTTCCCGTCGGTCAACTCGATGTTGACGTCGCGCTCCGCCGCGGCCTTCCTCGGCCAGCCCGGCGGCGCGCTCGGCCTCCCGGCAGGCATTCCCGGGCTGGCCGAGCTGCTGCGCGCCCGCGGCCTGCACACCGCCGCCGTCTCGGCGAGCCCGATCGTGCGTCGCAGCCCGGGCCGCTTCAACCCGGGCGGCGGCTACGGGCGCGGCTTCGACAGCTTCCAGGAAGACTGCGTCTGGAAGTCCGCCGACTGCGTCACCGACCAGGCGTTGCCGCACCTCGCCCACGACCCGCGGCCGCTCTTCCTCTACCTCCACTACCTCGATCCGCACGGCCCCTACGCGCCCCCGGCGAGCTACCGGCGCCGCTTCGCGCGCGGGCAGCCGGCCAAGGCCTTCGTCCGCCAGGGCGATCCCAACCCCATCGCCGCCTGGCTCTACAAGCACGGCCCCGATCCTCACCTGACGCCGGCGGACCTGAGCTACCTGGTGGACCTCTACGACGACGAGATCTCGTTTTTCGACTCGCAGCTCGGGCGGCTGCTCGCGGGCCTGCGCGGCTCCGGGCTGCTCGACGATGCGATCGTCGTCTTCGCCGCCGATCACGGCGAGGAGTTCCTCGAGCACGGCGACGTCAAGCACTGCCACAACCTGTTCGACACCACGATCCGCACGCCGCTGCTGCTGCGCGTCCCCGGCGCGCGCCCGCGTCGCGTCGCGACGCCGGTCGAAAACCTCGACATCGTGCCGACGGTGCTCGAGCTGTTGGGCGGCGAGCGCCACGAGGCGCTCTTGCCAGGCGGCCGCGAGGGCGCGGCGTTCGAGGGGCGCAGCCTGCGGCAGGCCGTCCTCGGCAACCCGCTGCCGCCGGCCTGGCAGCGGGCCGCCCAGGGCGCGCTGCGCTCCGTCGCCGACGGGCGCTGGAAGCTGGTCCTCGACCTCCGCACCCAGCGCTTCGCGATGTACGACCTCGCCGCCGACCCCGGCGAGACGCGGGACGTGCTCGCCGATCACCGGCGCGATTTCCACCGCCTCCACGACGCCCTGGGCGCCTGGCTGGCGCGCACCGAGGGCGGCCCCGCGGCCGACAGCCTGCGCCGTGCCGCCGAGGCGGACCGGCGCCTGCGCTCGGTCGGTTATCTCGACCACTGAGCCGGCCGCGCCGCATCAGTTGCTTGAGGCGACGCGAGTTTACGGCTAACCTTGATGCAGTACCCGTAGCAGCCGCCGCCGGCCGGAGGGGAGAGAGTGAGCATGTTCGGCATCGAAGAGATCGTGGCTCGCGAGATCCTCGACTCGCGCGGCAACCCCACCGTGGAGGTCGAGTGCATGCTGCAGGGTGGCGGCGCCGGGCGGGCGGCGGTGCCTTCCGGAGCCTCCACCGGCAGCCGCGAGGCGCTCGAGCTGCGCGACGGCGGCAAGCGCTACGGCGGCAAGGGCGTGCGCAAGGCGGTGGCGGGCATCCACGACGAGATCGGGCCACGGCTGCAGGGCCTGGACGCGCGCGATCAGGCGCGCATCGACCGCGCGCTGATCGAGCTCGACGGCACCGCCGACAAGAGCCGCCTCGGCGCCAACGCCGTGCTCGGGGTCTCGCTGGCCGTCGCCAAGGCGGCGGCGGACGGCGCCGGCCTGCCGCTCTACGCCTACCTCGGCGGTCCGGGCGCGACGGTGCTGCCGGTGCCGCAGCTCAACGTGCTCAACGGCGGCGTCCACGCCGACAACTCCGTCGACATCCAGGAGTTCATGCTGGTGCCGCTCGGCTTCGACAGCTTCGGCGAGGCGCTGCGTGCCGGCGTCGAGGTCTACCACACCCTCAAGGGGGTGCTGAAGGAGCGCGGCCTGGTCACCGCCGTGGGCGACGAGGGCGGCTTCGCGCCGGACCTCCAGAGCAACCGCGAGGCGCTCGACCTGCTGATGCGGGCGATCGAGAAGGCCGGCTATGCCCCGGGCCGCCAGGTCGCCCTGGCGCTGGACGTGGCGGCCAGCGAGCTGACCGGCGGCAGCCCGCATGCCGGCGCCAAGTCCGGCGGCGTGCGCTACGACCTCGCGGGCGAGGGGCGCCGCGGCCTGACTGCGTCCGACCTGATCGCCACCTACCGCGAGTGGTTGGAGGCCTATCCGCTGGTGTCGATCGAGGACGGCCTCGCCGAGCACGACCACGAGGGGTGGCGGCAGCTGACCGCCGAGCTCGGCGGGCGCGTGCAGCTGGTGGGCGACGACCTCTTCGTCACCAACCCCGAGATCCTGGCGCGGGGCATTGCCGCCGGCCTGGCCAACGCGCTGCTGGTCAAGGTCAACCAGGTCGGCACCCTGACCGAGACCCTGGAAGCGGTGGAGCTGGCGAAGACCCACGCCTATGCCAACGTGATCTCGCACCGGTCGGGCGAGACGGCCGACACCACCATCGCCGACCTGGCGGTGGCGACGCGCAGCGGCCAGATCAAGACCGGCGCTCCCTGCCGCAGCGACCGGGTGACCAAGTACAACCGCCTGCTCCGCATCGAGGAGGAGCTGGAGGACGCCGCCTCCTATCGAGGGGCCGCCGCCTTCCCGCGCACGCCGGTTTGAGCAAGCCGCGGGAACCTGCCCGTGCCGACTCGCTGCGCCCGGTGCTGGTGGCGGCGGTGCTGCTCTTCGTGACCTTGCTCTGCGCCGCCGGCCTGAAGAGCTATCGCGACCTCACCGCCGCCCGGGCGCACGAGCGGCAGCTCGAGACCCGCATCGAGGCGACCCGCGGCGGCATCGAACGGCTGCGCGGCCGCATCGAGCGCGTGCGCGGCGACCCCGCCATGCTCGAGCGGCTGGCGCGCGAGGACCTGGGCCTGGTGCGGCGGCAGGACGTGGTCATCGAGCTGCCGCGCGAGGGCGGCGAGGACGCCGCGCCGGCTCCGGGCCCGATCGCGGCCCCCGCGCCGGCCGCCCCGCCATCGCCGCCCGCCTCGCCATCGCCGCCAGCGCGGGTCCCCACGGCCGCGCCGGCCGCGCCGCTCCCGCAGGCTCCGCCAGCTCCATCGTCTGCGCCCGTCCCGCCAACATCGCCGGTCACGCCGTCCGCGCCGAACCCGCAGCCGCCAGCACCGTGACGGCCGATCCCGAGCCGCCGCCGGCCGGCCGCCGGGCGGACCGCCTGGCGCTGGCGGCCGCCCTGGTGCTGCTGCTGGCGCTGGCGCTGTTCGGCGCGCGGGTCCACTGGGTGGAGGAGGCCGGGACCGCCGAGCGCGATGGCTACGTGGGCGAGGCGGAGCAGCTGCGCTCCGGGACGCTGCCACACGACCCTTACCGGCCGCTGCTCTATCCCTTGCTGGCCGCGGCGCTCTCGCGCCTGACCGGCGACGCCTTCACCGCCGCGCGCCTGCTCACGAACCTCGCCGCGGCCGGCCTGGCCTGGCTGGCCTACGCCTACGGCCGCCGGCTCGCCGGCGCCGCGGCCGGCGGCTGGGCGATGGCGCTGGCCGCCGTCAACCCCAACCTCTGGATCATCGGCCAGCACGTGACCACGGACATGCTGTTCGCGGCGCTGGCCGCGGCGGCCCTGCTCGCCGGGCTCCAATACCTGCGAGAGCCGGCCCCGGCGCCGGCCCTGGCGGCCGGGCTGTGCCTCGGGCTCGCCGCCTTCACCCGCGCCAATGCCCTCTTCCTGGTGCCGGCGCTGCTCGTCGCGTGGTGGCTGGCGCCGGCGCCGGACGCACCGCCCGGCGGCCCGCCGGCTGGGACGGCCTGGCGCAGGCCGGCTCCCCCGCGGCTCGGGCACCTGGCGATCGCCGCCGTCGCCGCCGTCGTGGTGCTGTTGCCGCACTGGGCGCTGCGCTACGCCGAGTTCGGCAACCCTTTCTACGACGAGAACTGGAAGAACCTCGCCTTGAAGCTCTACGGCTACCCCGACTGGTCCTACCTCGACCGGGTGCCGTTCCGCTCCGCGGCGGCGGTGGTCGCCCACGATCCGGCGGCGGTGCTGCGGGCGGGCGCGGCCGAGCTCTGGCGCTTCGCCACGGCGGGAGCTTCCCAGCTGCTCGGCACCTGGGCGCACGTCCTGCTCGCGGCCGCCGGAGCGCTGTGGTCGCTGCTGCATCGCGGCACCCGGCGCGCCTCGGCCTGGCTGCTGTTCGCGCTGGGCACCTTCGTGGCGGCGACCGCCTTCACCTTCTTCACCTGGGGACGGCTCTTGCTGTTGCTGGTGCCCGGTGCGTACGCCCTGGCCTTCTCGCCGTGGAATCAGGTGCCCCAAACGGGGCGCCTGACCAGGCGGCGGATCCTGGCCGTGATTGGAGTGGCGGCCGTGCTCTTGCTTGCGGTCAAGACCTTCGCTTACCGCCTGCCGGCGTTCGTCGCCCGCCACCCTTACGTCGAGGTGGCGCTGCTGCGCCACCTGGACGCCGAGGTTCCGGCCGGCGCGGCGCTCGGCGGCAGCTCGCCCTTTCTCGGACGCTACCTGCGGCACCGCTACGTCGCGCTGCCGGATGCCTTCGGGCCGGAGACGGCCCGGCCCGAGCTCTACTACGCGAAGCTGCGGCGCCTGGTGCGGCAAGACCGCGTTACCTGGCTGGTGGTCGGGCCGGTCGACCTGCGGGCGCGGCCGCCGTCTCTCCTCGAGCCGCGCGCGCCGGTGCCCTGGCTGGCGCCGGCCGGCGGCGAACGCGGCGTCGCGATATGGCGAGTGATCGACGCCGACGCCGAGTGATCGATGCCGAGCGATAGAGGCAGAGTGATCGACACCGAGTGATCGACGCCGAGTGATCGCCGGCGCCGGGTGACGGAGAAAGCCGAGACTCGTCGGTGCGCGGGTGGGAAGGCGGTGTCCCCTTCAGCCGTGACCGCGAGGGACGGCGACGTCGGGATGCGACAGAGCGGCCGCGCGCCCCGCCGGCACGAAAGCTCCGGCAGGGCGCGGGATGTATGGACGCGGAAGTGGTTCAGGAAATCTTGACGACGTTCTTGGCCTGCAGGCCCTTGGGTCCCTCGACCACCTCGAAGGAGACGCGGTCCCCCTCGTTCAGGGTGCGAAATCCCTCGGCGATGATCGAGGCGTGGTGGACGAACACGTCCGCGCCGCGCTCACGCACGATGAAGCCGTACCCTTTGGCGTCGTTGAACCACTTCACGGTTCCTTGCTCGGGCATACGCTTGCTCCTTGAAACAGGTTGTTTATGATCGCCGCGATTCGAGCGGCATTCATCTCCCCACCCCTCACCTCCATGTTGGAGGATGACAGGCTCAATCGATCCAGCACGACCCGCTATCGAGGCATGGCTCGGAACCCAGCCCTCCGCTTGTCCTCTTGCCTGCCTGACGACCCCTTGAATCCCAGACGGTCCGTGTCGTTTAGTGCTGCGGTGAATGACGGATGTATGGGTTAGGGTTCGCGGTTCTGGCGGGATCTACGATGTTTCGTGCGCTCTGATCGGCTTGGTGCTGCGGAGAAGATACACAGAGGGTGTCGCTTTGAGTCCAATCCTTTTACGCGCAGGAAAGTGGCTCAGAGTATCCCACCGTCCCCGGAAGAATGCAAGCCCCCTGTCAAGGTGTCGAGCGTCAAGGTGTCGAGCCGGCCCCCGGTATCGGTGCCGCTGCATGGCGACCCGAGCGATGAAACCGTTCTCACCCCTCTCTGCGGGGGTGTTTCTTGCTGGACGCTCGTGCTGCCCTCTCGCAGCACGACATATCTAAGCGTCCCGAACCCTCGCCTACGTTTGCGTTTGCCGCTACGCCCCGGCGCTCAGATCACCTCGAAGCGGGGCGGCCCCTCGACCACCTCGCCGATCTCGGCCGCGCGATGGCCCGAGTCCGCGAGCGCCGCGAGCAGAGGCGGCACCGCCGCGGCCGGCAGGCCGAGCAGCAGCCCCCCCGAGGTCTGGGGGTCGAACAAGAGCTCACGCTGCTCCCCGCTCAAGCCCGCATGGTCGGCGAAAGCCGGCGCGGCGCTGGCTTCGTTGGCGGCGGTGCAACCGGTGCTGACGCCGGCGGCGGCCAGGCGGTAGAACCCTTCGTGGACGGGCAGGCGGGCGAACTCGACGCGCAGGCTGACGCCCGAGGCGCGCGCCATGCCGAGGGCATGACCGACCAGGCCGAAGCCGGTGACGTCGGTGGCCGCCGCGGCACCGTGCGCCAGCGCCAGGCGCGAGGCTTCGGCGTTGAGACGCTCCATCTCCCGGAGGGCGCCCTCGAGCCCGGCCTCGTCGAGCCTGTCCGCCTTGAAGGCGTTGATCAGCACGCCGGTGCCGAGCGGCTTGGTCAGCACCAGGCGCTGGCCGGCCCGCGCGCCGGCGTTGGTCAACAGCCGGTCGGGAGCGGCCTCGCCGACCACCGCCAGCCCGAACTTGAGCTCCGGATCGCGCACCGTGTGACCGCCGAGCAGCGCGGCGCCCGCCTCGGCGAGCGCGCCGGCGGCGCCCGCGAGGATCGCGGCGAGCACCCCGTCGGGCACCTCGGTCTCCGGGAAGCAGCAGAGGTTCAGCGCGAACAGCGGCCTGCCGCCCATGGCGTAGACGTCGGAGAGCGAGTTGGCAGCGGCCACCCGGCCGAAGCGGCCAGGGTCGTCGCAGACCGGGGTGATGAAGTCGGCGGTGGCGACCAGGGCGCGGCCGTCGAGAAGGAAGACTCCGGCATCGTCGGCCGTCTCCGGGCCGACCAGCACCCTCTCGTCGCGCCCGGTGAGGCGGCCGAGAGGACCGATCAGCTGCGCCAGGTCCCCCGGACCTATCTTGGCGGCTCAGCCGCCCGTCGTGGCGCAGGCGGTCAGGCGGAACTTCCGCCGCAGCCATGCCATGGGCGCGGATTGTACCCCGCCGTGCATGCGTGGGGCGCGAGACTCCCCCGCCTATGGCGCAGAGTTCATACCGCGGGAACGAGGTGGCGAGGGTTATATGCTACGCACCTTTCCGCGGGCCATCCGCGATCGACAGGAGGGTTTGATGTACAGCCGGCTTTCGACCTCGCTGGTGGCGGAGCTCATCGGCACCTTCGCGCTGATCTTCATCGGCGCCGGCAGCGTGGCGCTGTCGGCCCCCCTGGTAGGGGTCGCCTTCGCCCATGGCTTCGTGGTGCTCGGCTTCGCCTATGCCTACGGCCACATCTCGGGCACCCACATCAACCCGGCGGTGACGCTTGGCGTCTGGGCCGCGGGCAAGATCGACGCGGTGCGCGCCCTCGCCTACATGGCCGTGCAGCTGGCCGGCGGCATCCTCGGCGCGCTGGCGCTGCGCTGGGTGCTCGGCGGCACCGCCACCGGCCTCGGCGCCACGCGCCTCGCGCAGCACCTCGACCTGCACGGCACGTCCCTGACCGTGACCCCTGCGGTCGGCCTGTTCGTCGAGGCCGTCCTCACCTTCTTCCTGGTCAACGCGGTGATGAATGCCGGCATCAGCGGCAAGGCGACGATCCCGGGCGGCCTGGCCATCGGCCTCACCCTGACCTTCTGCATCCTCATGGGCGGGCCGCTGACCGGCGCCGGCCTCAACCCTGCCCGGACGCTGGGGCCGGCCGTGGCGACCGCTAATTTCGACGACCTCTGGGTCTACGTCGCCGGACCGGCCCTCGGCGCCCTGGCCGCCGGCATCCTCTACAAGGGCGTCTTCGCCGAGGAGTAGCCGTGCCCGGCGGGGCCTCGGCCGCCCCCGTTCCCGTTCACTGGCGCGCATCCCGGCTCCCTCCGGCCTCGCGCCGGCTGGCCTCGCGCTGCCCTGACCCGCAGGCGCGAGTGCCGGCCCTTCGACAAGATATGTGTTGCAACACACATCGCTCGGTGGTATAAGTCCTGCCCATGGGGGACGCGCTCCGGCGACGCATCCAGCAGGACCGCTTCGAGAGCCCGGCGCAAGAGGCCCTGCTGAACCTGCTGGTGGCCGCCGACCACCTGCGTGCGCGCACCGAGCGGCTGTGCTCCGAGTTCGGCCTGTCCGCCAGCCAGTACAACGTGCTGCGCATCCTGCGCGGCGTCCACCCCGCGGGGCACTCGCGCTGCGAGATCGCCCGGCGCATGGTCGAGCGGGCGCCCGACGTCACCCGGCTGATCGACCGCCTGGAGAAGCGCGGCTGGGTGGAGCGCGATCGCGGCACACGGGACCGCCGGCTGTCGATCAGCCGCATCACCGCGGCGGGCCTCGCGCTGCTCGACCAGATCGGCCCTCGGCTCGGGCTGGAGCTCCGCGAGCTCGCCGAGCGTGTGCCGCCGGAGGACTGCCGCGAGCTGTCGCGGATCTGCGAGCAGATCTACGACTACCCGCCGGCAGGACCATGCGGCGAGGAGGACACTGCAGGGCCGCGGGAGGAGAGCCCTCCCGCCTCGGCCCGGTAGGGGGCCGCCCGGAACCAAGTCTCGTCGTGAACAGAGACCCTTGACACAGAGGCTTTCAACCAAGAAGGAGGAAAGCATGAACGCTCACCTTTCGTGGATCTCGCGGCTCCTGCTGTCGCTCATCTTCATCCTTTCCGGCGCCATGAAGATCGTCGGCTTCGCCGGCGTCAGCGCCATGCTGGCGCACCTCGGCTGGCCGGCGCCCGGCCTGTGGCTGGCGCTCGCCATCCTCATCGAGCTGCTGGGCGGCCTCGCGCTGCTCTTCGGCGTCAAGGTGCGCCTGGCGTCCCTGGCGCTGATCGTCTTCGTCCTCGCCGCCACCATCTTCGTCCATGGCCCCTTCTTGAAAGCCGCCGCCGACGAAATGGCCAAGCAGGACCAGATGGCACACATCTTCAAGAACATCGCGATCATCGGCGGCCTGCTGAAGTACTACCTCGACGGGGCCGGACGCTACGCGCTCGGCACGGAGCCGGCGGCAACCTAAGGCGGAACTTCCCAGCTGGGAGGGGAGGGGCGGCGGCGTGAGCTGGCGCTGGAACCAAGACGAGACGCGCGCCTTCTCCGGCGGCGAGCGCCAGCGGGGGGCGCGGGCCGGGCACGGGGGCGGCGGCGCCGGCTACCGCGAACCCGAGGGGCAGGGCGCCAGCTCGAGCACGCCGAAGCGCTCGGGGCGGTGGAAGTCCGGCGGCTCGGTCCAGGTCGGCGACCAGCAGCTGAGCTCCGGGCGGCCCCCGCGCGGGCGCTCGATGCGGTAGAAGTTGGCGCGCCAGAGGCGCGGCGGCGGCCGCGACGGCCCGCCGGGCGCGCCCGGGCCGCCGGCGAGCGCGTCCCAGGGGATGGCGAGCGCCGCCCACCAGTCCTGACCGCCGCCCCGTCGCTCGCCGGCCGCCGCCGGCCCGGCGGGCCCGGCTTGCCATTCGAGACCGGGGCACTCCCAGCCGGTGTCGGCCACCAGGCCGGCGCGCCGCCCGGTCGGGTTCTCGATGCGGGCGGCGAACAACACGCCCAGCGGACTCACCTCGAGCTCCCAGTAGCGCCGCGGCGCGGCCGTGCCCGGCGCCAGGAAGACCTCGACCGCCTCCTCCAGGTAGATGGGATCGTTGCGCCGCCGCCAGGTCCCCCAGGCATCGCGGTCGGCGCAGTCGAAGCGCACGTAGAGCGCTCGCCGGTCGCGCGCGACGCGCACCCCGGTCGGCTGCTCGGCCGCGGCGCTGCCGTCCGCCAGCACGAACGGGCCGAGGGCGGCGGCCCGCTCCCACGGGAAGCCGCCCAGCCCCGGCGGCGCGCCCGCGCTGTCGCCGCCCGCGCCGGCGTCGTCGCCATCGCCTGCTCCTTCAGCGCCGGCGCCAACGGCTCTTCCAGCTCCATCGCCGCCAAGCCCGCCGCCGCCGCGGTCGACCCATGGCACGCGGGCGCGCGGCAGGGCAGAGGCGGCGCCGCTCACCGCGGTCATGGCGCGCATTCTCTCCGCCCGCCGGTCCGCTCGTCTACAATACGTTCCGTCCCGCGTTCGACCTCGAAGGAGAGCCCGCACGGCATGAGCGCCCGCGACCCGCAGCCTCGATCCTCGCCGCCGCCGGCGGCGGCAGCGCCGCGGCGCGCTCGCCATCTCTCCCGCTTTGCCGCCGGGGCCGCCGCCGCGGTCGCGGTGCTGCTCCTGCTGCTCGGCGCCGCGGCGGCGGAGGCCCGCAGGCCGGGCGGCGGCCACACCTTCTCGGGCGGCTCGAGCCACCGTTCGAGCATGCATCTCGCCTCCCTGGGCCGGCCCGGCGGCGGCCACACCTTCTCTGGCAGCCGTCCCGGCGGCGGCCATACCTTCTCGGGCGGGCGGTCCGGCGGTTCCTTCCGCTCGACCCCGCGCCTCGGCGGCGGGCCTTTCCTCCCCGGCGCCGGCTGCGGCTTCGGCGGCTGCTTCGGTTTCGTGGTGCTGCTCGTCATCGTCCTCGTCGTCCTGTACGTCATCTACAAGAACCGCGGCGGCGGTGGCGGCGGTCCGCCCGCGCCGCCCCCGGAGCAGGGCCCGCCGGGCGCGCCGCCCACGCGCGACCTCGACGACATCCGCGGCCTCGACCCGGAGTTCTCGACGGTGCTGTTCGAGGACTTCGCCTACGCCCTGTACGCCAAGGCCCACCAGGCGCGCGCCAACCGCCAGGAGCTCGACGCGCTGGCGCCCTACTTGAGCGCCGGGGCGCGCGAGGAGCTGGCCAGCCGGCCGCCGGCCGGCGTGCCGGTCGCGGCGGTGGTCATCGGCGCCATGCGCGCCATCGACCTCCGCCTGCCGAGCGGCACCGAGCCGCGGCCGCAGGTCGGCCTGACGCTCGAGCTCGAGTCCAACCTGACGGTGGGCGCCGGCACCGGCGACCAGACGCAGTACGTCCGCGAGCGCTGGCGGCTGGTGCGCGACGCGGGCGTGCGCAGCCGTCCGCCCGAGGCGGTGCGCAGCTTCCACTGCCCCAACTGCGGCGCGCCGTTCGGCCCCGGCGGCGGCGACCGCTGCGAGTACTGCGGCGAGGTGGTGTCCGGCGGGCGGTTCGACTGGAGCGTGGTCGCGACCGAGCCGCTCGAGATCGAGTCCCGCCCGCCGGCGCTGACCGGCACGGTGGAGGAGGTGGGCACCGACTGGCCGACGGTCGTGCACCCCGCCCTGGCCGAGCGCTGGGCCGAGCTGGCGCAGGCCGATCCGGCGAGCGGCGAGCAGGCGATCCTCGCCCGGCTGCAGCTGATCTATCGCGAGCTCAACCCCGCCTGGACGGCGCTCGACCTCAGGCCGGTGCGCGGCTTCGTCTCGGACGGCCTCTTCGACTACCTGCAGTACTGGATCGCCGCCTACCAGCACCAGGGCCTGCGCAATCAGCTGCGCGACATGCGCCTGACCCGCTGGCAGCTGGCGAAGGTGGTCCGCGACAAGCATTTCGACGCGGTGACCTTCCGCATCTGGGCCAGCGGGCGTGACTTCACCGTGCGGCAGGACAACGGCGAGGTGGTGGGTGGCAACCCCGACGCCGACCGCGACTACTCGGAGTACTGGACGCTGATCCGCGGCGCCGGCGTGCGCGGCGCGCCGCGCGCCGACAAGAGCTGCCCCAACTGCGGCGCGCCGCTCGACGTCAACATGGCGGGGCAGTGCGTCCACTGCGACGCCAAGATCACCAGCGGCGAGTTCGATTGGGTGCTGAGCAAGATCGAGCAGGACGAATCGTACCTCGGCTAGCAGCCGGAAGGAGGCAAGTCTGGTTGCCGGAGTGGGGGAGGTAGGGCCGCGGGTCAAGGTATCCGAGGACGGCTCGACCAGGCCGCAGCCGTTTGCCGAGCGTCCTTCAGGGGGGTCGCCGGCCGCAGGACACCTTGACTCGCGGCCCGGAGGGGGCGCCCCCCGGAGGTGGGCCAAGGTCATCGACCACGAGCGCTGCATCGGCTGCCACGCCTGCACCACCGCCTGCAAGTCCGAGAACGAGGTGCCGCTCGGCGTCACCCGCACCTACGTCAAGTACGTCGAGGTCGGCGTCTTTCCGCAGGCGCGGCGGGCGTTCCAGGTGACGCGCTGCAACCAGTGCGACGACGCGCCCTGCACCACCGCCTGCCCGACGAGCGCCATGTTCCGGCGGCCCGACGGCATCGTCGACTTCGACAAGTCGATCTGCATCGGCTGCAAGGCGTGCATGGCCGCCTGTCCCTACGACGCCATCTTCATCAACCCCGAGGACCACTCGGCCGAGAAGTGCAACCTCTGCGCGCACCGGCTGGACGTCGGCCTCGAGCCGGCCTGCGTCGTGGTCTGCCCCACCGAGGCCATCCTGGTCGGGGACCTCGACGATCCCGCCTCGCAGGTGGCGCGCATCGTCCACCGCGAGCCGGTCGCGGTGCGCCGCCCCGAGAAGGGGACGCGGCCGAAGCTCTTCTACCGCGGCGCCCACCAGGCGACGCTCGATCCCCTGGCCGCGCGCCGGCCGCCCGGCGGCCTCTTCATGTGGAGCGAGCAACAGCAGGGCGGCGAGCACGTGGTCTCGGGCCATCCGGGCGAGCCGGGCCCATCCTCGCGGCCGGCGCCGGGCAACTCCTCGGCCGCGGCGCTGCTCGCCTACGACGTCTCCCACACCGTTCCCTGGGACTGGCGCGTCAGCCTGTACACGCTGACCAAGGGCATCGCCGCCGGCGTCTACCTGGTCGCCCTGCTGCTCGTGGCGCTGGGCAAGACGAGCGCCGCGAGCCCGGTGTGGCGCTTCCACGTCCCGGTCCTGGGCGGCCTCTTCCTGGCCGCGACCGGCGCTCTCCTGATCTGGGACTTGGAGCACCCCGGACGCTTCTTCCTCATCTTCACCAGGCCGCAGTGGCGCAGCTGGCTGGTGCGGGGGGCCTTCCTCATCGGCGGCTACGCGCTCGTGCTCGCCCTGCATTTTCTCGCCGCCGCGAGCGGCCGGCCGGGGCTGACGCGGGCGCTCGCCTGGCCCGGGCTGCCGCTCGCGCTGTTGACCGCGGTCTACACGGCATACCTCTTCGCCCAGGCGAAGGCGCGCGACCTGTGGCAGAACCCGCTGCTGCCGCCGCACCTCACGGTGCAGGCGATGGCCGCGGGCGCCGCGGCCCTGGCGCCGGCGGCGATGCTCTACGACGCGCGCCTGCTGGCGCCGCTGCTGCGCCTCCTGGCGGCGGCGATCGTCCTGCACCTCGGCCTCGTGCTCGGCGAGTGCACCTTGACCCACGCCACGGCGCACGCGCGCCTGGCCACCCGGGAGATGCTCCGCGGCCGCTTCCGCCGCTACTTCTGGGTGGGGATCGTGCTGGCCGCCGTCGCCGTCGCGGCCGCCTGGGGCGGCGGCGGCCTCGCCGCGAGCGCCGCGAGAGCCGGCCTGACCGCCGGGACCGCCGGGCTGACGGGGCTGGCAGGCCCGTCGGGGGCGGCGGCATTTGGGGCCGCGGCGGTCGGAGCCCTGGAATGGTCGATGGCGGAGGCCCTGGCGCTGGCGGCGGCGGCGTTCGCCCTGCTCGGCCTGCTGGCCTACGAGCACGCCTACGTCCAGGCGGGCCAGGCGGTGCCGCTGGCCTGAAACCAACCCGAGAGCGCCATGGTGAGACCTCGATGAGCCTCGAAGACCTCGCACGGCGGGTGAGCGCGGCACGGGCGGCGACCGAGGCGCGGGGGGAGACGTTCTACCCCGGCGCGAGCCGCGTCCATCTCGCCGCCTTCCCGCCCAAGGAGCGGTGGGACGACTGGGTAGAGCTCGATTCCCGGGCCTGGCCGCGGCGCGTCTCGCGGCGCTACCTGCTGGTGCCCACCACCTGTTTCAACTGCGAGTCCGCCTGCGGCCTGCTGGCCTACGTCGACCGCGAGACCCTGCGCATCCAGAAGTTCGAGGGCAACCCCGAGCACCCCGGCTCGCGCGGCCGCAACTGCGCCAAGGGGCCGGCCACACTGAACCAGGTCACCGATCCGGACCGCATCCTGTACCCGCTCAAGCGCGCCGGCCGCCGCGGCGAGGGGCGCTGGGAGCAGGTCGCCTGGGAGGAGGTCCTGGAGGTGCTCGCCGCGCGCATCCGCAAGGCGATCGTCGAGCGGCGCCAGGGCGAGATCATGTATCACGTCGGGCGCCCGGGCGAGGACGGCTTCACCGAGCGCGTGCTCGCCAACTGGGGGGTGGACGGCCACAACTCGCACACCAACATCTGCTCGGCGGGGGCGCGCGCCGGCTACGAGCTGTGGTGCGGCATCGACCGGCCGAGCCCCGACCACGCCAACGCCGAGGTCATCCTGCTGGTGAGCGCCCACCTGGAGAGCGGTCACTACTTCAATCCGCACGCGCAGCGCATCATGGAGGGCAAGCAGCGGGGCGCCAAGCTGATCGTCCTCGATTCCCGGCTGTCGAACACCGCCACCCACGCCGACCTCTGGGCGGCGCCCATCCCGGGCTCCGAGGCCGCCATCTTCCTCGCCATCGCCAACCACCTGATCCGGCAGCGCCTGTATGACCGCGAGTTCGTGCGGCGCTGGTGGAACTGGCAGGAGTTCCTCGAGGCGGAGCACCCGGAGCTGCCGCCGACCTTCGCCAGCTTCGA
>Ga0307479_10001358_pt1 | contig 22286 bp, 9 predicted proteins | sample atmos_gasesECM4C_FD_203743 | JGI IMG/M metagenome (GOLD analysis project Ga0307479, IMG submission 203743) | Hardwood forest soil microbial communities from Morgan-Monroe State Forest, Indiana, United States - atmos_gasesECM4C_515 | ecosystem: Environmental > Terrestrial > Soil > Temperate...
AAGTCCAGGGCCTTGTCACTTCCAGCACTATCGGGAACATCCCCCTCAATGGCCGTAACTTTCTAGAGCTCGCTTTCCTAATTCCGGGCAATCGACCGGCAACTAACTTTGACCCGACGAAAACCAATACGCTAGAAGTGTCGTCGGCGGGCTCCTTCGGCCGCGGTGGCAACATCACGGTTGACGGGGGTGACAACAACGACGAAGTCGTCGGCGGCACACTGATGAACTTTCCCCAGGACAGCGTCCAGGAATTCCAGATCGCCACCAACAAATTTACAGCGGAGGTGGGCCGTTCCAGTTCCAGCATCATCAATATCATCACGAAATCGGGCACGAATGGCTATCACGGTTCAGGCTTCGTCTTCCTCCGGCACAAGGCACTGCAGGCAAAGCCCGCGCTCAGCCGGGACCTTCCTGCTCCACATTTTGTGCGCGAACAGTTCGGTGGCTCGGTCGGTGGACCGATCAAGAAGGACCGCGCCTTTTGGTTTGTATCTTCGGAGTACCGCAATCAGGGCCATGCCGTCCCGGTGGGCGAACGCGCCTTCGCGCCGGACACAATTGTCAGCACTTCGGCTCCCGCATTCGTGCACGACTATCTGCTCACAGCACGCACCGATTTCAAGCTGACTGACAAGGACAGCTTGATGGTGCGCTACTCTTTCAATCGTTCGAAGGACATTGACAATGGGAGTCTTCGTCAAGCATTAGGGACAGCGGCGAACCGGCAATCCTCTTTCAACCGTTTCAACTCACCACTGGCCACGTGGACGCGCATCATTTCTCCCCGCCTGCTGAACAGCGTCAGTTTCCACGGCGACTGGTTCCTGAACTCCATTCCCTCGTTCAGCCCCGATAATCCCGTAACCAATCCTCCTGGATTAGCAGTCGGAAACGAAATCCGCTTTCCCAGCCTGCAGGACGGCGCCAATTTCCGGATCCCGCAGAGTACCAAGTTCAATCGCTACCAGATTCGCGACACCTTGGCCTGGACTGTGGGAAAGCACACACTGAGATTCGGGGGCGAGTGGCAGCATCTAAATACCTATGCCCTCTTCGACCTCTACGGCAGCGGCAGCATTTTCACAACAGAGGATTTTGCCACCCAAGACAGGGATGGAAACGGCACTATCGACGACCGTGATATTCCCATCGCGGTTGCACTTAAGAGCGCGGCTCCTTCGCGTCCTCCCATCGTGCCCTTTTACCCGAATTCCTACTTCGGCGCCTTCGTCCAGGACGATTGGAAGGTGCGGTCCAACTTGACACTAAATCTGGGTTTGCGCTGGGAGGTCGACGACGTTCTTGGGCAGGCTAGCAACCTGCATCCCTGCAGCTCGCTCACCACCCCGGATAATACCTGCGACTTCGTCGAAAATATTCTCGGTAAGCATCCCGGACGTGACTACAAGCAGTTTGGCCCCCGTATCGGCTTTGTCTGGGACCCGCTCAAGCGCGCGCAAACTGTGGTGCGGGGCGGGTACGGCATTTACTACGATCGCGTTGTGACGGAAGTGCCTCTCCTCGAGGCCCTACTTAACGGCCGGATCCTTCCTCTTTCCGCCTTTACTGGTTCGACGCTCGATGCCAACGGTAACTTTCTGCCCGATCCCACAACGGGCCAGATCGTCTCCCTATCTAATCCGTTCGGCGGAGCGGGGGCTGTTTTCGGCATTGGTATCAATCACATTGCCAACAACGCCAAGCATCCCTATGTCCAGCAATTCACACTCGGCCTGCAACACCAAATAGCCGGGAATTGGATCATTTCGGCAGACGGCCTGCATGACTTTGGTCAGAGATCCATACTTGGACGGTTGCTCAGGAGCACTACCAGCACTTCGCCTTTCATTAATTGCACCAACGGCGTTGACCCCTGCACCATTACGGATCCGTTTACCGGCCGCTCAGACCAAGTGACTGAGATCCAGTCGGTCGCAGAAAGCTGGTACGACGGACTGCTCGTGAGTGTGCAAAAGCGTCCTACCGGCGGCCCCAATTTCCGTTGGGGGTTCAACGCCAATTACACCCTCTCCAAGACCCTCAATTTCTCAAATGACGACCAGATTCCGTTCAATGGCGCCGAGGATCAGGTAAATCTCGTGGAGCACGTCAACAACCTGAGACTGGAGAAGAGCTTTTCTCCTACTGACGAGCGCCACCGGTTTGTTTTTTTTGGGGTATTTGATATCCCCTGGAAGCTAACAATCTCGCCCATCTGGACCTATAGCTCACACGTTCCAATGAATTCACTTGTCCCTGCCCTCAGCACGCGGCTTCCGATCCTGTCGCGAAACGCCCTTGGCCGTGAAATCTCCAATGGCGCTCAGCTTAACGCGGCGATAGACCTATGGAACTCGCTACCAACTTGCACGGCGACATTGCCGTCACCCTTCCCTTGCAATTCGGCCCAAACCTTTCCCCTGCCGGCGAGCGCAACTCCTGGTCGGTTGACGCTCCAGCATGTAGATCCGAACCTCAAGTTTGGCGACGCCTTCAACGCGCTTGATTTGCGGCTTACCAAAACGTGGAGTTTCGCCCGCGAACAGAATCTTCAGTTCATCGCTGAGGTTTTCAATCTGTTCAACATTACCAACGTTCGTGGCTTCAATAACAACAATTACTCGGGCTACCTTAACGACATCACGTCCTCCGAGTTCAACAAGCCTCTCAGCACTGCGGGGAAATTCTTCGGCTCCGGCGGAGCGCGGGCTTTCCAGTTTGCGTTGCGCTACAGCTTCTGAAACCCTCGGTAAGAGGGAATGGCGCCTCCTCTACGCTCGTTATTCTGCAGAGCCTGTCACGCAGGAGGCCGCGGGTTCGAGTCCCGTTGCTCCCGCCATTATTGGCGCACCATCCGAAACTATTAGCCGCGAGGACTATTCGAGTCTGCAGCAACAATAGAGGAACTGTTGAACCGTCCCAAATGGGGTCTCATGCAATTCCTTCGAGCTTCCAAGCAAGCGGAAGTGAACGCCAAATTCCCTGTGCAGCGACTCGGCATCATAGCGGACAACGTTAAGCCCACTGCATTTTGTAGGTCCTTCCGGTCCGAAGGTACTGACGATTACGTGGCCCCCGTGACGAACCCCGCGAGCTACCTGGCGAACGTACGCGACACGGTCTGCCTCCGAGGTTAGGAAGTGAAAGACTGCACGGTCGTGCCATACATCGTACGCCGACGGCTCAAGTTCGATCTTCGTGATGTCGGCGGTGAGCCAGTGACGTCGCGGCACGGGCCACTATGGCAGCGCTATGCTGGCACACACTACCTCCATCGTCGATTTCTTCAGGTTCTTTCCCGCGCGTGACGCGAGTGCCTCTCCTGCGCGCTCGGAACCGGTCAGAGTGATACCCATCACCCGCGGGTCATCGATCAGAGCTCCGGCTTGATCATTGCTTAGGAACAGATTGGTGGAGACGTCTTAGGGTACGCCGCCCCGCTGACGTACAAATTCCTCATCGTTAATCAGCCCCGATAGCGCAGCCTGGTGAGATTATCCAGCCCGCGCGCACAGCAGTCCAGGGGCGGTTTCGATTGCTTGCCTAACGCCGCGTCCCATCGAGAGCCGCCGACAGTCCCGGCCTGACTCTCCGAACAGGAGCTCTTGTTATCGTGGTCATCTCGACGCGCTTCGAATTTGGCGAGCGACAGAGGAAAACAGACTGAGTGTTTCCGTCATTTTGCGAGCAGGGACGGAGTTTCGCCGGAAACAGAATCGTTCACATCACCGGTCCTTCAAACGGTGCGGCGCCCCAGCTTCGCCCGGAGTTCCTCCACGCTTGGCAAAGCCTTTGGCACCGTTAGGTTTGTCTCGCAGGGAATGTTGCCCTTCCGGATTGCGGTCGTTAGCATTTCGATCGCGATATCGGCGTTGGTTGGCACAAATACAGTACCGGCCAGCAAGTCGCGCTTCAACCACTCTTGCCCAGTCGTGCGGACCCCGTCGACACCCAAATATAAGACGCGCGAAAACCGGGCTCGGGTCTCGGCGTCGGTAATCTCCTGAAATGCCTTGCGGGCCCCAATCGCCATGACGTCATTCTGCGACACCACAGCGTCGAGGTGTTCCCTTCGCGAGGTTGAAAGCGTCAGCCACGAACTAACTGTTTTGCGCGCCCCTTGTTCCGTCCAGTCGCTCTTCACCACCCTCACTTGAATGTTTGCAGGCTTGGTTTCATTAAGACCACTCAATCGCTCCCGTGCTCCACTGGACTCACCAGAGCCTTGGATTAGCAGGGCGTTACCACCTCGCGGTAGAACGGCGGCGACCTGTTTCCCCTGAATACGCCCGATTTCCTCATGGTCTGATTTGATTGAGAAGATTGGGATACGATAGTTGCGGCGAAGATCGGAGAGATAATCGACCGTGCGATTCAAGACCACCCAACCGACGCCTGCCGCGGCAGCTGCTTTGGCGACCTGCGGAAGTCCTGTCGCACCTACAGGTTCAAAGATAATTCCAGCGGGTAACCAGGCACTGGATTGAATGATCCGCAGAAGTTGTTGACTCTGTTGAACTGCATCATTCTCTGCATACAGGATCTCGATTTCCGACCCTAAGCAGGTCGCGGCATGCTCTGCAGCCGCTGCTTGTTCAGCCTGATAGTCATTATCGCGGGTCGTCAGGGACACCACGAATCGCATTTTGTTCATTAAAGAGGTTCCCTTCATTTTTCGAGCGAGCTCTGATTGCGCCGCATACAGGCGCGATCGCAAAATAGAAGACGGGCCACAGGCCGGGTTGCTCGACGATGTCTCGCGTCGGAAATTCGCTTACACCCAGCTATTCCGCTTAGGTGTTTTTACCTGGCCGGAAGATGATGCAGTACAAGGCGCCTAGGACAACCAGCAGGCCGCCCCACCATACCGGCGCGTGCAGATCGGCCAAGACCGTCTCAGGCGGACGCGACCATTCCCGCAGGCCGCGCACAAAAATCCAAAAACCGTAGATGAACAGCAACGAACCTACGAAAAACCAGACGGGGATAATGTGATGTTTTTCCGTCACGGCGCCCCTCACCAGAAGATGATTTGCAGACTCACGAGTACGAGCAGCGCGATGAGCCCCCACACCAGCGGCCGGTGTATCCAGCTTACGTATTCTTCGTGGGCCTTCTCCGTCAGGCTGTAAACAAGCCCTCTCAACTCGCGGTTTTGTAAGCAGAGTCACCAAGGCGGTTACCACAATGCATGTGACGCACGACCACAGCGCCTGATGCATGTCTTGTGCCAAGCCCTGGGCTAGCGGCGACAGTGCAAAAACCTGTACCCAGCGATGCGGATTAAGCTTCATGAGGGTAAAGATTGTGATGGACGAGATAGTTCCCGCCAGGAGACCGAGGAATCCGGCAGCGGGCGTCACCCGCTTCGAGAGCATACCTAACAACACAGTCCCAAAGAGTGGCGCGATAAAGAATCCGAAAAGCGCCTGAACGTAGTCCATGATGCTAGCAAAGTTCATGACCAGGTAAGCAGCTCCAATGCTGATGAACAAGCCGATCAACGTGCACCAGCGTCCCATAGAAACGTAATGCCGGTCAGGAGCGTTCTTGCGCAGGAACGGCCGATAGATGTCGTAGGTCCAAACCGTGGCAAAGGCGCTCACGTTCCCGGCCATGCCCGCCATGAACCCGGCGACGAGCGCCGTGATCCCCAAGCCGAGCAGGCCTGGTCCGCAGTAACCCGCAAGCATCAGCGGCAGTACTTCGTTGTAGCTGTATTGTCCTGCCTGCACATCGCTGGCGGGCACTAAATGCATCGGCAGCACGGCGCGGCCGAGTAGTCCGGGAAGAATGACGATCACCGGCACTGCCATCTTAAAAAACGATCCAATGATAGGCGCCATCTTGGATGAGCGAATATCTTTCGCGGAAAGAACGCGCTGCACGACAAGGAAATCGGTTGTCCAGTAACCCATAGATTGGACCGCGCCGAGGCCGAATACGATCCCGGTCCAGTGGATGCCCATAGGATTGTTGGCAAAAGATCCCATAGATCCCCACATGTGCGTGAAATCCTGTCCGGGAAAGTTCTGATGGATGCGCGCGACCATCCCGTTCCATCCACCCGATTCAATGAGACCGAATATGGGAATCAACAGCGCGCCGAACCAGATCAGGAAGAATTGCAGAACCTCATTGAAGATTGCTGAAAACGACCCACCGGCAGCAACGTATACGCCCACGGTAAGCGACGAAACCCAGATGCTGAAGTTAACGTCCCAGCCCAGGACGACTCTCATGACGACTGCCATGGCGTACATATTTACGCCGGACATCAGGATCGTCATGACAGCAAAGGTCACTGCACTCAGTCCACTTGCGGACGATCCGTAGCGTAGCTGCAGATATCCGGGAACGGAATGAGTCTTGGAGATGTAATAGAACGGCATCATCACCAGGCCAAGGAATACCATTGCAGGAATCGCGCCGATGCAGTACCAGTGCGCCGCCAAAATCCCGTATTGGTATGCTGATCCGGCCCAGCCCAGCAACTCGAGTGACCCGAGATTGGCCGAAACAAAAGCCAGTCCAGCCACCCAGGCAGTCATCTCGCGGCCTGCGAGAAAGAAATCTTCACCGGTATTGGCGAAGCGCTTAAGGTAAAAGCCGATCGCCAGCACCAATATGAAGTAGATCGCATGATCGTCACGTCCAGTGCCGAGAGACGCAGCAATCGCGTAGCGACGAAAATCGGCGGTAGTGGAGTCATTTATCGTCCTTCTCTTGGACTGAATTCCAGTTCCTCGCTCCTGCTTCCTAAAATCGGCTCTTCCGACGACTCGTATGAAAGACATTCGGGGCGATCCGCGAACGATTGGCAATCGAGCCGAGAAAGTGTAGAACCTCTCCTCTCGTGCCTCCTCCTGGTTCGAGTTCGACGGCAATTACGATTTCTTACTCATGACCCAACAGGCAGGACGCTCAGAGAGATATGGGACATCCCTCGAGCACATAACCGAACTGCCGTTTCAGTCGGACCAGGGGGCTGGCTTGCGGTCCCAACGATGCCGCTTCAACTCCCGCAGCAGATCCGCCGGGAGGATGCCTTGGTCACTCAGAGCGGTATTCTCGCGGACATGTTGCATTTTTCTCATCCCGACCACGGTGGTGCTGACTGCAGTGTGAGATAGCACGAAGCGCAGCGCCATCTCCGGAAGGGACATTCCCGGCGGCAAAATTTGTTTGAGCCTGTCCACGCGATCCATGGTGTTGGCAAGATTCTCGGGATTGAAGTAGCTCGATCGCCAGTCAGTGGGAGGAAATTTTGTTTCCCTTGTCATTTTCCCACCCAGGCTCCCTTCATCGAGCGCCACCCTGGCGATGACTCCGATGTTCAGCTCCTGGCAGGCAGGAAATAGTTCGTCCTCGGGTGATTGATCAAAGATGCTGTAGATGACTTGCACCGAGTCGACGATGCCGGTTCGTATGGCCTTGATCCCGTTCTCCGGTTCCCAGCGGTTCAAGCTCAGCCCGAAGTGCCGGATGATGCCATCGCGGTTCAGTTTTTCAACGGTGTCGCGGAAATCGGCCTCGTCGGTCCAATTGTCCGTCCAAACGTGGAATTGAAGAAGATCGATGGAATCGGTTCCGAGCTGTTTGCGGATCAAATCGGCATATTTGAAGACGTGATCGGGTGGAAAGACGTCACGATATTTGTACTCGGGCAGCGCGGGCCAGCGCTCGTTTTTAGGCGGAATCTTCGAGGCAGCAAAAAGCCGCTTGCCATTGTTGTTGGCAATCGTCTGGCCAAGAAGACCGTCGCTCTTACCCCCACCGTAGGCCCAGGCAGTATCAAACACGTTGCAGCCGACATCGACCGAGAGTTGCAGTGCTTCGAGCGACTGCTTGTCCTCCGAGCCGCTCCATCCGCCCATGCCCCACAAGCCAGGCGCTATTTCACTCGCCTTAATCCCAGTACGGCCAAACTTGCGATATCTCATTTGTTGTCCTAAATCCAATTCAACTTGGTTTAATTCTCGGAAGCGAACGTGAAGCTAATTCTGAACGCCGGCAGAGTAAAGTTGCGGTTTGGACCCAGCAACGACCGTTTTTACCTCCCAATGACAAAGTCCGCACTCTCACCCTCTGAGGAGTTGGGACCGATCCATACTTTGGCGTTCGCAGGCTCAACCAGGTCCTGCATATCAATGTTCCAGAAGGCGAGCTGATTCCGGCCTATAGTGAACTCGACGAGCTCCGATTCTCCCGGCGCCAACGTAATTCTTCGGAATCCTTTCAGCTCTTTTACCGGAAGAGCTATGCTGGTCCCTCGAAGGCGTAGGTAAAGCTCCACGACTTCATCGCCGGTGCGCATTCCGGAATTTGTTACAGTTGTGGACACACGTAATGCTTCGGCCTCGTGGTTCATGGCATCAGCGCTCAACTGGGTTGTGCTCAAAGTCAACGGAGAGTAAGAAAACGTGGTGTAGCTTAGTCCGTAGCCAAAAGGGAACAGCCCAGTGTTTTGTTCATCTACGTAGCGGCTATGATATTTCTCGCGCTTGTCGGCCGGAGGACGAGTGAGATCAACACCGTCAGCAGGATGCCCAGTATTTAGTACGTTGTAGTAGAGAGGCTCTTGGCCCACGGAACGTGGGATAGTAACCGTGAGCTTGCCGCTCGGATTGACATCGCCGAACAGCACTCGCACTAAGGCGGGGCCCGCTTGTAGCCCCGGAAACCAGGCCTGCAAAATTGCCGGAATGTGATTCGCGGCCCAGTCAAGAGCGAGTGGTCGGCCGCTGAAGACAATCAGGACAACTGGTTTGCCGGTAGCGGCCACCGCTTCTAAGAGCTGCTGCTGGTTTCCCGGAAGTCCGAGATGGGCACGGGAAGCTGCCTCGCCAGTCATCCACTGCGCGTCTTCTCCCACGGCCATAAGAACAATATCCGCCTGTTTCGCCGCCGCAATGGCTTCCGCAAAACCACTGTCGTCGTTGCTCAAAATTTTCGTGCCCGCCGCGTAGAGTACCTGCCCGCCTATCTGTTTCATCCGCGAGGTCAACGCCGATCGCAACGTCAAGACATCCGCCGCCTCGCCCCGCGCATGCCAACAACCCAACATATCGTCGGCGCGGTCGGCAAGCGGGCCGATCAGCGCGATAGTCCGGGTCTTCGAATCTAGCGGAAGCGTGGATCGCTCACCCTCACTGGCATTCTTCAAGAGCACGAACGATCGTTCAGCAACAATGCGGGCGAACTCCACGTCAGCCGTGTCGGGTTGAGGCTTTCCTGCGCTTGCCGGTTCAGGAGAATATGGATGATTAAACAGTCCCAGAGCAAATTTAATGCGCAATACTCGGCGAACTGCTTGATTGATGGTTTCTTGTGGCACTTCTCCGGACCGCACAAGGCCCGCCAGGTACCGTGAAAACACGTTGCTTTCGAGGTCTATATCGACGCCTGCGGAAATGGCTTTCCGTGCCGCGGCTCTCCCATCCAATGCAGTACCGTGGGCGATCATTTGCCTGATTGCCCCATAATCACTAATCACGACTCCTTTGAAGTTCCACTCATCGCGCAGTATATGGTTCAGGGTGAAGGAGTTCGATGTAGCAGGCACCCCATTAACGGTATTAAAGGCACTCATGACCGTTCCGACACCCGCTTCGACGGCAGCGTGAAAAGGGGGCAGATACACTTGACGCAAAGTGCGGTCGGATAGTTCAACAGAGTTGTAGTCCTTCCCCGCTTCCGCGGCGCCATAACCAACGAAATGCTTCACGCAAGCGAGCATCGATTGAGGGTTGTCCAGACGAGGGCCTTGATATCCCCGCACATAGGCGGCGGCCATTGCAGATCCCAGATACGGGTCTTCGCCCGCCCCCTCCACAATGCGTCCCCACCGCGCATCTCGCGCGATATCAACCATTGGCGAATAGGTCAAGCGGACACCCTCTCGCGTGGCCTCCTTGGCTGCAATACGCGAAGCTCGTTCGACCAGCGATGGGTCCCACGTTGAGGCCATCGCCAAGGGTACCGGAAAGATAGTGCGGTATCCGTGGATTACGTCCAATGCGAAGACCAGGGGAATGTGTAGGCGCGATTTCTCTATTGCAAGCTTTTGTAACGCATTCGTTTCCGCAGCGCCGGTGATGTTCTCTAGCGAACCGACATTACCCTGCGCAATCTGCTCGCGATAATCTGGATGGAGGGCACCCGGTCCGGTGGAACTGTCGGCAAAATGCACAAGCTGCCCAACTTTTTCTTCCAGGGTCATGTCGCCGAGCAATTTGGTAATGTGTTGCTCAGTATCAGGACTGTCCAGTTGCGGTGCCGCCGCGGGGAGTTGCGCTCGAAGCAAACCAACAGGACACGCCACAACAATAGCAAAACAAAAACCAAGACGAGCAAAAGACACGTTGAAGGCCATATCCTGACGCATTCTCCGGATGACAATGAGTGCTTGCGCAACCCCCCCAAGTTATGCGTGAGTCTCACGGTAGCCCCGCAAGCTCGCAGCCGAAAGCAGTTTGACCGGTAGGAGGAGATGGCCCGGCGAGAGCTTTATTCGCCGCAGCTTGCGAGCATGCTCATCGGGATTGTTCCAAGCTTACATTGGAAAAGATGGCTTGCTCAACGGCATTCGCATTGTGTGCGCAAGCGCCAATGCCGACGTAAACCGGATCTTTCATGACCACGGTTACCGGCGATACGGGAACCAGCGTCTGACCAGGCTCTCCGGCAAAGGCCGTGAACTGATTGCCTCTACGCTCAATTCGGAGACGTGTCGAGCCGTGCTGAGTCGAGAGCGTATCGTCTGTTTTACCCACCATGACGGAGCGGAACTGAAGGTTAATGTGGCCGTCGCCATGAATCACCATGTCCGCGTAAGCCGAGCCCGGATCAAGACTTTGTCGAACCATTAGAACGGCTTTCCTTAGCCGTTCCGGGCTGCTTGCCGGGAATCGTACATCGGCTGTCAGGTTCACGTCTCCGGAGAGTTGAACCCAGCTGAAATGGAAATCATCCGCAGTCCCCCAAATATCTGCTCCGCCTGCTGTTACCCGGTACTCTCTACTTGACGGAACGTAAATCGTCGATCCCTCGCGCATGGCGCCGATATCGGTGGAGCCGGTGAAAATACCAATTTCCGCGTTCACATGTTGTTGAGCAAAAGTAAGCACAGTAATCAGCAGAGTTGTGGCGATAATCACACCATGTCCATGCATAGATGTTATTGGGGCAACCTCAAAAATGTTTTGATCCGGGCGGTCCACAATCCACCGGAACCGGCTATTAGCGCTCCACAAGGCGAAGAAGGAACGATTGAGACGGGCACGTCGAGCTCCGGCTCAATTGAAACAGTTCATAACTCGACTCACTAGAGCTCAGAATGTAACCCTGAGCGCATACTGAATTTGCCGCGCGGGCCGGGTGTAAGTCGCTCGACCGAAGGTAGGCGAAATCAGCGTGCTGCTTGCACCTCCGGGTCCGGGTATAACCTGATATGCGTTGTTGGGTACGGCGGATTGCTTTTGGGTTGGATTGCCGACCAGGAAGCACGAATCATTCGCAATTCCAGTGATAGCGATGGGGTTGCCTGCCTGGTCCGCGAGGCACAGTTGCGCCGGGTTCATAGCACCGTTTACCCCGGCGAACTCGGTCTTGTTGAACGCGTTAAAGAATTCAATGCGGAATTGAGCATTCACCCGTTCTGTGAGTTTAAAGTCCTTGTGCAGCCCTATATCCCAATTGTTGTCCCCTGGGCCGTAACAATCCCCGACTCCAGCGCTGCCATAAGTGCCGAGTGGCAGATTATAGAGAGAGAATGCTTGTGGATTTATCCATTGATCCGCCGGACTGCCGCCGCGTGCACGACACGGTTGACCGGCAACTCGATTAGGTCGATCATTTGAGTTGTTGTCTCCGATTCCCGAAAGCTCGACGTTACCCATGGTGGGCAATACGGGTGTCCCGGTCTCGATAGTAACGATAGGATCGACACTCCAACCATTAACGACATGGCGCGTCCAAGAATTGCCGTTCTTCCAGCTTGGGAATTGATAGACCGCAGACGCGGTAAGTATGTGCCGGCGGTCAAACGGGCTCGGGCCGTAATCCAGCCGCTGGTTCGCGTTGTCGATGTAATCGAGGCAACATAACGCATTAATGCCGCCCTCAGGAGCAAGTGACTTCGAGAATGTGTACGAAACCTGGTACTGAGATCCTCTGCCGTCAATCTTTCCCCGCCATAAGGCCTGCAGGGAGTGGTAACTGGAATAATTCTCGTAGTCTTGATACTGGATGGTTCCCGACGCACTTTGTGTGCCGAAAACTGACTCATACGGACGGAACGCAGCGTCCCCGTTACCGTTGTTGTTCAGCCTGAATATGGCGTAGTGCTGTCGGCAAGTGTCTCCTACGGGCACCGCAACGTTCACCCCCGGGCCGGTGCAAACGGCCGGATTGCTTGCACTCGGCGTGACCTGGCCGAGGTCAAAGTAGCTCTGCAGATGAAGGCCTCGGCTACCTACATAACTGACCTGCATCGTGTTATTTCGGAAGAGCTCTCTCGACAGAGTCAAGTTCCATTGCCAGCTATTAGGGATATCCGGGTTGGTGCTCCGGCCGAAGGCGGGGGGGCCGAATCCTCCAGCTCCTCCCTGACCTGGGGGAACCGAACCGTCCAGGAACCGGACACCGGAAGCACTCGTCACGAAGGGTGGATTCTGGCTTCCGCCCGATCCGATAAGGGAGGGGTCAAGTTGATAGCGGACGAAAAATTGCCCCACCCCTGCGCGAAGCGAGGTTTTTCCGTCGCCGAAGACGTCCCAGGCGATGCCAAGGCGTGGAGCGATATTGTGATAGACATTCCTCACCAATGCGAGATTCGGGCCGACTTTGAATCCCTTATCCCCGGCTGCAGTGCATAACCTTGCTGCCGCTTGAGTGACAAGAAGTCCGTTGCAAGAGTCATGGCCCAGACTCAATTGGAACAACTGGGGATTGAAAAAGGATACGCCGCCGTCCGAGTTATACGGCTGCATGAGCATCGACCAGCGAGCGCCAAAGTTGAGCGTCAGGCGGCGGTTAACTCTCCACACATCTTGTGCATACAACTCATAGTCCTGATACCGCGCCTGCGAAGTATGCAAGTGACTGGCTTCGCCGAAACCATAAACCGTGCCGTGCAGAAGCATGCTGGCGATAGCGTTTCCGGTAGACCCTCCAGTTTGACCCCAAGGATTTCCTTGGCATGCGCCGCCGCTAGCAGCCGAGTTGGTACAGGTGCCGCCGGGCCCCCAGAATGCCGGTGCTTCGTTAAAGCCGCCATTATTTGCCTGGTCCTTTACAGCGTGAGCAATCAGAACACCGAACTTAAGTTGGTGCGCCCCAGCCACTCTGCTATAGTCATCGGTCCAGTTGTACCTGTCCGTGCGATCATTCCACGGCGCTATGTTCCACGTTGTTCCATAACCTCCGGGGCCCCAGAAGACCGGCGGACTGAGGTCAGCTCCGCCGGTATGTGTTGACAGCGGGAAATTTGGCTGCAAGGCAGAATAAATCGCCTGGGTAAGTGCTGTGCCTTTAAGTCCGTTATCTTGGGCAAGGGAGCCAGTGAGTCCGCTGATTCCGGGACCCGATCCACCCGCTGCTATAAGAATCCTGTTTGTAAAATAGCTGAACTCGAAATCGTTGACCGCTTTCGTGCCAATGGTGTGACTAAGTCTCAGCACGGCCACCTGTCCGGGCTGGGACCAAGACGAATCTACGGTCGGGAAGCCGCTTTCGCCCCACTCCTCGCCGGGAAGACTAGGTGCAGGTTGGTTCCAGTGATCATAGGTGTACTTGAGCATTGCCGTCGTAGATTGGTTGATGTTGTAATCCATCCGACCGCTGCTCTCCCAAAAATACTGAAATGAGTTCAAGTTTTGCTTCCAGTCAGGGTTCGGACAGGGATTGGCAGCTGTGGGCCTGACATTAGCTGGCGGATACATATGTGCAATCAGCGTTCCGCCGGTACTTGGGCCCTCTACTGTGGTATTAATATTCGTAAGCTGATTGCCCGTAGCCGGATCTACAACGGGAAAATCAAAAACACCCAATGATGGTTCGTTGGGATTGAAGTAACAGTTCGTCAGGTGCCCTCCTGTCGTGGCACCCGTAAAATCTCCAGCGAGCTCGGCGGCACTCGGTGTCTGGCCGGTATGTAGAACTCCATCAATTTCACGGTTAAACTCTTGGTTATAGAAAAAGAAGAGTTTGTTCTTAATGAGTGGCCCGCCAATGGTCCCACCGAAATCGTTCCGCCGTAATTCTCCCTTTGGAATTACGGGTGTGCTATTTCCGTTGAACCAGCCGCTGGCGTCCAAGGCATCGTTCCTGCCGAAGTAATACACAGAGCCGTGATAGTTGTTGGTCCCGCTTTTCGTAACGATGTTGACCTGACCACCACTGGACTGACCATACTCGGGGCCGTATGCGTTAGTTACAAACTTAAATTCCGAGATGGAGTCCAGGGAGGGGTAAATAATAATCGAGTGTTGCGCGCCAAAGTCATTTATGAAAGCGCCATCGACGGTAAACACATTTCCAGTCTTCGGGGCGCCATTCACAGACAACTCAATAGTGGCTACGGATCCCTTGTTGGTGGTGCTAAAGCCGTCCTGTGCTGCTACGCCCGGAACCAGCAATGTGAGACCGCTGAAGTTCAGACCGTTTAGTGGTAGCTCACGAACCTGTGCGCCTTCGGTGACCACGCCCAGAGTTCCGTTTGTCGTCTCCACCTCAATGGGGTTGGCTTCGACGTCTACCACCGCGCTCGTGGCGCCGACCTGAAGTTTCACGTCAAGAACAGTCGTCGACGAGACATGCAGATCGACAGCCTGTTCATTTTCCGTCTTGAAACCTTCTTTTTCTACTTTAAGGTTATATGAGCCTGGCGCGATATCCGGAAATGAATAGCTTCCATCGTTTCCGGTCGTCGCCGTGCGAGAATAGCCCGTTGCGGTACTCACTACCGTCAGTTTAGCTCCCACCACGGCTGCGCCCTGCGAGTCGGTTACAGTACCCCGAATAGTGCCAACACCGCTGGTCTGTGCAAACACCGCTGGCGACAGAACCAAAACCAGCAAACCGAGCAGCCATCCAAGGTTTGGTCGGCTCATAACCCCTCCAACACTGGCATCGAGTTCTTCGGCTGACTAACGATTTTGTAGTAGTGGAAAACCACTAGGCCGCCATTTAGCGTCACGCAGTTGTGCGTTGTCAAGCGAAAAAGACCGGTATTCTAATAATTATGCGCCAAGAATACCGGTATTCTTAACGATTAAGTAAACATGTATGCCTTTGCTACATGGCTGGAGCCGTGCCGGTACCAACAGCTGCTCACGGGGCACGATTGAAAATTGACCACAGAACCCCGTATCGCAGATTGCTGTTCTCCGGAGGTTGACCAAAAGGGATGGAGAGAGAATTTTCGGGTTTGGCGTTGATTAATAAGTTACTTACCTAAAAGCAAAAACTCGCACGGCAGCAGTTTGGCGAACACAGGAAATGGCCTGATTCAGGCCAGTTCTGCTTGACTGTCTCATACGGGCTGTGCTAGCGATGTGTTGAAAAACCGGTTTTCTAGAGATAGGCCATAAAAGACGCTGCTGACGCTCTGCGCTGGGGAAGAGACCCTATGGTGATCTATCGCTGCGGATTTGGTAACCCAAGGTACCTGGTCGCGATTCTGGCTTTCTTCATGGGGGGAGCTGCACAGTTGCACGCTCAGGGTTGTACCGGCGTTCCTTCCAGTGCGATCGGACCAGTCATGTGGAATCCGGCGTGGTGCCAGGAATTTAATACGACCACCCCGGGTCCGCCTGACACAACAGTGTGGGCCTTCGATCTGGGAAACGGCGGTTTTGGCAATAATGAAATCGAAACCTATTGTGGCCCCCCGGGATATCCGGGCAACCCGTCGAATTGCCCTATCACTTTTTCAACGAGCACAGCAAACGCATACCTTGATGGTAACGGGCACCTGATCCTTCAAGCGCTCGACCGAGGGGGGACCTGGTTTTCGGCCCGCATGAAGACCCAAGGCCTTGAGAATTTTCAGTACGGTCGAATTGAGGCAAGCATCCAGTTGCCCAATACGGCGAACCAGGGCCTTTGGCCGTCGTTTTGGACCTTGGGGAGCGATATCAGTACCAGTCCGTGGCCGAGCTGCGGAGAAACTGACGTTATGGAGGTGTGGTCCACCTCGGTGGATAGCGGACCCGGGCCTGACGGCAATCGTTCAACTCTGCACACGACAGTTACAGCTGGCTCGGGTCTCCAACCGAACGGCCAATTCACCTTTCCGTCGGGGCAGGCGAATGATACGGCGCCTCATATCTACGGCATGATCTGGTCGGCCAACATGCAGCAGTTCTATATCGACAATCCGAGTCAGCCATACTATATCGCCACTACCAGCAATCTCCCCTCGAACGACACTTGGCCTTTTAACGCTCAACTTTTTCTGCTCACAAACATAGCGGTCGGAGGAACTTTGGGAGGCACTCCCAGCTCATCAACACCAAATCCTGCGCTCATGACCTATGACTACATCCGCCATTATCAGGCGGCGGCTGCTATATCTGCTCCGACGATGGGGACGCCGCCTTCGATCACTGTGCAAGCGGGAGCGACGACCGGCAACAGCAGCACCTTTACGCCGACGCCCGCGGCCAGCACCGGCTATGTTTATTTCTCGTGTAGCACGACTGCGCCGAAAGCAAGCTGCGCAATCCAGACCAGTGACAGCTTGAACAAGTATGTGGTTAACTCCGCCGCCGGCACACCGGAAACCGTGACGGTAACCGTCACGACCACTTCGAACAACACGGCATCCAACTTCCCTCACGATTCCAGGCTGTCGCACTGGATCCCTGCCATAATCGCATTTCCGTTCCTCCTGATGGTTATTCCGTCGGCCGGTCTTATGCGACGTGGCGCGCTTTACGCGCCGATTCTGATTGCAGTGCTGACTCTCACTGGAATCACGGCACTGAGTTGCGGCGGTGGAGGCGGAAGCAACACGCCAGCTCCGCCTTCGGGTAACAATGGCACCCCAGCCGGCAGCTACATCGTGACGGTGTATGCGTTTACGGAGAGCAATGTCGGCAATGGGGCCAACAGCAACGCTGACGCACACGTCGACATTCCTTTGACGGTAAATTAAGGGGCACAACCAGCGAAGTGACGCGATAGCGTGGCAGCTCGACTGTCCCACCGTAGATCGGATTTACAGATACAGTAGAAATGCAGAGAGGGGGAAATCCCGGGGCTCCATGAATTGGCGCAGGCGTTTGTTCTCTCGGTGTGGCGTTAGCGGTCAACTTACTATCAAAGATCATTCCTCCGTTCCATCCTCCCAAAGCCTCGCTTGCCCAATCAAAACTGGTTATCGTGGCTTCTGGCTTGCGAGATTGGTTCTCTGTATCTGCATAGCGGAAGGGCAACAGAATTCACCCACTCAACCTGTCCGGCCGAACCTACCGGAACAATATCTAAACACGAAACCCAATGTGCAATATGTGGGAGACGAGGCGTGCCGCAGCTGTCACCGCTCCATCTACGCAGAGTTCAAGCAGACAGGAATGGGGAGGTCCGTTTCGATTCCTTCGGCTGAGGAAGGGCGTAAATTCGCGAAACCGCTCAAGATCACGAACAACAACCAGACATATTCGATCTATGCGCGGGATGGCAAGATCGTCCACGAGGAATCCGAGCGCGATGCCAAAGGCGGCGCCGTTTTCTCTGAAGCCCACGAAATTGCTTACAGCGTGGGCGCCGGGGATGTCGGCAAGAGCTACCTCGTTGCGAAAGGAGATTCGCTGTTCGTCTCGCCCATTTCGTATTACACCCGCATTCGAGGTTGGGACCTATCGCCCGGCTACGCTGAGGGAGTGTTTCACGGCTTTACGCGACGCGTGGTCGATTTGTGCGTGGACTGCCACACGGGGTGGCCCCGGATAGTCCCCGGAAGCAGCACCCGTTTTCAGCAGCCACCCTTCCGATTTTTGACCGTGGGTTGCGAACGCTGCCACGGACCCGGCGAAATTCATGTGGCGGCACGCACAGAAGATGTTGTATCGGGCATCTTCGAGGAAGAATCGACCGATCTGTCTATCGTGAATCCGCGCCAGCTGACGGCTGAAACCCGAGACGAGGTATGCATGCAGTGTCATTTCTCCGGGGATGCCCGAGTGCTCCTGCCCGACAAAAATTTTCTCGACTTCAGGCCGGGAACATCCCTGGGCGATGTAGTAGCTATTTTTTCAGTCTCTCTGGCGATCAAGGGGAGCCACTTCCTGGCAATCGGACAATTCGAACAGTTGAAAATGAGCCGCTGCTGGGCCGGCAGCAAAGGACGCCTGGGTTGTATTTCATGCCACGACCCTCACGTTCAACTGCACGGCGACGAGGCGGCTGGGTTTTTCCGCGAACGGTGTCTCGCCTGCCACGCGACCCACAATTGCAGCGAGCCAATCGCGGCGCGGCAAACCACCTCACCGCCGGACAACTGCATTTTTTGCCACATGCCGCAACAGCCCAGCGAGAACATTGGCCACTCGTCCATTACAGACCATCGTGTTCTCCGGAATTCATCGGAGATTCCCGACGCCCTGCTGGCTAGCTCGTCCTCGAACCCTCTGGATCTGATCTACGACACAAAGCCGCCGTCCTCAGATCAGAAGTTAGCAGACTTAAGAAACCGGGCATTGGCTTATCCTCAGGTAGTGCGACGCTTCCCCGAGCTCTCCGGCAAGGGTCTTGAAGTGTTGGCGCAAGCAGCCGCCGAGCTTCCGGCGGATGCCGAAGTTCAGGCCGCTTACGGGCTTGTCCTTAGGGTCGCTCGCCCAAATGAACACGAAGTCGCCGCGTGGGCTCTGCAACGGGCCATCGATCTTGGCTCAAAATCTGCTGAAGTACGAACCGACCTGGCTCGCTTGCGAATGCAAGAGGGCAAAGTCGGGGTGGCCATCGAGTTGTGCAAGGAATCGATACAACTCGATCCTTATTACACGGCCCCATATCTTGACCTGGCGCAAATTTACTCGCAGTTGAACGATGACGCAAAAGCGGCCGAAGTGCTGAAAAGCGTTTTAGAAATTGATCCCGGAGATAGTGACGCTCGTCAGGCGCTGTCGCAACTCGGTGCTTCCTCCGAAAAGAAATGAAGAGTTATCTGTAATGCCGGCCATTCCGCAGCCATGAAGCACGAACCAGAAACGTGCCTGCACTTCTTTAGTTCAGGCTGTCGCTATTGCCACTCTTCCCTTCCCTCGACGATGGTGATGTAACGGTCCACGGGCAAGTTTGTGAATCGCTGGACGAGGCCGCTGGGTGGTGGCCATCTTACTTCTGCAAAATTCACTTTCGCATTGCTGCCAATCCCCAGCACAATGCGCGGATCATGGGAAGACAAAAAGCTGCCTCCCCCTACTTTCATGTGACTTCGTTTGAGGTCGCCAGCCTGAAAACTGAGGCGTGCGCCAATGGCATCCACATTACACTTCCGTCCAATCAGACGCACTCCGAGCCAGTGATTGTTCTTTGCGGCGTTATTGACAAGCAGAAGTGGAGGAGCGTCGTTGTTCGAAACGAGCACGTCCACGGCCCCATCATTGTTGAAATCGCCAAGTGCCAGACCGCGCGCGGGAAAGGACTTCGAGAACACGGGCCCGCTCTCCCGGCTGACGTCTCTAAATGAACGGCCGTCGTTGCGAAAAAGAAGAAGAGGCTCCCTGTAGGTGACCTGATGAGAAACCTGGTCGACCAAGTCATCGGGAAACCCATTTGCGACGATCAAATCCAGGTTGCCGTCGTTGTCGTAATCGAAAAACTTGAGTCCCCAACCGCTCATCCACCGTGTGGACATGCCGATGCCGAGGGGCATCGAGACATCGTCAAAAGTCCGGTCATGGTTGTTGTGATACAGCGAGAAAATCTCCTCGTCGATGTTGGCCACGAAAAGGTCCATCCAGCCGTCTTCGTCGAAATCCGCCGAATCCACACCCATGCCGGAACGCGCCCGACCATCCACGCTATACGCGACATCAGCAGCGAGTCCCACTTCCTCGAAATGGCCGCCGCGGTTCATGAAAAGAAAATTCGCCACCGTATCATTGGCCACGAAAAGATCCATCCAGCCATCATTGTCCAGATCCGTAGCTACCACTCCCCAGGCCTTCCCTAAATGGCTGGCGATGCCGGTCTGCTTGCTGACGTCTGAAAAAGTGCCGTCTCCGTTGTTGTGAAAAAGCCGGCTCGGACGAGGATTGAAGATGCGCGGGATGCAATAGTGATGAGTACCGTCAGGATCCAAGCCGCAGGGCAGTGACCTGTCGAATTCGGCAAATTGGCAGACGAAGAGATCGAGTCGACCATCGTTATCGTAATCAAACCAGACAGCACTGGAGTTCCATCCAGGAGCGGCAACACCCGCTTTGGCGGTGACATCGGTAAAGGTCCCGTCGCCGTTGTTGCGATAGAGGATGCTGCGACCGACCTGCGTGACGTAGAGATCGGAAAAACCATCTCCGTCGTAATCCCCCACTGCGCATCCCATGCCGTAGCCACCGCCGGCAACACCAGCCTTTTCGGTGACATCGGTAAAAGTGCCATCCCGGTTGTTGTGATAGAGCGCATTACCCAGCGGCCGCGGTGGATTGTAGAACTCGCTGGGTCCGCTGTTCACCAGGTAAATATCCATCCATCCGTCGTTATCGTAGTCGAGGAAGGCGCAGCCGGCACCGCTGGTTTCGGGCAAGTATTTTTGGGGGGACTTGCCTGCGGTGTGGACCCAGTTTATGCCGCTCTTTGCAGGTGGCACTTCTTGAAAGGCATTCGGAGATATCGAAGATGACGCCGACAGGGATGAAATCAGCGCAGGACAAAAAGCGCCTGACAACAGAGACATGTAACGAAGAAATGCGCGCCGGGAAAGAGGCTCTTGCCTCGTCGTTGTAGGACCCCGGAGGACCGGCCGCATGGTAGGCAGCAGCATAGCATGACGCGGAACGCCGGCCGCGGTATTCAACGTGCGATCGTTCGATGGCCGTTGTGCTATCGTTGCGAGCTAGGTTCGAACCGTATCCGTCATGCATTACGGGCCACGACGCCGCTGTTTTGCCCATCTGCTCCTGGCAACGGCTCTCGCGTCTTGGCCGGCTGTTTCTATCTTGGCGCAGGAGAGTACGGGAGGTTCGGATTTCGAAGCCTTGTCGAATGCGGCCACTGCTGCGCGCGAGGCCGGTCATGTTGACGACGCTATTCAAGCCTATCTGCGCGCCCTGAACCGGCAACCTGAATGGGCAGAGGGCTGGTGGTATCTCGGGACGCTGCTTTACGACCAGGATCGTTATCTCCAAGCCATCCCGGCGTTTCAGAAACTCGTCGAACTTGCGCCGAATACAGGTCCGGCATGGGATTTTCTCGGACTCTGTGAGTTTGAAACCAAAGACTACGCAAGTTCCCTGCAGCACCTGAAAAAAGGTCTTTCTTTTCCAGACGCCGACGATCCCGAGGCTGCAGTAGTGGCGAAGTACCATCTCTCGCTGCTGTTGATTCGTGATGGCGAATTCGATGACGCGACCACGCTGTTGGCTTTGACCTTTGGGCAGAAAGAAATATCTCCTCAGATAAAGATCGCGTTGGGACTTGCCATGCTCCACGTGCCGCTCCTGGTCAGCGAACTCGACCCTTCGCGAGATGCGCTGATTCGCTCTGCTGGCGAGGTTGCCTCAGCCCTTGCGCAGCATGATTCAGCTAAGGCGCTAGCCGCGTTTCCTCCTTTATTGCGCGACTGTCCTGAGGTTCCATATTTGCATTACGCCTATGGGAAGGCCCTGGCCTCGGCCGGGCGGGACGAAGACGCCTTAAAACAGCAGAAAGAAGAGAGCATTGTATCCAAAACCAGTGCGTTGCCCTGGATCGAAATCAGTGAAATTGAACTTCGATTGCAACATCTGCAACAATCCCTGCGCGCCGCGGAAGAGGCCGTACAGCGGGCGCCTGATTCCTCGGCTTCACACAAAGCTTTGGCCCAGCCATTGCAGGCGCTTGGCGAAAAAGAAAAAGCGGCAGAAGAATTGGCAGAAGCAGAGAAACTGATTCCAGAAAAGCCCCGCGCTGAGCAAAGACTTGCGCAACTCTATTCCAATCGTGCAAGTGAACAACCCGAGGCAGATCCGCAACTTGTGGGCCAGGGCGCCGAGGGTTCTAAATCGAGCAGTTTCGAGGAAGTATCGAGGCTTGCGGCAACAGCGCAGGCGAGCGGCGATGCAGAATTGGCA
>Ga0307479_10001359_pt1 | contig 22281 bp, 17 predicted proteins | sample atmos_gasesECM4C_FD_203743 | JGI IMG/M metagenome (GOLD analysis project Ga0307479, IMG submission 203743) | Hardwood forest soil microbial communities from Morgan-Monroe State Forest, Indiana, United States - atmos_gasesECM4C_515 | ecosystem: Environmental > Terrestrial > Soil > Temperate...
ACCAAGGGAATACGCAGCGTCTCGAAATAATTCGGCGCGATGTCGTTCAAGGGCGTCAGCGTACCGCGATAACCGGTGGTTTCGTCCTGACCTTCCGGGAACACCGTGCGCGAAAATGTTCCGCCCAAGGGCGGATTGGCGGAAATGGTCGCGGACTCCACACCCGGCGCGGATTGGGCGCGTTCGATAGCCGCGCGGAAGAACTGCTGGCCGTGGCCCTCGTCATAATGCAGCGATCCCAGATCAAAGGCAAAGACGAACAAGTTCTTCGACTCAAAGCCGGGATCGATTTGCTGCGCGTTCTGCATGCTGCGAATGAACAGTCCCGCCCCGACCAAAGCCACTAGCGCCAGCGCAATCTCCGAAACAACGAGCAGGCTGCGAAACGGGTTACGCGCCCACTCCACCGTGCCGCCGCGTCCGCCAATCTTCAGCACTTCCGTCAAGTTGGGACTGGCAGCTTTCAACGCGGGAGCGACGCCAATAAAGAGAGCGGTCAAAAGCGCCACGCCTAAGGTAAAGAACAGCACGTGCGAATCAAATCCTAGATCGAGGTCACCATTGGTAATAAACGGCGGCCGGGAAGACCACAGCGCCTCGCGCCCGCCATAAGCGATCCCTAATCCGGCTATGGCTGAAAGAAGCGCAAGCACCAAGCTTTCCGTCAAAAGCTGTTGCACGACACGCCCTCGGCTCGCGCCCATAGCCGCGCGCACACCGATTTCCTTTTCGCGCCGCGCCGCTTGAGCCAGCAGCAGGTTCGCCAGGTTCACGCACGCAATCAGCAGAACCAGCCCCACCACACCCATCATGAGCCCGCCCGCCAAAGTGAATTGGCTGCGATTGTTCACGCCCACCGCAGCTTCCGCCAGCGGCGTCAAGGCCACACTACGTCCGGCATTGTCCTTGGGAAATTCTTTCTCCAGATGGGACGCCAGGGTCTTCAGCGACGCTTCCGCGCTCGTAATGCTGACTCCATCCTGTAAGCGGCCGACCACAACGTTCGCCAGGAACCGGCGCGTGTTGAAATTGTCGCGGAAAAATCCAGAGAGTACCTGCGGATACATGCTCACGGGCATCCAGATTTGCTCGGCGTTCAAGAATGTAAAGGTGCCTTGGAATCCGTGCGGCGCAACACCTATGATCGTGTATGGCGCGGCGTTCAGCATCATCGTGCTGCCGACCGCGTTTGGGTTCGCGCCGAACTTGTTCGTCCACAGGGCATAACTTAAGACCGCGACGTTGTTGCCACCGGGTTTGCTGTCTTCGTCGGGCAAGAAGAACCGGCCGGCCGCGGGCCTGAGTCCCAGCATGTCAAAGTAGTTCGCGCTCACCATCTGGCCTTGAATCCGTTTCGGCTCTGCGCCGCCGCTCCAGGTAACCGGTAAAGGCCCGACAATGGTCGATAAGGCCGCAAAAACGTTATGCTCCCGCGCGTAATCCTGAAAATTCAAATAGGACATGCCCAGCTTTACGGCCCGGGCCGCCGTCACGCGCGTCTTGGTGTCGACCGTGTCCATTTCGACCACCCGCGAAATGTCCTTCACGGGAAGGGGATTCAACAGCACCGCGTTTATGACCGTGAAGATGGTCGTATTCGCGCCAATGCCCAGCGCCAGCGAAAGCACCGCAATAGCACCAAAGCCAGGATTCTTGGCCAGCAGCCGCAGCGCGTAGCGCACATCCTGGATTACATTGCGCATCGTATTGCCTCCGTGCCTCTGGACTTATTCGCCGGTTCATTGCCGCCAAACGACGCCTTCACACCAAAGCGCCGCACTTAGCATTAAGTACGTAGACGGCGCAAGTGGTGGTCCGTTTCCGGAGGCCGCTCGCACCAAATCCTACTTCCATTCGTGGATATACGAGATTTTGCTCGACACCATGCCGAGCTGGTGCTATTTTTCTAGCAGATGTGCTATAAAAATAGCATCACTCCATGAAGAAGCAAAAACAAGCTGCTCTGGGGCGCCGCGAACGCCAGATCATGGACGTGCTTTACAGGCTCGAGCGGGCCACGGTTGCTGACGTGCTCGCGCAGCTTCCAGACAAGCCCAGCTACTCGACCGTTCGCGCGCAGCTGCGGGTCCTCGAAGAAAAAGGACATGTCCGCCACGAAGAGCACGGCCTGCGATACGTCTATCTTCCGGCCGTTGCGCGGGAGGTGGCGCGGCGTTCTGCGCTGCGCCAATTGGTCGACACATTCTTTGAGGGATCCACTGAAAAAGTTGTTGCCGCTCTTCTCGGCGGAGAGGTTGCGCGGATTTCTCCCGAGGAACTCGACCGTCTGGCCCGCTTGATTGCGAAGGATCGAAAGGAGGGCTGACGATGAACCTGCTCAGCAATCACTCCCACGTGGCGCTGTCGCTCCTGCTTGCATGGACGTTCAAAACGACCCTTGTGCTCGCGCTTACATGGATTGTGACGGTGGCTTTCAGGTTTCATTCCGCGGCAACGCGGCACGCCGTGTGGACCGCCGGCATCGTCAGCTCGCTTTTTCTGCCGGTGTTGACGCTCCTGTTGCCTACGTGGCGCTCGCCTCATATCGGGAATGTTGTCGAACAATGGATCGCTCCGCATTCAATGTTAGCCATACTGGAACCGCCAACATTGTCGGCGATGAGCGTCGACGCCCTTGCAGGCGCTTCGCCGTTGAGCAACTCGCGGTTAGTGGTTCTACTGGCCTGGACCGCTGGTATGTGTCTGCTCGCGGTGAAGTTGGCCGCGGGTTTGGCGCACTTGGTGAGCAAGAGCGCAACGTGCAAAGCGCTACTCGGAGACGATTGGAAGAGCTATGTCTCCGAACTGTCGCGGAAATTTGAGTTGACGCGCCCGGTGCGCCTCCTCGTATGCGAGGATTCACGGCCCATGCCCCTCACCTGGGGAATCGTCCGGCCGCGCATCCTTCTTCCCGCGGATGCCGTCGATTGGACGGACGAACGCAAGCGAATCGTAATTTCGCATGAACTTGCCCACATTCGTCGCCACGACTGGCTTTGGCAGATATGCGCGGAACTCCTGCGCACCCTCTTTTGGTTCCATCCGCTCGTCTGGGTGGCTGCCGCAAAACTACGGCACGAAAGCGAACGCGCCTGCGATGACTGCGTTTTGAATTCCGGCATTGCTGCATGCGATTACGCTAATCAGCTGCTGGACCTGGCTCGTACCCTCGGAAACTCGCGCCCGGGATGGGCAACGGCCCTTGCTGTGGCGCGCCCTTCCAGTCTTGAAAGGAGACTCGTCGCTATGTTGAATCCGTCCATAAACCGCCGCCGCTTGTCGCGCGCTACAAGGCGGACGGTCGCCGTGTTGACAATTTGCTTGCTCGTTCCGCTCGCTGCCATGCGCCTTCCGGCCCAAAGTCTGGCTGGCGCGTTTGCCGGGTCCGTTTATGACGCCAGCGACACCGGCGTACGGAACGCCACCATCATCATGCACAACCAAAGCTCAAATACGACGGAGATGACCACCACCGATGCTGCTGGCAAATTCACCTTCAAATCGTTGCCAGCTGGCGAATATCAATTGAGAATTATGAAACGCGGTTTTGAAGAGTATCGCGCTCCGCAAGTTGTCTTGGAACCTGGCCGTGAGAGTTCGTTAAACGTCACCCTCAAAATAGGGTCGGTGATGGAGGAAGTAGATGTGGTCCCGGAAGGGACCGTCAAGCCGCTGCCTGAATCGCAAAACGGTGGCAAGCCGGTACGGCTTCGCCTGGGCGGCGATGTGCAAGCTCCGAAACTCGTTACAAAAATACAGCCTCTATATCCCGCCACAGCCAAAACGGCGGGTGTTCAGGGTACCGTAATCCTTCACGCCGTGATTGGCCTGGATGGCCGGCCCCTCTCACTACGTGTGATGAACAAGGACGTTGATCCTGACCTCGCGCGCGCTTCGGTGGAAGCCGTCAGCCAATGGCGCTATCGGTCGACCCTGCTCAACGGCGAGCCGATCGAAGTCGATACCACCGTCAAGGTGAATTTCACACTCGCCCCATAACCCACCCAACTCAGCTCCGGTGAATCGAAAGGTGCCTCAGCGGCGTGGGGAAACCGGTTCGGGATTCAACCGTACTGAACCCATGCGGCATAATTCCGCCCCTTTCACCCGCCGCGGCTTGTGTCCTGCCTGCGAGTAATCAGTAGGGTTCACAGCCTTTCGCCTTGTCATTCCCTCTGTTAGCGTGAGAACAGGCTTATTAGAAAGACGCACGGGCCGGGTGTGCCCGGCGAGAGCTACAGGAGCGTCTGTGCAGATCGTAAGCGGCGGCGTGACCGACGTGGGGCGCGTCCGTTCCAACAATGAGGACTGCTTTCGCATTGTCGAGCCGCTGCACTTGTTTGTGCTCGCCGACGGCATGGGCGGGGAGGCTCATGGCGAAATTGCCAGCGCGATGGCCGTGGAGACAGTGGTAAAGCACTGCTATGAAGGCAATAACAATCCGGCCACTACCCTTTATGGAGCCCCGAAGCCTGCCTGGAGCGACAAAACCAAGCGGCTTTGCAGCGCCGTGCATCTTGCCAACAGCAAAATTCTGCAATCCGCCCAGGAACACCCCGAGCAGAAAGGCATGGGCGCAACCTTGACCGCGGCATGGATCGACGGCAACTGCCTCAGCATCTCCCACGTGGGGGACAGCCGCGCTTACCTCCTCCGCGGTGGCTCCCTGCAGCAGCTCACTTGCGATCATTCGTTGGTCGCAGAGCAGGTCCGCCACGGTATTTTGAGTGCCGTGGAAGCGGAGCGCAGCGAAATGCAGAGCGTCCTATTGCGCGCGCTGGGCTCCGAACCCCAAATCGAAATCGACACGGAGGAACACGCCCTGTTCGCGCGCGATATTCTGCTGCTTTGCTCTGACGGCCTAACACGCATGGTCATCGAGCCGGAAATCGCCGGCACCCTGCAAGTCGAGCCGGACGCCAATCGGGCCGCGAACAAATTGGTCGAGTTGGCCAATGACGCCGGCGGCGCCGACAACATCACCGTGATCGTGGTGCGCATTGGGGCCGTATCCAAGGGATGGTTTTCATGGCTGCGCCCCGGTGCGCGGCGAAACGCCGGAAACGGTTCGGGAGGAAAGTAATGGCGAAGCTCAGCCTCATGTTTCAGAACAAGCTGGTTAAGGAAGTGCCGATAGGAAACCGCCCAGTGGGGATTGGCCGCTCCCCGGATAACGACTTGCCCGTCGACAATCTCGCCGTGTCGAACCATCATGCCCGTGTCTATTTCGAGGCCGGGCGCCTCATCGTCGAAGACCTCGACAGCCTGAACGGCACCTTTGTGAACGACCTTCGCGTGGAGCGCGCCACCCTGCATGACGGCGACTCCATCTGGATCGGCAAGCACCACATCAAAGTCGACGCCAGCGGCGACGCGCCCATCCCCGTCGAAACTCGGCGTAAAACCTCCGCGCCCAGCATCAACGAAACCATGGTGCTCGATACCAAAGAGCGCCGCAACATGCTCCAGCAAGCCGCCGCCATGGGCGAGCGTTCCCAGTTTGCCGGCGGACGCCTAAGGATGCCCACCATCACGGTGCTCGGCGGAAACTCCGACCAAAAGGAATATCTGATCACCAATAAGCTCACCGTGATTGGCAAATCCAAGATGGCCACCATCAAATTGCGAGGTTGGTTCAAGCCGGAGCTCGCCGCGCAAATCAATCAACGTGACGACGGCTATTATCTCGGTCCCGGAACCAAAACGCCGCACGTCAATGGCAAACCCATCCAGGGCTCCGTTCGCCTCAATGACGGTGACATCATCGAAGTCTGCGGCTTGCGTCTCAACTTCATGTTCCGTGAATAGCCTTCGCCTCGCTTGGAGTGCGGCGGTCTTGCCGCCGCCTTCGCAACACTGGCTCGACTGTCGCCTAGCCAATATCCAGTCGCTCAGACCTATCACACTTCTCTCCGACCGCAGTTGTACCCCCTGCTGCCTAGCTTGTTCACGACCCGCTCACCAGAATAAACTTGAATTGCAGCGGGTTCCTTCCAAGAATCGGAAAGCTGCCGCGTATTGGCGAAGCCGTCCCCTCGCCATGTACCCGAATAATCGCTTCGGCTACTCTAACATTCAGTAGACGCAAGGCAGAAAACAGGACCAAGCGAGTTGCGCCTCCAGGCGCCTATATACTCGCCCTCAGGGAAAGCCGAAAAGATATGTGGATTGTCCGTCTAGCGCTGTCGAGACCGTACACGTTTATCGTCATGGCCCTCGTGGTGGTTTTGCTGACGCCGGTCGTCTTGATGCGCACACCCACCGACATTTTCCCGGAAATCAATATCCCGGTCATCAGCCTGGTCTGGAATTACATTGGGCTCGAACCGCAAGACATGGAGCAGCGCATCACCTCCGTCTCCGAGCGCACCGTCACCACCCTGGTCAACGACGTCGAACATATCGAGTCGCAATCCCTGAACGGTGTCGCCGTCGTAAAAATTTACTTCCAGCCCAATGCCAACGTGCAGACCGCGCTCGCCCAGACCACCGCTATCGTGCAAACCATTCTTCGCTTTCTGCCCCCCGGAACCACCGCGCCGCTCGTGGCTATCTATTCGGCCTCCACCGTCCCCGTGATTCAAATCGGTTTGACCAGCGACAGCCTCAGTGAGCAGGCCATCTTCGACTTGGGAAACAACTTCATCCGCACACAGCTCGCCACCGTTCAGGGCGCGGCGCTTCCTTTCCCTTACGGCGGAAAGCAGCGCCAAATCACCGTCGATCTCAATCCGCAGGAGTTGCAGTCGAAAGGCCTCTCACCCGTCGACATCGTCAATGCCGTAAACGCCCAGAACCTGATTTTGCCTACAGGAACGGCAAAGATGGGCACCATCGAGTACGCCGTGGAAATGAATGGCAGTCCGCAGACGGTCCAAGAACTGAACGACCTGCCAGTCAAGACCATCAACGGCGCCACCATCTACATGCGCGAGGTGGCCCACGTTCGCGATGGTTTCGCGCCGCAAACGAATATCGTTCGCGCCAACGGCCAGCGCGGTGTGCTCATGGCCGTGTACAAAACCGGCGGCGCTTCCACCCTGGATATCGTCGACCGCGTAAAGCAAACCATTCAAAATTACATGAGTTCGCTGCCGGAAAGCTTGCACGTAACCTTGTTCTTCGACCAATCCCTCTACGTGCGCGCCTCCATTCAAGGTGTATTGCGTGAAGCCCTCATCGCCGCTTGCCTGACCGCCATCATGATCCTGCTGTTCCTCGGCAACTGGAAAAGCACGTTGATCATTGCCATCTCCATTCCTCTCTCCATCTTGGTCAGCGTGCTGCTGCTGAGCGCGCTTCACGAAACCATCAACATCATGACCCTCGGCGGTCTCGCTCTCGCCGTCGGCATTCTGGTCGACGATGCCACCGTCGAGATCGAGAACATCAACCGCAATCTCGCCATGGGCAAGGAAACCGTCCAGGCCATTCTGGACGGTGCGCAGCAAATCGCCGTGCCCGCATTCGTTTCCACCCTCTGCATCTGCATCGTCTTCATTCCCATGTTCTTTCTGTCTGGCGTGGCCCGCTATCTTTTCGTGCCGCTGGCGGAAGCCGTTTCCTTCGCCATGCTGGCTTCCTACATGTGGTCGCGCACCATCGTGCCCACGATGGCCATGTATCTCTTGAGCGCCGAAGACGAATATCGCGCCGAGGAGCATCAGGGCCAGACACAAGGCTTCTTCCGGCGCTACCAGCAAGGTTTTGAACGCCGCTTCGAGAGCTTCCGTGATCGCTATCATCGCGCGCTGGGTGCAGCCCTCGACAGCTCCACAATTTTCGCGGCGTGCTTTCTAGGTTTCTGTCTGCTCTCCGCGGGCCTGATTTTCTTTCTCGGCCGGGATTTCTTCCCTCGCGTGGATGCCGGGCAGATTCGCTTGCATCTGCGCGCCCGCACCGGGTTGCGCATCGAAGAAACCGCCAGGCTGGCAGACCAGATCGACGCCACCATCCGCGAAATTATTCCCGCCAAAGAGTTGGAAACCGTTCTGGACAATCTCGGCGTCCCTTATAGCGGCATCAACCTGAGCTACAGCAACTCGGGCACCTTCGGCACCGCCGACGGCGAAATTCTCGTGCAACTAAAACCCACCCGCGGCAAGCCCACTAGCGCCTACATCGAACAGTTGCGCGATATCCTGCCGCAGAGGTTTCCCGGCGTGCAATTCTTTTTTCAACCAGCCGACATCGTTACGCAAATTCTAAACTTCGGCACGCCCGCGCCCATTGACGTGGCCATCACCGGAAACAATCAGCAGGGAAATTTTCTGATCGCTCAGAAACTCGCCCGCGAAATTCGCCACATTCCCGGCGCCGTCGATGTGCACGTGCAGCAGGCCCTCGATGGGCCGACTCTGCGCATGGACATCGACCGCACTCGCGCCCAATCCGTCGGCCTGCAGGCCCGCGACGTTGCCCAGAACCTGCTCGTCTCCCTCAGCTCCAGCTTTCAGACCGCCCCGGCCTTCTGGCTCGACCCCAAAAATGGCGTAAGCTACAACGTCGCCGTGCAAACGCCGCAATATCGTATGGACAATTTCCAAGCGCTGCAGAACACGCCCATCGCCAACGGCAACCCCAATGTCCCTCCCCAAATTCTCGGCAATCTGGCCACCGCCAGCACCGTCGCGCGGCCAGCTACCATTTCGCATTACAATTCTCAGCCCATGATCAATGTCTATGCTTCCGTCGACGGCCGCGATCTGGGCGCCGTTTCCGATCAGGTCGCCAAGCAAGTGGCAGCGATCACCAACGAGTTGCCTCGCGGAAGCCACATCGTGATTCGCGGCCAGGTGCAAACCATGAAGACCTCCTTCACTGGCTTGGCCTTCGGAATTGTCGGCGCCATCGTGCTCGTGTACTTGCTTATCGTGGTGAATTTCCAGTCTTGGCTCGATCCCTTTATCATCATTACCGCCCTCCCCGGCGCCCTCGCTGGAATCTGCTGGATGCTGCTGATGACGCGCACCACTCTCAACGTGCCCTCGCTGACCGGCGCTATCATGAGCGTCGGCGTAGCCACTTCCAACAGCATCTTGATGGTCTCTTTCGCCCGCGAGCAGATGAACGAGGGCAAGAACGCCCGGGAAGCCGCTATGGAGGCGGGATTTGTCCGCATGCGGCCGGTCATCATGACCGCGCTGGCCATGATCATCGGCATGGTGCCTATGGCCATCGGCTTGGGTGAAGGCGGCGAACAAAACGCGCCGCTCGGCCGCGCCGTAATCGGCGGCTTGCTTTTCGCTACGTTCGCTACCCTGTTTTTCGTGCCGTGCGTCTTTTCCATCATTCACGGCCGTTTGGAGCGCCGGCGTGTTCCCGGCGCGGCCTCCGCGCCTGCAGGGGCGTGAGCGTTAGGATGCGTAAGGGAGAGTGGAGCCGGAAATGACCACGGAAGTCACCACGGAGTTGCAGACACAGCAGGTACAGCACGCCCAGCAGGCGCCGCCGAAAAAAAGCCGCTTGTTCATGATCATGACTGCGATCGCGGCCGCGCTCGTCTTGCTCGGGCTTTTCACCTGGGTTCAGCGCCGCTCGCAGTATGACGCTCTCGCCAAAGAAACCGAACGCTTGGCAATTCCCACCGTTTCCGTAATTCATCCTGCCGTGGAGCCGCCCCAGGAAGATTTGGTTCTTCCCTCCACGTTGCAAGCCTACGTCGAGTCGCCGATCTACGCCCGCACGAGCGGCTATCTCAAAAAGTGGTACCACGACATTGGCAGCCACGTGCAGGCTGGTGAATTGTTGGCGGAGATTGACACTCCCGAAGTCGATCAGCAGTTGCTGCAAGCCCGCGCCGATCTCAATACATCTCGCGCCAATGAAAAACTCTCGGAAATTACCGCCAATCGTTACACGGAATTGATTAAAACCGACGGCGTCTCCAAGCAAGAAGTTGACAATGCCAACGGCGACTACGCTGCCAAGGTCGCGACCGTCGCCTCCGCACAGGCTAACGTGCACCGCCTCGAAGAGCTCGAGTCCTTCAAACACATCTACGCTCCCTTTACCGGGGTGATCACCCGCCGCAACGTGGACATCGGGAATCTCATCAATGCAGGCGCCGGTAGCGCCGCCCAGGAGCTTTTCTTCCTTGCCCAGACGGATCCCATCCGTGCTTACGTCAGTGTTCCGGAAATGTACGCCCCCGCCGTCCATCCGGGGCTCGGCGCCTTCTTCGAGTTGACTCAGTATCCCGGCCAAAGATTTCAGGGCAAAGTCGTGCGCACCGCGGACGCCATCGATCAGACCAGCCGCACCCTCAACACCGAAGTCGATGTGCCCAACCGCAATGGCCAATTGCTACCCGGCGGGTACGCTCAGGTGCATCTGCTCGTCGGCGTGAGCGGCACGCGTTTGCAGGTTCCTGTCAACGCGCTACTGTTCCGCGCCGAAGGACTCCGCGCCGTCACCGTGGACGCCGATCACAAGACCCATCTGCAGCAACTCATGATCGGCCGCGACTACGGTACGGCCCTCGAGGTCTTGCAAGGCCTCAAGCCCGACGACTGGATCGTGCTAAACCCTCCGGACTCTCTCGACGAGGGCATCCAGGTCAATGTCAAGATAACTCCGCAGAATGCCGCTCCACCTGTGCCACCCGGCAATACGCCCCTGCCCCCAGGAAATAAGCCGCCGACCAGTAACGGAACAACTCCGACCGGAGACGGAGCAAAGAAATAATGCCTTTGCGGAAGCTTGCTCCGACCCTGGATGTGCGCGCTGCGGTCCGGTCAGCGATCCTGTTGCTGACGGCCGTTCTCGCCGGTTGCAGCGTAGGTCCTAACTACAAACGCCCGGCGGCTCCCGTTTCTGCGAGATGGGACGTCGAGGAGCCCTGGCGCGAAAGCACCCCCAAAGACGCCATCCCCAAGGGCGAATGGTGGAGCGTCTATCATGACGACGATCTGAACGCCTTGCAAAAGCAGTCGCTTGCGGCGAATCAGACGTTGAAAGTCTCCATCGCGCGACTCGAGCAGGCTCGCGCTAGCGCTGCCGTTCAAGTGTCCACGCTCTTTCCCAGCGCCGGCGTTGCGCCCTCAATTGAAAGGCAGCGCCTCTCTGGAAACCGTCCCGCCATCGGCGCAACCGTCCCGCTCAGACCGCTGACACAAAACAACTACACTTTGCCCTTCACTGTGAATTATGAGGTCGACTTGTTCGGGCGTCGGCGCCGCACTATCGAAGCGGCCGAGGCGGCTTACCAGGCCAACGCCGCTGATCTGGAAAATGTGCGCCTGTTGGTGACTTCCCAGTTGGCGGGAGACTACTTCAACCTGCGCCAGCTTGATTCCGAGTTGGAAATCCTGAACCGCACCGTGCAAGCGTTGGAAAAAGGCCTCGAATTGGTCAATTCCCGCCACCAGGGCGGTGTAGCTTCCGGCCTCGACGTCGCCCAAGAAGAGACCCTACTCAACACCACGCGCACCCAGGCCACCTTGCTCCTGCAGCAGCGTAAACAATTTGAAGATGCCATCGCCGTTCTGATCGGTCAGCCCGCACCCGATTTTCACCTCGCGCCGAAAGTGTTGCGTGCGGAGCCTCCTGCGCTTGATCCCGGCCTGCCTTCCGATCTGCTCGAGCGCCGCCCGGATGTTGCTGAAGCCGAGCGCCAGATGGCCGTGGCCAACGCGCAGATCGGTGTAGCCAAAGCCGCTTATTATCCGTCCTTGAGCTTGTTCGGCCAGGGAGGCTGGCAATCCGCTGATATCACCAAGCTGGTAAATGCCTCCAGCACCTTCTGGGCTTTGGGTGCCAACGTAGGGCAACAAATCTTTACCGGAGGCGCGCGCCGCGCTCAGGTCCAATTCGCGCAAGCGGGATACGACGCCAACGTCGCCACCTACCGGGGAACAGTCCTGACTGCTTTCCAGGAAGTGCAGGACGAAATCACCGGCCTCGGTGTGCTCATGCAGGCCCAGCAGTCGCAATTGCAAGCCGTGGACGCCGCACGCCGCACGCTCGACATTTCCACCAACCGCTACAGCGGCGGCCTGGTCAGTTATCTGGACGTGGTCACCGCCCAGCAAAATCTTCTGACCGATGAACAGGAATTAGCCGTAATTCAGGGGCAACGCCTAGTCACTAGCGTTCTTCTCGTCAAAGCCCTTGGCGGTGGCTGGGACGCTTCCAGCCTCGCCGCCGTCCAAGTCAAACCCAAGCTCCGCGACATCGTCGCCCCATAACGCTTGCCATCGCCGCGCCACGGCAAATCGCAACGGCTAATTCCAGCCGCCGAGCTGTAGGGGCGCAGCACCGCCGCGCCCCAGCGTGGCAACACACTTGAATCACGTTTGTTTATGGAGTGCGGCGGGCTTGCTGCCGCTTTCACAGTCACAGCCACTCTGGGCTCTTCCACCAGCACGTCTGCGCATCGCCCAGTCCCTTCTCCGCTTACCTATGCCCAGGCTGCTGCTTAAACAATGGGCTCGCCGCATTCAACTGCACCTTCCCCTCGGCATTAAACGTGTAAACGTATCCATCCGGGTCAATCGGAAGATTCGGAACCAGCCGCGCCTCCACCAACTCGCGCATGTTCTTGGCCCGACGCCCGCTGCGTTTCTGATACTCCGCTGCCACTAAATCCAGTTGTTGGCAGTCCGATTCCGCTTTCAGCAATTTCAGGTGCAAGAGAGCATTGTTTTTGATGTTCGCAACCGTCGCCGAATCGTAAACTTCCGACCAAAGCTGCGCGGAAATGTCGCGCGTTCCCCCCTGCGACGCAATTCGGGCCGCGAACGTCTTCATCCAGATCATCGCGCCGGGCTTCTTACTGCCTTCGGAAAAAGCCTCCGCCGCCCGTTTGTAATCCCGCAGTTCAAAGTAGTAGATAAAACCGAGGTCCTCGTAGAACCGCCAATATTCGGGATTTTCGCGAATCCCGCGCTCGATCAGCTGGATTCCTAGGTCGGGTCGCCCTGCTCCGCTCGGTGGCGGCTGGCTCAAAAAGGTCGACCCGAACCGGTACGCCACTAGCAGCTGCGGGTCCAGGGTCGTGGTCACATCCAGCAGCGGCCACAGCAATTCGATATCTGCATCGTGGCGCGCTTGCTTGTCTCCGTAGTACTGCACCACGCGCGTCCAATAAATATCGGCCATCAGCGGCGCGTACTCCAGGCTCATGAGCTTCAGTAGCGGGCCCGACCGCAGCACCAACTGATCCTGTTCCTGAAGCAGCGCGCTCCGGCGCGCGTCAATCTTGTGCTGAAGCGCCCACACGCTGGCGAAGCCCAGCAGCAGCACCGGCCACACCAGCCACGTTTTCCATCTCGCTGAATTCATTTCAAATCCCGGCGCGAGAAAATTACTGACGCAGCTGTCAGCAAAACCCCGCAATACAAAATCGCGTACGCCGTGTTTTGCGCCACAAGTGTTCCAGGGATGGTCCGTGCGTGTGCCGCCGAGGCCATCACATCGAAATTCTCGAAATTGGGCAATAAATACGATAGCCAGCGCAACCCTGCCCGCAGCGCCGAGCCCATCAAGTCGGCCCGCAAGTTCCTCATCTCCTGAACAAACAATCCCGCCACGTAGAGACCCGCCGTAAACAAAATCGCCAGCAACGGCGTCGTGTAGCAGGAAAACAGCAGCGCTATAGCCACTACCAGCGCCAACTTCAGCAATATGAAGTACACCGCGATCAGCACCGTCAAATCACTTCGCTGCAACGCGTGCTGGATATACACCAGCGCCAGCAACAACCCCGCCGCCATCGCGGCTGTATTCACGCTTAACGTCAACACCAGCCCGGCGAATTTCCCGACCAGGAATTCCCAACGGCGCACCGGCTTGGCCAGCAGTGCGTACAACGTCCTCTTATCAATTTCCTTGGAGATCATCCCCACGCCGATGAACACCGCGATCAACAGCCCGATCACCGAAATCGCGCTCAGCCCCAGCGTGATAATGACGATGTTTTCGATTCCAATCGAGATTTGCCCCACCAAAATCGCCGCCGCCATCATCAGCAGCGCAAAAAAGACCAAGTTGTAGAGCACGCGGTCCCGCACAACTTCGCGAAACGTGTTCAGCGCCACTACCGCCACGCGATTCATTTTCCGCTGACCTCCACGGCCGCGGCCTGCGCCCGGTCCGCTTCCACCAGGTGCATAAAATACTCTTCGAGCGTGGCCTTGATCTGCGTCACCGACACAATTCTGGCTCCCGCCGCGCGCAGTTGTTCCAGCGTCGTATACAACTCATTCTCCGCCACCTGCATGCGGTACCGTGTCCCTGTTTTCGTAGCCTTGCTCAAAAGTAGTTTGACTCCGGGTGCCCCACCCTCGTTTTTTGAGGGTGGGTCTTCGCTTCCGGTGCAGCCGACAAACTCAAACAAAATCTCCATCCCCACCGGCTTCATTCCCACAATTTCATCCGGTGCTCCCACCCCGCGCAGCTTCCCGCCGACAATCACGCCCACGCGATCGCACAACATTTCCGCATCAGACAAAATGTGCGTCGAGAACATCACCGTCTTTCCATCGCGCTTCAGCTCCAGAATAATGTCGCGCACCTCGCGCCGCCCCACGGGATCGAGCCCCGACATCGGCTCGTCCAAAATCACCACTTGCGGATCATGCAGAATCGCCTGCGCCAAGCCGACGCGCTGCAGCATTCCTTTCGAGTATTTGCGCAATTGAATCTTCCCTGCCGTCTCGAGCCCCACCTTCTTCAGCATGCGCGCCACGCGCTCCCGCCGCTCCGCATCCGGCAGTTCATGAAATCGCGCAAAGTAATCCAGCAATTCCGCAGCGGTCAGATAGTCGTAAAAATAGGGTTGCTCGGGGAGATAGCCGATCTGCTGATGCATGGTGACGTCGCTGATCGGCTTGCTCAAAATGCGCGCCGTCCCCGCCGTAGGAAAAATCAGCCCGATCAACAGCTTGATCGTCGTCGACTTCCCCGCGCCATTCGGGCCCAGGAAGCCAAAAATTTCGCCCGGCTCCACGCGCATCGTCAATCCTTCCAGCGAGCGCTTCTTCTTCAGGTGCAGGAATCCGAACGGGTAGTCCTTCGTCAAGTTTTCAATTTCAATCGCCGCTTCAGCCATAGCTCTATCTTTGGAAACGAATGCGCTACCGTCAATCTTTCACCGTCAAGATGTGCGCGGAAGTGAACTACATGTTGGAGTGCGGCGGTCTTGCACGCCGCTTTTGGGGAGTCCAGCTCTACAAAGGTTGTTCCGTCAACCGTGGCGTCGTGGCCCAGGTCCGCGCTGGTGAACGCGCCTCAATCATCGCTGCGCGCCGACCCAATCTGCACCAACTCCGGCGCGACCGGCGCAGGCGCTGCCATCGGCGTCGGCTTCAGCGTCTGCGCATCCCGCCAATTATCGAGCATTGCCACTTGCTGCACGCAGGAAATCGTGCAACGCGGCGCGCAATACTTATCCGTGAAATATTCCCGCTGCCGCATCTCGTCCGGGTACTGCGCCAGCGGAATCCCCGGATACCCGCGCTGCTGCGAGCACCAATGCACCAATCCATCCTCGCACACGTACAAATACCGCGAGCCCGAGCGGCACCGCCACTTGTGTTCCTTCCCACGCGCCACACTGTGCTGAAAATCATTGAACCGCGAAAACGACCGCTTCCCCAGCTCCATGATCTCTTCAAAGATTTCCGTCTCGCGCGGACCCAGCGGCTTCAACTGCCCATTGTGATCGTGAATAATTCCCACCGTGCTGGTGAAGCCCAAATCCACCGCGCGATGCGCGATCATCAGCGCATCTTCGGGATTCTTCACCCCGCTGCCCAGCACCGAATTGATATTCACCTGAAACACCGCGTACTGCGCCAACCACTCCAGCCGCGTATCCAAAGTTTTCAGGCTCTTCAGCGACACCTCATCCGGCACTGCGTTATCGATGCTGATCTGCAGGTGTTCCAGTCCTGCAGCGTTCAGCTTCTCGATCGTTTTTTGGTCCAACAAAAAACCATTGGTGATCATCCCCGCGATCATCCCGCGCCGCCGAATGTGCCGGATAACGTCCGGCAACTCGGGATGCAGCAATGGCTCGCCGCCGCTGATGGTAATGACCGAGGTTCCCATCCCGGCGAGAATGTCCAGCCGCTTCTTCATTTCCTCCAGCGGCACCGGCTTGGAGAAATCGTCAAACTCGTTGCAATAGGTGCAGGCCAGATTGCAGCGCCGGTTCGGAATGATATGCACCAGCACGGGATGCTTGGTCGACAACAGCGCCTTGCCAATCATGCGCAACTCGCGCAGACGCGTCCGCGCAAACCGCAAACGCTTCCGCAGCCTCACACGCGCAGACGCCTGCACCGTTTTGGCTCCATTGCTCATGGAAAGTGCCGGATTCCCCCCCGAAATTTCATTATACATCACAGGTTTACCGCTAGAGCGCTCCTGTCCTTGCGTACTATTGGTTGTCGCTAATCTGCTACCTATGCTGGACTCGGCAGATAACCCCAATGTCCAGCCCTCAACCCCAAAACTCCCCTTCCCCTGATTCTGCCGCATTGCCCGAGAGCACCCCTTCCGCTTCCGAAAGCGTACCCAAGCGCGTCGCCGCGATTCTGGCCCTGGTGACTTTCTCGATTTTCTTCGCCGCCGCCATGCCCGCACCGATTCGCGCCGCCTGGGCCCACTTCGCGCTAGCCTGGCAGCTTCGCGACGAACCCGTCCCGGCTTTCCCCGCCAAACTCTCCGACCACGAAATCGAAGAAATTGCCGAGATGGCCCCGCAGGACCAGGCCGAACGCCTGCTCGAGCGCGCCATCAACCATTACGACGGCGCCCTCGACCTCATCGCCAAATATATCGACAACTGGTACGGCCAGATCGAAATGCAGTCCAAGTTTTCCAGTCTGCTCACCACCGCGCTCAATTCCAATGACTTGCGTGTGCGCGCCGCCGCACTCGAATTAGAGCTGGCCGGCTACAACCTCCCCAAGCGCCCTGAAAGCGCCGACAACTTGATGGAGCGCATTCGCACCGAGCCGTCCGCGAAGCCCTGGGCGCTATGGATGCTCGGCGTGCTCGCCAATCGCGGTGTCGAGCCGCGCAAAGGCTTCAACACTTTGATGGACCATCGCCACGACCCCGAAGAGCAAACGCGCTACTGGGCCATCGAAGGTCTGGCCACCATCGGCACCGATGAGACCATCCACCCGCTCCTCGAAGCCTTCCGCAGCGATGCTTCGCCGCTGGTCCGTGAGCGCGCCGCCTGTGGCCTGGCGCAATCCGGCATGCTGACCCGCGAGCAGCGCCTCCGCGCCGTCCCCGAGCTTCTGCGCATGACCGACGACCAAACCCTCGATGCCACCACTCGCGGCTGGGTGTTTCAGGCCCTCCGCGACATCACGGGCACCAACATGGGCACCGACGCCAACGCCTGGCGCACCTGGTGGTCGCAGAACCACCACAAACTTGAAGCCAGAAACTAGAACTCTCTCTTCTCCCTTGTAGGGCACGGCACTGCCGTGCCCGCTCTGTGTCCTCCCGACTATCGCGCGGCTCTCCGAAGTTTCAGTCGCGCCGCGCTGCCGTTCTAAGTTTGACAATCGCTTGACCGGTGACTAGCACAGGTATAGAGTCCCTCCCAATTTCCCTCACCACCAGGTCCCTTGTCGTACCAAACCCGGAGAAACTCTCCACAGTTTTGCGAAAGGAAAGCTAAAACATGTTCAGCGCCCGAAAGTTTTTTCTTCCTATACTCACCATTGCCATTTTCCTCTGCCTGCCGTCCGTCGCCTTAGCGGACGACGTCACCGACTGGAACCAGCACATGCTTCGCGCCGGCCTTGTTGACGCCACTCCAGCGGTAGTGATGACCCGAGTCGCTGCCATCGTTCAGGCCTCGGTGTTCGATGCCGTCGACGGCATTGACCGGAAGTACGCCCCCGTCCACGTCGCGCCTGCTGCTCCGGCGGGAGCATCGCGTCGCGCCGCAGCCGTCCAAGCCGCCTACACCGCATTAGTCAGCTTGTATCCCAAGCAAAAATCTACTTTCGATGCGCGCCGCGCGGTCTCGCTGGCCATCATCGCCAGCGACCCGGATGAAGCGCCCGCCGGTATCGCCGCCGGCGTTGCGTGGGGAACCACCGCCGCGAACGGAATTCTCGCTTGGCGCAACACCGACGGCTTCACGTCAACCCCCCCTGTTTTCACTGGCGGCACGGCGGTGGGAGAATGGCGGCCCACTCCGCCGGCGTTCGCTCCTGGGATTCACCCGGAACTAGCCACCTCGACGCCCTGGGTCCTCAGGATGCCTTCGCAGTTTCGGCCCGCCGGTCCCCCATCCCTCACCAGCGCTCGGTACGCCACGGATTTCAACGAAACCAAACTGATGGGCAGGTTTGACAGCACATTTCGGACGCTCGATCAAACCATTTACGCGTGGTGGTGGCAGATTGGCACAGCCACGTATATCTGGAACCATTTGGCGGACGTGCTCATTGAGCGACGCGCGCGCGGCGACGACGATGACGATTCCGGCCGCTCGGGCGAGCACCGCCCCTCGTTGTTGGAGAGCGCGCGGATTCTGGCGCTGCTCGACCTGGCCATGGCCGACGGCGCGATCGCTTGCTGGGATGCCAAATACACCTATGTCGCGTGGCGCCCGGTAACCGCTATTCCTTTGGAGACGACCATCGGCAACCCCGGCATTATGCATAATACGAGCGACGATTCGTGGATGCCGCTATTTGCAACACCGGCGCATCCGGAATACCCTTCTGCGCACTCGAGCATCAGCGGCGCGGCCGTCACGGTCTTCGCGGCCATCTTCGGCGATAGAACGCACATCACCGTGGATAACGATCTGGCCATCGGTGTCACTCGCTCCTTCCGGAGTTTTTCTCAGGCGCTCGACGAAGTGAAGAACGCCCGCGTCTTCGCCGGCATCCACTTCCGCTTCTCGACCGATGACGGCACCACGCTGGGCAGCGACGTCGGCAACTGGGTGCTCGACCACGCGCTGCTCCCTACGCACTGAGCGCGAACAACGAGGGCCCGCCGGTAAACATCGCATGTGTAGGGGCGCGCTTCCCTGTTCTGAGCGAAGTCGAAGGAAGCGCGTCCCACCAAGCGCAACGAGCGTCTCTTTGTAGTGGCGCCGCATGCTGGGCCCGTCCCCAGCCCTTGGCCTGGACACCGGCGCATTGGCCATCCACGGCCCCACTACCGCAAAATCTTCGCCTCCGTTTTCGCCCGCACCGAATAGGCGTATAATCGCCACAACAACAGCAATTGAGGCTCACATGAATCTACGCATCCACTGGATCGTGGCCGCGCTCATTAAGCTCAGAGAATTGCTCTCCGAGGCCAGAGATGTGCGCTACGTGAGCGTTCCCTTTTGGCGCCCCTGGCGCGACTACTAACGTTCTCTTTGCAACGGCGTTCCCTCTTTACTTTTTGGACTTTCAATCTGTCCTCGATCAGCATTCCCCGAACCGCTGCGCTTACACTGGAATTAAGGGGAATTCACCCATCAAGGAGCTGCCATGAAGAAGACCATCTTCCTCGCCGCTGTGGTCCTGTCCGGAGGGGTTCTCGTCCAGGCCGGCAACAAGCCCCAAACGGGCACGATCATCTCCGAAAATTCCGTGGCCTGCGGCTCTAAAGCAGAAAAGAAAACCACCATCGCGGTGCTCTGCCAGGAGTACATCGTCCGCACCGTCAGCACCGACTACCACATCAGGCAACTCAAGCCCTCCGACAAAGCTCTGATCCCCATAAATACCCCCATCGAATTCACCCTGGACAATGACAAAATCAAATTCAAAGCCAACGGCAAATCCTACGAATATCAAATCGTCTCGGAAGCTGCCGCCCCGGAGCCAAGGCAAGCCGCCGACGCCGTCAAGCCGTGAATTTCGTGACTGGTAATCGGTGACTCGTGGGGCCTTTAATGAAAAAGCTGGTGTAGACTCCAGGGCATGAACGGTGAAGCCCCTTTTAGGGTGAGCGCTCCGGCGCGAAGAAGTGGGCTGTGGTTGTTTCTGCTTGTGCTCGTCTTCGTTTTACCGGGGTGCGTGTTTGCGGCGTGGGCGTGGATCACGCTGCATGTTTCGTATTCGGAAGGGGAGCGCGCCGGCTACGTCCAAAAAATCTCGAAAAAGGGTTGGGTGTGCAAGACCTGGGAAGGCGAGTTGGCGATGAGTACCTTCCCCGGGACCGCTCCGCAGATTTTCACGTTCAGCGTGCGCGACGATGCGGTCGCTGAGAAGATCGAAAATGCCGCCGGGCAGCGCGTGGCGTTACGGTACCAGCAACACAAATTTGTGCCGAGTCGATGCTTTGCGGAAACGGAGTACTTCATTACCTCGGTGCGAGCGCTAGGTCCGTGACACCCCTGCCCCCGAGCGGCTCTCTCCTGCGACTTTTCTAACCAAGGCGCTCGTGTCGACGGAATCAGCAAGTCAAGCCGCACCCTTTGCAAACACCGCAAAGAGTGTGGCAGTCGGTCCTGGTGTCTACCTCACCGCGCTCTGTGCAAAGCGGACATATCACGTACCAATTCGGCTGACATTTGATGCCCTAATGACAGAGTAACTGCAGTTCCAAAATGGAAATGGCCTCCAAAAAAGGGCTCTAGATTCCCCGAATCCTAAATAACGCTAATTCGTTTGACGCGTGCTGTCCGAAGTTGGCTTCAGGGGGCTACAGGTAGCGTCCCCTGACTCCTTCACAATGTAGGGAGTGAATTCGGAGTCGAGAGCACGACCTCGATCAATCGTCCTGCTCCGGATGTACGCTTTCTCAGTGTTGTATTCGCGGAGCATCTCAGCGACTAGTTTGCGACGCAGAGGAATTGAGTCGCTCGTGCTCGCGATCGCAGCGTACTCCCTGGCCTCCTCGCTGATCAAATAATCCAGGAATGCCTCAACGCGTTCAAATCGGCCGGCGAGGTCTCGGTTGTCCAGCAGGTGACCGATCGTTGAAACCACTCGCTGGTCCGCGATGGGGGTATCTTGCAGTACGAGGTCGAGATACGAAAACCGGACGGCTAGGAAACGTATATAGTACCGTCCTGCCGGTGTAACACGATAAGCCGATCCGATCTCGTCCTTCTCATAAAGGTCGTTCTCGACCAAGGATTTTTGTGAAAGCAGTTTGAGGCTCTCGACAAGGTCAATAGGACTGGTGCCAATCTTTTGGAATTCGTCCTTAAGGATATCGGTTCGGACAAAGCCTAAGCCAAAAGTCGAGCTATGGTGACGATGATGCGAAAGGTAAGCAATTAGCCTTGTCTTCGTGAAGTGTGACGGCCGAGCCTCATCGGAGATTGCGTAAAGGTTCAAGACGGGGCTAAGGTCGCCGTGATAGTAGCGGAAGTCACCTAGTGCGATGGATTTAATCACTTCGTGAAGTGGAACGCGGTATCCCTTCGTTTCTCGATATTTGAAGAGGATCTTGTCGGCGTCGGTGTGTCCGGAAGTAAGAAACTGAGAGAAAAGCTCCATCGCCTTTCTTAGGTTGCCCATCGCGATCGATTCCAGGAAAAACCTGACTCGTCTCTCCTCATATCCGAAGAAAATAGAATTGCGCACTAGTGTCAGGAAGCTGCTTAGGTCAGGGTAAGGGGCCGACGTGCCCACCAGTCTCTGGGCGATACTTTCAGAGGTGCTCAGGTCTTCAACAATCGCTTCCAAGCGTCGGTCAAGTATTGAAACTACGCTTGTCGGCGGGATCGCATAAGCGGACGTAGAATAAGCGGATAGGGCGCCGCCTTGTTTGGATCTCAGGTAAGTTTCTTCCCACATCGGCACGATTGAGAACGCAAGGCATTTGCCGGCGACGGAATGAGCCAGTCTAAAAATCTCTTGTTGGAATGCGAAGTCGTGTTGGTCGGCATTGTCGAAGACGAAAACCGTTCGAATATTTTCGTGCGTCGCAAGATACCGAAGGACCTTAGTGTAGTGAACATCAAATTGCATGTATTGCGCCCGTTAGGATCTCGTGAAGCGCCTGATAAAAGAACTTAGATACGTCGCCACCCTTTTCAAGCAGACGGAAATCCACTACTCCGAGTATGTGCCGGGCAAAGAGGTCTTTAAGATCGACTCTCATAAAGTGGTTCGTGAAAGTCGTTTTGCCGGAACCGACGCGCCCGAGAAGCAGTAGGACACTCCCACGGGGAGGCAAGGCGAGTTCGGAATCAATCCTTTGCTTGATGCCTCTCCTGATGTCTTCCTGGCGGGTCGGCGCGATTACGTTGCCACTTCGACGAACGGTCTCCGAAATGTGAAGGGATATCCGTTGTTCAACGGCGTTTAAGACTTCGGAAAGGGCCTTACTCTTGACAAAGAAGTT
>Ga0307479_10001360_pt1 | contig 22276 bp, 22 predicted proteins | sample atmos_gasesECM4C_FD_203743 | JGI IMG/M metagenome (GOLD analysis project Ga0307479, IMG submission 203743) | Hardwood forest soil microbial communities from Morgan-Monroe State Forest, Indiana, United States - atmos_gasesECM4C_515 | ecosystem: Environmental > Terrestrial > Soil > Temperate...
TTCCTTGCCTCGATCAGGGTCGAAGTAAAGCTTGGTGCCGAGCGCGAGTTCTTCGACGTTCAACCACTGCGCTTCCTTGCTACCCTCCGGCCGTGCAAGGACGACATGGTCCGGGGTCGCCTCGATAAAGGCACCGTTGTCAAGAGAAACCCGTACAACCGGCTTGCGGCCATTGGCCTTCACCGCCACGATTCGGGTGACACCCTGGGCGTCATAGACGGTCTCTCCGACGGCCCTCCGATCGACAAGCCGACCAATCGGCTCCATACCATTCGGCGTTGAAACAAGAGCGTGGTAGGGCAGGCAGGCGGAAAGCTGCGGGCGCTGCTCGATGCCGGCGTTGAACCAGACGGGACTGTTGAAGGCGGCTTTCTGATGCACCAGCAGATGCGTCAGCTCATCCCGGAAGATTTCCGCGGCCTCGGGCGTCGCGAAGTATCCCTGCTTGTTGGCCCATCCATGGATCGTCCGGACCACCCGTCCGATCAGCTGCTTGACGCTGCGCTCGCGCTCGGGTGTTCCGATCACCCCGCGGAAGTACTTCGAGACCACCACGTTGGTGGCCACCTGCGACCAGGTGGTCGGGATCTCGACATCGTGCTGCTCGAAGACGACCTCACCCTTCTCGTTGGTGATCGACGCCTCCCGGGTCTCCCACTGGACCTCATCGAAGGGGGCCACCCCTGGACGGGTAAAGTACCGCTTCCAGGACAAGCCGTTACGGTTGCGCTTGGGTGCGCCGGCCGGGGCCGCCGCGGTCAAGTTGGGTCGCTCGGTTGACGTCTTTTGGGTGGATCGGGCCATCGATGAACCTCCGTAAGGTGGGGTGGAGAGCGGCCCACATCGTATGCCGTAGGATGAGGCCTGTCAAGCAGTTTACCACAGCCTGTTGGGTTTTCCGGGGAGCGTGCCCACAAGATGTGTGGGTTGCGGCCTCATGCTGATCCAGGGACTCTTGCTCTGTCTTGCCGGGTGGATCGTGCTTCGGGTCGCGGTTCGGGCCGGGCGGCGGTCGGCGCTCTTCAGCGGGACGTTCTGGCTGACCTTCCCCGAGTTCGCCCGCTACCGGATCCGGCGCCTCTGGCCGGCCGGGCTGGGCCTGGCCGGGCTCATCCTACTTATATGGGGGCTGATTTTCCTGTTCCGCTGGTTGCTCGCGTACTACAACGCCCGCCTCGGACATCCGCTCGCCTAGAGGCCCAGCCGCGCTTCAGGCCGCGCCCTGCCCGGGCCGGCTGATCGGCTCCTCGAGGAAGTCGAGCACCAACCGGTTGAAGCGGTCCGGTTCCTCCATCTGGGGGGTGTGCCCGCTGTCCTCGAAGATCTCGACCCGGCCGTTGGGCAGTCGCTTGAGAGCCGCCTCGGCATGGCTGGGCGGAAAGATGTGGTCGTGCCGGCCCCAGACCAGCAGCGTAGGCATCCGTAGCTCCGGCAAGCGCCCCTCGACCACCACGCCGTCGCGCAGCGAGCGCATCCCGGCCAGGGAGCGGAGCGCGGACAGGTAGGCGGCTCGATACTCCGGCCTCGACAGCAGCTCGCCATGGTCGGCGATCCGCTGGTTGCTCCAGAGCGAGTCCACCCGGCCGGGCCGCTTGAGATACCAGCCCCAGAACCGGCGGATGGTGGCGGGGTTCATCCGCCGCAGGGCCCGGGCCGTGCCGCTCAGGGTCAGCTCCCCCAGCCCCTTCGTCAGCAAGATGCGATACGCGAGCACGCGGCGCGGGGGTCCGACGCCCAGCGCGTCGACCAGGACCAGCCGGTCGACTGTCTCTGGCGCTGTCAACGCCAGCCCGAGCGCCACTCGGCCGCCCATCGACACGCCCATGACCGCCGGCCGCCCCAATCCTTCGGAAGCGATCAGGTCCGACACCGCCTTGACGAAGAGCTCGATAGTGTATTCCAGCGCCGGCTTCTCCGACTGGCCGAAGCCTGGCAGGTCGACGGCAATCACCCGGTGATGCGCGGCCAGTGGCTCGAGGTTGTAATAGAACTCGACCGCTGCCGAGCTGCCCAAACCGTGCACGAGCACCAGCGGCGAACCACTGCCGCCGCATAAGTAGTGGAGCCTGACCCCGTCGACGACGGCGGTCCGGCTGTCGAACGACGGGAATGAGGTCGCCATGAGCTGAGTCTATCGATGGGGAGCCGGAATCAGCTGCGGCTTCGAGTCGAGACGGGGGCCACGAAACCGAAGTAGGCGAGGATCCCGCCGCTGACCAGGTGAAGCGCGATGTCGGCCTGGCCGATGTAGAGCAGGCCGAGCGGGTTGGCGTTGAAGAGACCGATCACGCCGAGAAGCACCAGGATGACGCCGACGACCTGGCCGAATGTTCTCGAGTTCGCGGTGCTGCTGGCCGCCGCCAGGCCGGCGATGCCAATCACGATGTGCACCAGGTTGTGGAACAGATTGACCTGGAAGATGCCGAAGAGCGCCCGGTTCGTCAGCCCACCGGAGCCTCCCAATAACGGGAGGAATCCGAGCAGCCCGGCCAGCAGGTAAATCACCCCGAAGGTGAGCGCCGCCGCTTGTACCGTGGAGCGATTTCCCATGACGTCACCCCTGGAAGATGTCAGCGCCAGCTTACGACGGCATCGCGGCGCGCAACTGCTGATAGGCCCGCTCGATTCGAACGGCCGCCTCCCCGTGAAGCTCGGGCAGGTTGATCGCCACGTTGCCCAAGCCGCCGTGGAACCCCGCTTGCAGCAGCTCGTTTCCCACCGCCAGGTCCGAGGCGGTCATCTCCCAGGCGCGCACGCTGACGTCGGCCGCGAGAGCGAGGGCGCGCGCCGCCGCGCCGGCGACCGCGAGCGGCACATCGGCAGCTCGTTCGTAGGCGCGCTCCAGCTCGGCATTCGGCGCACCGGACTTGCGGGCATCGATCACCGCCCGGTAGGCCTCGATGTCCTGCTGGCTCAGGTCGAGGAGCCGGTCAGCCAGCTGATCGAGCTCCGGTAAAAGCGCATTGAGCGCGGCGCGGTCCGCTTCCGCGTTTGCCTTCCGGGCGCTGAGCTTCGCCACCATGCTGATCAGCGCCGCACCCATGGCGGCGCACAGCGCCGCCGCGCTGCCACCACCTGGAACCGCGGCGGTGGACCGCAGCGCCTCCAGATACTCGCCGACCGTTTGCTGCCGGACGGCGGTCATTCGGCCGCCCACACTTTCTTCTCCAGGATCTGGTCCATGCGAAAGGCAGGCTCGATCACCGCATCCCTGATCACGCCCACCGCCGCGGCGAGCGGAATGGTCCCAACGATTTCGGACGCCTCCACCAGGACCCCACGCTCGGCAGCCGCATCGCGGATGGCGGTGAAGACCTTCCAGATGTTCGTCACCCGGTAATCCGTCAGATTCATGGAAACCTGGACCAGGCCGCGGTCTGCGAGGGCGAAACCCAGCGCCTTGACATTCGGAAGACCACCGGACGACGCCCGGATCGTCTTCGCGATGTCCTTGGCGACCTGCAGATCGGTGGTCTTGAGGTTGACGTTGTACGCGATCAATGGGATCCGCGCTCCGACCGCCGTCGCGCCCGCGCGCGGATGCACCCGGGCGGAGCCGACGTCCGGCTCGCGATCTGGATCAGCGATGTGCGCGACAAGGTCTTCGAATCCACCACGCCGCACCTGCTCGAGCTCCCGCCGGTCCGGCCGGGTGGCCGCCTCGCCGTAGTAGTAGACGGGGATGTGGAGTTCCTTCCACAGTCGGACGCCGAAGACGCGTGCCAGGCCAACGCAAATGTCCATCGGTAAATCCGCGAACGGAACGAAGGGGACGACGTCGGTGGCTCCCATCCGCGGGTGTTCGCCGCGATGCTCACGCAGGTCGATCCGCTCGGTTGCGACGGTGGCGCCCGCCATCGCCGCATCGACGGCAAGATCGGGTTCGGCGACGAAGGTCACCACCATCCGGTTGTGAGCCGCGTCCGCCTGCACGTCGATCACCCTCGCTCCCGATTCACGGATGGCGTCAGCGATCGCGGTGATGACCTCGATCCGGCGGCCCTCCGAAAAATTCGGCACGCACTCTACGAGAGGTGCCACAGCGCGCCTCCGGCGACGGTCTGGAGCACACGGTTCACGCCGAGATAGTAGGGAATGGCCTCCGGCGACTCGACGTCCAGCACGATGCAATCCGCGAAGCTGCCCACTCGCAGGCAGCCCGCCAGGCCCTCGAGATGCAGCGATCGGGCGGCGTGGACCGTGGCGCCCAGGAGTACCTCGGTCGCGGTCATCCCCCAGGCCACGCAGGCCAGGCTCATCGCGAGCGGGAGGCTCTCGGCATTGCTGCTCCCGGGGTTGAGATCGCTGGCAATCGCCATCGCCAGCTCCGCCCGACGCATGGCGTCGATCGGCGGTCGTTGGCCGCGCGTCGTGAAATTGGCGCCGGGGCAGAGCACGGCCACGGTGCCCGCCTTCGCGAGCGCGTCGACCTGCGCTGGCGTGGCGAACTCCAGGTGGTCGGCACTGCTCGCCTCGAGTTCGGCGGCGATTTGCGGCCCCTCCCCCGGCGCCAGTTGTGCCGCGTGAACCCGCAGCCGGTAGCCGAGCGCCTTCGCCCGGCTGAGGATGGCCCGGGTTTCCGCCGCGGTGAAAGCCGGCTCGTCGCACCACGCGTCGCAGAATTCCGCGCGCCGTTCGAAGGCGGGGAGCATCTCATCGATCAGCGTCCTCAGGTAGGCCGCGCGGTCGACCCCGGGCGGAACGACGTGGGCGCCAAGGAAGGTCGGCACGATCCGCAGCGGACTGCGTCCGGCGAGGCCGCGCAGGACGGCGAAGGATTTCGCCTCGTGTTCGAGGTCGAGCCCATAGCCGGTTTTCGCCTCGATCGTGGTCGTGCCGTTGGCGAGGAATCGGTTGGCCCGGGATTGCGTGAGCTCGAGCAGAGTGCCGGCATCGGCGTCCCGGGTGGCGCGGACGGTTGACGCGATGCCCCGCTCGTCGGATTGTTGCGTCCGGTACGATGCGCCACTGACTCGCGCCAGGAACTCGTCCGCCCGGGTGCCGGCAAAGACCGGATGCGTGTGGGCATCGACCAGGCCGGGCATCACGCAGGCGCCGGCAGCATCGAGCTGGTCACCGTCGAGCTCGACCACTTTCTCCAGCTCGCGGTCCGCGCCGATCCATATCACGCGACCCTGCCGTGCGGCCAGCGCGCCATCCATGATTCGGCCGAGCGGATCGGATTCCGCGGGCAACATCGTGGCCAGCTGACCCGCGTGCCGAAGGACGAAGTCGGCCCGGATCACCGTCGGGTCAGTCGGCCCGGTCGATGCCGTGCTTGCGGGCGAAGTCGATCGCGGTCTCGTAGCCGGCGTCGGCATGGCGGATCACGCCCATCCCGGGATCCGTGGTCAGCACCCGCTCGAGTCGGTCCGCCATCCCGCTCGTCCCGTCGGCGACCACGACCATACCGGCGTGGATCGAGTTCCCGATGCCGACCCCGCCGCCGTGATGGACCGAAACCCAGCTGGCGCCCGCGGCGGTGTTGATCAGCGCGTTGAGGATCGGCCAGTCGGCGATCGCATCGCTGCCGTCGCGCATGGCCTCGGTCTCGCGGTACGGCGATGCCACCGAGCCCGCATCCAGGTGGTCACGGCCGATCACGATCGGTGCCTGCACCTCCCCGGACTTCACCATCTCGTTGAACTTCAGCCCCACCCTGGCGCGCTCACCGTAGCCGAGCCAGCAGATGCGAGCCGGCAGGCCCTGAAACTGGACCCGCTCGCGGGCCAGTCGCAACCAGCGATGGAGTGGCTCGTTGTCGGGCAGGGTCTCCATGACGGCGCGATCGGTCCGATAGATGTCCTCCGGCTCACCGCTGAGCGCCACCCATCGAAACGGCCCCTTACCCTCGCAGAAGAGCGGCCGGATGTAAGCGGGCACGAAGCCGGGGATCTGGAACGCGTTCGTCACGCCGGCCTCCTGTGCCTGGCCGCGCAGGTTGTTGCCATAGTCGAACGTCTCGGAGCCGGCGCTCTGGAACCCAAGCATGGCGATCACGTGGTCGCGAACCGAGTGCTTGACCATCTCGAGGTATTCCTGCGGGTCGCGCTCGCGCAGCTCCGCCGCCTCCGCGACGCTGAGGGGCGCCGGGATATATCCCCGCAGCGGGTCGTGGGCTGATGTCTGGTCGGTGACGACGTCGGGCTCGAAGCCGCGCCGGAGCAGCTCGGGGTAGACCTCTGCCGCGTTGCCGACCACGCCGATCGACGCCGCCGTCTTCTTTTGACGGGCGTCCTTCGCCCAGGCGACCGCCTCGTCGAGACTCGAGGTCGCCCGATCGAGATAGCCGGTTTTGAGCCGCCGTTCGATGCGCCTCGGGTCGACCTCGACGCAGAGCGCCACCGCCTCGTTCATGGTGATGGCGAGCGGCTGCGCCCCGCCCATCCCGCCGAGCCCGCTGGTCAGGACGATCCGCCCGCGCAGCGTCCCGTGGAATTTCTTGGCGGCGAGCGCGCCAAAGGTTTCGTAGGTGCCCTGCAGGATGCCCTGGCTGCCAATGTAGATCCAGCTGCCCGCCGTCATCTGGCCGTACATGATCAGGCCGAGCCGCTCCAGCTCCCAGAAGTTCTCCCAGGTGGCCCAACGCGGCACCAGCAGGCTGTTGGCGAGCAGGACACGCGGGGCATATTCGTGGGTGCGGAAGATGCCGACCGGTTTGCCGGACTGCACCAGCAAGGTCTCGTCGCCCTTGAGCCGCTGCAAGGCCGCGACGATGGCGTGGAAGGCCGGCCAGTTACGGGCCGCCTTCCCGGTGCCCCCATAGACCACCAGGTCTTCTGGCCGCTCGGCGACGTCGGGATCGAGGTTGTTGCAGAGCATCCGCAGGGCAGCTTCCTGCGGCCAGCCCTTGGTGCTGAGCTGGGTGCCGCGCGCCGCGCGGATCGGGGTGTCGATGGTCATGCCGGGACCAGTGGCCGTGCCGTTGCGCCTATCTTTGCGAGCGTCCCGCTGCGGACCAGCTCGATCGCGGTCTGGATCTCGGGCTCGAGCACGCGGTCATGGTCGAGCGTCGGCACCCGCTTGCGGATCGCGGCGTGCGCCTCGCCGGTCAGCCGCCCCGGCTTGAGCGGGCTGAGCAGGTCGATCCCCTGCGCGGCGCCCAGCGCTTCGAGCCCCAGGATGGTCTCCACGTTGACGGCGACCTGGCGCGCTCGTTGCGCGCTGTGCCAGCCCATGCTGTTGTGGTCCTCCTGGTCCGCGGAGGTCGGCAGCGAGTGCACGCTGGCCGGCATCGAGAGCAGCTGGTTGTCGGTGACCAGGGCGGCAGCGGTGTACTGCAGCAGCATGTAGCCCGAGTCGAGCCCTGAGTACCGGGTCAGGAAGGCGGGCAGCTCGGAGAGGAACCCGGCGAGCATCCGGAACAGGCGGCGCTCGGAGATACTGCCGAGCTCGCTGAGGCCAATGCTCGCCGTGTCGAGCGCGATCGCCAGCGGCTCGCCGTGGAAGTTGCCACCGGAGAGCACCGCCTCATCGGCGGCGAACACCAGCGGATTGTCGGTACCGGCGTTGAGCTCGACCTCGAGCACTCGCCGCAGGTAATCGATCGCGTCCGCGCATGCGCCGTGCACCTGGGCGGCACAGCGCAGCGAGTACGCATCCTGCACGCGATCGCAGAGCACGTGGGATTCGGCGATGCCGCTGCCCTCGGTAAGGGCGAAGATGCGAGCGGCCGACGCAACCTGTCCGGGATGCGGGCGAGCCTGATGGATGCGCGGATCGAATGCGGTGCGCGACCCGCGCAGCGCCTCGACGCTGAGCGCGGCGACCACGTCCGCGGTCAACAGCAACCGGTGGGCATCGTCCAGCACCAGGCTGGCCGCCCCGGTCATGAAGTGCGTGCCGTTGAGGACGCTGAGCGCATCCTTCGCCTGCAGTTCGACCGGCTGGAGACCCGCGGCGCGCAAGGCTTCCCCGCCCGGACGCCGCTCACCCTTGACCAACGCATCGCCGTCGCCGATCAGGACCAGGCCGACGTGCGCCGAGGGGGCCAGGTCGCCGCTGGCGCCGAGCGAACCTTTCTCGGGAACCCAGGGACAGATGTCGTGATTCAGCAGGTCGACCAGCCGTTCGGCGACCTGCGGGCTCACGCCCGAGCTGCCCTGGCAGAACTGGTTCACCCGGACCAGCATGGCGGCTCGCACCACGTCGTCCGGCAGCGGCGGACCGACGCCGACGGCGTGGCTCATCAGCAGGTTGCGCTGCAACTGCCGGGTGTCGGCCGGCGGAATTCGCACGTTCTTCAGGGCGCCGACGCCGGTGGTCAGCCCGTAGACGACCCGGTCCTCCGCCACCAGCCGATCGACCAGATCGCGGGCCGTCTTGAGCCGCGTTCTTGCCTGCGGACCGAGGCTGACCCGCGCGCCGTGGCGGGCCACCGCCACCACATCGGCAACCCGGAGCGACTGGCCGTCGAGCGTGATGGACAAGGCTCAGCCCATGTTATGCGCCCGCAGCACTTTTCGGCAGTAGAATTGGCACGCTAGTTTTGGCCAGCACAATAACCCGGCTCGGGCGAGGAGTCCGGGAATGAAAGCCGCGTCAACCGGACGCCTTGCGCTGAGCGCTTTCCTCGCTGTCACGCTTGGCGCGTGCACGGCTCCGAGCCCGGGCGTCGTGAAGGCGACGGCGTCGCCATTCGCCATCAGCAGCCCGACGCCGCCGGCCATCACGCCGCCCACCACGCTGGTGCGGCCCGGCACGCTCACCTTCCTGTCCGACACCACGTATCCGCCGCAGGAATCGATTGACCCGTCGAGCCAGAAAGCGGTCGGCTTCGACATCGACATCGCCCAGGCGATCGCGGCGAAGATGGGCCTGTCGGCGACCATCCAGAATACGAACTCGCCGCAAATCGTCGGCGCGCTGCTCGCCAAGAAAGGTGACGCCATCATCTCGGCACTGCAGATCACGCCCGATCTGGAGCGCCAGGTGGCGCTCGTCGCCTACTTTCAGGCCGGCCAATCGATCCTGGTCCGCAAAGGAACCACGGGGATTAGCGGCGTCACCGACCTCTGCGGCAAGAAGGTTGCGGTGCAGGTGCAGAGTCCGGAGGAGAACACCATCGACGAGGCCAACGGCGGCACCTGCAAGGACTCCAAGATCAACAAGCAGGTTTATCCCACCGACCTGCAGGCGGTGCTGATCCTCAAGCAGCGCGGGGTCGACGCTGCGCTCGATGATTCGCCGGTCGCCGCCTATTTCGTGAAGCAGACACCGGATCAGCTCGACCTGGCCGGACCTCCCATCAAGGCCAATCCCGAGGGGATTGCGGTCGACCCCAAAAATGGCGAGCTGCTCAGGGCCGTGCAGCAAGCGATGATGGCGATCTACAAGGACGGCAGCTACCGCCAGATCCTGAGCCAGTGGAACCTGCTCGATGGCGAGATTCCGGCGTCGCAGATCATCGTGAACCCGAGCCCCACGACCTCGTAGTTACCGGCCGCCGGCGGCTTCGGGCGGCTCGACCTTCCAGTCGGCATCCTCTTCCTGAGCGGGCGGATTTACGATCCGCCGGTGATACATCTCGATTCGAATGATGCCGACGATGGTCAGCGCCAGCGCCAGTCCGATGCCCAGCACCGCCTGGCTGCGAGAGGTCGCCGGGGAGATCCAGTTGTCGGCGAAGGCCGACCCCTGGAGAAGGTTCAGCAGCACGCCGCTCAGACCCCCGACCGCGACCGCGGCCAGCACGATCGCCGCGGCCAGGCGGGCGAGCAGGGATTCGGTGTTGGTCAGCCGGAGCCAGCGATCGCGAGCCAGGATGGTAATGCTGCCGAAGGCGAGGAGCAGGAGGATCAGCAGCGTGATGGACTCGACCAGGCCGGCGCGATAGGCGGCTGCGACCTGATCCACGCCTTCATCGTAGGGCGAATCGGGCTGGGTTAGCTCGCCGAGCGGGCTTGCAGGGCGAGCAGCTCGGCCTGGGCGTCGGCCATCGCGCGCGACGGGCTGGCCGCGCCCAGCACCAGGTCATGGAGGTGGCGCTGGAGCACGGCCGAGGCCTCGACGTAGTGCACCAACTTCGGGCGCGGTCGGGCGTTCGCCAGGTTGGCGAGGAAGACGTCGATCTGCGGATTCGTCTTTCGCAGGTCCGGGGATTTCTGCAGCGAGGTCCAGATCGGCAGGTCCCCGGTCTGCTGCGTCTGGACGTCCGGGCTGGTCAGGTAGCGGACCCAGGCCACCGCCAGGTCAGGATGCGCGCTGTTGGCCAGTACCCCCAGCCCGAGGAGCCCGCTCACCGATGAGGCGGCTTTGCCGGTCGAAGCGGCGGCCGGGATCGCCGCCACCGCCCCCTGCCCGACGATTTGGGAGAACGCCGGGTCGTTCATCGCGCCCCAGACAAAGTTCCAATTCGTGGTAAACGCGACGCTGCCGGATAGAAAGGCGCGCATCGCATCCGGCTCGTAGCTGGCCGCAATGTCGGCCGCCACCAGTTTTTCGTCGATCAACTGTCGCATGAAAGCGGCCGCCAGCTGCGCCGGTTGCTGGAGGAGTTGCGGTTTGCCGGTGGGGTCGAAGAGGTCGCCCCCGAACTCGCCCGTGATGCGGACGAAGTCGGACACCAGCCCCTCGTCCTGCGACCACGAGTCCGTGTAGGGCGTGACGTGCGCTCGCAGCGCGGTCATCTGCTGGTGCCATTCTTCGAGCGTATTCGGCGGGGCGCCGAAGCCGGCGCTGCGCAACTGGGTCTTGTTGTAGTAGAGGCTCTGCACGTTGAGCACATGCGGCATGGCCCAGTCCGCGCCCGAGAAGGAGAAGGCGTCGAGCAGACTGGGCATCAGATCCGAGCGCGCGTCATCCGGGATTTGGTCTTGCAGGCTGAGCAGCTGTTTGCGGCTGGCGAATTCCGGGATCCATACCTGGTCGAGGGCGACGACGTCGTAGGGCGACGGCTTCGACAAGCCGGCCGCCAGGATGCTCTCGTACAGCTCCCGATAGTGGGCGGTCTCGATCGAAACGAACACCTTGTCGCCGTGCAGGCTCCGGAATTTACTCGCCAGGGTTTGGAGCACCCCCGGGTCATAGCCGACCTGGTCGAACAGCAGTGCCCGGATGACCATCGCTCCTGGCGGCGGTGTGGCGGCGGTGTTGCCGGAGCTGGTGGCACACGCCCCCAGGATCGAGCCCAACGCCACGCCCCCGCCGATCCCGAGGCCGAGGCGCACGCCGCGATCGAGGAACGTGCGCCGGGTGTAGAGACGTGGCAATGCCGAGGGCGTGTGGCGCACGTCGCTGTGAGGCTATCAGCGGTTTGTTAACACGCTCATCGGGCCGGGTCGGCACGCGGCGACAATGCCGTGACGCCTGCGTAACAGGGTTAGATTCGCTCGAGCCGCAGCCGTTGACGCGTATCCCAGAGCGACACCAGCCAGGCTAGCAACCCGAGCACGACCGGGATCAGGACGATGCCCCGCGCTCGCGGTTCGGGCAGGCTGCGAAGGGAGCCGTAGAACTGAAATTCCTCGGACCCGACCGCGGTGGTCTGGAGCAGAAAAACACAGAAGCCGAATGCGGCGGCCCAGAGGCGGCCTCGGCCGAGATACCGCGTGCGAACCAATCCCATCCCCGGGACCACGGCGAAGGGCCAGACCTCGCGGGGCCGCGCCGGCCGATCATCCGCTGACTCCTCGACCGCAAGGCGGTCCACGCTGATCACGAAGGCGAGCAGGGCGATATACCAGCCCTCGCCGACCAAGTCGATCGGAACGAACCCAAACCCGCTGTGCCGAAACGCCGGCGTCAGCACTTGCGCGGTGGCCCAGGCGGCCCAGGCGACCATTCCCAGGCCCGCGACCGACAGCGCCGGGACGGCCAGGCGCCGCGCCCTTGGAAGGCGCGCGGCAACCAGCGCGGCGACGACAAGCAAGGCGAGTGGCGACTGCCAACCGAAGATTTGCCGGAATCCAAGCGTGGGCACCGCGACGGCCCAGGGCGTGAGCAGCGTGATCAAGAGCAGACCGCCGAGGACGAGGTCGCGTTCCGACCCTCCGGTTCTGGTGCGGAGGGTGCCCCCGAAGCGCTGGAGACCGCGGGCGAATAACGAGACCAGCACCACGCCGACGCAGACGACCGCCAGGAAGAGGAAGAACCCGGCGTTCGAGTTGGCGCGGGTCAGCAGGAAGGCGACGACGAAGAGCGCCCCGAGGACGAGCACCCCGCGCACGGCGTGCAGTCTACGCGGGGATGGCGCCAGTCCATAGAATCGCGAGATGGAAGCGGCCTGGCTCCGCGGCGTCTTCCCACCGATTCCGACCGCCTTTGCGCCGGACGGCTCGCTTCGCGAGTCGCCCGCCGCCTTTCTCGAGTACCTGCGCGATGGTGGTGTCGACGGGGTGGTGGCACTGGGCTCCAATGGCGAGGCCCCCCACCTCACCGAAACGGAAAGGCTGCGCAGCCTTCAGCGGCTACGCGAAACCCTCCCGGCACCGCTTCGTCTGATCGCGGGTACGGGGGCGGACTCGACGTCGGCGACGATCGAGCGGACCGCCGCGGCCGCTAAGGAAGGTGCGGAAGCGGCCCTGGTCATCGCTCCGAGCTACTTTCGGCGTCACCTGACCGCGCAGTCCCTTCGCCGCCACTATCACGCGGTGGCGGACGCCAGTCCGATCCCGATCCTGATCTACAACATGCCCGCTCACATGGGCTACGACCTCGGGGTGGAGTGGATCGTCAAGATCGCCGGACATCCCAATCTCGCCGGCGTCAAGGATTCATCCGGCGACATCGCCCGCCTTTCCACCCTGCGGCGGGAATTGGGTCCGGATTTCGTCTTGCTGCCCGGCTCTGGCGAGAAGTTGCTCGAGGCGATGCAAGCCGGTGCGGATGGCGGGATCGTCGCGCTCGCGAACCTGGCGCCGGTGGCCTCTGCCCGCATCCGTGAGGCGTGGGTGGGTGGCGATATCGAGCAGGCGCGCCGGCAGCAACGCGCGATTGCACCGCTGGGCGAGGCGATGGCCGGCGGCTACGGGGTGCCGGGCCTCAAGGCGGCACTGCGCATGCTGGGGTACGACCACGGCGACCCGCGACCGCCGCTGCCGGCACTCCCGGCCGACGAGCTGGCCAGTTTGCGCCGGCTGCTCGAGGACGCCGGGCTGATGCCGCGCGCCCTGGCCTCATGATCCCGCTCCGCGACTACAACCCGACGCGGAGGCCGGCACTGCTGACCTGGGGATTGATCCTGATCAACTTCGCCGTCTACTTCTATCTGGCGCAGAACCCCGTCATGGACGCGAACGCGATCCAACAGTATGCCGTGGTCCCGGCAGATATCACCGCCGGGCGCCATCTCGGAACCCTGATCACCTCGCTGTTCCTGCACGCCAACCTGCTGCACGTCGGCGGCAACATGCTCTTCCTGTGGATCTTCGGTAACAACGTCGAGGATCGGCTGGGCGAGCTGAAGTTCCTGATTGTCTATTTCGCGTCAGGACTCGCGGGGAGCCTGCTGCAGGTGGCCATCACGCCAACATCGACGGTCCCAATGCTCGGCGCCAGCGGCGCCATCTCCGGCATCCTGGCCGCCTACGTCATCTACTTCCCGCGGGCGCGGGTCCTGACCTTTATCGTCCCCTTCTTCTTCTTCACGCTCTCGGCCTACGTCTTCATCGGCTACTGGATTGCCCTGAATGCCCTGCAGGCGTTCTTGAACATCGGCGTTTCCGGCGGCGGTGTCGCCTTTTTCGCCCATATCGGCGGCTTCGTCACCGGCCTGATCCTGGCGCTCCTGCTCCGCCCGCGAGAGCACCCGAATCCGCACCCCGAATACGGCGGTTCCCCCTAACGGGCGTATTGCCGGATGCGGCCGTTTTCGACGCAATAGAGGTGGTCGGATACCGGGAAGGCCGCTTCGTGGTGACGCTCCTGGACGTCGTGACGGAGCCTGCCGAGCAGTTGCGCGGTCTGCCCGGCGGCGATCAGCGAGCCGCGCTCGGGCACGCCGACGACGGGCACATCCTCCAGCATTTCCTCGAGCCAGGCCCAGACTTCCGGCAACAGCATCAGGGCCGCGCCATAGGGCCGCGGGTCGACGTAGCTCAACATCAGCATCTGCGGCCGCCCGCTTTTATCGGTCTCGAGCCCGGTGAATTTCATGCCGTTGCGAAACATCAGGGCCAGGTTGGTGAGCGCGATCACCTCGACGTGATCGCGGCCGACGTTCCACGCGGCCAGGTCCTGCGGCAGCAGGTAGCGCATCCCCTGGGCGTAGTGCGCCGCGTAGGTGACGACCATGTCGCCCAGCATCCGGCGGTAAACGACCGGCCCGCCGGCGGATTCGAGAAAGCTCGCCGGACGCAGCACCGGAAGGATCAGCGGCGCCCCGAAGAGCGCCTCCCCGTCGCATTCCTGGTCGAGCCGGCGCAGCCGCGCCGCAAACAACCGGTCGAGCGCCCCGGGTTGCTCGCGGTACTGCTGGTAAAAGCTGTCGAGGTTGAAACGCAGGTCGCCCTCGCGAATCCGGCGGATGGTCAGCTGAAACGGCTCCGGGCCTTTCTTTACGGTCCAGCCCGGCCGCAGCGCAACCAGGCGCTTCAGCACGTGGTTCTCGAAGTCGTGGGCGTTCATCGTCGTCTGCTGGCCCATTGCCGATGTAACGGGCGGCCTGTAGCAGGCTTGCAGGCTGCCGGGGCGGTGCGGCGTGCCGCTTAGCCGCTGGCTTTCGGGCCGCCGGCAAAGCCTTCGAGACCGGCTGGTAAAGGCCTTACAACAGGCTCGCGACGGCGACGCGGATGGCGCGATCGACACAATCGCCGCAAGGTTTGGCGACGCGCTGGCGGAACTGCTGGCACTGCCGGGGTCGGTCGATAGTGCCAGGCTCCGACTCGCGGCGCGGCTCGCCTACCGCGCCGGTGACATGACGGCCGCGGCCGACTTCGCCCGGCAAGCGCTCGACCGCGATGAGGACGGATCCACCTGGAATTTGTTGGGGCGGATCCGGCTGTGGCTCAAACGTCAGGATGCGGCCGCTGCTTTTGCGCGCGCCGCCTCGCTCCAACCCGACTCGTTTGTCATCCCGTTTCGGGTCAAGCGCGACCGCTTTGCTCGTTTGGCCGAGGCGGCACTGGCCGAGGTCCCGGATACATTTCAATCCCAGATGCTGAACACCATGATCGTGGTCGATGACCTGCCCGATCTCGACGCGGTTCGCGAGGGCGAAGACCCGGATCTCCTGGGCCTGTACGAGGGGGCGACGGCGCTGGAGCACGGCCTGCCTGAGCGGATTGTGCTGTACCAGCGCAACCACGAGAACATCGCCGCCGACGAGGCGGAGCTGGAAGAACAGGTGCGCGAGACCATGCGGCACGAGATCGGCCACCATTTCGGGATGGCCGAGGACGAGCTGCCCTACTAAGTCTTGATGGGAAAGGGATTGCCTGAGGGAGGCAGAGCCAGCGTGCCACCCTGATCGATCGTGCTCAGCGCAGCGATGAAGTCGCTAAACCCCTGCTGCGGGTCGTAGGTGGTCAGCGACTGGTAACAGGCGCCCAGCGTCTGTCCCCCAGCCGAGCAAATTGCCGGCCAGTCAAAGGTCAGCTGCGAGTGAAGGTAATAGAGGAAGAGGTCGCCGCATCCGGCCGCGATCTGGTCGGTGTCGCCGGCCGAGTTGTCGTTGACGTGGTCCGGGTGTCCGGACGCCCACCAGTCCTGCTCGGTCTGATTGAAGTCGCCGGCGATTTCCGGGTGGCGGTCGAAGGCGAGCACGCGGGAGAGGGACTCGCCGTTGGTGACGCCGCAGTCCCAGCCATTGTTGATGGCGGCCTCGAAGACCTCGACGATCTCCGCCGTCAGGAACCCGGGCGCGAGGGTGCCATCGGACAGGACGTGGACGTCCGTGCCGGCGCAGGTGATGTGATAGGCGCCGCCGGCGTTCGGATCGGCGTAGACGTAGAACGGCAGGCTGGGCGGCGTCAGCCCGCCAAACCACTGCTGGGTCGCGGCATAGTCGGCTTCGCAACTGTTGAGCATCGCCTGGGCGGCGGCATCGCCGCCGGGCGTCCCGTCGGTGAAGATCACGAAGTTGGCGGTCTGACCCGCCTTCGCCTCGCCGAGACCTGCCTGGTGACGCACCCGGTGCGCCTGCAGCGCCTCCCTGGGAACGACGGCGCCTGGGCGAAGGAAGACGCGCCCCTGGGGGGCTGAGCCGAAGAGTCGGCGTAACATCGCGGCTACGCCTTCTTTCTCGACGCCGTGCTGGCGGCTCCCTCCACCCGGAAGCCGATCCGGACCTGGACCTGATACTCGCTGAGCCTGTTGTTCTGCACCACCGCCTTCGATTGCACCACCTCGACGGTTTCGATGCCGCGCACCGTCTTGGCGGCCTCGTTGACGGCTTCCCGGGCCGCGTCGCTCCAACTCTCCTTCGAGGTTCCGACCAGCTCGAGGATTTTTAGAACAGCCATCCTTGCCTCCTATAGACCATAGAGTCGTTTGGCCGCCGCCACGATATGACGCGGGGAGATCTCTGCCTTGTCCATCAGCTCGGCTGGCTTTCCCGAACCAGGCAACTGCCGAACCGCGAGGTGAACGATGCGCGGCGGAGCCATGTCCGCGGCGAGCGCTTCCATCACGGCCGCCCCCAGCCCGCCCTCCGGGTAGTGGTCCTCGACCACGACCAGCCGGCCGCGCGTCTGGGCCGCGGCCTCCTGCAGCGTCTTCCGGTCGACCGGCTTGACGCTGTACAGGTCGATCACGCGGGTCTTGATGCCGTCCTTTTCCAGCTCATCGGCCGCGGCCAGGCAATTGTGCAGGGTGACCCCGGCGCCCACCAGTGTGACGCGGTCGTTGGGGTCGCTGCGCACCAGCTTTGAGCCACCGATGTGGAATTCCGCAGTCGGCTCGTAGAGCACCGGGTAGGCGCCTCTCGTGGTGCGGATGTAGCTGATGCCCTTCTGGTCGGCCATCGCCTCGACCAGCTGCGCGGTCGAGGTCGCATCGGACGGGTAGAGCACGGTCGAGCCGTGCACCGCGCGCATGGCGGCCAGGTCTTCGAGCGCCATCTGCGACGGCCCGTCCTCACCGATTTCGACACCAGCATGCGAGCCCGCCAACCGGATGTTCGCTTGAGAGATGGCCGCCATCCGGATGAAGTCGTAGGCGCGCGAGAAGAACGCGGCGAAGGTCGACGCAAACGGGATGTAGTGACGCACGCTCATGCCGACCGCGGCCGCGACCAGTTGTTGCTCGGCGATGTACATCTCGAAGTAGCGGTCCGGATACGCCTTGGCGAACTCCTCGGCGAAGGTCGAGTTGCTGACCTCGCCGTCCAGGGCGACGACCGTTGGACGGGCGCCGAGCGCCGTAAGCGCGTCGCCGTAGGCCTTGCGGGTGGCCACCTTGTCGCCTTTCTTATAGGTAGGGAGCGTCACCGTCGCCGGATGGTCCTTGATCGCCGGCGCCCCCGGCTCGGGTTTCAGGCCGTCCACGCGAAGGTGGCGGACCCCGCCCAGCTCGGCGATGGCGCGCTCCGCCATGTCGGGCGGCAGGGCCTTTCCGTGCCAGCCGTCCTTGTTCTCGATCTCACTGAAGCCCTTGCCTTTGACGGTGCGGGCGATCACCACGGTTGGCTTGGCGGTCGCCTGGCGTGCCTGCTGGAGCGCCTCGTCGATCTGCTCCAGGTCGTGCCCGTCGATCACGATGGCGCGGCAACCGAAGGCCTGCACCCGGTCGCGATAGACGTCGGTCTCCCATTGATACTCGGTCGGGCCGCGCTGGCCCAGACGGTTGACGTCGAAGATGGCGGTGAAGTTCGACAGACCGTAAAAACCGGCCTTGTCGAGGCCCTCCCAGATGGAGCCCTCCGCCAGCTCGCTGTCGCCGGTGAGGGTCCAGACATGGTAGGGGAGCTGATCAAGCTTGCGCCCGGCGAGGGCGACCCCCACCGCGATCGGCAGCCCTTGCCCCAGCGAACCCGTCGCCACATCGACCCAGGGCAGCACCGGGGTCGGATGACCCTGCAGCCTGGAGCCGAACTTGCGAAAGGTGAGCAGCTCGTCGTCGCTGATCACGCCCACCGCCTTGAAGATGGCGTAGAGCAGCGGCGAGGCGTGGCCCTTGGAAAAGATCAGGTGGTCGTTGTTCGCCTGGCCGGGATCATTCCAGTCGTAGAGGAAGTGACGGGTGATCAACACCGCCATCAAGTCGGCGGCTGACATCGACGAGGTCGGATGGCCGGAACCGGCGGCGGTGCTGGAGCGGATGCTGTCCACCCGCAACTGTTGACCCAACTCGCGAATAAAGTCGAAGCCCTGTGCTGTCCGGGTCTCGGTGACCGAGCTCTTTGCCATCAGCTCACCCCTATTCGTTTTGGATCGCCCGTTCCTTAGATTAAGCGCCAGCCGAGGCCGGCCGCTGGTCCGAACGGTACGGCCGCCGTCCCCGCGGACGGCGACGATTCCAGGGTCGCGGCTGCCCCGAGCGCGGCGGTCGGGCGGCCCCGGCCCGTTGCGGCGCGGGCTCGATCAGCGAGGCCGCGACGTAGCGCCAGTCCCCCGCGTTCAACAGGTGCTGGACGTCCACCTCGGGGAGGGCGGGCGCGCCCTGGCGGCGGAGGGTCCGCCAGGCTGACTCATCCTCGGGTGTGACGAACGTCAGAGCGCGGCCCTTGACCCCCATTCGGGCGGTGCGCCCCACCCGGTGGGTCAGCCACTGCGGCGAGTCGGGCAGGTCGTAGTTGATGACGAGGTCCACGTGACTGATGTCGAGCCCGCGAGCGGCGACGTTGGTCGCCACCAGCACGCTGGTACGGAGTCCGCGGAAGGCATCCATGGTCCGGTCACGCACATTCTGCGAGAGATTGCCCTGCAGGTCGGCGCTGTCATGACCAAGGTTGCGAAGATCTCGGCTCAGTTTGCGCACCCCGTGCTTGGTGCGACCGAAGACGATCGCCGAGCCGCGGTGTTTGCGTAGCAGCCGGCTCAGTGTGTGCAGCTTCTCAGCCCGGCTGACTCGGATCAGCCCGTGCTCCAGCGCTTCCTCGGCGGGGGCGGCGATCCTGATCCGGACGGGGTCGTCCAGGTGCCGTTGGATCATCCGGCTGACCCAGTCCGGCATGGTTGCGGATGCCAGCACGATTTGCGGCTGGTACGTCAGCTCGATGATCCGCTCTACGTCAGGGGCAAAGCCGGCATCGAGCATCTCATCGCCCTCGTCCAGGACGAGCACTTGCACTCGGCTCAACGAGAGCCGGCGCCGCGACACCATATCGAGAGTCCGCCCAGGCGTCCCGATCACGATGTCGACCCCAGCCTTGAGCGCATGCTCTTGAGTGACGTAGCCAACGCCGCCGTAGAGCAGCGCGGATTTGAGGCCGGTCCCGAGCGACTGGAATACGCGTTCCACCTGGATGGCCAGCTCGCGCGTGGGGGTTACGACCAGGGCGCGCGGGCCCGGGCCGCCGACCGCCATCAGGCGTTCGATCAGGGGAAGGATGAAGGCGAGCGTCTTTCCAGAGCCGGTTGGCGCCTGGATCACCACATCGCGGCCGCGCAAGAGCGGCGGGATGGCTTCGACCTGTACGGTCACGGGGGTGTCGATCGAGTTGCGCGCCAGCGCAGTCAGAAGGCGGGCGTTCACGCCCAAGTCGGCAAACGTCGTTGTCAAGAGGGATACTCCTCGGTCCCCTCTACCTTCTTTGTATTAGCCGCGATCTTCAGGACACCGTTTGGGACGGGGAGGAGAACCGAGAGCGGGCGACCTCAATTGGGAGGTCGCCAGCAAGTGTACCAGTTTTAGCGACGGCCTAAACCTGGGGCGTATCGTGCGACTGCCCCAAAAGTGCCCAGCCGGCAGCCGTCAGCTGGACGGCTTGGCGGCTGCCGTCATATATTCCTTGAGCGGCTGGCCCTGGAACGACACATAGTTAACGTCGATCCACTGCGGAGGCGATTCAAAGAACCTGAGCATCTGGTTGTAGTTGTCGTTTGTCCGCGGAGCGTTCGCGTTCTTGACGTAGCTCTCCTTATCCTTGAACCGGATGATCCCGACGATCCGGTTGGGGTCCTTGTCCTCCATGGCGAACTCGCTCGAGATCCACCCAGCGGCGGGATCCGGGCCTCCCTGCTCCTGGGCATACCGGCGAAAAGCGTCTTCCTGACCCGCCTTGATCTTCGCCCGCATGATTGTCCCGTACATCAGTACACCTCCGGTGAACTCACATCGATGCCGTCTGTACTACCCCCAGGCGGAATCGAACCGCCGTTCCGGCCTTGAAAGGGCCGTGTCCTAGCCGCTAGACGATGGGGGCGCGCCGCCGATCCATGCTAGCAAGGGCGGTTTCGTACAGGCGGCCGCCTTTATTCGCCCCAGCGTGTCTTCAGCTGCTCGTAACCAAGTGCCGTCAGAGTCTCGGCCATGTACTGATAATTCCGACTTTGACCCCATGTCACCACCAAAGCGCGGGTCGCCAGCGAAAGGGCTTCGTATATCGGAAAGCGACGACCGTCGTAGTCCGGCCGAACCCTGAGGTACGCATCAAGGAAGACGCGGCGTGCATCTCTCGCGTGGGCCGTGTCGGACCAGTCTTTCGGTGCTGCCGGCCATACGTGGCCACAGTATTTGCCGAGGTCAAAGCTTGCTTCAGCCTGGACGAAGTATTCGACGTCGATCATGGCGTACTGAGTACCGTCGTAGAGAAACTGGTTGTACTTGTAGTCGCCGTGTGATGGAACCGGTGGTTCAGGCGGCACTTTTTCCGCTCTGGCCGCGATTTGGTTGAGTAGGCCCCGCAGCATCAAGTAGACCCGAGGGGCCGATAGCTTGAACTCTTCCATGTGGTTTCGGATTCGATCGATTTCTACGTGGACATCATGCGGCTCGCCTATCTTGATGCCGGAGGTGTGGATGTGCCCAATCATCCTGCCTGCAGCCTGGCACTGGCCCTGGAAAATCTCGGAATCTCTCTGGCCTCGGACCTCGTCACCGCGGACTGCCGATTGGAGGAGAAGAGAGTCGTGTGGGTAATATGCCAGCGGCTCGGCGAGAACGAGCTCTCCGGTTTCTCGCGCCGGCAAGTCCCAAAGAGCCTTCATGACCTCATAGGTTGTAGCGCCCCGGTTGCTGTGCTGTACCTTGCCATAGATTGCGAGGGGCTGGTCCTCGCCAATATTGGCTTCGTAACGAAACAGGCAAGAGATCTCTGGAAGATATTTGACTCGAACCGATTCGACCGACCTGACCGTGGCATGCGGCCGGAGGTGCTTGAAATGTGCCGCCAGAAGTGGTTCGACCGAGGTCGCGACTGAGACTTTGCCGAGCCGCGGAAAGATAGGATCGGTCGGAAAAAAGAAGAGAAATAGATTGAGATCCGCAAAAAATCGTGCGTAGCCATGTGGGTCGAGGGGATTCCCATTTTGGGACGACAACAAGCGAGCGATGCGAGCTCGGTAACTCTCACAGTCTTTGTCGTCGAAGTATGCCTTGGTCCAAAACAAGGGCCTGACTTCAATGCCACCAGGCAATTCGAGTTCTGCCTCGTAGACATTCCATAACGCCCGGGGAGCTTCGAAGCGGCGTCCCGGCCGGGCACGGACCCCCTTTAGCTGCACCGAAGGAAGGACCGGTTGGAGGATCTGCTCATTCAGCAGCTCTCCAATCGCATCCGGTTGCGAAATGGACTTTATTGTCGAGTAACTAACGGGCATGAAAGTCCACGAGAAGCTTACGGGTTCAGCTAATCAGCCCCCGGCAACGCGAGACCGCCGAGCCCGCGAAGGGCCCGACGGTCTCCTCCAACCGCTTACCGCAGCCAACGCCCGAACAGTTCGTGCCGTTTTAACCAGGCTGACCCGATGAGGGCCAGGAGAGCAATGACCAGACCGTCAATCAGGAGAGGCGATCCGCTCGCCGCCTGGGCGTGTCCACCACCGGTGTTGGCCAGCGTGACTGCCTGCGCTCCCGCAGCAGCACCCCCAGTTGTGCCGCCACCGGCTGCGGCGGTTTCGCCGCCGGCCGCCGTGGCGCCGCTGACGCCGGTCTCGGCCCCAGTGCCCCCTGCGCCGCCACCCACTTCACCGCTTGTCTCGCCACCTGCCGCCGTCGCCCCGCTCGAACCGGTCTCGACACCTGTGCCACCGGCAGCCGCGGAGGTCGACGTTTCGTTCGTCGTACCAGCCCCGTTGTTGCTTCCGTTGCCGCTGGCCTGAACGCTCGTGCTGCTCGGTCCCGCGGCTGAAGCTCCCGCCGATCCGGTGCTGCCCTTGGCACTCGTGGTGCTAGGTCCCGCCGCCGACGCTCCCGCCGACCCGGTGCTGCCCTTCGCGCTCGTGCTGCTTGCGCCCGC
>Ga0307479_10001362_pt1 | contig 22246 bp, 19 predicted proteins | sample atmos_gasesECM4C_FD_203743 | JGI IMG/M metagenome (GOLD analysis project Ga0307479, IMG submission 203743) | Hardwood forest soil microbial communities from Morgan-Monroe State Forest, Indiana, United States - atmos_gasesECM4C_515 | ecosystem: Environmental > Terrestrial > Soil > Temperate...
GGGCGAGCGCCGCGACGATCCCGACTGGCTTCGCTTCCATCTGCTGGGCGCCACGAACCCCACGTACTTCGCGCTGTACGCACGCCGCCGCATGGAGCTCTTCGGCGCCACCGAGCACGACTTCGCCGCCGTCAAGGTGAAGAACGCCCGCCACGGCTTGGAGAACCCGTACGCGCGCTACCGCAAGGAGGTGACGGCCGAGGAGGTGCTGGCCTCGCCCATGGTGGCCGACCCGCTCCGGCTCCTCGAGATCTGTGCCACCTCCGACGGCGGGGCCGCCGTCGTGCTCTCGAGCATGGACTTCGCCCGTCGCCACGAGCAGGACAACCCGGTGCGGGTGGCGGCGGTGTCCACGGTGACTCCGCGCTTTCCCCAGACCGTCATCGAGATGCCCAACTTCGCGACCGACTCGGCGGCGGCGGTGCCGGGCGAGCCGGGGCCGACCTTCCGGCAGTCCATCGCCTTCGCCGCCTACGAAGAGGCCGGCATCGGGCCCGACGACGTGGACGTCGCCGAGGTGTACGACCTCTCCACCGCGCTCGAGCTGGACTGGTACGAGGACATCGGGTTGTGCAAGGAGGGCGAGGCCGAGAAGCTGCTTCGCGACGGCGACACGGCGGTGGGCGGGCGCATCCCGGTCAACCCCAGCGGAGGGCTGTCCTGTTTCGGCGAGGCCATCCCCGCCCAGGCCATCGCCCAGGTGTGCGAGCTGGTGTGGCAGCTGCGGGGCCAGGCCCATGGCCGGCAGGTGGAGGGGGCCCGGGTGGGCGTCTCCGCCAACCAGGGCCTGTTCGGCCACGGCTCGAGCGTGGTCGTCACCCGCTGAGCACCTCTCCGACGGTGGCCGAGCAACGCATCGTCCTGGTCCACGTCGACAGCGGAGTGGCGGTCGTCACCCTCAACCGGCCCGAGGCCCGCAACGCCTTGTCGCGCCAGATGATCATCCAGCTGCGCCGGGCCATGACCGACGTGGATCGCAACGAGGACGTCGCCGCCGTGGTCCTCACCGGTGCCGACCCCGCCTTCTGCGCCGGTCTCGACCTGAAGGAGCTCGGGCAGGACGGCGGGGTGCTCAACGACACCCAATCAGCCGCCATCACCACCGGCGAAAGCGTCGACGGGTCGACGGGCGAATCCGCAACAGCAAACCGAGGCCGCGGCACGTTGCTCGCCACGTCGAAGCCCGTCATCGGCGCCGTCAACGGCGTGGCGGTGACAGGAGGACTGGAACTGGCACTCAACTGCGACTTCCTCGTCGCCTCGGAGCGGGCCCGATTCGCCGACACCCACGCCCGCATCGGGGTGCAGCCGCTGTGGGGGCTGACGGTCCTTTTGCCCGAGGCCGTCGGTCTGCGACGCGCCCGGGAGATGAGCGCCACCGGCAACTTCGTCGACGCCGGCACCGCCCTGGCGTGGGGGCTGGTCAACCACGTCGTTCCCCACGACGAGCTCCTCGAATTCGCCCGCCGCGTGGCCGCAGACATCGCCACCAGCGACCGCCGAGCGCTGCGCACCCTGTTCGACACCTACGAGCGGGGAAGCCTCATGACTGCGGCGGACGCGTGGCAGCTCGAAGGAGAGGCGGCCGCCGCTTTCCACGGCGGTCCCGTCGATCCCGCCGAGATCGAGCGCCGGCGCCACGGCGTAGTGCAGCGGGGGCGATCGCAGCTCTGAAGGCGGCGAGCAGTGCGGCCGGGACTGGACCGGCTCGCCACCGGCGCCGAGACTGACGGTCAATGGCGGACCCCCGTTCCCGGCAACCGAGCCAGATCTCCGAGGACTGGCTGCGTCGTGACCAGGCCCTGGTGTGGCACGGCTTCACCCAGATGGCGACCTATGCCGAGCACCTCCCGATCGTGGTGGCGCGGGCCGAGGGCCACGAGCTCGTCGACGTCGACCAGAACCGGTATCTCGACGCCATCTCGTCGTTGTGGGTCACCACCCTGGGACACCGGGTACCCGAGTTGGATCAGGCCCTGCGCCATCAACTCGACTGCGTCGCTCACTCGACCATGCTCGGCAACACCAACACGGCGGTGGTGGAGCTGGCCGAGGCGCTGGCCCGTGTGGTCCCCGTGGACGCCCCGCACTTCCTCTTCGCCTCCGACGGCGCCTCGGCCGTCGAGCAGGCGCTCAAGATCGCCTTCCAGTACTGGGCCAACCTGGGCGAGGCACGACGGACCCGGTACCTGGCGCTGGGCAACGCCTACCACGGCGACACCATCGGCTCCGTGTCGCTCGGTGACGGGGGCTTCGGCACTTCGCTGTTCGACGCACTGCGCTTCCCGGTGGTGCGCACGCCCGGCTACGACGACCCCGGTTGGCTCGACAAGGCACGGGTGACGCTCGACGCCCACGCCGGCGAGTTGGCCGCCGTGGTGATCGAGCCGCTGGTGCAGGGGGCGGCGGGGATGCTCGTCGCCGAGCCCGACGACGTCAAAGCCCTGGGCCTGGCGGCGCGCGAGGCGGGGGTGCTCGTCGTCGCCGACGAGGTGGCCACCGGGTTCGGGCGCACCGGCCGGCTCTTCGCCAGCGAGTGGTGCGGCCTGCGCCCCGACCTGCTGTGTCTGGGGAAGGGCATCACCGGCGGCTACCTGCCCATGTCGGTCACGGTGGCGGCCGGCCATGTGTACGACGCCTTTTTGGGCGAGCCCGAACGTGCCTTGTTCCACGGCCATTCCTACGGCGGCAACGCCTTGGCGGCGGCGGTGGCCCTGGCGCACCTTCGCCTGCTCGAAGAGCGCAACGTCATCGACAACGTGCGGGCCAGGGCGGCGCAGCTGTCGCGCCAGCTGGAAGCCCGGGTCCTGCCCCATCCCGCCACGGCGGGAGTACGCCAGCGGGGGCTCATGACCGGTGTGCAACTGGTGGCAGCTCCGGGCCGACTGCTCGGTCGGGAAGTGTGCGACGCCGCCGTGGCACGGGGCGTCCTCATCCGTCCCCTCGGCGACGTGGTGGTCGTGATGCCACCGCTCACGATCACGGCCGAGGAGATCGACCGCATCGTCTCGGTCCTCGTTGCCGCCCTTGAGGACGTGACTGGCGAGACGGCGGCGGGGACCTGACGTCATGGACGATGAGACGCCGACGAGAAGCACAAGGGGCGGCGCGCCGACCCCGTGGCAAGCGCGGGTGGCCGAGCGCTGCGCCCAGGTGGCCGCCGACGGCCAGTGGCGGCGGCCCCGTCCCTTCGACGCCTCGGGCCCGGCCGGCGTGCTCCTCGACGACGGCCGCAGGGTGGTGTCGTTCGCCTCCAACGACTACCTAGGGCTCACCACTTATCCCGCCGTGGCGGCGGCAGCGGCCGAGGCGCTCACGCGATGGGGAACCGGAGCGGGTGCTTCGCGGCTGGTGACCGGCTCTCGGCCCGTCCACCACGAGCTCGAAGCCGCTCTGGCCAAGCACGCCGGGTGCGAGCGCGCCGTGGTGTTCCCCACCGGCTTCGCCGCCAACCTGGGCGTGCTCACCGCCTTCGGCGATCCGGGAGTGCACATCTACTCCGACGAGTACAACCACGCCTCGATCGTGGACGGCGCCCGTCTGGCCCGCGCCGCAGTGACGGTGTACCCGCACACCGACGTGCACGCCCTGGCGAAGCTGCTGACCGACGACGCCGGTCCAGCCATCGTCGTGACGGATCTCGTGTTCTCCATGGACGGTGACGTCGCCCCTGTCGCCGAACTCGCCGACCTGTGCCGCCGACACGACGCCCTGCTCGTCTTGGACGAGGCCCACGCCGTGCTCGGTCCCGATCCCACCAGACAGCTCGAAGGAGTCGACGTGCTGCGCGTCGGCACCCTCTCGAAGACGCTCGGCTCGCTCGGGGGATACGTGGCCGGCCCGGCGCCGTTCGTCGAGCTGCTCGAGAACCGGGCCCGCTCCTACATCTTCACCACCGCGTCCACCCCGGCCGACGCGGCGGCGGCGCTGGCCGCCCTTCGGGTGCTGCACAGTCCCGAGGGCACCGCCCGGCGAGCCCGGTTGCGCGCCCTGGTCGATCGCATCGCACCGGCCCATCCGAGCCCGATCATCCCCGTCGTGTTGGGGAGCGAGGAGCGGGCGCTCGCCGCCTCGGCGGCGCTTCTCGAGCGCGGACTCTGGGTTCCGGCCATACGGCCACCCACCGTGCCCGTCGGCACGGCCCGGCTGCGGGTGACGCTGTCGGCGGCGCACAGCGACGAAGACGTGGATCGCTTGTGTCAGGCGCTGGCCGAGCTTCAGGTCCCCGCATGACGAGACCGGACCACGTCGTCGTCGTGGTGGGAACGGGAACCGAGGTGGGAAAGACGTGGGTGGCGGCACGGCTTCTCAAGCGGTGGCGGGAGGAAGGGATCACCGTGGCGGCGCGCAAGCCCGCTCAATCCTTCGATCCGAACGAGACGTCCCCGACCGATGCCGAGGTGCTGGCCCGAGCGAGTGGCGAGCACCCCGACACGGTGTGCCCGGCCCAGCGCTCCTACCCGATAGCGGTGGCGCCACCGATGGCCGCCAAGCGATTGGGCCGTGCCGAGCTCCTGCTGGCCGACCTTCTCGCCGGGCTGCACTGGCCGTCGCCCGCCGTCCACGTCGGCCTCGTCGAAACGGCTGGTGGGCTTCGCTCCCCACAGGCCGAAGACGCCGACGCCCTCGACCTGGCCAGCGCCCTTCGTCCCGATCACGTCCTCCTGGTGGCCGACACCGGCCTGGGCACCATCAATGCCGTGCGCCTCGCCGTCGACGCCCTGCGCCGCGCCCGCCTTCCCGCAGTGGTGGTCCTCAACCGCTACGACGGAGACGACCGTCTGCACGGCGACAACCTCGACTGGCTGCGCGCCCGAGACGGCGTGGACGTGGAGACGGCGGACTCGGCAGGGCTGGGCCCGCTGGCCGCCCGACTGGGGCCCTACGGGGCGGGCGACCAGACGCCGGCGTTGCTCTCCACGACCGTGGCGCCCACGTTCGAGAGGCCTGAGAAGTCGTAGAGGTCGTTGTGCCACACCCCACCCGACAGCAGGGCCATGTTGAGGGCGCCGTCACGGGCCGCCTGCACGGCCAGCTCCACCGCCGCGTACGAGACGAGCGCCCGGTAGGAGCTGGCGCCGGGCACCGCTGAGCGGAAGCGCGCTGCGCCCGGAGACGTTCCCTCCGGCCAGGGCAGGCCGAGCACCGTGTACAGCGTGGTGGTGGGCACCAGTCCGAATCCGCCCACGCCTTGGTAGGCGGCCGACGGCGCCAGCAACATCCCATTCGGGGGCGACCACCCCATGGCACCCAGGGCCGCCGCGCAGGAGGCCGCCAGGGCGGGCGAACCGGCCACGGCAATGGCGGTGACGCCCTCAGATTCGAGTGACGAGGCCGCCGGCACGCAGGCGCCTGAGGACGGCGCCGCCACCGTGGTCACGGGAACCACTTGCGCCAGGCCCGTCTCGAGGGCGGTGTCCGGCCCGGTGCCCATCACGACCCCGACCGTCCCTCCATGTCCTTGTTGCACGAGGTTCTGGCCCAGCCGGGCCCCGGCCTGGGCAGGCGAGAGCTCCGTCGCCACCGTGCTGTCGCCGCCGGCCCAAGGGTCTGCCGGCAGGATCCACGGGACACCGTCGGGTGCAGCGGCATCGAACCCGCCTGCCACGGCCGTCACTTGGCCGGCCAGAGCGGCGACGGCAGCCGGATCCTCGGCGGACACCACGGTCAATTGCACAGGAGTGCCGGCCACGCCACCGGAGGCATTCGCCTCGTGCACCGCCTCGCGCACCGCCTCGACCACTTGCGACCCCTGGGCGGCATCCGTTCCCTGCGTCGGGACGATGACGGCCAGGCTCAAGGGCCCGACGCCGCCGACGCCTAACCCGGCAGCGGGTCCGGAACCGCTGCGCCCGGAGGAGGCAGACGTCCTGAGGGCCGCCGACCCGCCCGCCGACCCGCCCATGCTGCCTTGGGAAAGCCCGGACACTGGATAGTCGCCGGAACCGAAGCGGCCGGCCGGTCCCGTCGCCGAGCCGGACCGTGGACCCGGTGCCGACGAGAGGGCCCCATGGAACGGCACCTGGGAGACGCCGAGCACCAAGCCGGCGACGAGCAAGACGGCCACCGGCACGGCGACGAGTGCACGCGTGCGCCAGCGAGCGCGCGCCACTAAGTAGCGGCTCACCTCTGACGGCGGCTCGCTCGCCGCATCGAAGTCCGCGGCGTCGACATCCGAGTCGAAGGCCAGCGCAGCGTCGTCGGCGACGCCAGCGTCGTCCCCCACGTCGGCGAAGGCGAGGCGCAGCACGTTTCGCAGTCGAGCCAGCTCCTCGACATGAGCGAAACACGACTCGCAGCTGGCGAGATGCCAGCCGATTCCGTCAACGGCCTCGCCGTCGAACCACGCCTGTAGCTGCATGGGGCTCGGATGCCGCTTGCCGCGCAGGGTCGCCCGTACCATCAGGCCTCCGGCGCCTAACTCGCCAGCCGACGCGCCAACCGTCGGCGCGCCGCATGGAGCCGGGACATCACAGTGCCGATGGGGATGGACAACGCCTCGGCAATCTCCGCATAACTCATCTCCACCATCTCGCGTAGCCACAGCACTTCACGCAGATGGACGGGAAGGCGGCGCACGCACTCCCCGATGGCCGTCGCTTCGGCGCGCCGCAGAACCAACTCGTCGGGCTGGAGATCGAAGGTGGGCATCTCCGCCGAGGGCGATATGCCTTCGAGCCGTGCCGGACGCCGGTCAAGGCAGCAATTGCGCACAACTTGTCTTGCCCAGGCATCGAGCCGCTCGTCGTCGGCGCTGCCCCAGGCGCGCCACATCCGCAGCCACGCCTCCTGACAGGCGTCCTCGGCCACATCCGGGCCGGCCACGGTCGTGGCGTACCGATGCAGCGCCGATGCGCGCGCCCGGTAGAAATCCTCGAAATCCTTCGTGGAGTGGTCCGCTGCCATTCCCCTGCACGCAGATCTTCCGGGAGCTGTTCGGACACAGCACGGACAACTCCCCGCCTGGCCACAACAACCTTCCCGCCTACCAAGGTGGGAACACGCTCAGACGCCGAATCTCGCGGTGCCGACACGACGCGCTTTCAGACCAACACGTCGCGCGGTCGTGTCTTGTTCGTTGTGCCTGGTGAGCGACCAGGAGGCAAACGCCGCGAATAAACCGGAACACTCCGAAGTCACTTGTGGTGATGCGGGACGCATCCGGACACCGGATACCGTGCGGACGAGGCAATTCGTGCCGGCAGTCCCGAGTTCTGCGCCCCGCGCCGGCGTCAATGGCAGGTACCGCGGCCTGAGTCCCCGTGCGTGCCGGCTCGCTGGTCCTCCCACCGGCGGCCAACCCCACCAACACATCGACGACGGTGCGGAGGCGCAGCTCTTCGTTGTGCAGCGAGAGGGTCAGCCCCGGGTCAGGATCACCTTCCCGAGCTTGCCCCCCGCACTGAACCGCTCGTAGGCAGCCTCTGCCTCCGACATCGGGACGTGCTCGAGCACCGGCACTCGCACCCGTCCCGCCGCCAACAGGGGAACGACGTGCGACTCGACGGGGCGCACCACCTTTTCCTTGTCGCTGACCGAGCGTGCCCGCAGGGTCGAGCCCCGGATGGAGGCGCGCTTGCCCATGATCGAGAACAGGTCGATCTCCTGGCGCGAGCCCGATCCCACCCCGATCACACACAGCCTCCCGTCCATCGCCAGCGCTTGTAGCGACGAAGCGAACCCTTCGCCCGCCACCAACTCGAGCACCACGTCGAACGGCCCGGCTGCAGCGACGGCATCAGGGGCGACCACCTCAGCCGCACCCAGCGCGGCCACCGCATCTCGCAACTCCTGGCGGCGGACCGACGCCACCACGTGCGCCCCGGCGGCGGCTCCCAGTTGCACGGCGGCCGTCCCCACACCACCTGCTGCCCCGGTGACCAGCAGCCGATCCCCGAGGACGAGCCCGCACTGGGTGAAGAGTGCGTCGTGGGCGGTGCAGAACACCTCGGCGAACCCTCCCGCCTCCTGCCAGCTGATCGTCTTGGGCACGACCATGGCACTGGTCTCGTCCACCTCGGCCAGCTCCGCTTGGGCGCCGCCACCCACGAGCGCCATGACCCGGTCACCCGGTCGAAAGCGCGTGGCGCCGGGCCCGGTGGCGACCACCTCACCTGCCAACTCCATGCCGGGAATGTCGATCGGCCATCCCGGTGGCGGCGGATAGAAACCCTGGACCTGCACGAGATCGGCGGCATTGACGCCGGCGGCGTGCACCGACACCAACAGGCGGTTGGGCCCCGGGAGCGGGTCGGGATGCTCCCGCCAATCGAGTCCTCCGTCGACGATCGTGACGGCGTGCACCTCAGGGGCCCTCGTGTGCGTCCGGCGGATGCAGGAGCGTCAATCCCGCCTACTTCTTTGTCTTTGGTCGAGCTTCCGCCGACGGCCGGGTCGGCCGGCCACAAAGCCCAGTGCCGCCCCCACCACCACCGTGACGAGCAAGACCCAGATCAGCCGGGGGTGGCCGGTCACGAACCACAACTGCACCTTTACCTTCTGGCTGTTCTGGACCACGAAGGACACCATGACGGCCAGCAGCACCAGCGCCACGATCGGTTTGGCGAGGTTTCGCCGACGAGGAGCAGCTTCGTCGACCTCCCGCCGGGGGTTCACTCGCTCAGTCCCAGATGATCGCCGGTCCAGAGCTTGATCCCGCCCAGCAGCCCAGCCGTGTTGTCCACGAGGCTCACGTCAGGGGCGATCTCCCCTTCGATCCTCCGTGCGTTTCCGCCGCCGATGAAGCAGTGGTCGAAGAAACACAGCGCCCGCAGTGTGGCGATGGCACGGCGGACCCGCTTGTTCCAACGCACGTTCCCCACGGTCTTGCGAGCCCGGTCGCCGAGCTGGTCGTTGTACGTCTCATCGTTGTGCAGCGGGGTATGGGCGAACTCGAGATGAGGAAGCAACATTCCCTTGTAAAAGAAGGCGGTTCCCACGCCCGTCCCGAGTGTGACAACCAGCTCGAGCCCGACGCCGCGCACCACGGCGGCCCCCTGCACATCGGCGTCGTTGGCGACGCGTGCCGGCTTCCCGAGCCGTGCGGTGAGCGCCCCGGCGAGGTCGAAGCCGTTCCACTTCTTCACGAGGGTGGGGTCCAAGGCGCTGCCGGGACCGGACACCGTGGCGAGATTCGCCGCCGACAGCACATGTCCTTGACGCACCATCCCGGGGAACCCGGCCGCCACCCGATCGTAGGTGGGCAGAGGCGCTGTGAGCGCCGCAAGTTGTTCCACCAACTTCTCGGGTGGCAGAGGATATGTCGTCTCGACGCGCACCCTGTCCGCCACGAGCGCACCGACGTCGTCGAGCACCACCGCTTTGAGGCCAGTACCCCCGATGTCGATGGCAAGGGTGAAGGGCCGCGCCGGTTGGGCGGCGGGCGGTTGGGCGGCGGGCGGTTCGGCGGGGGCTCCGGTCATGGCGACACCTCGGCAACCGCTCCACCCACGACGGCAGCGTCACCGAGGTCCCCACCCGGGCTCGTTGCCCAGTTGTCCTGGTGGAGCACGGAGGCGAGCTCCAGGCGCCGGCGCCATCCGGCTCGTTCCAGGTCAGGGGTGTCCTGCAAGTGCGTCACCGGGCCCACGCACAGCCACGCCACCGGACGGATCGGCTCGGGCACCCCGAGCAGCTCACGAAGGAACGACTCTCTGTAGAACGACACCCAGCCCATCCCCCACCCTTCAGCCGTGCACGCCAGCCACATGTTCTCGATGGCGAGACAGACCGAGTACAGCCCCGCATCGGCGATGGCGTGACGTCCCAGCACATCGGGGGAACCGCGGGTGGCGTCGTAGGTCACCACCACCGACACGCTGGCCTCGAGCACGCCGTCGATTTTGATCCCGGCGAAGCGTTCGGCGCGCTCGCCCTTCAGCCCGTCGGCGAACACCTGGCGCTCTCGCTGCACGTGATCGAAGAACGATCGTCGAACCCCGGGATCGGTGACGATGACGAAGTCCCAGGGCTGGCTCAGCCCGACGCTCGGCGCGCTGTGGGCTGCGGAGAGCACCCGCTTCAGCACAACCCCGCTCACCGGCTCCCCGGTGAATTCGGCCCGCACGTCGCGGCGACGGTGAATCACGTCGTAGAGGTTCGGCTCCGGGCCCTCGGGGTGGGGTGCGGTGCTCGTGGCCTGCGACGAGGCGCTGTCCATCACCCCGGACTGTAGTGAAGGCGAGCGTGTTCCCCGGGTCTGCCTCTTGATGGCCGTCTATTCTCGCCCGGATGGCGGATCAACCCTGGCTGGGAGACGCCTGCTCGCTGGTGGAGGCGCTGCGCGCCGGCGAGCTGAGCGCGCTGGAGGCCCTCGATCTCACCCTCGCCGCCATCGAGCGCTCCGGCCTCGGTGCCTTCTCCCACGTCGACGCCGAGGGGGCTAGGGCGCAAGCTGCCAGCGCCGACCTGACGCTCCCCTTCGGGGGCGTCCCCGTCGCCGTGAAAGAGCTCGAGCCCGTGGCCGGTTGGCCCTTCACCGAGGCGTCCCTGGTCTTCGCCGATCGCGTCGCCGAGGTTACGAGCACCCACGTCGAGCGGTTGCGGGCGGCAGGGGCGGTGCTGGCCGGGCAGACCACCTCGAGTGAGTTCGGCGGCGTGAACTACACGAACACGCGCCTGCACGGCACCACCCGCAATCCCTGGGATCCGGTGCGCACACCCGGCGGCTCGTCGGGCGGTTCGGCGGCGGCCGTAGGCGGCGGTCTGGTGCCCATCGCCTCGGGCGGCGACGGCGGCGGGAGCATCAGGATCCCCGCCGGCTTCTGCGGCCTGTTCGGGCTCAAGTCGACCTTCGGGCGCATCCCGAAGGGACCACACACCCACCAGACTCCGCACACGGTGACGCTCGGTTGCCTGAGCCGGTCGGTTCGCGACACGGCTCGATGGTTCGACGTCTGCAACGGCTACGACCCCCACGACACCTTCAGCCTGCCGCACGTGGACGGCTGGGAGCGCCAGTTGGGAAGTCACCGTCAGGCGCTGCGGGGCAAGCGCGCCGTCGTCAGCGTCGACCTGGGCGTGGCGGTCGTGCACCCCGAGGTGGTCAAGACGGTGACGGCAGCCGCCGAGGCACTCGTCGCCGATGCCGGCCTCGAACGGGCGGAGGTCGCCGTCCGCTTCCCGCCGGTGCTCACCGAGTGGGCCATGTCCAATCTGGTTACCCTGGCCGCCGATCTGGGCGACGTCTACCCCGGCTGCGAGCAGGACCTCACCATGGAGATCATGTTCGGCATGAACGTCGCCACCCACCACTTCGACCTGGCCTTGGCGGCGTCCGCCGAGCAGTTCCGCGTCGACGTGAACGATCACATGGCCGAACTGCTGGACCAGGTCGACTTCATCATCGCCGCCACCAACCCCGACATCGCCTTCGCCGCCGAGGGCCCCGTGCCCATGACGGTGGGAGAGCGTGATCTCGTGGCCGAGCTCGGCGACATCGTGGCGGCGGGCGGCAACTCCGGGGTGCTCACCATCCCGGCCAACTTCGCCGAGAACCCTGCCGTGTCCATCCCGGCGGGGACCGTCGGGGGCATGCCGGTCGGCATGCAGGTCATCGGCCGTCACCATGAGGAGCAGCTCCTGCTGGAACTGGCCGGCCTCGTGGAGCGCGAGCGGCCGTGGCCGCTCACCGCACCGGGGGCTCCGGTCTAACCGCCGCGCTCAGCGAGCGGTCACCTCCACCGGCAGGCTGGCCAATCCCCGGAGCACGATGTTCTCCTTTTGGACGAGCGGACCCACCGGCCCGTGCAGCTCTACTCGTCGCAGCAACAGGTCGAGCGCGATCTGCGACTCGAGGCGGGCCAAGGGGGCACCGAGACAGTGGTGCAGGCCGAAGCCGAAGCCGAGGTGCGGGTTCTCGCTTCTCCCGATGTCGAGGTCCTCAGGTCTCTCGAACACCTGGGGGTCGCGGTTGGCCGAGCCGATAAGGAGCATCGTGAAGTCGCCCGCCTCGATGGTAACGCCGGCCACGTCCATCGGTTCAAGGGCGATGCGGCCCGTGAGCTGCACCGGACACACATAGCGCAGCAGTTCCTCCACCGCCGTACGGTCGATCGACGGATCCTCCCGCAGGCGCGTCAGCTGATCGGGGTGCTGCATCAAGGCGAGCGCGCCTCCGCCGACGAGGTTCACCGTCGTCTCGTGGCCGGCGACGAGCAGCAAGATGCAGGTGGAGATGAGCTCTCCCTGGGAGAGGACCTGGCCTTCCTCCTCGGCGGTGATGAGGCGGCTCAGCAGGTCCTCGCCGGGCCGTTGACGGCGCTCGTTGATGAGGGCGGCGAAGTACTGGACGAAGTTCAGGATGCCGGCCAGCCGCTGCTGCACGGCGTCGGCGGGGAGGAGGAAGTCGGGATCGAGGCCCCGAGCCAAGGCGTCGGACCAGTCGCGGAACGTGGCGTGGTCCTCGGCGGGGACCCCGAGCATCTCGACGATGACCTGCACCGGAAGCGGATAGGCGTACTCGGCGACGAGGTCGACCCGACCTCGGTGCAGCATGTCGTCAACGAGCTCGGTGCACAGCTCGGTGATGCGCTCGCGGAGGCTCTCCACCACCCGCGGCGTGAACGCCTTCTGCACCAGCCCGCGCAGACGGGTGTGGTCGGGCGGGTCACGGAAGAGAAACGGCGCCATCTCCTCGAAGACGGCGTCCACACCGGTCTGATCGGCTGGATGGATGGAGCGCAGCGACGACAGACGCTCGGGATCGGCCTTGCGGGCGTCGCTGCTCGAACGACGGTCCCGCAGGACGGCCAGGCAGTCGGCGTGTCGGGTGATCACCCAGAAGCCGAGCGGACTGCGGTGCACCGGGTTGGTCTCCCGAAGCCGGGCGTACACGGCGTAGGGGTCCTCCCGCCACGCCGGGTCGAACGGATCCCAGAGCAACGTGCCCGCCGCCTCGGCCCGGTCGCGCGCCTGGCGCGCCCGCTCCTTCACTTCGGTATAGCGGTCGGCGACGAGTGCCTCCAGACGCGCCTGATCGTTCGCTACGTTTTCAGAGGCCGTGCTCTCGTGCACGGCCGGATCTACCGTCGCTCGTCCGTCTGCCACCGCCGCCAACTTACTGTCGCTTCGCCCCTCCCTCATCTGTGGCCCGACACCGCAGCGTGCGGCTTCGCCACCACGGCCGCAGGCGCAACCGGACCGGGGGGAGATGGCCCGACACCGCCACCGCCGTGCCGGGAGGCAGACGACGCAGCACGTCGGCAGGGGCAAGGCGCCGGTAGACAGGCCCGTCACTCGTGGACCTCCCACCCCTCCCGTCGAAGGTGGTGGTCCGTTGTCGGTGCTCAGCGTCCCCGATGAGGGCGCTGGCGTGTTCGAGAGTGGCCGGGTCGGCGATGCCGGACAGGAACAGCTTCACCCGGTGATTGTTGACGACACTGCCGGCCCTGGCGCCGTACCGGGCGGTGAGTTGGGCCAGGTCCTGCCACACCGTCACCAGTTGGACGCCGTGCCCGGCTGCCGTCGAGGCCAGCGCGTCGAGCTCGGCCAACGGCGCCACATTGGCGGCTTCGTCGAGCACCACTAGTAGCGGCGGATCAAGGGGACGTCCTCGGCGGGCGGCACGACCGAAGGCGGCGTCGAGCACCTCGGTGGCGAGCGCCGTGAACAGCGGCCGCAATCGCCGCTGCTCGTGGGCGGGGGCGCACAGATACAGCGTGTTGCAGTCGTCCAAGAGCGCCGCCGGGTCGATGGGGATGCCGCCGGCTGCGCCCGTCTCGCCCGGAGAACGCATCGGCTCGGCGAAGGCGTCCAGCACGGTCTCGGCGGTCGTGTAGACGCCGCTTCGCTGTCGGTCGTCGCGTCCCCACGTGGCTCGGGCAGCCTGCAGGGCGTCACGCTCGCCCGCGGCGAACAGCGCGTCGGCCACCTCGAGCTGTTCCTGCTCGTCGATCCAGCGCACGACGTCGGGCATGGTCCGGCGCGAGGTGGCCGCCGCCAGCAGGAGCGGGGCCAGCAGCTTGGCCGCCGACGCGTACCAGAAGTCGGCGTCGGCCAGCGCCGAGGAGTCGGGACGCGCCGCCGCGCACAGGCTGTGGGCCACCCGGCGGGCGCCGGCCCACGTGCGGGCTGTACTGAGCGGCGACCAATGATCGGCCACCAGGCCCGTCGACGCGGTCGGGTCGAACAGCCACACCGCTCCTTGCCCCGCCCGCCACGCCCTGGTGTGGGTCACGAGGTCGGACTTCACCGAGGCGGCGAGCACCGGACCGCTCCACTCGAGCAGCGCGGGGACAGCGAGACCCGAGGTCTTGTAGCTCTGGGTGGGGCCGACGACGAGCACCGAATGGCTGCGTTCGGCGGCCACCAGCCGGCCGGAGGCCGTGCCGAGCACGAGTCGCCCGCGACTTGCCCGGCGCACGGCCAGCGGGCGCAGGTCGCGTCGTCGTGCCCAGCGGGCGTGCTCGCCGCCGGCACCTCGCGTGCCTCGGTGCCTGCCCGGCCGGGTCAGCGCCGCGACACCGGCGATGGCGCCGGCGGCAACGAAGAGGTGAGCGGCACCGGTCACGAGCGGCTGCAGTGACGAAAACAAGCGCGACCGGCTCGGAAGACGACACTCAGAGACCCGCAGCCATGCGGGCGTCGGTGTCGACGAGGGCACGTTCGTGCGGAGACAGCCGGTGCTGCACGAGGAAGCTGCGGCCGCCGACCCGCCACAGCGCCACGCCCCGGCCCAGACGCACGAGCAGCTCCCGCTCGGTGTCGGACATCCCGAGCAGCGACGCCGCTGCCGCGCTCTCCTCGGGAGGCTGGCCATAGAGGACACGGGTCTCTGAGTCGGCCAACAGGCCTTGGGACAGCCCGACCTGCTCCGATCCGGCCGCCCCGGTCGCGCACAGGTCGGAGACCCGGTGCAACACGGCGACGTTGGACACGCCCCAGGCCCGCGACAACTTCCACGACGACTGGAGCCAGCGGGCCACGCCCAGGTTGGAGAGGATGGCCCACGCTTCGTCCACCACGAGTGCGACGGGACCGCCGCCGTCCCTGCGCAGCGCGGCGCGCATCCAGGCAGCCGCGCACGTCATGAGCACGCCCAGAGCGGCCGAGTGGTAGACGGCGGACAGGTCGAGGACCACCACCGGACCGTCGAGCTCGAGCGCCGCCGAGGTCGGCCCGTCGAACATGCCGCGCAGGTCGCCGGCCACCAGGCGGCGCAGCTCGAGCGCAACCTGACGCCCGTCGGCGGCCAGCGTGGCGACGTCGGTGCGCACGGCCGCAGCCGACGGCGACGTCGGCTCGAGCAGCGCCTCCACCACCATGGGGAGCGTCGGGACCGCCGTCCGTCCCGAGGCGTCGTCCACCGCCAGCTCGACGGCGGTGCGCTCGCTCGGCGACAAGGCACGCCCCAGGCTCGTGCTCGCCAACGACGCCAGCAGCTCGGCGCGGGTGCGGGTGACGTCGTCACCGTCCTCTACGCCGGGCACGGCGTCGAGCGGGTTCAACCGAAGCGTCCCTCCCGGTCGAAGCGCCAAGGGCACGGTTCCGCAGGCGCGGGCCAAGGCGCCGTACTCCCCTTTGGGGTCGACCACCCAGGCCCGGCGTCCGAACACCGACTGCCGCCACAGATAGCTCTTCACGAAGGCGCTCTTGCCCCGGCCGATCTGGCCGAAGACGACCATGTTGGGATTGCTGAGCAGACCTTTGCCGTACAGCACGAAGGGGTCGTACACGAAGGCTCCGCCGAAGAGGTCCCGCCCCACCAGCACCCCGGCGCCTCCCAGGTCGCGCTCGGCGACGAAGGGATAGGCCGCACCGAGATGGCGCGTGGTGGCCTGGTGAGCAGGCACGGCCATCGGTCCGCCTGGGGCGGTGCTACGCCAGCCCCCGGCCCAGCGGGAGCGTGCAAGTGAGGGCCCTGGCCTGGTCCCCGTAGCAGCGGCGCAACTCGATGCCCGAACGTCCCGCCGCCTGTTCGGTGCCGGCACAGGCGTCCTCGAGTTCCTCGCAAGTCATGGCGGTGACGGTCACGTAGCCCGAGAAACGGTACTGGGCGTGGCCCTCGGTGAGCTCGTGCTCCTGTTCGGCCAGCACCTCTTCCTCCCGCCGACGCCGAGCCGTCGCCAGGAACCCGCCCCGCCGGCGCAACTCGGCGTCGGCCACATCGGCGGTGCGGGCCCGCTCGACATGGCGCGTCGCCGCCACGCTCGAGAGCGGCTCCATGACGAGCGACACCGTGCGCCGCACGTCGGCGAGGAGGAGTGGCCCGAGAAACTCAGCGCCGACCTCCCGTCTCGGCCACTCGGCGATCCAGTAGGTGACGACCCAGCTGCCGTCGACGCGAGCCCGGCTCCATTCGGCCTCGACGGCCATCGGCCACGGCCACGCGGGATGCACAGCCGCGTCAGCACCAGTCGGCCCGTCGAACTGGCGGCGCACGCAGCTCGCCAACCCCGTGCCGTCGAGCAGCGGCTCGCTGTCGATGCCGACATCCGACAACTGCCGACGCAGCCACGCCGCCTCTCTGAGCACCACGGCGCACGCCCCGGGGTCTCCGCCACCGGCGGCACGCACCGCTCGCGCCGAGCGGGTGGCGTCGACAGTCACCGCCAACCAGACCTCGTGGCGGCGCGCCGACGTCGTTTCGGTGGCGAGCAAGGCCGCGTACGAGCGCTGCGCCGGCGAGTCGGCCGGCAGCACCGCATGGCGCACCCAGTGACGCCGGAGCTCGGTGCCGTCGTCAGGGACGCAGCGGGCCACCCATTGCAGCCGGTGAACGGCCGAACCCTGGCGTGCCAGGGCGGCGAGGACGCTCGCCCACGAGGCCACCTGCGTCGCCTTGTCACCGGGTCCGTGCAACAGAAAGCCATGTCCCCACGCCGGGAGCACGCCCGTGTAGGTCCGCAATACCGAGTCGTGCACCACGACGGGGGCACGTGCCGAGCCGGTCTCGACGGTCACGACCGAAAGCGCCGCAAAGGGTGACCCGGTGCTCTGGCGCCGTCGGCACGCCGACGTCCGGGCGTGGCGCACGGCTTCGGGCGCCCACTGCTCGGCGCTCCGCCCGGCGATGGGCCAGGTGACCAAGGCCACCGACACCGCCACCACGACGATCGACCCGGCGATGCCGGTGAGGCCGGCGTGGCCGCGCAGCACGAACACGGCGGCGACGAGACCGACGGACACCACGGCCAGTTGACCCCCTCGCCATCCCGCTACCAGGCCGCGCCGCTCCAGTGGGCCGAAGTGGTACCGGGCGCCGGCGTCATCCGCCACGACGCACGTTCTCCTCCTCGTCGGCGTCGGCGCCGGGTCCCTTCAGGATGGCGAGCAACGACGCCGGGTCCCCGCCCGTGATGACGTCGACCCCTGCGCCGTGCTCGGCGCCTGCCAAGGCTGCGGGGTCGGACGTTGCGCCACCGAGCATCCCGGCCCCACTCGCCAGCTGCAGCGCGAACGCCCCGGTTCGCACCGGGGCGCCGGCGGCATGCTGGAGACGATGGCGGGCGCCTTCCAGGTGGAGTACCGCCCCCGCCTCGATGGCCGGCACGAGACGGAGCAGCACGAACGGCGCCGTGGTGGCGATGACGAGCAGGGCAATGCCGGTGACGACGGCGGCGAATCCCCCCGACACGTCCCCGCTGCCCACTCCGCTCACGCCTCCGGCCACGGCGCCGGCGGCGAGCGACAACACCGCCGCCACCACCAACTTCGATAGCACGAGGGCGGCGATGGTCTCCGCCAGGCGACGGCACCAGTGCGACACCGCCGGCCACACCAGGCCGGCCAACGCCAAGGGCAGAAAGAGCGTGGCGGCCGCCACCGCCGCGGCGCGTACGACGAGCTCGAGCCACAACGCCAGGGAGGACACGGCCACGAGCAGGGCACCGACGAAGATCACGAAGGCAGGCACCGCCCCGGCCGTCGCCAGTCCTGCGCCGGCCAGGAAACTGCCTACCGGCTGCAACACGCGGGCAGTGTCCACCCCTCCGGTGCTGAGCACCCGAGCCGAGAGATCGTCGGTGACGGCGAGCCCCAAGCGCACCAACTCGACCGAGACACCGGTGAACAGCAACGCCAAAGGGAGCTTCACGAGCAGCCCCCGCACGAGCATCGAGGCGTCCTGGCGGTAGACGGCCGAAATCACCCCGGCACAGGTCATCGGGAGGATCACCGCCGCCGACAACGCCGCCATGACCTGGTAGTGCTCCTGGAACCAGCCACTTCCCAAGTCGACCGACGTGGTGGCCGACAGGACGTGACCCACCTGGCCGAGCAGCCACACCGCCCCTCCCGCCACCCACTGCCCGGCGGCGTCGAAGATGGCGCTCACCGTGCCGCCCAGTGCCGAGCCGATGATGCTCATGGCGCTGTGCTCCTCCGTGGTACCGACCGGCTGTCTTGGATCGAGCCGGTCAGTGCACCGACTGGCCGGCGTGGAAGAAGAAGTTGACCAGCGCCGGCGCCGCCCCGACGAGCAAGGCGGCGATCCCCGACACGAGCACCGTGCGGCGGCCGATGAAGGACTGCTGGTAGTTCTGGGCGTGCGCCCCGAGGGCCCACAATCCGGCGCCCACCACCAGACCGGCCAGGGTGGCAACCAAGGCCCACCCGCCCAGCCCGTTCGTGAGCCGTTGTAGCACGTCGCCCCCGGGCAGGTTCCCCGGGCTCGGCGACAGGGTGACGTCGGCCAGCCGCGTCCACACGGTCACGCCCCTCGACCTCCTATCTGGTGAGCCTCTGATCACCGGAGAGCGGTAGCCGAGGACCATAGAGGGCGGCACCACCCATATCAATCCTTTTCATGCTTTTTTATAGCTATCTGGTACGGGCCGACCCTCCCGCACAGGCACGATCGCCGGCTGTCATGCTGGTGCCGATGCCGGCCGTCACCCAGATCCACGAGAGCGTCGCCGTCATCGGCATCGCCATCGCTGTCGGCGTGGGCGTGATCGCCGTGGTGATCGCGACCTTGCTGGGGCGGCGGGCGGGGCGCCACGGGCTGGAGCAGCGCCTCTCGGCGCTGGCGGCGCGCCTCGGGGTGGACGCTCCGGACGGCGAGCACGCCGGCGTGGAGCCGGCGCTTCACCATCTGGAGCAGGTCACCGATCGCGCCGCCGAAGCCGTGGCCGAATCGTCGGCAGACGCCATCCGCTTGCGGCGCGCGCTCGACAACCTGCCCCAGGGCGTGATCGTGTGCGACGAGAACGGCGAAGTCGTGTTCCGCAACGCCCGGGCCGTCGGTCTCATGGGAGGCCGTCACGGCGACGCCCTGGCGGCGCAGGCGGTTGTCGATCTGTTGGGCAGCGCCTGGCAACAGGGCACCGCCGAGCGCACCCTCGACCTGTACGGGCCACCGCGCCGCACGTTGGCCGTACGCACCCAGCTGCTCGACGACGGCCGACGCACCCTCGGGGTGATCGCGGTCATCGACGACGTCTCAGAGCGCCGCCGCCTCGAGGAGATCCGCCGCGACTTCGTGGCCAACGTGAGCCACGAGCTCAAGACCCCCATGGGGGCGCTCGGGCTTCTGGCCGAGACCCTCGTCGCCGAGAAGGACGCGGCCGTGGCCCAACGTCTGGCCACCCGCATCCACACCGAGGCGTTCCGGGTGAGCCGCATCATCGACGACCTGCTCGACCTGTCGCGCATCGAGGCAGAGGAGGCCCCACCGCGCGAGCCGGTACTCGTCAACCTAGTGATGGCCGAGGCGACCGAGCGCGTGCGCAACGCTGCCGAGCAGCGCGACGTGAAGATCACCCTGGAGGAGCCCGAACCGCCCATTGCGGTGATGGGCGACCGCCGCCAGCTAGTCTCGGCTTTGTACAACCTCCTCGAGAACGCGGTGAAGTTCTCCTACGACGGGGGCTCCGTGCGCTTCGCCGGTCAGCTGACTGACGGCGAGGTCGTTCTCGAGATCGAGGATCAAGGAGTGGGCATACCCGCCCGTGACCTCGACCGCATCTTCGAGCGTTTCTACCGCGTCGACCAAGGACGCAGCCGCACCACCGGCGGGACCGGACTCGGTCTGTCGATCGTCCGCCACGTCGCCGCCAACCACCAGGGCCGGGTCGAGGTCGACTCCCGCGAAGGCGAGGGTTCCACGTTCCGGCTCATCCTTCCGACCCAGATGGAGAACACGTGACGACGGCCAAGGCCCAGGCGAGAAGCTCCACTTCCGCCCGTACCTCGACAGCGGCGAAGGCGGTGACCCAGGCTGCTCCGCCCGAACAGGGCGAACCGGTCCCCGCCGGTGAGGGCATCAGAGTGCTCGTCGCCGAGGACGAGGAGTCCTTCGTCGAGGCCCTCGTCATCGGGCTGGCCCGCGAGGGCTTCGAGGTGACGGTGGCAAACGACGGGGCCGAGGCGCTGGCGCTCTTCGACCGGATCGAGCCCGAGCTGGTACTGCTCGACATCATGCTCCCCAAGCTGTCGGGCATCGACGTGTGCCGGGCCATCCGCTCACGGTCGTCGGTGCCGATCATCATGGTGACCGCCAAGGGCACCGAGATCGACACCGTGGTCGGTCTCGAAGTGGGGGCCGACGACTACGTCACCAAGCCCTACCGGCTCCGAGAGCTCGTGGCCCGCATGCGGGCCGTGATGCGTCGCTCCAGCCGCGACGGCGACAGCTCGACCGACGAGCGCTCGGTCATCGAGGTGGGCGAGGTGCGCGTCGATGCCGATCGCCACCGGGTGTTCGTGCGAGGTCGCGAGGTGGCGTTGCGGCGCAAAGAGTTCGAGCTCCTCCTCCTCCTGGTCGAGAACGCCGGGCGCGTCCTCACGCGCGACACCCTCATCGACCGGGTGTGGGGCAGCGACTACGTCGGGGACACGAAGACCCTCGACGTCCACGTGAAACGCCTGCGCAACCACATCGAAGCGGATCCGTCCTCGCCCACCATCATCACCACCGTGCGCGGGGTCGGCTACCGCTTCGAGATGAGCGGCGTGCTCCCACACTGACCTGTTCGCTCCGTCGGTCGAGACGGAGCCGGCCACGCCGCCGCGGCCGCCCCCGACACGGGCTCAGCCGGGCGGCGAGAGCACCAGGCGACCGCCGAGATAGGGACCGAGCACGTCGGGAAGCTCCACGCTCCCATCGGCGTGGCGCCCCGTCTCCACCAACGCCGCCCAGATGCGCGCCCAGGCCAGGGCCGAGCCGTTCAGCGTGTGCACGAAGCGGGGGGAGCCACCCCCGGCGGGGCGGTAGCGCACGTTGGCGCGACGCGCCTGATAGTCGCTGAACCAGCTGACCGAGGACACCTCGAGCCACTGATCCGCACCAGGGGCGTACACCTCGAAGTCGAAGGTACGGGCGGCCGAGTTGCCGAGGTCCCCCGTGCACAAATCGAGCACGCGGTACTCCAGGTCGAGCGATTGGAGGAGGTCGTCGACCCTCCCCACCATCTCGGCGTGCACGGCCGGCGCCTGCTCGGCGGTGGCGTAGGCGAACAGCTCGACCTTGTCGAACTCGTGCACCCGCAAGAGCCCGCGGGTCTCACGCCCGGCGGCCCCCGCTTCCCGCCGGAAGCAGGGCGTGGCCGCCGTGAGCCGAAGCGGGAGGTCGGGCTCCTCGAGCACGTCGCCTCGGTGCATGGACGTGAGCGGTACTTCGGCGGTCGGGATGGCCCACAGGTCGTCGCGCTCCACGTGGTAGGCCTCGTCGGCGAACTTGGGCAGGTGCCCGGTCGACTCCATCGTCTCGGTGCGCACCAGGGTGGGGGGGCGGATCTCCTCGTAGTCGACGTGAAGATCGAGAGCGAAGGCGGTGAGCGCCCGCAGCAGGCGTGAACCGCCCCCACGGAACAGCGGGAACATCGAGCCGGACAGCTTGGCACCGCGTTCGAGGTCGAGAAGCCCGAGCGCCGGGCCCACCTCCCAGTGAGGCACTCGCTGGTGGTCCTCGTAGGCGCGCCCCTCGGTGGGCCAGCGCTGCACCACCACGTTGTCCTCGGGTCCGGCACCGTCGGGAGCCTCGGCAGCGGGCAGGTTGGGCAGCCACAAGAGCAGCCGGCGCACCGCGTCCTGCGCCTCGTCGGCCTCGGCGCCGGCCGCCTCCTCGTCGTCGCCGAAGGCCCGGCTCTCGTCGCTGAGCGCTGCCGCCCGGTCGCCGTCGCCGCTACGGCGCGCCTCGCCGACCTGACGAGACAGCTCCTTCACCTTCGCCCGCAGCTCGTCGCGTCGAACCACGGCCGAGCGCGCCCGCTGGTCGGCGTCGTACAGCCGTTCCACCTCGCCGGGGTCCACACCCCGCCGGCCGAGGGAGCGAGCCACCGCTTCCGGGTCCTCTCTCACGAGGCGG
>Ga0307479_10001363_pt1 | contig 22246 bp, 19 predicted proteins | sample atmos_gasesECM4C_FD_203743 | JGI IMG/M metagenome (GOLD analysis project Ga0307479, IMG submission 203743) | Hardwood forest soil microbial communities from Morgan-Monroe State Forest, Indiana, United States - atmos_gasesECM4C_515 | ecosystem: Environmental > Terrestrial > Soil > Temperate...
CGCGGCTTCGACGGTGCCGGCGCCCCGACCGGCCCGGCGGTGCAGGTCTCGACCGGCCTGGCCCTGGGCGACCGCCCGAGCCTCTGCGTCAGCTCGACCGGCCGCATCCACGCCGCCTGGACCTTCGCCGACGTCCTGCTGCCGTTCCAGCCCAACCTCGTCGGCGTCGTGGTGCGCCGGCTGTCGCCCGCCGGCGTGCCGATCGGCGACGAGCAGGTGGTGGCGCCGCCCGTGGACGACGAGTCGTCGGTCGCCATCGCCTGCGGCCCCGGCAACACCTACGTCGTGGCCTGGCAGACGGCGCAGCCGCCGGCGGTCTCCGGCAGCGACGTCGTGGCCCAGCGCTTCACCCGGCGCGGCCGCGCCGCCGGCGCGCCCTTCGTGCTCAACCAGCTCGTCGATCAGGACCAGCGGCACCCGGCGCTCTTCTTCGACCGCACCGGCGCCTTCGTCGCCGTCTGGGAGGGCCGTCCCGGCGGCCTCAACGGCGTGCGCGGCCGCCGCTTCAACGGCGACGGCACGCCGCTCTCGAACGAGTTCGCGGTCTACAACGCCGGCCCCGGAGACGTCACCTTGCTGCGGCCGGCGATCTCCGGCCTCGGCTCCGGCACCGGCGTCGTGGTGGCGGTGGACGCGCCGCTGGGGGTGGTGGGGCGGGTGTTCGCGGTGGCCGGGGCGGGGCGCGCTGCGGCCGCGGCGGATGCCGGCGCCGGCAGCGGCCCGGCGGGGGAGGGCCTCGCCGTCGCCGGCGGCGCCACGACCGGCAACGGCCGCGGCGCGGACGGTCTGTGGTAGGAGCGCGCCGCGGCGCCTCCGCCGCTGCCTCCTCCTCCTTGGCTACGCATGGCGGCGAGCGCGGCGCGAGGGGTCCGCGCCCGCGCGCCGGCGGTCCGCTCCGTGCGGCCGCGCCCCTGGTCAGCGGGGGGCGGCCGCGCGGCCGTCGCCTGTATACTCCTCGCCGTCTTTCCACCTGCCGGCTCCGGCCTCGGACGGCGGCACGTGAGCACTCAAAGGAGGGCTGCCTTTGACATCCCACCGTCGTTCGCTCCTGGTCGGCCTGCCCGACCGGCGGTCCCGGCCGGTCCGGGCCGCTCGCGTGTACAGCCTGGCGCTGCTCGCGGCCCTGGCCACCCTGGCGCTGCCCGCGGCGGCGGCGGCGCAGGACATCTTCAACTGGAACGTCGGCGCCCTGGGCGGCGTTGGCGGTTCGCCCGACGTCAAGCCCGGCAAGCGCACCTACGGCAATGCCACCTGGCAGATCGAGGGGCTGGCGCTCACCGAGCCGCGCACCTTCCTCGGCGTGCGCCTGGGACACCTGGCGCTGGGCGGCAAGGACACGGCGTTCGGCTCACGGGTGGGGGCCGACCTCTCCTACGTGACGATCGCCGGGCAGTACATGTTCGAGGAGAGCTACTACGACTCCGGCGTCTACCTCGGGCTGGGGGCCTACCGCCTGGGCGGCAAGGACGCCGCGACCGGCAGCTCGGCGACCAAGACCACGGCGGGCGGCGTCTTCGGGCTCACCGGCGACTTCCGGGCGAGCCGGCGCGTCAGCGTGGTGGTCGAGCTCTCGGCGCACTGGATCGACGTCCGCGACGCGCACGTCTTCGGCATGGCGCACGGGGGCCTGGCCTTCCACTTTTGAAGCGCGCCTCCGGGGGGCCTCCGGGCCGCAGGTCAGGGATATCCTGCGGGCGGCTCCTCGGGCAGCGGCCCTGTGGCAGATGTGGCAGGGTCGTGGTGCGATAGGGGCCGACTGCAACCTCGCTCGCCGTCCTCGGATACCCTGACCCGCGACCCTCCATCCCCTATGGCCGTGGCTGATGACCTGGTCAGGGGAAAGGCGGCCGGCGCGGGTCGGTCTCCTCGACCCCGTGCAGGCCGTGCAGGCTGGCGGTCTGGATCAGGCGCTGCGCGTCCTCCTGCGAGCCGTGGAGCTTGACGGTGACGGCCGGCTGCGGGCCGCGGCGCGAGACCTCGATCCCAGCAGTCTCGATCGCGGTGTCCTCGATGACCTTCATCACCTCCGACACCTTCTGGCCCTCCTGGAGCTGCAGCACGACGACGCGGAGGTGGCTGCGCAGCAGCCGGCGCTCGACCGGCCGCAACGCGGTGAGGATGAGCAGCAGCGCGACGGTGGTGACGACGCCGGCGACGTAATCCCCGAAGCCGATGGCGATGCCGATCGCCGCCGCCACCCACATCCCGGCGGCGGTCGTGAGGCCGTGCACGGCGCCGCGCGACTGCAGGATGGTGCCGGCGCCGATGAAGCCGACGCCGGTGACGATCTGCGCCGCGATGCGTCCGCCGCTCATGGCGCCGCCCGGCAACGGTCGCGCGTCGATGTGCGCCAGCAGGGTCGCGCCCACGGCGATCAGCATGTGGGTGCGCAGGCCCGCCCACTTGCCGGTCCACTCGCGCTCGGCGCCGACCGCGCCGGCGAGCACGGCGGCCAGCGAGATCTTGAGCCCGATCTCGGCGAGCTCGATCACGAGGAGCCGGTCATGCCCGTGGCGCCGCTCGCCGGGCCGCGCGACAGGCGGGACGCGATCTTCCCCCGCACCGTCGGATCGTCCCAGTTGACCTCGCCGATGAACTTCTCGACGATGCGGCCGCCGACCACCAGGTAGGTCTCCGGGAGCTGGTCGGTGCCGTAGCGGTGGGCGACGTCCCACTGCGGGTCGTAGAGCACGTCGGCGGCGCCCGCGCCCAGGAAGGTGCCCACGCGGGAGCGGGAGTCGGCCACCGCGACGCGCAGCACGGCGAAGTCGCGGTAGCCGGCGAAGTCGCGCACCAGCCGGTCGAGCGCCGGGCTCTCCTCGATGCAGGGCGGGCACCAGGTGGCCCAGAAGTGCACCAGCGTCACCGGCGCCAGGCGCGAGCCGAGCGTCGCCGCGCGCCCGGCGGGATCGAGCAGGAAGCCGCCGGGGGCGGCCGTGGTGCTGTCGCTGCCGCGCGGCCAGATCAGCACCGCCAGCCCCAGCACCGTCGCCAGGGCGGCGATCCCTCGCGACTGGCGGCCGAGGCTGCGCCGGGGGGTCGGCGGCGGGGGAGGGGGCGCCCCGGCGGCGGCCGGCGCCCCGGCAGCGGCGGAGGAGGCGGCCGGCGCGCCGGCGGCGGCTGGCGCAGCAGCAGCCGCGGCAGCGGTGGAGGGAGCGGCCGGCGCCCCGCCGGCGCCCGGCGCTCCCGCAACGGAATGCGCCGTGGCGCCAGGCTGTTTTGCCCTCTCGGGTGGTCTTGCCATCGGATGCTCGCCGAGCGAAAGCGATGAAGGTAGAATAGAATACAGCAGGTCCCCCGAGAAGGCCCCGAACACTTTGCCATCGCCAGACAATCCAAAAGCTGCGAAGTCCCGCCGGGTCTTCCTGGTCGGGGTGATCCTCAAAGGCCAGCCCGGCGCCGCCGCGCAAGTCGAGGAGCACCTCGACGAGCTCGCGCAGCTCGCCGACTCGGCGGGCTCGCGGGTGGTGGGGCGGGCGGTGCAGGCGCGCCAGGCGCCGGACGCCGCCACCTTCATCGGCAAGGGCAAGGCCGCCGAGATCGGCGCCGCGGCCGCCGCGCTGGGCGCCGACCTGCTGCTGTTCGACGACGACCTCACCGCCGGCCAGGCCAAGGCGCTCGAGGAGGCCACCAGTCTCGCCGTCCTCGACCGCAGCGGCCTCATCCTCGAGATCTTCGACCAGCGGGCCAAGAGCCGCGAGGCGCGCACCCAGGTCGAGCTCGCGCGCCTCAACTACCTCCTCCCCCGCCTCACGCGCCGCTGGTCCCACCTCTCCCGACAGGCCGGCGGCGTCGGCACCCGCGGCGGCGAGGGTGAGAAGCAGCTCGAGCAGGACCGCCGGGTGCTGCGCGCCCGCATCCGCCACTTGGAGCAGGACCTGGTGCGCATCGAGCGCACTCGCGGCCTGCAGCGCCACGGCCGGCGGGGGGTGCCGGTGGTCGCCCTGACCGGCTACACCAATGCCGGCAAGTCGACCCTGTTCAACCGCCTGACCGCGGCCGACGCGCTGGCCGAGAACCGCCTCTTCGCCACCCTCGACGCCAAGCTGCGCCGCGGCGCCCTGCCGGCGGCCGGCGCCGCCGGCGGCAATGGCGCGGTCTTCGCGGACACCGTCGGCTTCATCCGCAAGCTCCCCCATCACCTCGTCTCCTCCTTCCGCAGCACCCTGGGGGAGATCACCGCCGCCGACCTGGTGCTGCACGTCGTCGATCGCAGCCACCCGCAGTGGCACGACCAGATGCGCGTCGCCGACGAGGTCCTGGACGAGCTCGGCGTCGAGCGCCGCCGCGTGGTCACCGTGTTCAACAAGTGCGACCGTGTCGCCGCCGGCTCACCGCCGTTGCCATGGGAGGGCGGCGCGGGCGGCGACCGGGTCACCCTCCGGGTCTCGGCGCTCACCGGCGAGGGCATCGACGCCCTGCGCTCGGAGATCGCCCGCCGCCTGCCCGCCCTGGCCGCCGGCCTGGTCGCCGCCCCCTCCGCCCCCTCTGATGATCGCGCCGGCTCGCCCGCCGGCCCGCTCGCCGTGCCGGCAGAGGCGATTCCCTGGCGGCCCCTGGCGGATGCCGCCGCCGAGGACGCCACCGTCGCCGCGCCGGAGGCCGCTGCCGCCGCGGCGCCGCTTGCCCGCGCCGCCGGCGCCGGATCTCGGGCATGAGCCACCAGGCGTCGGCGACGTTCGAGATCACCTCCTGGGACGAGAAGCCCTACGAGCAGCTCGAGGGCGGCGGCAAGCTCAGCCGCGCCACAGTGGCGCAGACCTACCACGGGGATCTCGAAGGAGACGCCAGGACCGAGTACCTGATGGCCTATCGCGCCGACGGCACCGCCGACTTCGTCGGCCTGCAGCGCCTCGCCGGCCGCGTCGGCCAGCGGTCCGGCAGCCTCGTCCTGCAGGTCAGCGGCACCTTCGACGGCTCCACGGCGCAGGCCACCTGGGTCGTCGTGCCGGGCGCCGGGACCGGCGAGCTGAGCGGCCTCCGCGGCAAGGGCGGCTTTGCCGCACCCCACGGTCCCAAGGGCACCGCCACCCTCGACTACGATCTGGAGTGAGGCGCGACGGGCCGGAGCCGGACATGGAGATCCTGCCGCTCGCAGTCGCCGGAAAGCCGGGACCGCTGATCGCCATCGGCGGCGCCGAGGACAAGGTGCGCGAGCGCACCATCCTGCGCTACTTCCTGGAAGTTGCCGGCGGCTCTGACGCCTCGGTGGTGGTGCTCGCCACCGCCTCGGAGGTGCCGGAGACGGGCGAGCGCTACGCCGACCTCTTCTACTCGCTCAACGCCGACAGCGTCGAGGTGCTGCGCATCGCCGCCCGCGAGGACGCCCTGGCCGCCGGGGCGGAGGCGCACGAGCTGCTCGAGTACGCCACCGGCCTGTTCATCACCGGCGGTGGCCAGCTGCGGCTCTCCTCGGCCCTGGGCGGCACCGAGATCGCCGCGGCGATCCGCGCCCGGCACGCGGCGGGCATGGTGGTGGCGGGCACCAGCGCCGGCGCCGCCTTCCTGTCGCAGCACATGATCGCCCTGGGCGACAGCGGCGCCACGCCGCGGCGGCGGCTGGTCCACCTGGCCCCCGGCCTCGGCCTGGCGCCCAGCCTGGTGATCGACCAGCACTTCCGCCGGCGCGACCGGCTCGGGCGCCTGTTGACCGCGCTCTCCTACTACCCCGGGCTCCTCGGCGCGGGCATCGACGAGGACACCGCGGCGGTGATCGATGCGGAAGGCTCGCTGCGCGTGCTGGGAGCCGGCGCGGTCACCATCGTCGACGCCCACGACATGCGCTACACCGACAGCCACGCCGTGCACCGCGGCCAGCCCCTTGCCATGCTCGGCGTGAAGCTCGACGTCCTCACCTCCGGCTGCCGCTACGACCTCGCGCGGCGCCTGGCCCATCCGCCCCCGCCGGGCACGGTCCGCCTCGACGCCGCGGCCGCCGCCGAGCTCGCGGACCGCGAGGCGGCCGCGGTCGCCGCGAGTGCCGGCGCCGCCGGCCCCACCCTCGCCGACCAGACCGCCGACCGCGGCGACTGAGGTTTCACCTGCCGCCCAGGGACCCTGCGGCAGGTGCGGTGACGTTGAAGGGTCTCGCGAAGGGTCTCGCGGCCGGAAGGCCGCGGCGAAAAGGAGGACCCATGGATGCTCGTGCTCTCTTTGGGGTGAGCGCCTTGCTCAGTCTCGTGGCCGCGGTCGTGGCCGCGCGCCTGTGGGTCTGGCCAAGACTTCGCATGATGGAGCGGACCGACGCCCTGGCGCCCCTGGTGGCGCCCCACATGCTCCTACGTACCCTTGGGCTCAGCTTCCTGGTACCTGGCGTGGTCTCGCCTTCGCTGCCGGCGGCCTTTGCCGAACCCGCCGCCTATGGCGATCTCGTTGCGTGTGTCCTCGCGATTGCGGCGACGCTGGCGCTTTCCAGACGCACGCGCTGGGCCGTGGCGCTCGTGTGGGTGTTCAACGTCTGGGGCACGGCTGACCTGCTTTATGCGGTTTACCAGGCTCGCACCTTCACCCCGGGGCTGCTCGGGGCAGCGTTTTTCATCCCCACGGCAATCGTACCGGCGGTGCTCGTGACGCACGGACTGATCTTCTTGCTGCTGCTGCGGTCGCGGCGAGCGTGAGCTCGCCCGTCGCCACGCCTTACAGCCCCGCCTCGCCCGCCTCGGCCGCTCCGGCTGCCCCGGCCGCGCGCGCTTGCCGGGCGGGCGCCGCCGTGCTAAATAGCCCTCCGTGACCCCTGCCGCTCGTCGCGCCCCGCCGGGTGCGGTCTCCCGGGGCCCCGGCCGCGCCCCCGCCCCCGCTGGTTGATGCAGATCCTCGAGACGCGGGTCTACCGCGGCCCCAACCTCTACGCCCTCGGCCCGGTGATCCGGCTGCGGGTGGACCTCGGCGAGCTCGAGGCCTACCCCACCAACCGCCTGCCGGGCTTCAACGAGCGGCTGCTCGAGCTGGTCCCGACCCTACACGAGCACTCCTGCTCCTATGGCGAGCCGGGCGGCTTCGTGCGCCGGCTGCGCGAGGACGAGGGCACCTGGATGGGCCACGTGCTCGAGCACCTGGCGATCGAGCTGCAATGCCTCGCCGGCACCCCGGTCTCCTACGGCAAGACGCGCAGCGAAGGGCTCCCTGCCGGCCAGTACCACGTCATCTACAGCTTCGCCGAGGAGGCCGTCGGCACCGCCGCCGGCGAGCTGGGCCTCTTGGCGATCCGCCACCTGCTGCCCGCCGACCGCGCCGCCTTCGACCCCGCGCCCTTCGACTTCCGCGCCCGCTGCGAGGCCCTCGTCCGCCTGGCGCAGCGCCGCGCCTTCGGCCCCTCGACCGGCGCCCTGGTGCGCGCCGCCGAGGAGCGCGACATCCCGTGGATCCGCTTGAACGACCGCTCCCTGGTGCAGCTCGGCCACGGCAAGTTCCAGCGCCGCATCCAGGCGACGATCACCAGCGAGACCCGCCACACGGCGGTCGAGATCGCCTCCGACAAGCGCCTCACCAACCAGATCCTCGCCGACCTCGGCCTGCCGGTGCCGCGCCAGGTGCGCGTCTACGACGCCGAGGAGGCGGTGGAGGAGGCCGCGGGCCTGGGCTGCCCGGTGGTGGTCAAGCCCCTCGACGGCAATCACGGCAAGGGGGTCAGCATCGGCCTGCGCACCGCCGAGCAGGTGCGCGCCGCCTTCGACCAGGCCGCCGCCTACTCGTCGACCGTGATCGTCGAGACCTTCCAGGAGGGCAACGACTACCGCCTGCTGGTGGTCAACGGCAAGCTCCTGGCCGTGGCCCAGCGCGTCCCCGGCCACGTCGTCGGCGACGGCAACCGCACCGTCGCCGAGCTGGTCGAGCTGGTCAACCAGGACCCGCGCCGCGGCGTTGGCCACGAGAAGGTGCTCACCCGCTTGGAGCTCGACGACCAGGCGCGGCGCCTGCTCGCCGAGGCCGGCCTGACGCCGGAGTCGGTGCTGCCGGCCGGCCGCGTCTTCTACCTGCGCTCGACCGGCAACCTCTCCACCGGCGGCACCTCGATCGACAAGACCGACGTCATCCACTACGACAACCGCATCATGGCCGAGCGCGGCGTGCGCGCCATCGGCCTCGACGTCGGCGGCGTCGACTTCATCTCGCCCGACGTCGCCCGCAGCCACAAGGAGGCCGGCGGCGCGATCGTCGAGATCAACGCCGCGCCCGGCTTCCGCATGCACACCGCGCCGACCGAGGGCACGCCCCGCGATGTCGCCGGCCCGGTGATCGACATGCTGTTCCCGCAGGGCACGCCCTACCGCATCCCGATCGCCGCCGTCACCGGCACCAACGGCAAGACCACCACCACCCGCATGGTCGGCCACATCCTCAAGCTCTCCGGCCACACCGTCGGCATGGCCACCAGCGACGGCGTCTACATCGACGGCGTGCTGACGGTCAAGGGCGACATGACCGGCCCCTGGGCCAGCCACCTGGTGCTGCGCGACCCGACGGTCGACGCGGCGGTGCTCGAGACGGCGCGCGGCGGCATCGTGCGCACCGGCCTCGGCTGGCGCAAGTGCAGCGTCGGCGCCGTGCTCAACGTCGCCTCGGATCACCTCGGCATGGGCGGCGTCGAGAGCCTCGACGACCTCGCCCGCGTCAAGCAGGTGATCGTCGAGGTGGCGCGGGACTTCTGCGTGCTCAACGCCGACGACCCGCGCGTCCTGCGCATGGCGCGCCACAGCCCGGCGCGGCCGATCTACGTCACCATGGACCCGCGCAACGAGCGCGTCGCGGCGCACGTCCGCCACGAGCGCGGCGCCGCGGTGTCGCTCGAGGAGGGCCTCTCCGGCCGCGTGATCGTGCTCTACCAGAACGGCGAGCAGGTGCCGCTGCTGCCGGCGCGCCAGGTCCCCGCCACGGTCGAGGGCTACGCCGTCCACAACATCCAGAACGCCATGTTCGCCGCCGCCATCGCCCACGGCATGGGCATCGGCGTCGAGAACATCCGCCAGGGCCTGCGCACCTTCACCGCCGATTTCTTCCAGACCCCGGGACGCCTCAACTTCTACAACGAGCACCCTTTCCGGGTGCTGCTCGACTACGCCCACAACGCCCACGGCATGCACGCCATGGCGCGCACCGTCCGCGGCCTGGCGGTGCACGGCCGGCGCATCGGCGTCCTCGCCGCCCCCGGCGACCGTCGCGACGAGGACATCGCCGCGCTCGCCGCCGCCGCCGCGCCGGCCTTCGACCTGGTGCTGCTGCGCGAGGACGACAACCGCCGCGGCCGCCCGCCCGGCGAGGTCGGCGAGCTGCTGCGTCGCGGCCTCACCGCCGCCGGCTTCCCCGAGGACCACATCGCCCCCGCCGTCTACAACGAGGAGCAGGCGGTCGCCAAGGCCCTCGACACCGCCCGCGCCGGCGACCTCCTGGTCATCTTCGGCGACAACCTCCAGCGCGTCTGGGACCAGATCGTCAGCTTCCGCGCCGCCGCCCACCCCGGCGACGAAGCTCCCGTGGTCGCCGCGCGCGGCGCCCACCAAGGCAATGCCGAAGACGAGGCCCTCGCGGCCGCCGCCGTCGCCGGAGACGCCTCGCCCGCCCTCAACACCAGCGCCGCCGCGGTAGCGCGCCCGGGCGCCGCCGGCCGCGAGGAGCCTTCCGCGGCGGTAGCGTCGCTTTCGGGAGCCTCCGGGCGTCGCGAGCCTCCCGCGGCGCCGGCCGCGCCCGACCTGCCGGTCTGGCCCCCCGCCGCCCTGACCCGGCAGCAACCGGCGCCCTCCGCCGACCCCGGGGACCCCGGGAATCTCCTCGACGCCGCGGGATGGCCCGCCCAACCCCCACCTCCCGACCTCGCCGCCGACGACTTCGACGACTAGACCGCGCTCCCCACATTGCGTAGGCCGCCGAGCTTATGCAGCCGGGATTGCGACATGCCCCAGTGTCTCAACGAGCGTTGCGCTCAGCCTCGCGCAAGCGGAGGGTCTCGCGGAGAACCGGCAGGGCGAGCAGGTCCTTGCTGCGGCCCGCCTGCTCCTTCGTCTCGATGATCGCCCGGAGATCGAGGAGCAGAACGTTCATCCCCTCGAGCGCGTACCTCGCCGCGTGCCGTTCGAGATCCTCATAGGTGCGATCGGCCCGATCGTGGCGAGCACGTCGAGGGGGCCGAGCCGAGTCTCCAGGAGATGATGGCCACCTGCTGCAAGACGGGTGGCGTCAGGTTCGATCCGCCGGCCCGCCGGGTCGCGATAGCCCTGCAGGACTGCCGCCACGCCGCCGACCACAATGCATTCGACGCGATGACGGTCAAGGACTTCCAGGGTCTCCCGGAACTTAGGAAGGCCGCGCATCACGGAGGGCCGAGACACTGTCGACAAACGCTTGCAAAGCTGCGAGACGCTGGTCCGGTGTTAACGACAACATCCAGCGGATCAGCGTTCGGTCCACCCCCTCTGCGGACTCGTCGGGCATAGGGATGGGCTCCCATCGGGGAGAGACTGGCTCGGCGGGCGCGGCCATGGGTTTTAGCCTAACATGCCGGGCCGCCTCCGGCGGCCTCTGACGCCGAGTCCCGGGCGCCGGCCGCGGCCGCCCCACCCGCCGCCCATCTTGGTTTGCTGCATGGTCGGTTCGACCACCGGGCTCGCTGCGGCGCAGGGACACGACGTCGAGGGGAGCAAGGACCATCCCCTGATCTCCAGATATCCCGGGTCCTGGATCATCGGGTACGCGGCGAAGGACTACGACGAGTACCTGTTCCCCTTGGGCAAGGTCGAGGATGACAAGCCGAAAAAGAGCGAGCGCCTGGAAGGAGCCCGCGCGCCTGCGCGCGGCCGGCGACGGTCCGACCGCGCCGGTGGCTGCGAATGACGCCGAGGCGGGCCGCGCCCAGAACCGCAGGGTGGAGCTGGTGAAGCAATAACGTCGCCGCAACTCCGCGTCGGCGGCCGGCCCGCCGGCGCTAGCGGCGACTCCTCAGCATAGGCAGATACAGCTGCAGTTCCCGAGGCACCTGCCGATACAGCCGTAGGGCTGACAGCGCGTGTTGCAGTTGCTCTCGCAGGTGGGGTTCGGGCAGGTCAGCCACGCCGGCGCCGGCGCTCCCGGGAGCACGGGCTTTGCGGGCGCCTTGCCAGGGTCCTCCACCGCCAGGCAGGCGGCAGGGGCGGGCGGCGCGAGCGCGAGGGCCGGCACCGGTGCGGGTTGGCGCGGCGCCTGCGACGCGGGTTCCGGGGCGGCGTTCGCCACCGCCGCGATGGCCAGGGCGAGGATGACGGCGAGGGCCAGGTTGCGAGCGACGTTCATATGTCCTCCTTGGTTCTCCGTGTGGGGTGAGCCGGACGGCTCGACTGCCCGACGGCGCTATCCTTTCTTGAGCCAATATACTCGATGATGCCTAGTAGCGTCAGCACCAACCCCGGCCTGAGGCGCTGCGGCGCCATGAGCCCAGCTGCGCAGCGGGTGCCCGTTGCTACGCTTGCGGACCGCTCAGCGGAGGTTCCAATGACTCGACCACGATCTGCGGGACCTTGCGGAAATGGGGGTCGCTCGTGACCAGGACCGAGCCGAGCTGCATGACGCTTGCCGCGATCCAGATGTCATTGGTCGGGATTGGCGAACCCGCTCGACGCAAGGAGTCGAGGATCACCGCATAGCGCGCCGCCGTCTCCTCGTTAACCGCGAAGACCTCGACCCGGGGCGACGCGAGAAACTGCGCCAGCTCGGCGAGGTTCTCGTCGTGGCGGTTGCCTTTGAGGAAGCCAGCCCGCAGCTCGCCCAGCACGACCGGGTTGAGCTGGATCTGCGAAGCTTCGCGGATGCGGTGCCGGAGCTGCGGATGCCCGCGCATGAAGGCCGAGTAGGCGGAGGTGTCGAGAAAGATCCGGCTCACGTCCAGTGCTCGGGATCCACCCTCCGCTGCTCGACCAGAGCGGCCTCGAAGGCCGCCGCTTCCTCTCGCGACCACTTCCCGGCGAGGTAGTCGAGGTCGTGGTGCAGCGCGCTCTTCTGCGCCCGTTGCCCCGAGGCTTCTTCCAGCATGCGCAGGACCGTCTTGTTGAGGCTCAGGCCCTCCGCTCCCGCGCGTTTCCGGATGACCTCCTGGAGCTTCTTCGGGATGTTGCGCAGGGTGATGGCGGTCACGATCAGCCTCTCACGTGTCATTCGCTCGTCGGCGCTGCATCACCTGGTGCAGCAGCATGCAGCATACCACGGTGCGCCGCTCTCGCCGTCCGCAGCCCGTCATGGAGATGCGCTGGTGCAGGTGTCCCGTCCCGGTCCCGGCTCGGCACGATGCAATGTGGGGGTTGAGCAGCATTCGGCACGGCGATGGCTCGCCTGCACGCCTATAGCCGTGTCTTCCTGAGTAACCCCGGTATTTACGTCCTTCGGCCGGACTCCGAGCACGGTCCGGCGCCGTCTATCGTTCCCTCAAAGGAGGAGAAGTGACGATGAGAGGCAAGACCTTCACCCTTTTCACGGCACTCCTGGCCATCGCGCTGGCAGCCGGGGCCCAGACCATCTGGCCCATGTTCGGGCAGAACGCCGCGCACAACGGCTCCGTGTCCGTCGCCGGCCAGGCGGCCAACCACATCCTGGCCACCCTGGTTTACGACCCTCACGCGACGCAGGAGCAGAACGATCCCATCACCCAGGGCAACCTGCTCGTCCACTACCAGACGCCGCTGCTCGACGGCAACGACGTCTACATGGAGCTCAAGAGCGGCACCTACACCAGCATCAAGACCTGGGAGACGCAGATCTGGAACGAAGAGCGCCTCACCTGGAGCAACGGCACGCTGAACCAGGTCTGGGCCTTCCAGAGCGACTGGAAGCCCGCCCCCTATGGCACGCCGACCCTGGGGCCCGGCTGGGAGCCGGTCTTCCACGCCGCCCTCTCCGGCAGCTACATCTACGTGCCCGGCGCGGGCGGCACCGTCTACAAGCTGAACAAGTCTGACGGCTCGGTGGCCGCCCACATCAACCCCTTCGGCTCGAACGTCGACACCACCATCTTCCTGGGCGGCCCGATCACCGTCGACGCGGCCGGCAACGCCTACTACGACGCCCTCCAGCTGCCGCACGGTACGGACTCCTGGAGCTCCTTGAACATCAACTCCTGGCTGGTCAAGGTCGCCGCCAACGGCACCGCCACCGCGGTCACCTGGGCCTCGATCACGCCGGGCCTGCCGGCCGCCAACGGCAAGTGCCTCGGCATCTTCGGCAACGGCCAGCTGCCGTGGCCCCCGAGCCCGACCGCGGTGCCCGACAACGTCCAGTGCGGCTCGCAGCGGCCGCCGCTCAACAGCGCCCCCGCCATCGGGCCGGACGGCACCATCTACGTGCCGAGCGTCGCGCACCTGTGGAGCCGCGAGGCCTGGATGCTGGCGGTCAACCCCAACCTCACCCCGAAGTGGCAGACCTCCCTGCGCGACCGCTTCAACGACGGCTGCAACGTGCTGCTGCCTGCCAGCCCCACGGAAGGCGGCTGCCGGGCGGGCTCCACCACCGGCGTCGACCCGGCGCAGAACCGGCCGGGAGCGGGAAGGATCATCGACGATGGGACCTCGGCGCCGGTGGTCGCTCCGGACGGCACCATCTTCTTCGGCGCCTATACCCGCTACAACTACGCCCAGGGGCACCTGATGCACTTCAGCGCCAGCGGGCAGTACCTCGGCGGTTACCAGTTCGGCTGGGACGACACCCCGTCGATCTACCAGCACAACGGGACCTACTCGCTGCTCACCAAGGACAATCACTACGGTGACGTCGGCTCCTACTGCAACGTCGACGCGTGGTGCCCGACGGACCGGACGGCCTCCAACCCGGGCTATCCCGAGCAGTACTTCTTGAGCCAGCTCAGCCCCAACTTTACGGTCGAGTGGCAGTACCAGAACACCAACACCAACTCCTGCACCCGCCACCCGAACGGCTCGATCACCTGCGTCTCCGACCACCCGCGCGGCTTCGAGTGGTGCGTGAACGCCCCGGCGGTCGACTCGAACGGCGTGCTCTACGCGAACAGCGAGGACGGCGGCCTCTACGAGATCAACCAGGGCGGCGGCCTGCGCTCCACTCTCTTCCTCAACCTCGCGATCGGGGCCTCCTACACGCCGATCGCCATCGCCCCGGACGGCAAGATCTACGCCGAGAACTTCGGCACCCTGTTCGTCATCGGCCAGTGACCGCGCCCCGCTGACGGTGCCGCGCCGACGGCACTTTTCGCGGTGAACCGAGAGGGGTGGCCACGGCCACCCCTCTTTCTTGCCTACCGTTCCTTACCGTTCCTTTGCCGGCCTCGCCGCCGTCCGGGCGGTGGCGGCGTCCGCTTGCAGCAGATCGGCGAGCAGCACGATGCGGCGGCCCAGCGAGACCAGGTCGACGTGCTCGTCGCGGGTGTGCATGCCGCCGCCGACCGGTCCGAGGCCGTCGAGCACCGGCACTCGGCCGGGATCGGGAAGGAAGTTGGGGAAGGAGATGCCGCCCCGCTCCTCTTCGATCTCGAGGCGCCAGCCGCGCGCGGCGGCGAGCGCCACCGCGCGCTCGCACCAGGCGCGTTGCGGGCCACCCGGTTCCACGGGCGGGATCACGGCGCCTCGCGTCCAACCGAGCGAGGTGCCGGTCTCGGCACCCACCCTGGCCGCGAGGCCCGCGAGCTGGCGGGCGATCTCCTCGCCGGCGGCGGCGGTCGCGAAGCGCGCCTCCCCCTCGACGATGGCGCGGTCGGGTACCACGTTGAGCTGGCGCTCGGTGCCCAGCCAGGCATGGGCCACGGCCAGGCCGTCGACGAAGCTCGCGTCGCCCGCCACGAGACGCCCGACGTTGACGGCCGTACGGGTGCCGGCGTTCGGGTCGCCGGCCGCCGGGGCGCCGGCCTCGCCGCCATTCCTCGCGGCGGTCGCCCTTCCCGCCGCCGCGCCCGCCGCGTCGCCCGTCGCCGCCAGGCACCAGCGGGCGGCCGCCAGCAGGGCGGACCTGCCGTCGGCGAGATGAAGTCCCGAGTGCGCGGACGTCCCCCGCGCCTCGAGCCGCCAGTCGAAGAGGCCGCGGCGCCCGCCGACCAGGGTCTCCGCTCCAGGGGCGGCGCCGGGCTCGCCGGGCTCGAGCACCCACACCGCCCGCGCGCCGGCCCCCCAGCGCGCCACCGCCGCGCGCGCCAGCTCGCCGCCCACCTCCTCGTCCGGCACCGCCACGACCAGCAGGCCGGCGGGCGGCTCCACGCCGCGGCGGGCGAGCAGGTCGAGCGCGCCGGCAAGCGTCGCCAGCCCGCCCTTCATGTCGATGGCGCCGGTGGCCACCAGCCGATCGCCGTTGCGCCGCGGCGGCGCGGCCGGCAGCACCGTGTCGAGGTGGCCGACGAGCAGCAGGTGCCCGCTCCCGGCGGCGGCCGCCGGCCCGCGGGCGAGGACCACCGGCAGCGCGGCCGTTCCCGTCGCCACGGCGCCCGGTCCATCGCCGGCCGCGAGCCCGTCCCGCACCTCCGCCTGCAGCCCGCGCGCCGCGAGCTCCGCCGCCAGCCTCGCCGCCATCCGTCCCAGGCCCTCGCGATCGCCGCTCGGCGACGAGATGGCGGTCAGCTCCTCGAGCAGTGCGAGGGTTGCCGCGAACACCTCCAGCGGCAGGCCGCGATCGTTGCCGTCGAGCACGACGGCAAATCTAACATCCTGCCCGAAGCCTCTTTGTCTCAGGCATCGCCACGGGCTTCCAGGCAGCCTGCCGATCTCGCGAGAAGAGAGGAGAAACGCGATCGTTCGGCGGCCGCTCGATCCCTGCAGGGTCTTCTTTGGAGACTCGGCCTGCCCGGGTTGAGAGGCCCGGGCAAGCCGTAGGGGGTCGAGGAATCAGGCGCAGCCGTCGGCGGCGACGGTGCAGATGTCGATGGAGATCTGCCCTGTCGTGGGCTTCGGGCCATCCGCGCCTCTCGCCCCGGACAGCCGATCGGGGTCGAGGCGGTGCAAGCTCTCCCGGTTGAGGATCACCTTCGATGCTTTCTGCTCTTTCTTCATGTTGGCTCCTTGGTAGTCAGCTTGGTGGCGATGATCCGCCGGGCGGTAGGTCCCGTTCCGCCGCGATCGGTTCATTGCCACGGCGTCGCGAGCCAAACGCCTGGCAGCGGCCGGCGCCGCGCCGTGTCGTAGTGTTGTAGAGTGGCGCGGGGCAGGGGCCGCCGCCCGCGAGCCGGCCGCGTGGAGGGTCTGTCATGGTCAGCGCCGTTATCCTGCTGGTGGCGGACAAATCCAAGATCAACGAGGTGGCCCAGCAGCTGGTGGAGCTGGCGGCGATCACCGAGGTCTACTCGGTGGCCGGCCAGTACGACCTGGTGGCGGTGGCGCGGGTCGCCGACAACGACGGGATCGCGACCGCGGTCACCAACCAGATGCTCAAGATCGAGGGCATCGTCCGCACCGAGACCCTCATCGCCTTCCGCGTCTACTCGCGCTACAACCTCGAGCGGATGTTCTCGGTCGGCATGGAAGAGCCGCCGCCGCCCGAAGGGTAGGGCTCGTCGCCCGGCGATGAGCGCCAAGCCCGATCTGCCGGTCCTCTTCTTTCCTTCCCGCGCCGCCTGGGAGGCGTGGCTCGCGCGGCACCACGCGAGCTCCGCCGGAGTGTGGCTCAAGCTCGCCAAGCAGGGCTCGGGCATCGAGAGCGTCACCTACCCGCAGGCCCTCGAGGCCGCCCTCTGCCACGGCTGGATCGACGGCCAGAAGGACAAGCTCGACGATCTTCACTGGCTGCAGCGCTTCACGCCGCGCGGGCCGCGGAGCCGGTGGTCGAAGATCAACCGCGCCAAGGCCGTGGAGCTGATCGAGAGAGGCGAGATGCGACCCGCCGGCCTGCGCGAGGTCGAGCGCGCGAAGGCGGACGGCCGGTGGGACGCCGCCTACGCCGGGCAACGCACCTCCGAGGTGCCGGACGACCTGCGCCGCGAGCTGGACGAGGACCCCGCGGCCCGCGAGTTCTTCGCCGCGCTCGACAGCGCCAACCGCTATGCCATCCTGTACCGGCTGCACGAGGCCAAGAGACCCGAGACGCGCGCGCGCCGCCTGGCGAAGTTCCTGCAGATGCTCCGCGAGCGCAAGAAGCTGCACCCCTGAATCAAGACCTGCCGCACCGGCCGGCGATGGGTGGGGATGCCGGCCCGCGGCCGCGGCCTCCTGCCGGCGGCTTGCCCGGGACCGGCGGGCCGCCTGCGGTCGCCGCCGCGGGCTACCGGCGGTTGCCGGAGACCGGAGTCTTGGCCGGCAGCGTTCCTGCCGCCGGTCCCGTTCCCGCGAGGATGCTGTCGGCAAGCTGCTCGTAGTCGCCGTTGAACGCGTGCGATCCCTTTAGCTCGACGGTCCGTGCCAGCTCGGGGCCGAGGTCCGGGCACAGGCTGTCCTCCTCGCCCGCGGCGGCGACGCACAGCAGCGGCCGCCCGCGCAGCTTCACCACCTCCGGCATCAGCGGCAGCTCGGAGCGCTTGTCCTCCTTCACCCGGATCTCGAAGGGGGTGGTGTGGCTCGGCCCCAGCAGGGCGATCTGGCGCACGCGGTCGAGCAGGTCCGCCGGCAACCGGCTGGCCATGAACGGCAGCACGTCGGCGCCCAGCGAATAGCCGACGAGCAGCACCCGGTCGCGCTTCCACGACGCCAGGTAGTGCCGCAGCACCCGCTGCAGGTCCGCCGCCGCGGCGTCCGGGGTGCGGCGGTTCCAGAAATACTCGAGGGCGTCGAGCCCGACCACCGGCACGCCGCGCTGCCCGGCGAGGACCTTGGCCACCTCGCGATCGACGCTGGCCCAGCCGCCGTCCCCCGAGAGGATGACCGCCAGCGGGCCGCCGGCAGCGCCGGTGCTCGGCATCTCGATCAGCGGCAGGTCGGGGAGCGCTTTCGACCCCTCGATCTCGGCGACGGCCGCCGTTCCCGGCCGCGCGGCGGCGGCGGCCGGCGCCAGCAGGTGGGCGATCGCCTGGCGCAGCGCCTGCTGCCACAGCGCCGGCTGGGCGAAGGCGTGATCGACGCCGGGCAGCGTGACCAGCTCGCCTCCCGGCATGGCGCGCGCCAGCTCCGCCGCGGCGGCCGCCGGGCAGCGCCGGCCGCTGTCCCCCGCCACGGTCGCCCAGGGCTGCTCGATGCTCGCCGCCGGCAACAGCTGGAAGCCGCCGGCCGTTCCCGGCCGCAGGGTCAATCCGCGGCCGGGGCAGAGCGCCTGCCCGCCCGGCAGATCGGGGCAGAGATCGAACCCCAGGCCGCCGCGAAAGGTCCTGGCGGGCGCCTGGGCGAGGGCGCCGTAGGCGAGGGCGGCGCCGCCGCCATGGCCCGTCACCAGTGGATGGACGTAGGCCGGGAAGCCGAGGCGTTTCTGCATCACCTTGCTCAGGTTCTCGAGGCTGCCCGCCGTGTAGGCGCAACGGTCGTGCAGCTCCGCGACCCGCTGCAGGTAGTGGCGGGTGTCGATCCCCACCACCAGCACCTCCTGCGCCGCCACCAGGGCCCGCGCCAGCCGGTCCGCGGCGCCGTCCCAGCCGGCGTCGTCCGAGAAGAACAGCACGACGTTGGCGGGATGCGGAGTCGAGCGCAGCAGGTGGAGGGTGCCGAAGCGGCCATATTGCGCCGTCTCCTCGGCCGGCTGCGGAGCCGTAGCGTGCCCCCCGGCGGCGGCCCGTCGCGCGGGGGCCGCGGCGGCCGCGAGCATCGCGGCGCCGATCCCGGCCGCCGGCCGGCCAGCGAAAACCGCCATCCGCAACCCCGGCGCGGGCGGCGGGCTGGTTGCGGACGTCGGCGTCCCGGGCGATTCGGCTACCGGCGGCGCCCCCGGCGGCGGTGGCCCCGGCGGTGGCGGCCCGGTCGGCCCGGATGCCGGCGGCGGCGCCTCGTGATGGTCCTTCTTCTTGGCTGCCTCGTCGGCCTTCTCGCCGGTGGCCGGCTTGGCGCCCGCCCCGGCGGCGGCGTCGCCGGCTCCCGGCCCCGCCGGTCCCGGTGCCGCCGGCTTGTCCAGCTGGCGGAGCACCGCCACCACCACCGCCCGCGGATCGCTGCCCAGGTAGTGGGCGCCCGGCAGCGCGACGGTCGTGGCGACGGACGGCCCGAGCGCGCTGCACAGGCTGGTGGCCTTCTCACCGCTGCCGTACAAGCACAGCACGGACCGGCCCCGCAGCTTGGCCACTTCGGGCATCACCGGCCGGTCCTCGCCGCCGCCGTGCCCCAGCCACTCGCTGAGCCGGAACTCGAAGCTGGTGGTGCGGCCGGGCCCGAGCAGCGCCACCAGCCGCACCTTCGCCTGCAACTCGGGCGGCAGCCGGGCGACCATGAACGGCAGCACCTCGGCGCCGAGCGAGTAGCCGATGAGCAGCGCCTCCTTGCGTTTCCACGCCGCGAGATAGGTCCGCAGGATGCGCGCCAGGTCGCCGGCGGCGCTCTCCGGAGTGCGCGGCGTCCAGAAGTACTGCAACGTGTTGAGCCCCACCACCGGGAAGCCGCGGTCGGCGAGCAGCCCCGCCACGTCCCGGTCGAGCCCGGCCCAGCCGCCGTCGCCCGAAACGATGACCGCCAGGGTGTCGCCGGTCGAGCCCGGCGCCGGCAGCTCGAGCAGCGGCAGGTCGGAGACCGCCTTGTGCGCCGCGGTCTCGGCCGCCCGGGCGAGGTCGGCGGTGTTGAGCACCCGCAGGTAGGCCTGCTTCAGCCCCGACGCGGCGCGCAGCTCGGGCGCGGCCTGGCGCCGGCCGCTGCTCTTAGGCGGCGAGATCACCGCCGCCCCCTTGACCTTGGCCGCGAACGCCTCGGCGGTCTGCGGGGGCGCGGCGGCGCAACGCTCCGCCCCGCCGGTGACCGGCGGCGCCAGCAGCCAGGGCTGATCGAGGCTGGCTACCGGTTGCAGCTGGTAGGAGCCGCCTGCCAGCGGCTTCGAGGTCAGGCCGCGACCCGCGCACAGCGGGTGGCTGGACTCGAGCGCCGGGCAGAAGCCGAGGCTGATGGCGCCGGCGAAGCTGCCGCTGGGCGCCTGGGCGAGCGCACCGTAGGCGAGGGTGGCGCCGGCGCCCCAGCCGGCGAGCACCGGCGGCGTGTAGGCCGGCAGCTCGAGTTTCTTCTGCACGAGCTTGCTGAGCATCTCGAGGTCGCCGGCGGGGTACGCGCAGTCCTGGGTCAGCCGCTCGGACTTGCGCAGGTAGTACGGCAGGTCGAGGCCGATGACCAGCGCGTCGAGCGACTCAAGACCGCGCGCCAGCGCCTCGGCCCTGGCCCCCCAGCCGTCCTCGTCGGAGATCAGCACCACGACCCCCTTGGGGGCCGCCTTGGCGCGGCGATAGATCGCGACCTGTCCGAAGCGGCCGTAGGTCTGGTGGTCGGCCGCCGCTGCCGCCGCGGGCGCCGCCGCCGCGGGCGCCGCGAGCGTCGAGGCGGCTGCGGTGGCGGCGATGGCGGTCGCGGCGAGCCACGCGAGCCTGCTGCCGCGGCGGCGGGCGATCGGGCGGCTCACTTGCGCGCGGCTACCGGCTGTACTTCGTGCAGGATGCGGTCGGCCAGCGAGGAGTAGGCGCCGCCGAAGTGGTGAGAGCCCTGGAAGGCGACTGCCTTGCCGAGCCCGCCGATCTCGGTGCACAGGCTGTCCTGCTCGTCCTGGCCGTAGAGGCACAGCAGCGGCTTGCCGCGCAGCTTGGCGACCTCGGGGAGCACCGGCAGGTCGCCGCCGCTGCCGCCCAGCCAGTCGGTCAAGTGGAACTGGAAGCTGGTGCGGCGGCCGGGGCCGAGCAGCACGATCAGCCGGATGCGCCCCTGCAGGTCGGCGGGGAGGCGGCTGGCCATGAACGGCAGCACGTCGGCGCCCAGCGAGTAGCCGGCCAGCAGCAGCTGCTGCCGCCCCCAGGCCGCGAGGTAATGGCGCGCGATGCGCTGCAGGTCGGCGGCGGCGCCGTCGGGGGTGCGCGCGTTCCAGAAGTACTGCAGCGAGTTGAGCCCCACCACCGGCACGCCCTTCGCGGCGAGCTCGTTGGCCACCTCGCGGTCGATGCCGGCCCAGCCGCCGTCGCCGGAGACGATCACCGCCAGCAGGTCGCCGGCCGGCTGCTTGGCCGGCACCTCGACCAGCGGCAGGTCGTCGACCCGGGGCACGGCGGCGGCCGGCCCGGCCGCGGGTGCCGTGGGGGCCGGCGGCCGGGGGCCCGCGGGCGCCGGGGCCGCCGGGGATGGACCGCCGCCGGCCGCCCCCGGGGCCCCCGCCGGCAGGTGCCCCGGCTCCAGCGCGCTGGTCAAGCGCTGGAACGCCTGCTTGAACTGCGCTTCCCAGTTGGCCGGCACCGAGAAGCCGTGGCCGACCTTGGGCAGCAGCACCGCCTCGCCGTTCTTCACCTGCCGCACGTACGCCTCGACGTCCTGCGGCGAGCAGACCTGGTCGACGAGCCCCTGGAAGGCGACCCAGGGCTGCACCAGGGTGTCGGCGGGCTTGAAGCTGAAACCCTTGCCCTTCGGTCCCGGCCCCCAGGTCAGGCCGCGCCCGGCGCAGAGCGGCTTGCGCAGCGGCAGGTCGGGGCAGAACCCCATGCTGATCGCGCCCTTGAAGGTGTTCGGGGGCGCCTCCGCCAGCAGCGCGTAGACCAGCGTGGCGCCCGACGAGTAGCCGACCAGCACCGGCGGCGTGTAGCTCGGGAAGCCGAGCTTCTTCTGCACGTACTTGCTCAGCAGCTCGGCGTCGGCGGCCGGATACGAGCAGGCCTCCTTGGAGCTGGCCAGCGCGCCGACGTAGCGGGGCAGGTTGATGCCGACCACCAGGGCGTCCATCGTCGACAGCGTCCTCGCCATGTCGACGACGCCCAGGTTCCAGCCGCCGTCGCCGGAGAAGAAGAGCACGACGTTCTTGGGGTGCGGCGTCTGCCGATAGAGCGCCACCTTGCCAAAACGGCCGTAGGTCAACGCCTCTCCGGCGCTCGCCGCCGCCCGCGAGGCCCCGCCCCCGCGCCCTACCGGCGCGGCGCTAGCCGTCCCCGCCAGCCCCGCCGCCAGCAGCAGCGGCGCGAGGAAGCCGGCGATCCGTCTCGTCTTCATCTCCGATCGTCTCTCATCGCTCGCCCGCCCCTCAGCAAGCAAGATCCATGCACCGTCCCCGGCCACGTCCTTGCTGTTGCCCTTGCCGTTGCTGTTGCCGTTGCTGTTGTTGTTGCTGTTGCTTCTCTGCAGCCGAAGGGGGGAGGGAAGCGCCACGGGGCGGGGGGGGGGGGGGGGGGGGGGCCCCCACACCAACCCCCCCACCCGCGGGGAGGTGTCCCCCCCCCCCCCCCCCCCCCCCCGGGGGGCGGCGCGCCCCCCCCCCCCCCCCC
>Ga0307479_10001364_pt1 | contig 22245 bp, 16 predicted proteins | sample atmos_gasesECM4C_FD_203743 | JGI IMG/M metagenome (GOLD analysis project Ga0307479, IMG submission 203743) | Hardwood forest soil microbial communities from Morgan-Monroe State Forest, Indiana, United States - atmos_gasesECM4C_515 | ecosystem: Environmental > Terrestrial > Soil > Temperate...
AGCGTCTGCTCCGGCTCGAAAACCCAGGTCCGCTCGGCGCGGGCGGCCGAGGCGGCGAGCAGGGCGAGGAGCAGGTAGGACTTCATGCGCTGAAGATGCGAGCGCCGGGAAAAGGATTCACGGCATCGCGACCGCTTCGAAACCGCTCTCGGTCTTGCGCAATTCCGGCGCGTAGAGGCCGAGCAGCTCGCGCCGCCACCAGGCGCCCGTGGCCCGCTTCTGCTCGGGCGTGGTGAACCAGTATTGCCAGCGCACCGCGCGCACGTACTCGGGAGGGTGGCCGTCGAAGGGGTCGCGGGCGAAGAGCTTGAGCACTTCCGGCGATCCTTCCAACAGGCGCAGCTCGGCGCGCGCCACCCACGGATAGCCGCGCCAGTCGCCCAGCGAGGCGAACCACAGGTTCCACTCGAAGCGCGGCTGATAGGGCGCGTAGATTCCGGGGGCCTCGAATGGATCCTGCGGCTTGTAGCGGAAAGGGTAGGGAGTCCACGACGCGCCGTCGCGCGAGCCCTGGAATTCGATCTCGTAGCGGTTCTCGGTCATCACAGCGAAGAGCCCGTAGCGGTTGGCGATGCGATAGGGCTCGAGCGCGATGGCCGGCCACAAGAGCGGCCGCGGCAGCGCCCGCGACAGCCCCGGCGCGAGCACCACCGTGCAGTAGAAGATGAGGCCCAGCGCGATGCGCGCCGGCCACCGCGCGGGGCGCACCTCGGCCGGCGGCGCTTTCAGTCCCGCGCGCGCCAGGAGCTCGTCGTCGAGCAGGAGCACGCCGAGCGCGAGGACGATGTAATTGAGAAAGGCATAGTTGGCGGTGAGGATGATGACGGCCTGGAACGGCGAGACGATGAAGAAGCACGCCCGTCGGAACGGCCGCGGCAAGAAGGCCAGCCACACCACCGCCAGCTCGAGCAAGAAGGTCAGCACCACCGTGGCGGCGTGGAAGCCGTGCGGCGGCACCTCTTGCACGTACCAGCCGAGCCAGCTCGGGAGCGGTCCGTTCTCGTAGTAGTGGTCCATGGCGGTGAGCGTCTTCCACTGCTCGTCGCCGGAGAGGATCTTCACCACTCCCGACTCGAAGTAGATGCGGAACCATTCCCAGAGCAGCATGAAGACCGCGAGCTTCGCGGGCGGGTCGTTCTCGCCCAGGCGCGGCCGCAGCCCGCGCGGCGCGAGGAACAGGGAGATGAAGGCCGCCTCGAGCAGCATCCCGTCGGACTGGTAGCTGGCGAAGTCCTGCGCCGCGCCCACGAAGGAGAGGAAGCAGAGCCCGGCCACGGCGATGGCCAGGCGCGGGCTGATATTGATAATGAGAATCAATGACGAAATGGCGCCGAGCGCGACCACGGCCAGGAGCGCGCCGTCGGCGCTGAAGAGCCAGGAGAAGGTCGGCGCGTACCAGAGCGCTTTCGCGAGCCCCACCGCCTCGCGCAGCTCGGTGAGATAATCGCCCGCCGGCAGCACGCCGCGCGGCCCGTTCAGTCCGGTGATCTGGAAGGCGAGCGAGTAGAACGCCGAGAGGAAGATGAACCCCAGCGCCCGCAGCCAGATCCATCGAGGCCAGAGCATTACCGAGAATTGAAATAATTGAGGGCGATGGCAAGCGACTTGCGCAAAGGAAGCGTGGAGACGTACGCGGCGAGCGCGGCCGAGACCAGACCGGCGCGATAGGGGCCCAGGTTCTTGGGCGGCACCGTGACCAGCACGATGAAGAACAGGCCGGTGATGAAAGCCGTGCTCAGGTACATGAAGCCCAGCGACTCGCCGCGCGGGTCGTAGGGCAGGCCGCAGCTCGGGCACGTCTTATACTCGGTATACGTCCACCAGCGCCGGAAGATGCGCCCTTCGCCGCAACGCGGACAGCGAAGCCGCAGCGCCCGCCAGAGCAGTTGCTTCATCAGAAGGGATTGTTCGAGTAGTCGCCGGCGGTCCAGGAGAGGACGCGCGCGTTGATCACGTCGTCGTCCATGAGGTGATTGCACGCCGACCCCGAGCAGGCGGAAGGACTGCCTTCGTACGAGCTGCTCGCGCCGTAGTACGCCTTGAACTCCAGCGGCGCGGCGGTGAAGTCGTGCGAGGCGAAGGAGACGGGCCCGCTGCCGTACGGCGGACCTCCGCTGAGCGCGACGCCGGTGCCCCAACTGCCCAGCTCGGATGCGCTGCCGCGCACTTCCGTCGGCGTGCCGCCGGTCACCTCGAACGTCAGGGTGAAGGCGTGGGTGGCGGAGTACGCGGTGTCGAAGCTCAGGTCGGGGATCGACTCCGCCGCGCCGCTCAGCGTCCAGACGCGATCCTTGCCGGCGGCGAACTCGTCGGTGCCGGCGTCGGTGAACTTGAAGAACAGCTCGCCGGCCTGGCCGCCGAAATTGATGTTGCCCGCGGTGGCACCGAGCACGGTCGAGAGCTCCACGGGCGCATCGTAGCTGAGCGGAGGGAGGCTGCCCTTCAGCTTCACATCAGTGCTGGAAGCGCCAGTCAGCTTGAAAGTCACCACCGGGCCCTCCGCGGTCGTCGCGGCCGACAGGGCAGTGGCAGGGTCGACTGCGGGCGTGAGCGACCGGGGGAGGCTGGCTTTCGCCCCGAACGTGGCAATCCAAGGAGGCGGGGGAGCGGGCGCGAGGTCGAAGGTGTACGCCGGCGCGGCGGAGTTGGAGTGCGTGGCGACGGCGGCGAGCGCGAGGCGGAAGCTGGTGAAGGTGCCCAGCGCGCTGCGCGGAAACCGGATCTCGGCGATGCCGCTGCCCAGCTTCGCCGTCGCGGAGGCCAAGGGCGACCAGGTCGCGGCAGCGGCGTTGCGCAGGTTCATGGTCTGCGCGTCCTTCAACTCCACCACGTAGTCCGCCTTGAACGGCCAGATGATCTGCGAGCCGCCGCCGGTCTGCGTGACCCACTCCCCCGCGCTGTCGGTGGTGTCGAAGGCGATCCAGAGCGCGTCGGCGTTGGCCGGGTTCAGCGTCGCGGTGTCGTCCGACGACGAGTACGCCGCAAAGAATTCGGTGTCGCTGGAGGTGAAGCGGAAGTGTCCGCCCATGGCTCCCGAGGTGAGCTGGCCCGCGAGCCACTCGGCCGGCACGCCGGTGAAGTCGGTGGCGACGGCGAGCAGATCCGTCGGCGTTTGTTCCGTGCTCGAGCTGTCGAGGGGCGCGACGCGGATGTCCCAGCTCTTGCCGGGAGCGAGCGTGAGCGTCCCGGAGCCGCCCGCCGGAGACGCCGTGGGAGTGCTTGGCCAGGCGCCGCTCCCTGCAGGGCGGAGGTAGACATGCGCGCCATTGCTGCTGGTCCAGGCAAGCGAGACGTGCTGGAAGTCGGTGCCCGTCACCGTGACGCCGGCGATGGTGGTGAAGCCGCCGCCCGCCGCCGCGTCGAGCGGGACGCCGTCGGAATCCTTCACGCCGGTGGTGACCGCGATGGCGTACGTCGTCGAGGCCATCAGATCAGCCGCCGGCGTGAACGTCGCGGTGTTGCCCGACCAGGCGTGCGTCATGGCCACGCACGATCCCGCCGCCGAAAGCTGCACCGTGCCGCCGCAGGCGGTGCCCGTCTCGATCGAGGTCACCGTGGATTGGTCAACCGATCGGTTGAATGTCAGCACGACGGCCGGCCGCACGCCCACCGTCCCCAAGGGCGCCACCGAGACCGTCAGAGAGGCTGCGGTGGTGAAGCCGGCCGATTGGAACTGCGCCGCCAGCGCGACGCCGTTGGCGTCCTTCTGCGCCGTGGTCACGCGCACGGCGTACTTTGCGCCGCCGTGCAGCGGCGCAGTGGGGGTGAACGTCCAGGTCGCGTTCGCGTCGGACGCGGCGAGCGTGCCCGCGGCGCAGGTGGCGAAGGAGTCGTCGGAGAGCTGCACCGTGCCGCTGCAGCCGGCGGTAGGCGGCCGCACCGGCTTGTTGAACTTCACCACCACCGCGGCGTTGCGGGGGACAGCAGTCGAGCCGTCGGCCGGAGCGACCGACGTCACCGCCAGCGGCGGATTGGCCTTGGGCGTGGCGCTCACCGCGGCGGAGAGCGCGCTCTCGCCGCCCACTCCCAGCGCGCTGACTGCGAACGAATAGGTGTGCCCGTTGGTCAGGCCCACCACCGTCCACGAGGTCACCGCGCCCACGTCGGCGTGCGTGCCGAGCGTGCCTTCGCCGCTGTAGACGCGGTACCCGATCGCGCCGTCGGAAGCGGTCCAGAGCACGGTGACCTGCGCGTCACCGGCGGTCGCGCTCACGTCGGTGGGCGCGGCGGGCGGCTTGGGCGCGGGCTTTCCGCTCGCGCAGGCGAAGGCGGCGGTCGCGATTGCGGCTGCGGTGCTGCGCATGCTTCTAGGGGGCGACGGTGATGTTTTTCAGGTCCAGGGCGATGAGCTCGACCTTGAGAGGGCGAGTGCCGGTCGAGGCGCCGGCGGTGGTCAGCGGCGACACCTGGTTCTGGATGTCGGCCCAATCCTCGCGAGTCAGCGAATTCACGTTCAAGACGCTGCCCACGGTGAGGCCGGCCGGCCCCAGCGCCAGAAGCTCGCTCTCGGCGAGCGATCCGGGAACGACGCGGACGATGGGATCGAGGCTCGAGGGAACCGGCGGATTCATCGGCTTGGTCTGTCCGCGGGTGCTGACCACGCCGTCGGTGGGGTGGAACGTGAAGTAATACTCGCCCGCGCCCGAGGTGTTTTTCGCGGAGGCCACGGTCACCACGCCCTTGAACTCGGCGTAGTTCAACGCGACGCTGGGGAAAGTGAAATCGACCTTGGTGGTGTCCCCCTCCACCGTCGCGCTCCAGGTGTCGGTGAAGACGAACTCGAGATCGGCAATGGTATGGGTCATTCCATCCTTGACGGTCTTGAGGTGCGCGGCGTCGCCGTAGTCGTGATCGAGCACGTAGGTCGAGCCGCCGTCCAGCGACTTGTAGACTTTCGTGGCCGGGTGGATTTCGAATTTCCGCTCGCCGAGATCGAAGCACGAGCTGCAGGAGTGCTCGGTGCGGAAGCGGAACACGCCGTCCCAATAGGTGAGCGTCGTATCCAATGACTTGAGATGCATGGCGTCGCTCTTGGGCGAGTTGCCGGTGGCGTTGAGGATCTCCCCCGTGATGGGCGAGTCGCCGGTGCCGCAGCAGGTATCGAAGGCTCCGGTGCCCGAGGCGTCCAGCGCCAGGTCGACGTGCAGATCCCCATCGGCCGCGGTGTACGTGGGGTTCTGGAAGAAGTTGTAGGGAGTCGTCCAGCCGGCCCGGGAGGGATATTGCTCCTTGGCCATGGCCGAGAGCGTCCGGCTGTCGCCCACCATGAAGGTGTTCGCCATGTAGAGGATGTCGGCCCTGGTGAAAGTGATCACCGTCTGGGCTTGCGCCAGGCGTGGAGCGGACAAAGCCACCGCGGCCGCAACCAGCAGGCCGGAAGAACGATTGAGCGCACGCATGAGGTCCCCCTGGACTTCGAAGCCACCACGCCCCGGGGCGGGCGGCGGTCAGGTCCTATGCACCCTGCGCGCTCATGGTCAATACGCCATCCAGCCGGCCGACCTCAGGCCATTCCCAGAATCTGCCGCAGCACGTAGAGCAGGATGCCGCCGTGGCGGAAGTACTCGACCTCGATGGGCGTGTCGATGCGCAACGTGACCGGCAAGTTCTCGACCGCGCCCGAGGCGCGATGCACGCTGAGCGTCGCGTCCTGCCGGGGCGAGAGGCCAGCGGCAAAGCCTGACAGATCGAAGCTCTCGCTGCCGTCGAGCTTCAGCGACAAAGCGTCGGTGCCCTCCTTGAACTGGCAGGGCAAGACTCCCATCATCACTAGATTACTGCGGTGGATGCGCTCGAAGCTCTTGGCCACCACCGCGCGTACGCCGAGCAGCGCGGTGCCCTTGGCCGCCCAGTCGCGCGAGCTGCCGGTGCCGTACTCGTGGCCGGCGAAGACCATGAGAGGCGTGCCGCGCTTCTGGTACTCCATCGCCGCGTCGTAAATGGGCAGCTGCTTGCCGTCGAGCACCGTCACGCCGCCTTCCACGCCGGGGACCATGAGGTTCTTGATGCGCACGTTGGCGAAGGTGCCGCGCACCATCACCTCGTGGTTGCCGCGCCGCGCGCCGTAGGAGTTGAAGTTCTCGGGCGAGACGCCATGACCGATGAGGTACTGCCCGGCCGGGCTCGACTTCTTGATGCTGCCCGCCGGCGAGATGTGATCGGTCGTCACCGAGTCGGCGAAGATGGCCAGCGGCCGCGCGCCGCGCACGTCGCTGAGCGGCGGCGCCTTCGGTCCGAAGCTCTCGAAGTAGGGCGGCTCGCGGATGTACGTCGACTTCGAATCCCACGCGTAGACCAACCCGGACGGCGCGGTGATCTCGTTCCACTCCTTGGCCTCGCGCGAGAGATCGCCGCCGTAGTTCTTGCGGTAGAGCTCCACGTCGGCCGCCGCGGCCAGCGCTTGGTTCAGCTCTTCGCCCGAAGGCCACAGGTCCTTCAAGAACACGGGCTTGCCGTCGCGGCCCAGCCCGATGGGGTCGCGCGTGACGTCGATGTCGACGCGCCCGGCGATGGCGAACGCCACCACCAGCGGCGGCGACATGAGGAAGTTGGCCTTGATGTTCTGGTGGACGCGCGCCTCGAAGTTGCGGTTGCCGGAGAGCACGCTCGCCGCCACCACGTCGTTCTTGGTGACGATCTGCTCCACGTGCGGATCGAGCGGCCCGGAATTTCCGATGCAGGTGGTGCAGCCGTAGCCCACGGTGGTGAATCCGAGCTTGTCGAGGTACGGCTGCAGCCCCGTTTTTTCCAGATAGCGCGAGACCACCCGCGACCCCGGCGCCAGCGAAGTCTTCACCTCGGGACGCACGGTGAGCCCGCGCTCGACTGCCTTCTTGGCCAAGAGGCCCGCGGTCAGCATCACGCTCGGATTGGAAGTGTTGGTGCAGGAAGTGATCGCCGCGATGAGCACGTCGCCGTGGCCGATGTCCACCGGCATCTTCATCTGGTGCACTTCCTGCGTCGGCACGCGGTCCGGCGTGGGGCGGTTCTGCACCATCTCCGTCTCGGTCATCGGATTGGTGTTCCGCTCGGTGAGGCCATTCTTCGCGATGGCCGGCGCGGAATCCTGCGCGCCTCCGCCCGCCACGTGCTCGACGAGCGGCGGCGCCACCACCGCATGGAAGCGCTTGCCGACCTCTTCACGCGGCTTGCCGTAGCCGGCCGGCGCCGGATCCTGCAGCTGCTTGGTGAAGGCTTCCTTCAAGCGCGGAAGCTCGATGCGATCCTGCGGCCGCTTGGGCCCGGCCACGCTCGGCTTCACGCCGGCGAGATCGAGCTCCAGCGTCTGCGTGTAATCGCACTGGCCCTTGGCCGGGATGCCGAACATCTCCTGCGCCTTGAAGTAGTCGCGCACGGCATCGACCTTCTCGCGGGCGCGGCCGGTCGCGAGCAGGTACTGGCACGACAATTCGTCCACCGGGAAGTAGCCCATGGTCGCGCCGTACTCGGGCGCCATGTTCGCGATCGTCGCGCGCTCGGGCACCGGCAGCGACGCCGCGCCCTCGCCGAAGAACTCGACGAACTTCCCCACCACCTTGGCCTTGCGCAACATCTCGGTGATGGTGAGGACCAGGTCGGTGGCGGTGACGCCGGCGCTGAGCGATCCCTGCAAGTGCACGCCCACCACGTCGGGCGTGAGGAAGTAGACCGGCTGCCCGAGCATGGCCGCCTCCGCCTCGATGCCGCCCACTCCCCAGGCCACGATGCCCAGGCCGTTGATCATGGTGGTGTGCGAGTCGGTGCCCACCAGCGAGTCGGGGAAGTGGACGCCGTCCTTCACGTGGACGCCGGGCGCCAGGTACTCGAGGTTCACCTGGTGGCAGATGCCCAGGCCGGGCGGGACGATCTGCAGGCCGTTGAACGCGCCCATTCCCCACTTGAGGAATTCGTAGCGCGAGTGATTGCGGGTGAACTCGATGCCCATGTTGAGCTGCAGCGCGTTCGGCACCCGCGCGAAGTCCACCTGCACCGAGTGGTCGATGACCAGATCGACCGGCACCAGCGGCTCGATCAGCTTGGGCGACTTCTTGGCCCGCTCCACCGCCGCGCGCATGGCGGCGAGATCCACCACCAGCGGCACGCCGGTGAAATCCTGCAGCAGCACGCGCGCAACCACGAAAGGAATCTCCTCGGTGCGCTCGGCCTTGGCCTTCCACGAAGCGAGGGTCTTGATGTCCTCCTCGCGCACCCGCTTGCCGTCCAGGTTGCGGAGCAGCGACTCGAGCACGATGCGCAGCGAGACGGGCAGTCGCGAGACCTTGCCCAGGCCCTGCTTCTCCACTTCGGGCAGCGAGAAGAACGAACCCTTGCCGAAGCTCTTCTTGAAGTTCATGGCGCGGGTCTATAGGCGAGTCCACTTGACTCCGCAATGCTGGCGGGATCTCTATGTCGCCCGCATGGGACATCTCTTGTTGGTGCGCCACGGGCAGGCCTCGGCGTTCGAGGACAACTACGACCGCCTTTCCACGCTGGGCGAGAAGCAGGCGCTGTTGCTCGGCGAGCGCTGGGCGCGGCACGGCACCCGCATCGACCGCGTCTTCAGCGGGCCGCGGGTGCGGCAGCAGCGGACGGCGGAGATTGCGGCCGAGGCGGGCGGGCTGCCCCCGCCGATGGTGCTGGAAGAGCTGGACGAGATGCGCGTCGAGCCGCTCTTTCGCGAGCACATGCCCGAGCTGTTCGCGCGCCACGCCCATCTGGCGACGCTGGGCGATGCCATGCTCGCCGCCGACGGCGACGAGCAGCGCGCCCAGCAGTTCGCGCGGCTGTTCGAGGCGGGGCTGGCCTTGTGGATGCGCGGAGAAGTGAGCGCGCTGGGAGTGGAGTCTTGGCTCGAGTTCCGTTCGCGGGTGCGGCGCGGGCTCTCGGCGGTGCGCAGCGACGCGCGCGGGCGGCGCATTGCCGTATTCACCTCCGCCGGTCCGGTGGCGGCGGCGGTGCAGCTGGCCATCGGGGCCGACGACGAGACCGCGCTCTCGCTCGCCTTCCGCGTGCGCAACTCCTCGGTCAGCGAGTTCCTCTTCGACGCCAATCGCTTCTCGCTCGCCTCCTTCAACGAGACGCCGCACCTGCACGACGCGGCGCTGGTCACGGTGCGCTGATGGACTTCTCCGTCTCGGTGCCGACGCAGGAACTGGTGCGCGGCGTGCGCGAGTTCGTGGTCAAGCAGGTGCAGCCGCTCGAGGCGCAGCTGGGCGAGCCCTGGTCCGCGCTGGAGCCCAGGCTGCGCGAGGTCCGCGCCTCGGCTCGCGCCGCCGGCCTCTGGACCCCGCAGCGCTCGCTGCCCTTGAGCGAGTTCGCGCTGGTGAGCGAGGAGCTGGGGCGCAGCCCGCTGGGGCACTACGCGGTCAACTGCCAGGCGCCCGACGTGGGCAACATGGAGCTGCTCGAGCTGGCCGGCACCGCCGAGCAGAAGAAGCAGTGGCTGGAGCCGCTCGCCGCCGGAAGTATACGAAGTTGCTTTTCCATGACCGAGCCGGAGCGGCCGGGCAGCAATCCCACCTGGATGGAGACGCGCGCGGTCTTGCGCGACGGCTCTTGGACCATCGACGGGCACAAGTGGTTCACCTCCTCGGCCGACGGCGCGCGATTCGCGGTGGTGATGGCGGTGACCGATCCCGACGCGCCGCCGCACCTGCGCGCGTCGATGATCATCGTGCCTACCGACGCGCCGGGATTCGTCCACGTGCGCAACATCCCAGTGATGGGCCACGCCGGCTCGGGCTGGCCCACTCATGCCGAGATCCGCTACCAGGAGTGCCGCGTGCCCCAGGCGGCCCTCTTGGGCGGCCGCGGCGCCGGATTCGCGCTGGCGCAGGAGCGGCTTGGGCCGGGCCGCATCCACCATTGCATGCGCTGGATTGGAATCTGCGAGCGCGCCCTGGACATGATGTGCGAGCACGCGGCGCGCCGGGAGATCGCGCCCGGCAAGCTGCTCGGTACGCGGCAGGCGGTGCAGCAGTGGATCGCCGAGAGCCGCGCCTCGATCGACGCCGCCCGCCTGATGGTGCTGCACGCTGCCTGGAAAATGGAGCGCGAGGGGCAGCGCGCGGCGCGGGTGGAGATATCGACTATAAAATTCTTCGTCGCCGGCGTGCTGCAGGAGGTGCTCGATCGCGCCGTGCAGTCGCTGGGCGCGCTGGGCATGACCGACGACACGCCGCTCGCGTTCTGGTACCGGCACGAGCGCGCCGCGCGCATCTACGACGGGCCCGACGAGGTGCACAAGCAGGTGGTGGCGCGGCAGCTCCTGCGCCGGTTCGGGCTGGAGCTGAAGTGAGCCTGGACGCGCCCAAGGCGGTGCGATCTGGAGAAGAGCTGGACCTGGAGCGCCTCGCGCAATGGTTGCAATCGCAACAATTGCCGTGGCAACAATTGTCGCAGCAACAATTCCCCCGCGGGCACTCGAACCTCACCTATCTGGTGACGGCCGGCGGCCGGGAGCTGGTCCTGCGCCGGCCGCCGGTGGGGAGCAAGGTGAAGTCGGCGCACGACATGGGCCGCGAGGCGCGCATCCTCTTGAAGCTGCACCCGGTGTTCCCGCTGGCGCCCGAGGTGGTGGCCATCTGCGACGACGTCTCGGTGGTGGGCGCGCCCTTCTACCTGATGGAGCGCATCCGCGGCGCCATCCTGCGCGGGCCCGCGCCGCGCGAAGCCCCGACCGACGCCTCGGGGCTGTGCCGCGCTTTCGTGCAGACGCTCGCCTCGCTGCACGCAGTCGACTGGCGCGCGGCCGGACTCACCGGAAAGCCCGAGGGCTACGTGCGCCGGCAAGTCGAAGGCTGGACGCAGCGCTGGCGCGACGCCAAGACGGAAGAGGTCTCCGACGCCGACGCGGTGGTGCGCTGGATCGCCGAGCGCATTCCCGGCGAGAGCGGCGCCGCCTTCGTCCACAACGACTTCAAGTACGACAACCTGGTGCTGAGCGAGAACTTCTCGCGCGCGGTGGGCGTGCTCGACTGGGAGCTGTCGACGGTGGGCGATCCGCTGATGGACCTCGGCACCTCGCTCGGCTACTGGGTGGAGGAGGGCGACCCGGAGCCGCTCAAGGCCTTCGCCTTCGGGCCCACCTTCCTTCCGGGCAGCTTCACCCGCGCGCGGCTGGTCGAGGAGTACGCGCGTCTTTCCGGCCGCGAAGTCTCCGGCATGCTCTTCCACTACTGCTTCGCGCTTTTCAAGATCGCGGTCATCGCGCAGCAGATCTACAAACGCTACGTCGAGGGGCTCACCCACGACGAGCGCTTCGCCGCGCTGGGCATCGGGGTTCAGCTCCTGGTGCGCGCAGCGGCAGAGGCGGCGGCCCGCGGCAGCTTCTGAGAGAGCACCACGCGCGTGTGCAGCTTCTTCTGCGGGCGCTCGTCGAGGCGGCAGCGCGCCAGCACCTCCAACTCCTCGCAGAAGCGGTGCGGCCAGGCGCGATGGCTTCCGGTGAATCCGCTCGCGCCGATTTCGAGGAGCAGCGGCGCGGCGCGCGCGAGGCGCGAGAGCAAAGGCCCCGGCGGCAGCCAGCACGCGAGCACCAGCTCGGGCCGGTAGCGGCGGATGGCGGCGAGCGCGTCGAGGCGCACCACGTTCTCGCCCAGACGCAGTCCGGCGACGCCGCGCAGTTCGCGCCGCTCTCTGGCGTTCATGCGCGCCTGCGGCTTCTCCCACTGGCCCGAATCAGTGGCGACGATGCGCAGGTCCGGAGCGACGCGCGCCAGCTCCCGCGAGAGGTGCCCATCGCCCGCCGCCACTTCCAGCACCCGCCGCGCTCCCGTCTCGCGAATGGTCCGCGCCAGCGCGCGCAAGAACGGCCGCGTGGGAATGAAGTAGATGGGCCCCCACGGATTGAGCTCGCAGATGCGCTCCAGCTCTCCGCGCGGCAGTCTCGCCGCCGCGCGATCGAACTCGGCCGCTGCAGTGACGCGCCGGCGTCCGCGCGCGTCCCAGAGCAGGCGAGTCAAATCGACCGTTCCCAGAAGTTGCCGGCCGGTGGCTTGCCGTTGGCGAGGGCGGCACGGGCCTCGTCCCGCGCTTGCTCCAGCTTGGCGGCGTGGCGATCGAAGAGCGCCGTGTCAGCCGCGCCCGCCTCGAGCGCGCCGATCAGCTCCACCGCAGCCGATCGCAGGAAGGCCTGCAACAGCGGCACTTCGGTGGCGATGGGGAGCGCGTGCGCCAGCGCGTCGAGCAGCGCGGCCCGCGCCTCGGCGAGCGGCTTGGCCGAGAGCGACTTGCGCGCTTCCGAGAACGCTTGCAGGAACGCCTCCAGCGCCTGGCGCACTCTCTCCCGCTGCGCGGCGGAGGCGGTCTGCGGCTCCGGCGGTCGCGCCAGCATCTTCTTCATCGAGCGCAAGGGAGCGCCCATCACCGCCATCGCGCGCGGCGGCATCGGCGCGCCTCCCGCGGAGGCCATGGGGATCATCCGGCCCGCGGTCATGGTCGTGGACGCCGGTTCCCACTCGGCCGGCATCGCCACTGGCTGCACCACCGTGCGCCGCGCTCCGCTCTTGTTCGCCACTTCGTCGTCGACGGCCACGAAGGCGGTGAAGCGGGTCAACACCGTGTGCTTCACCGAGAGCGAGATGATCTCCTGCTTCGCCTTCTCGGATTGCGTGGCGCGGAATTCGTCCTCCAGGTCCTGGATGCGCGCCCGCGCCCAGAGGTGGTCGATGGCCGCGAGCGGCGCCTCGCGCGGCGTGAGCTGCTCCGACCAGCGCGTGCCGTCGGCGTGGCAGCCGCTCACCGTGACCGGCCCGCTGCGGTGGCGGAAGAAGACGCTGGCCGCGCGGCCCGCGAACAGATCGGGCATCCGCGCCGGCGCCGGGTCGGACAGCCCGCCCTCGACGCGCAGGTCGGTGATCAGCGGCGTGCCGATCTCGCGGCCGATCGATTGCAGCGCCGCCTCCAGCCGCGCTCCCGGCTCGACCAGCGTGCTGGTTCCTCCGCCGAGCGCGGCCAGCCGCTTCAAGAAGCCGTCGTTCACCGCGGTGTCGATGCCCACCGTGAACACGCGCGCGCCTCCCAGCTCCGACTGGATGCGCTTGAGCACCGACGACTCGTCGCCGACCTGGCCGTCGGTGAGCAGCACCACCACGCAAGCGCGGCCCTCGCCGGCGCCGGTGAACCTGGCCAGCGCTTCGCGCATGGCGGCGTCGAGCTCGGTGCCGCCGCGGGCAAAGACGCCGCGCAGCCAGCTCTCGCCCTGGACGATGCCGCCCTCATCGGCGGCGACGAAGCCTCCCGGCATCCACTCCACCACGTCGTCGAAACAGAGCGCGGCGAAGCGATCGCGCGGGGCAAGCGTGCGGAGCAAGAGCGCGCAGGCGCGGGAGGCCGAGGCCATCTTGGGCCCCTGCATCGATCCGGAGCGATCGAGCACGAAGACCACGTCGCGCGGCGCGCCGAGAAAACCCTCGCGCGACGGCGGCAAGAGCGAGAGCATGGCGTACTCGCCGTGGAGGAATAGTTGCGATTGCAACTGTTCTCCGGCGAGCCGCCAGCGCAGGACGAAGTCGCGGTCGAGCGGCTCGCGCTCGCGCGAGAGAGCGATCTGCGCGCTCTCGGGGCCTTGGCTGCTGCGAATGGCGTGCTGCGAGCACTCCAGGTCGGCAGCGCCGCCGAACAGCTCGACCTCGATGCCCAGAGCGATCTTCGGATCGAACCCGGGCGCGAGGCGCGGCGGAGAGATGCGCGAGGCGTCGGGAACGGTCGAGCTGTCGGGCGCGATGCCGTGGCCGGCCTGCTCGCGCGGCAGCTCTTCGCCACCTACGTAGCGAGGCGCGACCACCAGCGGCAGGCGCAGCTCGGTGCGGCCGTCCTCGAAGAAGGAGAGCCGCTCGGAGTAGGTCAGGCGCGCGACGATTTCCTCGCCGGGCATGAGGTTGCCGACCTGGACGGTGAAGACGTCGTCGCGCTCCTGCTCGAGCAGCGCGGCGCGCTTGCCTTGCTGGAGCGCCTGGTCGTACTGCCGCCGCGCCTCGGCGCGTTCCTCGATGCTCGCCTTCACCGTGCGCTTGCCGATCTGGATCTCGAAGCGGCTCACCGCGCAGCCGCCGGCCAGCGGAAAGACGTAGACCGCCTCGACCGCCTCGGTGAGCGGGTTGGCGAACGTCTCCTCCAGCGAGACCTCGGCCACGCGATCGACGACGCGCGCGCGCAGCTGCACGGACTGCAGCGGCAGCGACTTCTGGCCCGCGCGCAGCGAGCCGAGGATGCGGCGGGCCCTCTCTGCCGCGGGAATGTCGACCATGGGGATCGCTGCGGGCATCACTTGCCTCCGTTTTGAAGCGCGGCCACCGCCGCGCGGATTCGCTGCTCCAGCGCCGCGGGGTCCCGCGGCGAAAATCCCTCTGCTGCGAGAAGCCGCAAGCCCGGCTCGAGGATGAACTCCCGCAGCGCCAGCGAGGAAGGCGCCTCGTCGATCCTGGCGTGCGCGCGCGCGTCCTGGCTGAGCGTGTCGACCAGGAGCTCCAGCTCGGAATCGCTGCGTCCGTAGAGGCGTTGCTGGATCTCGGCCAGCGGGAGCTCGAAAGCCTGCATGGCCTTGATGGCAAGGAGCTGCAAGAGGTGGCGCTGGCCGTAGCGGGCCTGGCGGTTCTCGATCTGCGGCCGATCGAGCAGGCCCAGCGTAGCGTAGTAGCGCACGGTGCGCGCGTCGGGGGCGGCGGCCACCCGCGCATCCGGCGCGGTTCCCAAGAGCCCCTTCTTCGCCAGCTGGCGCGCCACTTCGCGGGAGAGCTGATCCAAGCTCATCATGACAGCAATGTAACAAAGTGCTGTAATGCTGTCAAGTAGCGAAGTGCGGCATCACCTGCTCGGCGAAGGTGCGCAGCGACTCCAGGATCAAGTCTTGTGACACGGTGCCCATCTGCATCACCAGGATCAGCTCGTCGACTCCCACTTCCTGGAAGCGCTGCACGCTCTCGCGCGCCGCCGAGGGGTCGCCCACGATGGTCGCCAGCTGCGAGCCGGGAGCGTTGCGCAGCGCGCCCGCCTCCGACAGCTCGGCGTCGGTCAGGTCGCCGCGCGGGATGTCGAGCGGGCCCAGCGGCCGCTCGCCGCTGAAGTAGTACTTGGACATCGAGTTCGAGAAGAAGCGCGCCCCGCGCGTGCCATGCCGCAGCGCCCGCGCGTCGTCGGAGAGCACTAGCGTCGCCGGCGTGCAGGCGAACCAGTCGTTGCGCGCGCGGCCCACCGGCTTCGCCGCCGCGGACGCCGCGCGGTACTCGCGCACCTTCTCGTGCAGGTACTCGTCGCTGCCGAAGGCGAAGTTCAACGCGCCGATCCCCAGCTTTCCCACCAGAGCCGCGCTCTCCGGACGCGAGCAGGCGGCAAAGATGGGCGGGTGCGGCGACTGCACCGGCTTGGGGATCACCTGCGTCGGCGGGACGCGGAAGAAGCGGCCCTCGTGCTGGAAGACGTCGCTGCTCCACATGCGCGGAATCATCTCCAGCGCCTCCAGCCACTGGTCGTGCAACTCGGCGGGCTTGGTCTCGAAGGCCAGCTGCTCGACCAGCGACGAGGACTTGCCGGTGCCCCAGTTCACCCGGCCGCCGGAGAGGATGTCGAGCGTGGCGATGCGCTCGGCGATGCGCAGCGGATGGTTGTAGCGGTAGGGCAAGAGGGTGACGCCGTGGCCGAGGCGAATCCGCCGGGTGCGCGCGGCGACGAAGCCGAGGAACACCTCCGGCGCCGAGGAGTGCGAGTACTCGTAGAGGCCGTGGTGCTCCACTTCCCAGACGCAGTGGTAGCCGAGCTCGTCGGCGAGCACCGCCTGCTCGACGCAGTCGCGGAAGATCTGCGCCTCGCTCGCCCGCGTAGGGCCCGCCAGCTGCATCTCGAAGAAGATGGAGAATTTCACGGTCTCGCTCCGCTCGCCGCGGACCCGCAAGGAGGCGCCTTCGGCGCGTCTCGGATCGGGTTCACCGCGCCACCCAGCGGAGCAGGCCGCGGGCGGCCGCGCCGCGCAGTCCCGGCCGTGATCCGGCCGCGCGAAAGGTGGCGATCATGCCGGCCACCAGCAGGCCCGCGAACGGCTGCCCGTCGATGCGCACGCGGCCGGCGATCTGCGCCGCGGCGAAGTCGGTGCGACCGGCCAGCAGGTCGAGAAAGAGCGCGGCCCGCATGGTGACCGCCGACTGCGCCGGCCGCGGCGCGCCGCGCGAGAGGCGCACGCGCCCGTCGATCACCCGCAGCGTGAGATCGCCCCCGCCCGGCCCGGTCAGGTCGAGGTGGGCGACCGAGGTGGATCCCGCCAGCTCCTGCCGCGGCGGCTCCGAGCGCGAGGCGCGATCCACCGCGCGCGACCAGATGGCGATGCGGCGGTCCATCCTCCGCGGTACGTTCTCGGCGTAGCCGCGCATCACCTCGCGCGCGGTCGGACAGCGCGGCTTCCAGCCCAGCTCGCGGCGCGCCTTTTCGCTGGAGTAGACGAGCGGGAAATCAGCGGCGGCCAGCCAGCCGGGATCGTTGGGCGGCAAGAGGTGAAGGCCGGCGACGAGCTTTTCCAGCCCCCGCAGCAAGCCGCGCGGCACGCGCAAGACGCGCATCCCCGCCGCTTGCGCCAGCTCGCGCGCCGGCAGCGGCTCCTCCGCCGCGGCGATGAACGCGCCGCGGGCGCCGGTCTTCAATGCCAACAGGAACGCGTCGGCCACGTCTTCGTCCCAGACCACCGGCATCGAGCCGCCGTCGGGAAGGAGGCGGCGGCGCATGGCCGCGCCCAGCTGGTGCTCCATGCGGCGGCCGATGAGGATGGCCGGCCGGATGCGCGCCACGGAGAGGTCGGCGTGCTGGCGCTCGAGGCCGTCGAGGATGGCCTCGACGTCGAACTTCGCGCAGGCGTACCAGAAGGCGGGCTGTCGTATACGTGGTGTATCTTCCACCACCGGGACCGGCAGCCCGGGCACGACTCCGTACGCCGCCACCGACGAGGCGTAGAGGATGCGCCGGACGCCGGCCTGGAGGGCCGCGCGGAAGACGTTCTCGCTCCCGCCGACGTTGACCGAATCTTGCAACGCGCGCTCGCCGCGCTTGGCCACCAGGAAGGCGAGATGGATCAGCGCATCGCAGCCGCGCAGCTGCTCGACCACGCCGGGGTCGCGCACGTCCGCGCGCACCTCGCGCACTTTCCCGGAGACGATGAGGGGCGGCCGCAAGTCGAGCGCGACGATCTCGCTGACCGATCGCTCGTCAGCGAGCCGCCGCAGCACCAGCGTCCCGAGCTGTCCGCTCCCTCCAGTGACGGCGACGCGCATGCGGCGCAACCTAGCAGAAAAGGAGCTTTCACCTCGTCGGGAGCTCGCGGCGGATGTGGACCGGGTAGGCCTTGTCGAGGCGGGCGATCTGCTTTGCGGACAACTTCAATGAAGCGGCGGCGGCGTTTTCGCGGACGTGCGCCACGCGCGAGGCTTTCGGGATCGCGAACGTCGCCGGCAGCCGCGTCAGGAACGCCAGCGCCACCTGCCGCGGCGTCGCCTCCAGCTCGGCAGCGACCTCTGCCAGCGCCCCTCCTTCGGGCAGGCCGTCGAAGGGGCTGTAGCCAACCATGGCGATCCGCAGCTCGCGGCAGACCGGCAGGACGCGCGCCTCGCTGTGCCGCTCCGACAAGTTGTAGAGGACCTGGTTGCAGGCGATGGTCCCCAGGCGCGCGGCGTCGCGCAGCTGCTCCTCGTCGAAGTTGGAGACGCCGTAGCTGCGGATCTTGCCGGCGGCGCGAAGCTCCTCGAAGGCCGCGATGGTGCCCTCGAGTGGATGCGAGCCAGGCCAGTGCAACAGATAGCAGTCGAGCCGGTCGGTGCGCAGCCGCTCGAGCGACTTCTCGCACGCCTGCACCGTCCCGCGCCGCGTCGCATTCGAGGGCAGCACCTTGCTCACCAGGAAGACCTCGTCGCGCCGCCCTTCGATGGCCTGCGCGACCGTCTCCTCCGTCCCGTACATCTCGGCGGTGTCGATGTGCGTGAGGCCGAGATCCAGCCCGGCGCGCAGCGCCTTGACCGCCTCGGGACCGCGCAGGTTCCACGTGCCCTGCCCGAGCACCGGCACTTGCACGCCGGCGAAAGTTCGCTTCTCCATGGAGCTACGCGTCGGCGTCGTTGCCCGCCACGTCCCAGGTGTCGCCCGACTGCAAGAGCGCTTCCAGCGTAGTGGGACCCTTGGTCGCCTTCTCCGCCTCTTGCTCCTGCTGCCGCGCGAGCTGATCCACGCTCGGCTGCTCGACCGCGCGCAGCACGCCCATGGCTTGTGGAAAATTGGGCGGCTCGAGCGAGGCCAGCGCCAGCGCCAGCGCGAGGTTGTCGCGCGACTCGTCGTGGATCACCGCGCCCTCGGCGGTCGAAGGGTCGAGGGTGAAGCCGGCGCCGATGCGCAGGCCCTTGTCCTTGGCGCGGCCGTAGATGAGGGGCTTTCCGTGCTCGAGCTTGAGGAGCTTCTCGTCGCGGATGTCCTTCTCGCTCCACTCGTCGAAGGCGCCGTCGTTGAAGACGGTGCAGTTCTGCCAGATCTCAACGAACGCCGATCCCTTGTGCGCCGCCGCGCGCCTCAAGACGCTCATCATGTGCGGCATGTCGTTGGCGGTGGTGCGCGCCACGAAGGTCGCGCCCGCGCCCAGCGCCAGCGTGAGCGGATTGAAAGGCCGGTCGACGGTGCCGAAGGGCGACGACTTGGTCTTCTTGCCGAGCTCGGACGTCGGCGAGGCCTGCCCCTTGGTCAACCCGTAGATGCGGTTGTCGAAGAGAAGGATCTTGATGTCCACGTTGCGGCGCAGGCAGTGGATGAGATGGTTCCCGCCGATCGACAAAGCGTCGCCGTCCCCGGTGACCATCCACACGTCGAGATCGGGTCGCGCCATCTTGAGGCCGGTGGCGATGGCCGGCGCGCGGCCGTGGATGCTGTGGAACCCGTACGTGTTCATATAATACGGGAAGCGCGACGAGCAGCCGATGCCGCTGACGAAGACGATCTTCTCTCGCGGGATGCCCAGCTCCGGCATCAGCTTCTGCACGCCGGCGAGGATGGCGAAGTCGGCGCACCCCGGGCACCAGCGCACTTCCTGGTCGGAGGTGAAGTCCTTCTTGGTGAGCTTGATCAGCGGCGCGGTCATTTAGGCGATCTCCTTCTGGGCGGGCGGCTGGCTGCGGCGCGCGAGCGCCTCGATGGCCGAGCGGACCTCCGCCACGTGGAACGGCTTGCCTTGGATCTTGTTCAGGCCCACCGACTCGAGCCCGATCTGCCCGCGCAGGTGCAGCCGCAATTGACCCATGTTCAATTCGGGGATGAGCACCTTGCGGTAGCGCGCGGCCACGTCGGAGAGGTCGTTGGGGATGGGGAAGATGTGGCGCAGGTGTACGTGGCCCACGCGCAGACCGCCCTGGCGCGCCTCGATCACCGCCTGCGTGATCGAGCCGTAGGTGCCGCCCCAGCCGATGACCAGCACCTCGCCTTCGGGATCGAAGTACGGCTCGGTCTTGTCGAAGCCGTCGGCCACGCGGCGCACCTTCTCGGCGCGCGTGCGCACCATCTTCTCGTGGTTGGCGGCGTCGTAGCTGACGTTGCCGGTGAGCGCGTCCTTCTCCAGGCCGCCGATGCGGTGCTCGAGGCCCGGCGTCCCCGGGACGGCCCACGGCCGCGCCAGCTTCTCGTCGCGCTTGTAGGGCATGAAGCCGGCGGGGTCGGTGGCGAAGTTGGGTTCGATGGCGGGCAGCGCGGCGACTTGCGGCAACAGCCACGGCTCGCTGCCGTTGGCGATGGAGCCGTCGGAAAGGAGAATCACTGGCGTTCGATAATCGATGGCGATTTTGCACGCTTCGAACGCCGCGTCGAAGCAGTCGGCCGGCGAGCGCGAGGCCACCACCGGCAGCGGGCACTCGCCGTTCCGGCCGTAGACGGCCTGGAAGAGATCGGACTGCTCGGTCTTGGTGGGCAGGCCCGTCGAAGGTCCGCCGCGCTGGACGTTGACCACCACCAGCGGCAACTCGGTCATGACCGCGAGGCCCAGCGCCTCGGTCTTCAAGGCGATGCCGGGGCCGCTCGAGGCCGTCACTCCCAGCGCGCCGCCGAACGACGCGCCGATGGCCGAGGCGATGGCCGCGATCTCGTCCTCGGCCTGGAAGGTGGTCACCTGGAAGCGACGGTACTTGGCCAGCTCGTGGAGGATGTCGCTGGCCGGCGTGATGGGATAGCTGCCGTAGTACATGCGCAGCCCCGCCTTCTGCGCCCCCGCCACCAAGCCGAGCGCGAGAGCGCTGTTGCCGGTGACGTTGCGATACTTGCCGGGACGGAGCCGCGCGGGGGCGATGGAGAAGGGGGCGTCGAGCGCCTCGGTGGTCTCGCCGTAGAAGTAGCCGGCTTTGAAGGCGCGCAGGTTGGCCTCGGCCAGCTGCGGGCTCTTGGCGAAGCGCTCGCGGATGGAGCGCTCCTCGCGCTCGGTGTCGCGCGAGTAGATCCAGAACACCAGGCCGAGCGCGTAGAAGTTCTTGCTGCGGCCCGCGTCCTTGGTCGAGACGCCGGTGCCCTCGACGGCCTTGGCCACCAGGTGCTCGAAGTCGACCTTGATCAGCCGGTAGCCCTCCAGCGTGCCGTCGGTGAGCGGGTTCGACTTCCAGCCCGCGCGCTCCAGGTCGTTCTTGGTGAAGGCGGCCTCGTTCAAGATGAGCAGGCCGCCGCGCTTCAAGTCGCCCAGGTGCACCTTCAGGGCGGCCGGGTTCATGGCCACCAGCGTGTCGGGCTGGTCGCCGGGCGAGAAGACCTCGTGCGCGGCGAACTGGATCTGGTAGCCGGATACGCCGGCGGTGGTGCCGGCGGGCGCGCGGATCTCGGCGGGATAGTCGGGGAAGGTGGCGAGATCGTTTCCGTGCAGCGCGGCTTCGCGGGTGAATTCGGTTCCGGTGAGCTGCATGCCGTCGCCCGAGTCGCCGGCGAAGCGGACGACTGCGTGCTCGATGTCGCGCGATTCACGAGGTGTGGATGGTTCCGTCATGGGGCGTCTTATAACCCAACCGGCGGGCCTGTGAACCGAGAGCGCATCCAGAGCCGCCAGTAGAGGGCGAGCGCCAGCACGCAAGCCGCGAAGGTGTACCCCGCGAGCTGGTTGGGCGGCAGGACGAAGAGGACCATGCACCCCGCCACCCAGGCCACCGCGATGAGGTTCACTTTGCGCGAATGGCGGCCCAGCGACCAAGGGCCTGCGATTTTTTGTCGCGCCCGCGCCCGCATGCCGAAGAAGACGGGCAGGCCGTACGAGGCGTAGAGCGCGATGGTGCTCAGCGCCACCATCGCCGAGTAGGCGTCGGCCCAGAGGGCCACGGCGAGCGCCATGGCCGCGCTGGTCCAGACGGCGACGTGCGGGCTCTTGAAGCGCGGCGAGACGGAGGCGAGCGCGCGCGAGAACGGCAGGCCGCCGTCGCGGGCAAAGGCGAACAGCATCCGCGAATTGGAGGTGATGCTGGAGAGTCCGCAGAACCACATCGCGGCCATGGCCACCAGGACCAGCGCATTTCCCAGCGGCGCGCCGAGCGCAGAGCGCAAGATGAAGATGAAGGGATTGTCGGCCAGAAGCGCCGCGTCCAGATCGCCGATGCTCAGGGTGACGGCGAGCAGCATCGCATAGCCCGCCACGCCGCTCACCAGCACCGCCATCACCATGCCCCGGGGCGCGTTGCGCGACGGATCGTGCGTCTCCTCGCTCACGTGCGCGCTGGCGTCGTAGCCGGTGAAGGTCCAGCAGGCCAGCAAGAGGCCGATGGCGAAGTCGCCGCCCGAGCCGTGCCGCTGCAAAAGGAACTGCGCCGGCTGGTGCGGAGCGAAGAGCGCCAGCGCCGACACCAGCAAAGCCACGCCCGCCACGTGCACCCAGGCCGAGAGATCGTTGAGGCGCGCCACCAGCCGCACGCCCAGGTGGTTCAGCCCGGCATGCGTGATGAGAATGAGAATGAGAATCAAAATCAATGCGGACCGGCTCGAGACGCCGAGCATCGCGCCGACGAATTCCGCCAGGCCGTAGTCGATGCCGGCGGTGATGGCGAACTGGCCGATGACATTCAACCAGGCGGTTGACCATCCGGCGCCGCGGCCGCCCAGGATCGACGACCAGTGATAGAGGGCGCCGGCGGTGGGGTAGGCGGAGGCGAGCTCGGCCAGGCTGGCGGCTATAGCTAGTGTAAAAATGGTCACCAGCGGCCAGCCCAGCAGCATCTGCAGCGGCCCGCCGTAGTGCAGCCCGTGGCCGTAGAGCGTGACCGCGCCGGTGAGCACGGAGATGATGGAGAAGCTCAA
>Ga0307479_10001365_pt1 | contig 22243 bp, 26 predicted proteins | sample atmos_gasesECM4C_FD_203743 | JGI IMG/M metagenome (GOLD analysis project Ga0307479, IMG submission 203743) | Hardwood forest soil microbial communities from Morgan-Monroe State Forest, Indiana, United States - atmos_gasesECM4C_515 | ecosystem: Environmental > Terrestrial > Soil > Temperate...
AGGCGGCGGCCTGCAGGCGAAAGAGGCGGGCGTAGCGGCCGCCAAGCCGCATCAACTGCTCGTGGGTTCCCTGCTCGACCAGCCGCCCGTGCTCGAGGAAGAGGATCCGGTCGGCACGCCGCACCGTCGAGAACCGGTGCGAGATGTAGACCGCCGTCCGGCCGCGAGTCAGCGACCGCAGCCGTTCAAACAGGTCGTATTCCGCCTGCGCGTCGAGCGCCGACGTCGGCTCGTCCAGCAGCAGGATCCGCGCGTCGCGCATGAAGGCGCGAGCCAGCGCGACTTTCTGCCACTCGCCGCCCGACAGGTTGACGCCCGCGTCGAACCACTTCCCCAGCGCGGTCTCATATCCCTGGGGCAGTCCCGCGATCAGGGAGTCCGAGCCGGCCTGGCGGCTCGCCTTGACGACTGCGTCGCGGTCGGTGAGGGCGCCGAGGTTGCCCAACCCGATGTTTTCCGCCGCGGTGGCCTGGTAGGTGACGTAGTCCTGGAACATGCCACCGATCTGCGCTCGCAGTTGCTCCGGATCGTAATCGCGGATGTCGACGTCGTCGATCAGGATGCGGCCCTCGGCCGGATCGTACAGGCGGCAGATCAATTTGAAGAGGGTGGTCTTGCCGGCGCCATTCCGGCCGACGATGGCAACGGTTTCGCCGGGTGAGATGGTGAAGCTCAGGTCGCTGAGTGCGCTTTCCGTCGCGCCTGGATAGGCAAAGCTGACGTGCTCGAAGCGGATCTCGCCGCGAAGCGGCGTGGCGATCGGCACCGGATTTGCCGGAGCCGGGAGCCCGGTTTTTGTGTTCAGCAGCTCGAAGAGGTTGCTGAGATAGAGATTGTGTTCGTACATGCCGGAGAATCCGCCGAGGATGCCCTGGATGGAGTTCTGGACGGACTGCGCCGCGGTGGTGTAGAGGGTCAGGTCACCGAGCGTCAGCCTGCCCGCGATCGCCTGAAGCGCGACATAGAGATAGGTCACCGAGGTCGCGATCGTGCTCAGGTTTCCCCACAGGAAACCGATCAAATAGCGCCGGACCACCTGCCGCCGTTGGCTCCCGTAGTACGCATTGCCAATCAGCTGGTAGCGGTCGATGAAGTACTGGCCCAGTCCAAACAGCTTGACCTCCTTCGCGTAGCTGTCGGTGGTGAGCAGCGTCACGAGGTAGTTCATCCGGCGGAGAAGCCGCGATCCCCAGCGCGCAATGTTGTACCCGCGCCACCCGTAGCGGGTGTCGGCGATGAAGGCCGGGACGGGGGAGAGGAGCGCCAGCAGGGCCAGCAATGGGCTGACGAGGACCAGCAGCGCGATCATCGTCACGAAGGTGAGCGCGGTTTGGACCAGCCCGAAGGCGGTGGAGATCATCAGCACGGGACGGTTGATGGAGTCCGTCTGCGCGCGCCGCAGCAAGTCATAGGATGCCGGGTCCTCATAGAACGCGAGGTCGAGCGAGGCGGCCTTCTCCATCACCATCAATTGGATCCGCATCGACACCGCGTTCTGCAGCAGTTGCTGGGTGATGTTGCGCGCCGTGCTGAGAAAGGCGATCAGCGCGAAGATCACCAGCTGGAGGATGGCGATGAAGATGATCCCGTTGACCGTCGTGAAGACCGGGGTGCGCCACGGGCCGAAGTCGAAGCGGATCGCGTCGGCGACGGTCTCCGGGTGATTGTGGACGTCGATGCCGAGCACCACGGCGTTGACGAGCAGCTTCGAGATATAGGCGGACGTTGCCGGGATGATGCCGGCGACGACCGTCACGGCGAACAAGCCGGTGGTGATGGCCGGGCTGGCATCCCACACGAGGCGAAGCACCCGGGGGAGTGCCGCCGCGGTGCCGCGGATGGACTCCTTGAGGTTGCCCCAGCGACTGCGCAGATCCTTTGGACCCTGTGGCGGCTGCGGCTCCTCGATGACCGCGTCACCGGTCAGGCCGCTGTTCGCCGGACCAGTGTCGGCAGCCCTGGGGCGCCCACGGCCCCACATCCAGAACATCGACGGGCCGCCGTGACTCGGCGGCATCACTCCCACGCGGCTACCCTACCGTAGATCCGCAGATCGCCCCTCGCGCACATCTCAGTTGACGGTCAAGCGTTCGAGTGGCATTGAAGCCTCCAGTCTTAGAGTTCACTTATCCGTCGCTCAGAACCGATTCATCTCGATGCTATTCAATCGATGGACTGTCAACGCCAGGGAGGGTGTCATGATCAACCGACCACAGCTGGCTCGCCCGGACGCCGGGAGCCCGACCGATACCGCTCGAGAGCTCGCCGCCCGAGTGCCGGCGCCCATCGAGCAGATCCTGTTCGAAGTCAAGCGCCTGATCGTGGGTCAGGATCGGCTGCTCGAGCGCTTGCTGATTGCCATGTTGTCCGGTGGGCACGTCCTCCTCGAGGGCGTCCCGGGCCTCGCCAAGACCGTCACGGTCAAGGCGTTCGCCCAGGTGCTCGGTGGTCAGTCCGGCCGCATCCAGTTCACCCCCGACCTGGTCCCGGCCGACCTGATTGGCACCCGCATCTACAACCCCGGTCGGGCCGAGTTCACCACCGAGCTGGGTCCCGTGTTTTGCAACCTGCTGCTCGCCGACGAAATCAACCGCGCCCCTGCCAAAGTGCAGTCGGCGCTACTGGAAGCGATGCAGGAACAGCAGGTCACGATCGGGAAGGACACCCACAAGCTTCCCGCGCCCTTCGTGGTGCTGGCGACCGAGAATCCGATCGAAACCGACGGCACCTATCCACTACCGGAAGCGCAGCTCGACCGCTTCATGCTCAAGGTGCTGGTCGACTACCCCTCCTTCCAGGACGAGGTCGTGGTGGTGGAACGCATCACCGGTCCGGAGATCGAGCTGCGACAGGTGATCACGCTGGATCAGCTCCGCGAGATGCAAAAGGCGGTTGCCGAGGTGTATGTGGACCCGGCCGTCCGGACCTACGCCGCCACGCTCTCCTATGCCAGCCGCCCCGGCAAGGTCAAGGGATTGGAGGACCTGGCGTCGGCGATCGCGTACGGCGCCAGCCCGCGGGCCTCGATCAACCTGGTGTTGGCCGGCCGGGCGCTGGCCTTCATGCGCGGCCGGTCCTATGTCTTGCCCCATGACCTGAGCGAGGTAGCGCCCGAGGTCCTGCGTCACCGGCTGGTGCTCACCTATGAGGGCATCGCCGCCGGTGTCACCCCCGAGACCGTCGTCCGGCGGGTGCTCGACCGATTCCCGCCGCCGCGCATCGACCTCGGGGATCGGGTTGCCTCCTAACCCGCCGACGGGCACCGTCCCGGTCGACGAGTTGATGCGCCGCTCCCGCTGGCCGGTGCTCCGCCGGCTGGGTTTCCATCCAGGAGGCGACGAGTCGTCGCGATTCCGCGGGACCGGCATCGAGTACAGCGACGTCCGCGAGTACCAGGCCGGCGACGATCCCCGCAGCATCGAGTGGAACATCACGGCACGCTCCGACCGTCCCTATGTCAGGGAGTCGTTGCCCGACCGCGGCCTCGACGCCTGGATGCTGATCGACGTCACCCGCTCACTCGACTGGGGAACCGCCCGCTGCCTGAAGCGGCAGCTCGGCCTCGAGTTCGCCGCCACCGTCGGGCAGCTGCTGATTGCCCGCGGCAACCGGGTCGGCGCGCTGCTCTTCGACGAGCGCGTGCGCGCTATCGTCCCGCCGCTGTCGGGTCGGACCGCGCTCCTGCGGCTGATCGCGCGCGTGGAGCGGGCGTCGGAGGACCCCGCGCGTACAACCGATTTAGCGCGGGCACTGACGGAGGCGGGACGGTTGATCCGGCGGCCGTCGCTGCTGATCATCATTACCGACTTCATGACGGCCGATGGCTGGCAGCGACCGCTGAGCTCGCTCTCGATCCGCCACGAGGTGATCGCCGCCTGGGTCACCGACCCACGCGAGCGTGAGATCCCGAACGTCGGGGTGGTCACCTTCGAAGATCCAGAGAGCGGTGAGCAGATCCTGGTCGACACCGGCGACGCCCGCCTTCGTTTGCGCTTCGAGAGTGCGGCCGACGAGCAGCGCGAGGCGATCCGCTCCGATCTCCGGCGGTCGCGCGCCGCGATCGCCGAGCTGAACACCGTCGCGGAGCTGGTACCTCAACTGGTTCGCTTCATCAAACAGCGGCAGGCCCAGCGTGGGCGACCGCCGGCGCGGGTGACCGCATGAGCTTCGAGTCTCCGTGGCTCCTGCTCGGGCTGCTGGCCATCCCGTTGCTGGTCGGCCTCTACCTGACGAGCCAGCGGCGGCGGCGTGCTTACGCCGTCCGCTTTACGAACCTCGCGCTGCTCCACCAGGTCATGGGCAAGGGGCCCGGTTTCCGCCGCCATATTCCCGCCATCCTGTTCATCGCCGGACTGGCCGGGCTGCTCGTCTCGATGGCTCGGCCTCAGGCGACGATCCGGATCCCGAAGGGTGACACCAGCGTGATGCTGGCGGTTGACGTCTCCGGCTCGATGGCGGCCACCGACGTCCAGCCGACCCGGATCGATGCGGCGATCGCCGCGGGCCGTACCTTGATCGACAAGCTGCCGAGCAGCGCCCAGGTCGGCCTGGTGATCTTCAACTCGCAGGCTCAGGTCGTGGCTCCCTTGACAGGGGACAAAGGCTCGGTCAAAGACGCGCTCGGCTCTCTGGCCCCCGGCGGAGGGACGGCCATCGGTGATGCCATCCAGGTCTCGGTCGCCCAGCTCGCCAACATCGTGGACCCCAACGGCCCGAAGTCGCAGCACTACGCGATGGTCGTCTTGTTGACAGACGGCTCGTCGAACACCGGCATCGACAACGCGACCGCCGCCGCCAATGCCGCCCAGGCGCACATCCCGGTCGATACCATCGGGATCGGCGCACGCAACCAGACGACCATGGTGCAGGGCAGGGTGGTCGACGGGGTCGACGAGCAGGCGCTGCAGGCGATCGCCTCGGCGACCGGAGGCCACTACTACTACGCGGCCGACGAGGGACAGCTGAGCAAGATCTACAGCGACCTCGGCTCACATATCGGTTGGGTCACTACCAAGCTCGACCTGACGGTGCCACTCCTGGCGTTGGGCACCATCATCCTGGTGGTCGGCGGCCTCTTCAGCCTGCGCTGGTTCCGCCTTCTGCCGTAGCGAGGCAACAACCAATAGGCCCGCTCGAGGCGATCCGGCGGAGACTCGAATTGCTCGCGGCGGATATCGCCACCGTCCAGCGGATGCTGCCCCCTGATGTCGATCAGGAGGTCGTCGATCAGCTCGCGCAGGCCCGGCTTGCCGTGGACTCGGCGCTGGCGGTGTTCAAGCAGCGCGACCGCGACATCCGGGAGACCTTCGGATTCAAGCGCTGACGTTGTTCTAGCGGGAGGCCGCGGGCTCGCGAACGCCGGGTAGGTGGCGTTCGGCCGGGCCGGTGTAAACCTGGCGCGGCCGCGCGATCTTCTGCTCGGGATCGAGCAATCCCTCTTGCCACTGCGCCAGCCAGCCCGGCGTGCGCCCGATCGCAAAGAGCACCGGGAACATCTCGACCGGAAAGCCGATCGCCGAGTAGATGATGCCCGAGTAGAAGTCGACGTTGGGATAGAGCCGATGCTTGATGAAGTAGTCATCGGCCAGCGCCACCCGCTCCAGCTCCAGGGCGATATCCAGCAGCGGGCTGCGGCCGGTGACCGCCAGGACGTCGTCGGCGACCTTCTTGATGATGCGAGCCCGCGGGTCATGCGTCTTGTAGACGCGGTGGCCGAATCCCATCAGCCGGATCTCACCGGCGCGCACCCGCCGGACGTAATCGGGGACCCGGTTCACCGAGCCGATCTCCTTCAGCATCCGCAGCACCTGCTCGTTCGCGCCGCCGTGGAGCGGACCGTAGAGCGCAGCCGCGGCCGCCGCCGTCGCCGAGAAGGGATCGGCGTGTGAGCTGCCCACCGCGCGCATCACGTTGGTCGAGCAGTTCTGCTCGTGGTCGGCGTGCAGGATGAGCAGCACGTCGAGGGCGTGCTCCAGCAGCGGGTTCGGCTCGTACTTCAGCTCGGTGGCTTTCCACATCATGTTCAGGAAGTTGCCGGAATAGGACAGGTCGTTGTCGGGATAGGCGTAGGGCTTGCCAAGCGCGTGCCGGGCGGCAAAGGCGGCTACCGTAGGCATCTTCGCGATCAGGCGCAGGATCTGCATGTGGCGGCTGTCGGCGTTGAAAATGTCCTTGGCGTCGGGGTAGAAGGTCGACAGAGCCCCGACCACCCCCACCAGGATCCCCATCGGGTGTGCGTCGTGATGGAAGCCGTCGATCAGCTTTTTGATGTTCTCGTGCAGCAAGGTGTGATGGGTGATGGCATCGACCCACTGACGCCGCTCGGCGGGGTTGGGCAGCTCGCCGTGGATCAGCAGGTAGGCCACCTCGAGAAAGGTCGAATGCTCGGCTAGCTCCTCGATGGGGTAGCCGCGGTAGCGGAGGATGCCCCGGTCGCCATCGATAAAGGTGATCGCGCTCCGGCAGCTGGCCGTATTGAGGAACGCCGGATCGTAGCTCATGAGGCCGGTGCCCGAGCCATCGCTCGCGATCTTCTGGAGGTCGGTCGCCGCGATCGCTCCATCGCGGATCGGGAGTTCGTAGCGTCGACCGGTGCGATTGTCGACTACGGAGAGCGACTCGTCAGGCACGGCCCCTCGAGTTTAGCCCCGTCGAGGCGGCCGGCCGGTGTTGATCAGCAGGAAGGTCGATACCGCGCCCAGGACGAGAATCGCCGCGGCCCAGCCCGTCGCCGTCGAATAGCCGTGGACCAGCGCCTGATCGATCAGGGCCGCCGACGATGGCTGGCCGCTGAGGTAGGCGGCGGTCGCGCCCGCGGCGATGGTGTTGAGCAGGGCCGTGCCGAGCGACGCGCCCACCTGGACCGCCGCGTTCACCGTGGCGGCGGCGACCCCGGCCTGCCGCGGATCAACCCCGCGGGTGCCGATGTTGAAGGCGGGTGCCATCACGCACGCGATCCCGATTCCGAGCAGGATCTCGGCCGGCAGCACGTGGCTGAGATAGCCACCGGTGACCGGAATCTGCGTCAGCACCAGCATGCCGGCGGCGGCGACCAGGGCGCCGGGGGCCATGATCACCCGGGCCGGGACGCGCGGCATCAGCACGCTGGCGATCCCCCAGGAGCCGGCTTGCGACGCCAGGGTGAGCGGCAGGAAGGCGAGTCCCGCCTGCAACGGCGAATAGCGAAGCACGACCTGGAGGTAGTAGGTCAGGAAGAGGAAGGCCCCAAACATCGCCGCGATGGCGAGGGCGGCGGCGAGGTAGGCGCCGCCGCGGTTCCGGTCGAGGACGATCCACAACGGCAGGAGGGGGGAGGGGGCTCGCGCCTCGCGGACCACGAACGCGACGAGCAGCACAGCACTGATCGCCAGGAATCCGATGACCGTGGCCGAACCCCATCCAGCGGAGACCACCTGGGTACAACCGTAGACGAGGGTAACGAGTCCTCCCGTAACCAGCAGCACGCCTGGGATGTCGAACTGACGACCGGACCCGACGCGCGCTTCGGTCAGGAACCGCCAACCGCCGATGGCGGCCACGACCGCGATCGGAACGTTGACGTAGAGGCACCAGCGCCAGTTGAGGGACTGGGTCAGCACCCCGCCGAGCAGGAGTCCGAGCGCGGCACCGCTGCCGGCGATCGCGCCGTACAGCGCGAATGCCCTGGCCCGTTCGTGAGGCTCGGTGAAGGTCACCGCCAGCAGCGATAAGGCGGTCGGTGCGAGCAGCGCCGCGAAGGCGCCCTGGGCCGCGCGAGCCGCGAGCAAGACCGCGAAGCTGCCGGCGGATCCACCGAGTGCCGAGGCAATGGCAAAGCCGGCCAGGCCGATCAGAAAACTACGCTTGCGTCCGATCGCGTCCGCGATCCGGCCGCCCACTAGCAGCAGCCCGCCGAAGGCGAGCGTATAGGCGGTGATCACCCACTGCCGCTCGGCGTCCGAGGCGCCGAGGTCGCGCTGTGCCCAGGGGAGGGCGATGCTGACGATGGTGGCATCGAGCGCCGCCATCAGCTGCGCCAGCGCGATGAAGGCGAGAGCCAGCCACCGCCGCTCGTCGGGTCGCCGCGTTGCCGGCTCAACCAACTTCGTTACGGAGTTCATGCCCGGTCCTCCTTGTCGGAACCTGTGCGCTCAGCCAGCCAAGCGCGGCCGCGAGTGCGATCACGAGGATTGCCGCGATCAGCGTGGGCTTGACGGTCATCAGGAAGGCGACGCCCAGAACCATTGCCATTCGCACCCGGAGTGAGGTCAGCAGGACGGGATCCTGGAGCCGGCTCCGGACGTCATCGGAAAGCTCACCCTGGACGCTACTCAGCGTCGGCTCCAGGCGTCCCATCCGCATGCCGGTTCCGAACGCGCCGACGACGGCCAGGACGATGAGGCTGGCGAACGCCACGAGGATCCAGCCCCTGGGCCCCCACGCAACCGCGGTCATGTAGAGGCCGGTCAGCAGAATGGTGCCAAGTGAAGCCGGCGCCAGCCGGATGACAAGCCGGCGGGAGATGCTCAGCCAGAGCCGGGCCTCGTCGGCCTGGGTTGCGTGTCGCAGCCCGCGGAGTCCAATCGCTTCCAGGGTGACGGCCGCGATCAGCCCGAACGCGCCCACGATGTGCAGAAATAACGCGAATGGATAGAGCTGTGATGCCATCGCCAATCGACCTCCTTCGATCCCGGTTGACGGCCGAGATTTCGTTGTATATACTGCATGATGAAATGATTGGATGTCAAGTCTGAGATGAGCCCTCGGCCATATCGCCTCGGTCAGCGGCAGGTCTTAGCCGGTGAAACGCGGTCGAAGATCCTGGACGCGGCTCGCGCACAGCTCGAAACCGAGGCCAGCTTCAGCATCGACGCCGTTGCCCGGCGCGCCGACGTGGCGCGCATGACCGTCTATTACCAGTTCGGCTCGAAACGCGGGCTGCTCGAGGGACTCTTCGATTCGCTGGCCGCGCGCGGTGGGTTGCGTGGCCTGCCATCGGCCTTCCAGCAGCCCGATCCGCGCGCTGCGCTCGACGGGTTGATCGACGTCTTTGCCCGCTTCTGGTCGTCCGATCGTCTGGTGCTGCGCCGCTTGCGCGCCATGGCGGCGCTCGACCCCGAGCTCGACGAGGTGCTGCGCGAACGCAACGAGGGCCGGCGGCAGGGACTGCGCGTGATCCTTTCACGCGTCGACGCGCACCGCGATGGCAGGAGCAAAACGACGAGCGACCTCGTTGATGTCCTGTTCGCGCTGACGAGCTTCGAGAACTTCGACGTGCTCGCCGGACCCGAGCGGACACCGGAACAGGTAGCGCCATTGGTCAAGCGCGCGGCGGCGGCCATCGTCGGCGCCGGCGGTCGCCCGATCAGGCCGAGTAGCGTTCCTCGTGCACGAGGTCGCTGAGAGGCTTTCGCCGTCCGCGCCGCGGCGCGTGAGCGGGATATCCCATCGAGATGGCGGTCCGCACGACGCGTTTGCCCGGCACGCCCAGGATCCGCTTGGCCTCGTTGCGACCCTCGGGAGAAATCCAGCCGATCGACGACCCAAGTCCGTGCGCGGCGGCAGCCAGCATGATGCGCTCGGCGAGTCGCCCCTCATCGAAGGTCTCACCCTCCGGCCACTCGCCCGGCATCACCAGGATCATGCCCAGCGCGCCGCCTCGCAGGTGACCGGCATAACCCGGTAGTCGCGCGAGTGCGGTCAGGGTCTCGCGCGTGGTGACCGTGATGATCTCGGCAAACTGACGGTTGCTCGCACTGCCGGACCAGCGTGCCACGTCGAGGATGTCGTGGACGACGTCCGCGGGAATGGCTCTAGGCGTGAACTCGCGCACAGCGCGCAGGCTCTTCAGAAAATCCGTCAGCTGTCGCGGATTCATTAGCTCGACCATGGGACGTTTCCAGCGTAACCCTTTCGAAAGGCGACCGGCCCCATGCTGCGTTCATCAAACGATTCGAGGAGGTGAAACAGACCATGAACCGTATGCGAAGGATGATCGTCGGAGTGGCCATGGCCGGATCGCTGTTGGCCGGCGGCGTCATCGGCGCCACGATCGCCGGCCCACTTGGAGTGAGCGCGGCGACCTCATCGAGCGCAGCTGCCACGGCGTCGCCGAGCACGGGCTCGGGCAAGTTCGTGCCCAACGAAAACGCGACCCATGAGGCGGGCGAGAGCGCCGCGCGGGAGGCCCAGGAGAATGCTGGCCAGGTCCCGACCGTACCGTAACGCTGAGTGCGACGAGCCTTTCCCTCCCCCGCTTGCGGGGGAGGGCGGGCTGGGGGCCTTAGTATCCATAAACCGTCATGAATTCGAAAGGAATCTGGTGGCAGCATAAAGACCGGGTGAAAGGACGTTGAGCATGCCACGCGTCGATCTGGTGCGGGCCGGCGCCCAGCGGGTTGCCCTGGCCACGACCGGGATCGTCGCCGCCCTGTACGTCCTGATCGCGGTGGCCGTGGTGCTGATCGTCTCCCACAACCTCACGTCCAATGTCGATAGCACGCTGTCTACCTGGTTGACCTCGATGGCCAACGATCGGCAGACCGTCGCCCGGGGTTTCCCCGGACCTCACGGAGGACCAGGAGGCCCGCGACTCGGCGACGCGCCCGTCCTCTGGTGGATGTGGCATCCGGATGGCAATTACGCCGACAGCAGTACCGAAGCGCAGTCGGTCAAGCTTCCGGTCTCCCCGACCAGCATCACCAGTGCGGAAACCATCACGGTCTCCGGCATCCCGCTCCGGGTCGAGGGGGGCCACGTCGGGGACGACTGGGCAGTGGTCGCCCAGTCGCTGAGCAGCGTCGACCAGGCTCGGTCAAACCTGATCCAGGCCGAGTTGCTGATCGGACCCGTGTTGCTGGTCGTGGTTTTCCTCGGCGCGCTGGCCATCGGGCGGCGGGTCGCTTCCCCGATCGAGCAGGCCCGCCGGCGACAGATGGATTTCACCGCCAACGCCTCGCACGAGCTGCGCACCCCGTTGGCGGTGATCCAGGCCCAGACCTCCCTGGCGCTCCAGCAACCGAGAAACACCGACTGGTACCGTCGCGCCTTCGAGCAGGTTAACCGCGAGAGTCAGCGGATGCGGCACCTGGTCGATGACCTGCTCTGGCTCGCCCGCTTCGAGGCGATGCCGCGATCGAGCAAGGCGGAGCCGGTCGACGTCGCCGTGATGGCTCAGCAAGCCGTCGACCGCTTCGGCGCCGTCGCCGAGGCGCGGCAGCAGCGGTTGAGCATCCGGCTCAGCGGCGATTCCCACGTGATTGCCGCCTCGCCCGAATGGCTGGATCACCTGGTCGGGGTCCTGCTCGATAACGCCTGCAAATACACGCCCGATGGTGGATCGATCGACGTGCGCGTCAACGCCGAAGGCAACCGGGTGGCGCTGGTCGTCGACGATTCGGGTCCCGGGATTCCGAATGAGCGGCGGGGTGAGATCTTCGACCGCTTCCGTCGGGTCACCGACCAAGCCGGCGGCGCGGGCCTTGGCCTGGCGATCGCCGACGCCGTCGTCCGGGCGACGAACGGGCGCTGGGAGGTGGGCACCTCTCCGGCCGGCGGCGCGAGCATGTCCGTCACCTGGCCCCGCTTGCTCGCCCACGGTGCCTCGACTCGCGCGCTCTCTCCCGAGGGCCCGCCGCTCGCGTCGCTCGACGCCTAACGCGCAGCTAAACGACTCTTACGCCGCCCTCATTCTTCTATCACGGATTTGCAAGGTGGGGTCGCGCACCATGTCCGTATGAAATCTTTCACAGCGACAGACCGGGACCGCGGGCTTCAACGCCTGCGACGGCTCACCTTCGGGGCGGTGACCGGCGCAACCGTGGCGGTACTCGGCATCAGTTACGTGGCGGCAGCCTCATACGCCGGAAAGGCCTCGACCACCTCGGCGACGGCGCTCAACACCTCGACGTCGGCGAGCTCCCGCAGCTCGAGCAGTTCGACGAGCACGACGACCGACAGCTCGTCGTCGAGCAGCGGCACGGTGGCGACTGCAGCGCCGACCGCCACCACCGGTAGCAGCGGCAGCGGCACCGTCACCAGCGGAGGTTCGTGATGACCATTGCCAGCAAGACCTGGAGAGCGCTCGGCACCTCGGTGCACGTGCTCACCACCGATCCGAAGGAGCTGCCGGCTGCAGAGCTGGCCGTCAAGGAGATCCTGGCGGACGTTGACACGGCCTACAGCCGCTTCCGCGAGGACAGCGAGCTCAGCCGGCTGAACGCCGGCGGTGGCAGGACGGTCAATGTCAGCCCGTTGCTTGCGACGGCGATTGGCACCGCACTGTCGGCGGCCGCCGTCACGCATGGCGCCGTCGATCCCACCATCGGGACGGCGATCAGGGTCGCCGGTTACGACGATGACTTTTCTCGGCTATTGCCTGATCGCGGCCCGGTCACGCTGCACGCCGTCTCGGTTCCGGGCTGGCAGATGGTCCACGTGGATCGCGCCACACGGAGCGTCTTTCTGCCCGACGGTGTCGAGCTCGACCTCGGCTCAACCGGCAAAGCGCTGGCCGCGGACCTCGCCGCGCACGCGGCCCATACCGCGATGCGCACCGGTGGCGTGCTGGTCAGCCTGGGTGGCGACATCGCCGTGGCCGGAGTCCCGCCCGACGGAGGGTGGCGCGTGCTGATCGCTGAGGACAGTGCCGTTCCGCCGGACAGCGATGGCCAGGTGATCTGTGTCGGGCGTGGCGGCGTCGCCACCTCGAGTACGACCGTGCGGCGATGGGCTCGCGGCGGCGCCATCCTGCATCACATCATCGATCCGAAAACCGGGCTCCCCGCCAGCGGCCCGTGGCGGACGGTCACGGTCCTGGCCGAGACCTGCGTGGATGCGAATATCGCCGCCACCGCGGCGATCGTCCAGGGTGAGGCCGCCATCGAGTGGCTACGGTCGCACCAGCTGCCGGCGCGGCTGGTCGAAAACGACGGCACCATCCATTACATCGGTCCCTGGCCGGATCCGGACCAGGTGGCGGCATGAGCACCACGATCCTCTGGTACGCGACGCGCGCGGCGGGGGTGGTGTCACTCGTCCTGCTGACCGCGGTCGTCCTGCTGGGGCTGACCGCGGCGATCCGCTGGCAGAGCGCCGGCTGGCCACGCTTTCTGACCATCGGCCTCCATCGCAACCTTGCCCTCGTGACACTGGTCTTCCTCGCCATTCATATCGTCACTGCCGTGGTGGATCCCTTTACCTCGCTCGGCTGGAACGCCGCCCTCATTCCGTTCTCATCCCACTACCGGACGCTGTGGCTCGGACTCGGCGCGGTCGCCATGTACCTGCTGGTCGCGATCACGGTGACGAGCCTGCTTCGCCCAGTATTCGGCTATCGCAGCTGGCGGCTCGTGCACTGGTTGACCTACGCCACGTGGCCGATCGCCGTCATCCACGGGTTTGGGACCGGCACCGACCGCGGCTTTGCCTGGATGCTCGGGATCGACGCGGCGTGCGTCGGCAGCGTCGTGGCCGCCGCTGCCTGGAGGTGGAGCCGCGTTCCTCCGACGTCCTGGCGTCAGGCGGCCGCGAATGGCTAGCCTTCTCGGCGGAGCCGTCGGGCCGGTGCCCGCGCTGACGGGCGGTCAGCTGATCGACCGGCTCGAGGCGGCCAACCTGCTCGGTCGCGGCGGCGCCGGCTTTCCGGTTGGTCGCAAGTGGCGGGCGGTCGCCGAACGCGGCCAGGGCCGGGCGGTCGTCCTTGCCAACGGCGCCGAGGGCGAGCCCCTCAGCGCCAAGGATCGCACCCTGATGGCGGCGCGCCCGCACCTGGTCATCGACGGCGCGGTCCTCGCCGCGGATGCGGTCGGCGCCCCGGACATCATCTTTTATGTGGGGGCGGCGCATCACGCCGCCGAGGCGGCTGTCCGGCAAGCGCTCGGACAGCGCTCGAACCAGTTGAAGCAGCGCGTCCGGGTCGTGCCGGCGCCCGCCGGTTACGTAACGGGCGAAGAATCGTCGGCGGTCCACTTCATCAATGGCGGAGACGCTCGCCCGACGACCACGCCGCCCCGACCCTTCGAACGTGGCGTCGATGGCCGGCCGACGCTGGTCCAGAACGTCGAGACACTAGCGATGGCGGCGCTGATCGCGCGCGGGGACGTAGGGAAGACGGGTCTGGTGACGGTGTCGGGCTCGATTCGGAACCCGGGCGTCAAGGAAATCGACTTCGAGAGCACCCTGGGCGATGTCGCGACGGCGGCTGGAGGGCTGGCCCGAGCGCCGCAGGCGGTGCTCCTCGGCGGGTATTTCGGCGGCTGGGCGCCGATCGACGAGGTCTGGGCGCTGCCTATCGAGCCTCAATCGCTGCGGGCTCGCGGGCTCACCTTTGCTTGTGGCGTCGTCCACTTTCTTGCCGAGGACGCTTGCGGGGTCGAGGCGACCGCCCGCATCATGGCGTACCTCGCGTCGCAGAGCGCCCGGCAGTGCGGGCCATGCGTCTTTGGTCTCAGCGCGATCGGGGAATGCCTCCGCCGGCTGGCGGCCCGATCACCGCAGGTCTCGGACCTCGATCGCTTGACCACCTGGAGCGGCCAGCTCGAGGGACGAGGCGCGTGCAAGCATCCCGATGGCGCAGCCGGGTTGCTGCGTAGCGCGCTCGGGGTCTTTGCCGATGACTTCGAGGCCCACCAGCAACGGCGGTGCCTTCGCCGGCAGCCGGCCCGGCCGGCGATGGTCCAGCCGCTGGCGGCGGTAGCGTGATGGCCGAGCAGCTTCAGGTCGACCGCATCCGTTGCGACGGCCACGGGCTCTGCGCCGAGCTGCTGCCCGAAATGATCACGCTCGACGACTGGGGCTTTCCGATCGTGAGGTCCGGCGCGATCCCGGCACGGTTGTCGGAGCATGCCCAGCAGGCAGTGAACGCCTGTCCGGTGCTGGCGCTCCGCCTCGCGAGAGCCAGCCACTAACTCCGCCGCGCGAGTGAGGAGATCCGCCGCGCGGCGGATTCGCGTCTACGGTGGCGTCGCTACCCTGTAGCCATGGAGATGCGCGCGCCAGGGTGGGCCTGGACCGGGCGGCTCAAGCCGCGCACCATCGACTGGAGCATCGTCGCCGTGCTTACCGTGCTCGGCTTGGTCTCTATCGGGGTGAATCCGTTCAGCGAACGCCGGATCACCCTGCCATTCATCTTTCCGCTCGCGGTGGGACTCCTGCTCGTGCAGACGATACCCCTCGCCTGGCGCCGAACGCACCCCAGCCTGGTGCTGGTGCTGATCGCCACTGCCTTCGGTCTCAAGATCCTGCTCGGCATCAATACCAGCGTGGCTGCCGTCGGTCTGCTGATTGGCATGTACAGCGTTGCCGTCTACGGGTCGGGCCGGCTCCGGGTGTTCTTTCTGGCGCTGGCCGGCCTCGGCTTCATCGCCGGGTTCGTGGTCTTCGCCATCACCGGCGATCCACGCAGCTTTGCCCTGTCGGTTCCATCACTTGCTCACGCCGCCGCCTGGCTGCTGGGCGATTACCTGCGAACGCGTCGTGCCTACGTCGCCCAGCTCGAGGACCGCGCCGCCCGGCTCGAACGCGAGCGCGACCAGGACCGGCAGCTGGCGGCCGACCAGGAGCGCTCGCGCATCGCGCGCGAGCTGCACGACGTGGTCGCGCACGACGTCAGCGTGATTGCGATCCAGTCCGGAGCCGCGCGGACGATCCAGGCCAGCCAACCGCAGGCCGCCGCCCAGGCGCTGGCGCTGATCGAGACCACGGCTCGGCGGACGCTGGTGGAGCTGAGCCAGCTGCTCGGCGTTCTCCGCAGGAGCGACGGGACCGGCCCCGAGCGAAACCCCCAGCCCGGGATCGAGCAACTCACGGCACTGGTGGCCGAGCTGCGCTCTACCGGATTGTCGGTCGACCTCGCCGTCGTCGGCGAAGCGAAGCCGCTCCCGCCGGCCCTCGACCTCTCTGCCTACCGCATCGTCCAGGAGGCGACCACGAACGTGCTCAAACACGCGCACGCGCATCACGTCGAGATTCGGGTGCGCTACAGCCCTGACTATCTGGGGTTGGAGATCCTCGATGACGGGGTCGGAAAAAATGGGGCGCAGTCAACGAGCGGGCACGGCATCATCGGCATGCGCGAGCGGGTCGCGCTCTTCGGGGGCGGACTGAGCGCCGGACCGCGGCCCGGTGGCGGTTTCGCCGTGGTGGCTCGGTTGCCCATCAATCTGGCCGCCTGATGGCGATCCGCGTTTTGATCGTCGACGACCAGGCGCTGGTACGCGCCGGCTTTCGTATGATCCTCGAGGCCCAGCCCGACATCGAGGTGGTGGGCGAAGCCGAAAACGGGCTCACCGCCATCGAGGCCGCGCGCAATCTGCGGCCGGACGTGGTGCTGATGGACATCCGGATGCCGGGCCTGGACGGCATCGAAGCCACCCGGCGGCTCACTTCGATGGGATCGACCGCCCACGTTGTGATCCTGACGACCTATGACCTGGACGAGTACGTGTTCGATGCGCTGGCGGCCGGCGCCACGGGCTTCCTCCTCAAGCACGTGCCCCCCGAGGAGCTGGTTCATGGGGTCCGTATCGCGGCCGGCGGCGAATCCCTTCTTGCCCCCTCGGTCACCCGCCGCCTGATCGAGGAGTTCGCGAAGCAGCGGTCTCAGGCTCACGTCCCATCGAAGGCGCTGGACACCCTCACGGATCGCGAGCGCGATGTCCTCAAGCTGCTGGCTCGCGGCATGTCGAACCCCGAGATCGCGACGGAGCTGCACGTCGGTGACGCGACGGTCAAGACCCACGTGGCGCATCTGCTCGACAAGCTCGATCTCCGGGATCGGGTGCAGGCGGTCATCCTCGCCTACGAGGTCGGACTGGTCAAGCCCGGCGCGCTTTAATTCCCTCCCCCTTGTGGGGAGGGTCGGGGAGGGGGTTCCTCCCCCGTACGGGGGAGCCCCCGGTCGCGGTGTCCGTCGCACAGCGGAGCGAAAAATCGGGCCCGCAGGTGACGACTTCGACGTTCGTTGGCACTAGCGTGAAGCCATGCAAATCACACCGAAACGAGCGAACCGGCGGAGCCTGATTGAGGCCTCCCCGGCCAAGGAGACGTTATGACACAAACGGCTGATCACGTCGTCGCGACACATGCGCTGACGAAGCGCTACGGCAAGACCATCATGGCAGTGGACGCGCTCGACCTCGAGGTGCGGCGCGGCGAGGTTTTCGGATTCCTCGGCCCGAACGGCGCGGGCAAGACCACGACGCTTCGCATGTTGCTGGGTCTCATCCGTCCGACCTCGGGCTCGGCGCAGGTGGTAGGGCGCCGGCCTGGCGATCCAGCCGGGCTGGCTCGCGTCGGGTCTCTGGTCGAGTCGCCGGCCTTCTACCCGTATCTCTCCGGCCGGCAGAACCTCAAGGTCGTCGCCGATTACGCCGGCCTTCCCCACGATCGCGTCGATGGCGCCCTCGAGGAGGTTGAATTGCTTCCGCGCGCCAAGGATCGCTTTGGAACGTACTCCATGGGCATGAAGCAGCGGCTGGCGGTCGCGGCCGCGCTGATCAAGGAGCCCGAGTTGATGATTCTCGACGAACCGACCAACGGGCTCGACCCCCAGGGTGTGGTGGAGATGCGCACCCTGATCCGGCGACTCGGTACCGGCTCGCGCACCGTACTGCTCTCAAGCCACCTCCTCAACGAAGTGGAGCAGACCTGTGACCGGGTGGCGATCATCCAGAAGGGCAAGCTCGTGGTGCAGGGTCGGGTCGACGAGCTGCGCGGCCAGGCCACCCTGATCGTCAAGGCCACCCCCAGCGATGCGGCCCGTCAGTCGCTCGAGCGGATGCTCGGCAAGGCGGCCGTCGCCGGCGCCGACGGCACGCTGAGGCTTTCCGTCAGTCCCGATCGCGCCGCCGACATCAACGCCGCCCTGGTCTCAGCGGGCATCCGCGTCAGCGAGTTGCGACCGGCCGAGCGAACCCTCGAGGAAGTCTTCCTCAGCCTCACAGGAGAAGCAGCATGATCAACGCATTCAAAGCGGAATGGCGCAAACTTCGGCAGCGGCCCGCAGTGTGGATCCTTGGTGCGATCCTGCTGGTGGCGCTCGTCTTGTTCGGCTACGCGTTCCAATGGATCCAGGTTCAGTTCCCCGCCAAGAACTTTCACAACGAGCTCGGCCTGACGCCGGCGCAGCTCAAAACGGCGCTCTACCCCGTGAACTTTGTCAAGAACTCGCTGCAAGGCGTCGGCATTCTCGGGGGAGCCCTGTCGCTCATCCTGGGCGCGCTCGCGGTCGGCAGCGAATTCGGCTGGGGGACCGTCAAGACCGTGTACACACAGCGGCCCAGCCGGATCCAGGCCCTGGCCGGCCAGCTCGGGGTCATCGGTGTGATCACCATCATCTACAGCGTCGTCTTCTTCGCCGTCGCCGCGGTCTGCAGCTGGATCATCGCCACGATTGACGGCCAGGCCACCAGCTGGCCGGCCGCGATCGACATTGTGAAAGCGGTGGGTGCGACCTGGCTGATCTTCGGCTGCTGGTCGCTCTTCGGGATGGCGCTGGGTTACCTGTTCCGCCAGTCCGCGATGGCGATCGGCATCGGTCTCGCCTACCTGTTCGTGATCGAGGGCATCCTGTTCCGGGTGCTCAACGGCTTCGAGGCATCCTGGGTGACGACCGTGGAGAAATTCTTCGCCGGGCAGAATGCGACGGCGCTGCTCCAGTCGTTCGGGCATGTGTTCCCGTCGCCGGGAGCGGCGGCACCGCTGGTCTCTGCCGGGACGGCCGTCCTCGTCCTGGCGATTTACACCGCGGTCTTCGCCGCGGCGTCGGCGCTCGTGGTTCGCGCTCGCGACGTCGTGTGACACTCGTCACCGCAAACTTCTGACCGCGATGAATGGCGACTGCCGCGATCCCGAGATATGGTCGCGGCAGTCGTTGCATTTTGCGCGGCAGAGGAGCCCGGCGCGTACTGGCTGGGCGGCGCAGGTCCCTTCCGGCGCGACGCAGACGGGCCGGGGTCGCCTCACCTACGATCGGGCGTGACCGTGGTGGGATCTCGGCCGGAACGAAAGAGGCGTTACGCCGGCTGATGTCGAATCGATTTGCGCTTAGCGGACCGGCCCGTCGAGCACGCCGGAGGGTGCGCCGCCCTCAGCCGCCTGCGTGCGAACCGGTTTCGGTACGCTGCATCAGCGGCCGGCTTCGGCGCGCTGCTTCAGGCCGTTGGCGAACTGGGTGAAAGACGGCCCCAGGTCCGGAATGGATCGCCAGATCATAGGCAGCATCGGGCCGGTGTACTCCTCGCGCATCAGAAATTTCGTCGTCCCATTGCCCTGTGCCGTCAGTGCGTAGGTCCGCACGCCTTTGAAGAGCCCGAGCGGCATCCCACCAGACCAGACCATTCGCTGTCCGGGCACGAACTCGATGACCTTGACCGGGAAGGCGCGTCCCGGGTTGACCTTGACATAAACCTTGATCGTTTCGCCCGGCGCGATCCGTCCCTCGACGCGCTCGACGCCGGAGTCCCACGATGGGTAGTTCGCGCCGTCGGTCAGGACGGTCCAGATGGCGTGGGGCTTGGCCGCAATCGTCGAGCTCGCCTCGTATGCTTTCACGCTCCTCCCTTCATCACGGGCTGCTGATAACGGTAGCATTTTTGTTACGATCGAGTCTGTGCCTGCGCTGCCAGCTGCCGGCGATCCCTTCGACGCCCTGGGCGATTCCAACCGCCGCGCCATCGTCGAGCTGCTGGGTTCTGGCGGTCGCACCGTGCAGGAAATCGCGGATGCGCTGCCGATCAGCCGGCCGGCGGTCTCCCGTCACCTGCGACTCTTGAAGAATGCCGGCCTGGTGATCGACGAGCCGCGTGGCACGCGCCGGATTTACCAGTTGCAGGGCGAGGGCGTCGAGGCGGTGCAGCGCTACCTGCTCGAGGTCTGGGGTGATGCCGCTACCCGATTCCGGCTACTGGCCCGTAACGCACGGCCGAATCCGAAGAACCGATGATCGAGCCGCTGCGGATGAGCTTCGAGGTTGAGTGCCCGCCCGGACTGGCGTTCGACCTGTGGACCCAACGCGCCTCGAGCTGGTGGCCCGTCGATCACACGGTCAGCGCGGAGCCCGGCGTGAAGGTTGTGTTCGAGGCCCGCGTCGGTGGCCGCGTCTTCGAGCGAACGCCGGCCGGCCAGGAGGTCGACTGGGGTCGGATCACGATCTGGGAACCGCCCAACCGGCTCGGCTATCTCTGGCACATCCGGACCGATCGCGCCGACGCCACCGAGGTGGAGATCCGCTTCCACGATGACGGCGAGGCCAAGACCCGGGTGGAGATCGAGCACCGCGGCTGGGAGCGACTGGGCAGCCGCGGTCCCGGCTGGCGCACCGTCAACCAGGCAGGGTGGAACGGCGTGCTGCCCGATTATGTTCGCGTATGCTCTCGCGTAGCGACAACCGAACGACCGGCTGGATGATCTCGAAGAGGAGGAAACAATGGCGAACTATCTACTCGCGTATCACGGTGGCGGCGGTATGGCGCAGGACCAGGCGGGGCGCGACAAGATCATGGCCCAATGGGGCAAGTGGTTCCAGGATCTGGGGCCCGCCTTGGTGGACGGTGGAAACCCGGTGATGAAGGCGAAAACGATCACCAGCAAGGGCTCGGTCAGCGACGGCGGCGGCCAGAACCCCGTGAGCGGCTACAGCGTGATCAAGGCCGACGACCTCGATTCGGCGGTGAAGATGGCGCGCGGCTGTCCGGTCCTCTCGAGCGGCGGCAGCATCGAGGTGGCCGAGACCGTCAACGCGATGTAGGTCAGGGTCGCGGGATTTGCCGCGTGTCAGCAGGTCAGGTGAAGGACGGCGTTGACATCCTTCGCCTGACGGTTCAGCCGCGCCACCGCCTTCGGCGTCGGCATGACGACCAATTCCACGCCGCGGCGGTCCGCCTCGCGCTGGACCTCTTTCATCACCGGCAGCGCACCCTCGGCGCCCGTGCCGACCACCAGCGTCCGGCATTTCCAGGGGATGTTCTCCTCGACCGACAGTGGTGTGTGGCCGAAGCGGTCGCGAAACGGCTTCGAGGCTTTCTTCTTCCGCTTTCGTACGTCACCCCGGTCGATCACGACATCGCTGGTCACGGTGACGCCATCGATCCGAATCGCGCCGAAGCGGAACTGGTCCAGCTGCACCTGTTCCTACTATAAGTAGGTAGTTGCATCGGCCCATCAACTGAGGAGGAGTCCTGAGCCTGCTGCGTAAGAAAGCTCCGGTCCAGGAAAAAGAGACTGCCGGCGTCCGCTAAGAAACCGGCGACGCCGGTTTACATCGAGTCGGGTCATACGCGCACCTTCGCGTGCGCGTACGACTGGCCAGGCTGGTGCCGGTCGGCAAAGGGAGAGGAGGCGGCACTGGCCGCGCTGGCTACTTACGCTCCCCGGTACGCGTCGGTGGCAAAGAAAGCTAGGGTCGCGTTTGATCCGCCTGCGGTTACGGTCGTTCGAGTCGTCGAACGTATTCCAGGATCGGCGAACACCGACTTCGGCGTGCCGCACGAGATCTCGAAGCGCGACACGACCCCGCTATCGGCCGCCGAGGCCAAGCGAATGGCCGCGCTGGTGAAGGCGGCCTGGGCGGTCTTTGACGAAGTTGCCGCATCAGCGCCCGCGCAGCTCCGCAAAGGCCCACGCGGTGGTGGCCGCGACCGCGACAAAATCATCGATCACGTGATCGGGGCCGATGACATCTATGCACGCAAGCTTGGCGTGCGCTTGACAGTGCCACAGCGAGCTGACTGCGGGGCCCTTCGCACGTTTCGGGCCGCGGTGATCGACGCCCTCGAGAAGCCATCGAAGGGGGCGCCCCTGATTGAGAAGGGCTGGCCGCAACGGTACGCGGCCCGGCGGATTGCCTGGCACGCGCTTGATCACGCCTGGGAGATCCAGGATCGCAGCGACCCAAACGGCTGAGTCATCTTGGCTTTCAAATCACTCGACTTCATCTATCACCCCAGCCGAAACGTCGCGCGCGACATGACGTACTTCGTCGACGTTCTTGGTGGCAAGCTCCGGTTCGCCGTCGAGGGGATGGGGGCGCGGGTTGCGGCGATCGAGCTGGCGCCGCCGCCGCCGCTGCTCCTCCTCGCCGACCATATCAAGGGCGACACGTCGATCCTGGTCTTCCGGGTCGCCGACCTCAAGAAGGAACTCGCCGCGCTGCTAAACCGTGGCTGGAAGAAGCAGGAGACCTTCGAGATTCCGCATGGCCCGGTCTGCTCTTTTCGCACCCGTGGTGGCCAGCGGATCGCGCTCTACCAGCTCACGCGGCCCGGCG
>Ga0307479_10001366_pt1 | contig 22242 bp, 15 predicted proteins | sample atmos_gasesECM4C_FD_203743 | JGI IMG/M metagenome (GOLD analysis project Ga0307479, IMG submission 203743) | Hardwood forest soil microbial communities from Morgan-Monroe State Forest, Indiana, United States - atmos_gasesECM4C_515 | ecosystem: Environmental > Terrestrial > Soil > Temperate...
GTTCCAAGGTCCCTGTCGTTCCTGCCGCGTCCCTGTCGCGTCCCTGCCGCCTCGATCGTCCCTTGCGCCCCTATCGTCTCCGTTCCTGCTTTCCGCCGCCGCTCAGACCTGCGGCGGCACGCTGCCGTAGGCCCCGCGGCCGAGGGTCACCAGCCGCTGCGAGAGCGGCGGCAGCGGGTGCACCATCTCCGCCAGCGTGATGCCCGAGAGGGCGCCCAGCACCGCCGCGTTGATGCGGTGCCAGTTGCTGCGCACCGGGCAGAGCCGCTCGTGGGCGCAGTCGCCTTCCTCGTCGATGCACTCGGTGATGGCGATCGGCCCCTCGAGCGCGGAGATGATCTCGGCCATCGAGATCGCCTGCGGCTGCCGGGCCAGGCTGTAGCCCCCCTTGACCCCGCGGTGCGAGACCAGCACGCCCTCCCGCGCCAGCAGCTTCAGGATCTTGGCGGCCATCGGCAGCGGCAGGTGCGCCTCCGCGGCCAGGTCGGGAGCGTTGTACTGGCGCTCCGCGTGCACCGCCATGTGGGTCAGCAGGACGATCCCGTAGTCGGTCTGCTTGGTGATCCTGATCATGCCGCCCCCGCCATCCTCTAAAACAGTACCAGACCGGTACTAATTCTCCCGGATGATAGCAGCAGGCAGGCGGAAGTCAAACCGGCCGGGGCATGCAGGCGTGGTGGGCATGCAGGCGTGGTGGGGGGCCGGTACCCCATGGCGCCCCGCCATTTGACCACGGCCGCCGATTTGCTGCATAAGAGGGGGCATGCGGGCTTTCATCATCCGGCCGTTCGGCCTCAAGCAGGGCATCGACTTCGACCAGGTGGCGAAGACGCTGATCGACCCGGCGCTGACCACCCTCGGCGTCACCGGGCGCGACACCATCGAGATCCTCAGGCAGGGCAACATCCGGATCGACATGTTCCAGCGCCTGCTGACCGCGGACCTCGTCGTCGCCGACCTCTCGATCCACAACGCCAACGTCTTCTACGAGCTGGGGATCCGCCACGCCCTGCGCGGCAGGCGCACGTTCCTGCTGCGCTCGGAGCAGGACGCCTACCCCTTCGACCTGCAGACCGACCGTTACTTCACCTATCAGCGAAACGACCCGGCGGCGAGCCTGGCGCCGCTCACCGAGGCCCTGCGCCGGACCCTGGCGTCCGAGGACCAGGACAGCCCGGTCTTCCGCTCGCTGCCGGATCTCGCGGAGCAGGACCGCGCGCGGTTCCTGGCCGTCCCCCGCGGCTTCCGCGAGGAGGTCGTGCTGGCCTCGGCGAGCAAGCGCGCCGGCGACCTCGGCTTGCTGGCGACCGAGGCGGAGGGCTTCGAGTGGGAGAGCGAGGGGTTGCGCGTCGTCGGGCGTGCTCAGTTCTACCTCGAGGCGAACCGGGGGGCGCGGGCCACCTGGGAGAAGGTCCGTCAGCTCCAGGAGGACGATCTCGAGGCCAATCTCGCCCTGGTGACGGTCTACCAGCGCCTGGGAGATCTCACGCGCTCGGACCAGGCCGTGCAGCGCATCCGGGCGCGCAGGGACCTGATTCCGAGCGACCGCGTCGAGGCCAACGCCCTGCTGGCACGCAACGCCAAGGCCCGCTGGCAGACCGAATGGAGCGGCGGCGGCGGCGGGCAGGCATATCCGCCCGAGATCCGGCGCGAGAAAGCCCTGCGCTCGCCCTTCCTCGAGGAGTCCTATGCGGCGTACGGCAGCGCCTTCGCCACCGACCTCAACCACTTCTATTCGGGCCTCAACGCCCTCGCCATGCTCACCGTCCAGTGCGAGCTGGCGCGGGCCCTGCCCGCGGTCTGGGGGGAGAGCTTCGACCAAGAAAGCGACGCCGCGGCCGAGCTCGCCCGGCGGCAGGCGCAGCGGGAGAAGCTGGCGGCGGTGGTCGAGTTCTCGCTCGCCGCGGCGCGGGAGCGGCTGCGGCACGAAGAGAAGAAGGACATCTGGGTCGAGATCAGCGCCGCCGACCTTCTCTGCTTGACCTCGCAGCGCCCGCAACGGGTGGCGGACGCCTACCGCAAGGCCCTCGCCGGCGCGCCCGACTTCGCCGTCGGGGCAGCGTGCGACCAGCTCTGCCTCTACCAGCGCCTGGAGATCCTCGCCGCCAACGTCCAGGCGGCCCTGGCGGCCGCCGGCCGGCCGCAGCGCTGCGGCGAGCCGCCGGCGCCGGCACCGCGGACCTCTCGCACCCTCCTCTTCACCGGCCACCGGATCGACGCCCCGGGGCGCGCGCGCCCGCGTTTCCCTGCCGACCGGGAGGACGTCGCCCGCCAGGCCATCCGGCAGGCGATCGAGCGCGAGCTACGGCGGCCGGGGGGAGTGGCCGGCGGCATCGCCGGCGGCGCGAGCGGCGGCGACATCCTGTTCCACGAGATCTGCGTCGAGCTGGGCATCCCCACCCGGCTCTTCCTGGCGCTCCCCAAGGGCCAGTTCATCGAGGAGTCGGTCCGGCCTGCCGGCGGCAACTGGTGCGAGCGCTTCGACCGCCTGCTCGAGAAGCTCCCGCAGCGGGTGTTCGCCGAGTCGCAGGAGCTCCCCGCCTGGCTCGCCGAGAAGGCCGACTACGGCATCTGGCAGCGCAACAACCTCTGGATGCTCTACAACGCCCTCGCCCAGGGCGGCGACGACGTGACGCTGATCGCTCTCTGGAACGGCGAGAAAGGCGACGGCCCCGGCGGCACCGGCGACCTGGTCAGGCGCGCCAAGGAGCGCCACGCGGAGACCGTCATCCTGGACACCAGGGTCCTGTTCGGGCTGCCGGAGGCTGGCGGCGATCCCCGTTGAGGACCCGCCGGAACCGCCTCCTGCCGCTCAGCACCCGCGGGCGCAGCTCTTTTCGGTTCGAGCGTCGGGACCTCGCTCGCTCGAGGCTCGCTCGGCCCCGCCGCGCCCGCGGCGCCAGGAGGGTGCTTGCGGCCGGGGCGCCACCGAGGAGAGGCGGACGCGTTACCTGGCTGGCGGCGCGCCTTCAGGCAGGCCGCCGGCGCGCCCTCAGGACAGCAGGCCGGAGAGCGACCAGTAGAGGCTGACGACCGCGATCAGGCAGGAGGCCGGCACCACCACCCTGGCGCGGTACCAGGGCCGGTCGCGGAACGGCAGGCCGACCAGGGCGAACGCCGCCGCCATCACCGCCAGCTCGGCGGCGGCGGCGCCGGCGAGGAAGCCGCCGGCGGCCGGCGGCAGCAAGGGCGGCGGCAGCGGCCCCGGCAGCGCGAACCCCAGGCCGAACAGCGTGCCGGCGGCGCCCACCGCGGCCGCCAGGAAGAGCGCCTGCCAGGCGCCGCGGCGGCCGGCGCCCGGGCGCGGCCGCGGCGGCAGCAGGACCAGGCCGGCCAGGGTGAGGCCGGCGACCGACAGGGCCGGCAGCACGTCGAGCAGCGCGGGAGGCAGCGGCAGGCCGCGGCGCAGGGCCAGCGCCAGGCCGAGCGCCTCGCCGGCGGCGAGCGCGGCCAGCAGCAGCAGGCCCGCACGCACGCGGCGGACGAGCAGGAACACCGCGGCGACCAGCAGCAACGGCGCCGGGCCGTGCGGCAGCACGGCGTCGAAGCCGCGGGCGAACCAGCGCCGTGCCACGATGCCGCGCGGGGGCGGCACCACCGCCGCCGCCAGCTCGAAGGGGGGGCTGACCTGGCCGCCCGCCAGCCAGCGCCAGGTGGACAGCTCGTCGCCCTCGCACCGCAGCACCAGCGGGAAGGACTTGACCGGCAGCGAGCTCGCGAAGGTGAAGGCGCGGGCGCCGCCCGGCACCCAGCCTTCGACGCGCATGGTGGCCCGCGCCGGCGCGCCGCCGCCCCTGCCGCCGCCACCACCGCCGACGCCGTCCTGCGGGTCCATGGACAGGGTCGCGGCCACCGGGACGCCGTCGAAGGACAGGGTGAACGAGTCGGCGAGGTCGCCGAGGTAGCGCCCGAAGACCTGCTCGGCCGGCCCGGCGAGGCCGGCGATGCGGCCATAGCGCGTGGGCCGCGCCGGTCCGCCCAGCTGTGACGCCTGCAGGTGCTCCTCGTCGACCCTGACGTCCAGGCGGAAGGAGCCGTCGCGCTGGAAGCTGCCGTAGACCTGGAAGGGCCCCAGCTCGTGCCCCCGCGCCGCCGCCGGCGCCGCCATCGCCGCGAGCGCCGCGAGCGCCGCCCCGGCGAGCAGGGCGCGCGCAATCAGGTTCTGCGGCTCGACTGGGGTTGGCGCCACGTAATCGAGGCTACCTCACCGTCCCTGGGCGGCCAAGAGACGGCCTCCCCAAGCTCGCCTGGTGCCGCCCAGAGCTACTTGCCCGGCGTGGCGGGCGCGGCAGGCTTGCGCCGGTCCGGCGCGCCGGCTATGGTGCGGGCACGAACGGCGCCAGGCCCGTTCGCGGACAAGGAGGAGACTGGCGATGACCGTGCGTCGGCTGCGGGGAGTGGTGCTGCTCGTCACGTCGTGCCTGCTGGTCACCGGCGGTTGGGAGCCCGCGGCGTCGGCGCGGGCGGCGACGTCGTCGAAGGCGAAGTCGGCGAAGGCGAAGTCGTCCAAGGCGAAGACCTCGAAGTCGCGGACCTCGAAGCGGACGGCGCGGACGCACGCCGCGGCGCCGGCCCCGTCGGACGTGACCGCCGCGCAGGAGCTTTTCGAAACCAACCTGCAGGCCATCCGCGATCACGACGGCAAGACCTACCTCGCCTGCTACCTGGACTCCGCCAACCTGCCGCGCACCGGCCCCGACGGGGTCGAGCTGGGCCGCGCCGGGCTGGCCGCGGGCATCGGCAAGGCCTGGCCCGATCACATCGACGCCTCGGACCTCCACCTGGTGCCGCTGCGCCCGGGCCTGGTCTACGGCACCTACCGCTACCGGGTGCGCTACGGCTCCCAGGAGGTGGCGGGGATCTCCGAGCGCCTGTTCGTCAAGACCTCCGGCGGCTGGAAGATCACCGCCACCACCGCCTTCCAGGAGCCGCCCGGGACCCCGCCGCCGCCCCGCGCCCTGGTCGGCGGCACGCTGATCGACGGCACCGGCGGGCCGCCGGTGGCCGGGGCGGTGGTGGTGATGCGGGGCGGCAAGATCGAGTGCGCCGGCACCCGCGCCGCCTGCTCGGTGCCGGCCGGCATCGACGTCCTCGACGTCACCGGCCTCTGGATCACTCCCGGTCTCATCGACGCGCACGTCCACTTCTCGCAGACCGGCTGGGCGGACGGCCGTCCGGACGCCCTCGACGTGCGCGCGAAGCACCCGTACGACCAGGTCGAGGCCGGCCTCCGCCTTCACCCGGAGCGCTTCGGCCGGACCTACCTGTGCTCCGGCGTGACCTCGGTCTTCGACGTCGGCGGCTATCCCTGGACGCTCGCGCTGCCGGCCTGGGCGGAGACCGATTCCGAGGTGCCCCGCATCGCCGCCGCCGGCCCGCTGCTGTCCACGCGCGACCACTGGGTCAACCTGCCCGCCGAGCGCCAGTTCATCTTCCTGCGCGACGAGGCGGCGGCGCGCGAGGGGGTGCGCTACCTGGTCACCGCCGGCGCCGCGGCGGTCAAGGTCTGGTTCATCCCCGAGAAGCCCATTCCCGAGCTCGAGCCGCTGGTGGCGGCGGCCGGCGACGAGGCGCGCATCCGGCGCCTGCCGCTGATCGTCCATGCCACCGGCCTGGCCGAGGCGAAGGCGGCGCTGCGCTCGGGCGCCCGGGTGCTGGTGCACAGCGTCTGGGACCTGCCGGTGGACCAGGAGTTCCTGGACCTGGCCAGGCGCCAGGGCACCATCTACTGCCCGACCCTGACCGTCATGCGCGGCTACCAGCGGATGTTCGAGAGCGCCGCCAGCAAAAAGCCGCCGGCGGTCGATGACCCCAACGGCTGCGTCGATCCCGACACCCTGGCGAAGGTGGCCGAGACGGCGGTGACCGAGAGCCCCCGCACCACCGAGCAGCTCGCCACCTCCGCCCAGCACACCGCCGAGCGCGAGCGCACCGGCGACGCCAACCTGATGACCGTCGCCCGCGCCGGCATACCGCTCGCCATGGGCACCGACGCCGGCAACCCGCTGACCCTGCACGGCGTGTCGGTCTATGCCGAGATGGAGGCGATGCAGCGGGCCGGCCTCGCGCCGTCCCAGGTGCTCGTCGCCGCCACCCGCGGCGGCGCCACGGCGATGGGGCGCGACAAGGAGCTGGGCACGGTCGAGAAGGGCAAGCTGGCCGACCTCCTGGTGGTCGCCGCCGACCCGCTGGCCGACGTCGCCAACCTGCGGCGGATGCGCTGGGTGGTGCGCGGCGGCGTCCTGCGCTCGGCGGCGGAGCTGCACGCCCTGGCCACTGCGCCGCCCGCGAAGGAATAAAGCACCGGCCCGCACCTGTAAAGTAGGATGTATGGGCGCAGCACTGCCTTCACCGCTGGCCGACACGGTCCCTACGAAATACTGGCACCAGCTCGACGAGGGGCGCGAGCAGGGACGGGTCCAGTGCGACCTCTGCCCGCGCGCCTGCAAGCTGCTCGAAGGGCAGCGCGGGCTCTGCTTCGTGCGCGCCCGCGAGGGCGGCCAGATCGTGCTCAAGACCTACGGCCGGTCGAGCGGCTACTGCATCGACCCGATCGAAAAGAAGCCGCTCAACCATTTCCTGCCCGGCACCCCGGTGCTGTCGTTCGGCACCGCCGGCTGCAACCTGGCCTGCAAGTTCTGCCAGAACTGGGACATCAGCAAGTCGCGCGAGATCGACACCCTCTCCGACGGCGCCTCGCCCGAGCAGATCGCGCGCGCCGCCGCGCGCCTGGGCTGCGCCAGCGTCGCCTTCACCTACAACGACCCGGTGATCTTCATGGAGTACGCGGTGGACGTGGCCGACGCCTGCCGCGAGGCCGGCATCAAGGCGGTGGCGGTGACCGCCGGCTACATCTGTCCCGAGCCGCGCGTCGAGTTCTATCGCCACATGGACGCCGCCAACGTCGACTTGAAGGGCTTCACCGACCGCTTCTACCGCAAGGTCTGCGGCGGCGAGCTCGCGCCGGTGCTCGACACCCTGCGCTACCTGCGTCACGAGACCGACGTCTGGTTCGAGATCACCACCCTGCTGATCCCGGGCGAGAACGACTCCGACGAGGAGCTGGACGCGCTCAGCCGCTGGGTCGCCGAGGAGCTCGGCCCCGACGTGCCCATCCACTTCACCGCCTTCCATCCCGACTACAAGATGCTGGAGACGCCGCCGACGCCGCCGGCCACCCTAACGCGCGCCCGCCGCATCGCGCTCGCCAACGGCCTGCGCTACGCCTATACCGGCAACGTCCACGACGAGGAGGGCGGCAGCACCTGGTGCCACCAATGCGGCAACCGCCTGATCGGCCGCGACTGGTACACGATGACCGCCTGGCGCCTCGCGCTCAGCCCTGATGGCGCCGCCTGCAACCGCTGCGGCACCCCCGTCCCCGGCCGCTTCGCCGGCCCCCCCGGCCGCTGGGGCGCCCGCCGCCTCCCGGTGCGCCTGAGCGACGTCGCCCCGGCCCCGCCCCGCCTGCCCGTCATCTCCTGAACCCAGGCCCTCGACGATCTGGCTCCCGTTTTGGGCCGCCGGGGCCGCGGGGGGTGCAAAAGCGCAGATGTTCTACGTGCTACAATGGCGTTCAGGGGGGAGGGTTTGACGATGGAGCAGCGAGTGAGCCTGCGGGAAATCAATCAACGCTTGACGCGCTACGTGAAAGCGGCGGAAGCCGGCGAGCGGATCGTCATCACCCGCCGCGGCAAACCCGTTGCGCTCCTCTGTCCGCCGCCCCGGCAGGAGAGGCCCCTGGACGCGGCGCAGCAGCAGGCGCTGCAGCGTCTCCTCAGCCAGAGTCATCACCTTGGGGGTCGGGCCGCCTCGCGGGACGAGCTGCATGAGCGTTGAGCGGCTCAGTCTCGATTCCAACATCCTGTTTTACACGATCGACGCGGATGCGGGCGACCTGCAGGAGAAGGCGCGGGCGATCGTGCGTCGAGCGGCCCAGGGTCATGACTGCATCTTGAGCCTGCAAACCCTCTGTGAGTTCTTCCACTCGACGACTCGCAAGGGCAAGCTGACCGCGGCCCAGGCCGTGGCCCACGTGGAGGACTGGCAGACACTGTTCCCGGTCGTCGCCGCCACGCCTGCAACGCTGCGCCTGGCCATGAGAGCCGTCGAGCAGCACGGCCTCTCGTTCTGGGATGCGATGCAGTGGGCCGTTGCCAAGCAAGCCGGAGCTACATTACTGCTGAGCGAGGATCTTCAACACGACCGCGAGCTGGAAGGCGTCCGCTTCCGCAATCCCTTCCTGGCCGCCGATCCCTTCTAGCAGCTAATCTAATTAATTGGCACCGCCCGCGGCGACAGCGACGAATGAACCCGCCGCTGCGATGCCGCGATCGCTACGGGAAGATGCCGAGGTCGCTGTAGCAGATGGCGATCTTGTCGATCGCGTCGATGAAGGCGGCGGTGCGGAGGTCGGCCTGGCCGCGGTGGCGGTTGCGGATCTCGCGCAGGCGGTGGTAGGCGGTGACGAAGGTGTCCTCGAGGCCGGAGTTGACCAGGTCGGCCTCGTCGGCGCCGTGGGTGATGTCGGCCACCTCGGCGGCGCCGAAGCGCTTGTTGGTGGCCCCCTCGATGGCGTCCAGGATGCGGCGGAAGGCCCCCTCCTCGAAGCGCCTGCCCAGGCGCCCGAGGCGCACGTGCGAGAGGTTCTTGAGCCACTCGAAGTAGGACACCAGCACGCCGCCGGCGTTGACGAAGTGGTCGGGCAGCACCAGCACGCCGCGCTCGGCCAGCATTTCGCTCGCCTCGCTGGTGACCGGCCCGTTGGCCCCCTCGACCACCATCTTGGCCTTGATGCGCGGCGCGTTCTCGGGGGTGATCTGGTTCTCGAGCGCCGCCGGCACCAGGATGTCGCAGTCGAGCTCGAGGCCGGCCTCGCGGCTCGGCACGTTGGTGGCGCCGGGGAAGCCGAGCAGCGAGCCGGTCTCCTGGCGGTGCGCCCAGACCTTGGCCAGCTCGAGGCCCTTGGGGTTGTGGATGGCGCCCTCGTACTCGAGGATGCCGACCAGCACCGCCCCGGCCTCCTCGAGCAGGCGCGCCGCGTGATAGCCGACGTTGCCCAGCCCCTGCACCACCACCCGCTTGCCGGCGAGCCCGCGCGCCAGGCCCAGCGGCTTCATGTCCTCCTCGACGTCGCACGCCTCGCGGGTGGCGACGGCGACGCCGCGGCCGGTCGCCTCGGTGCGCCCGCGGATGCCGCCCTGGGCGAGCGGCTTGCCGGTGACGCAGGCGGTCCCCTCCAGCTTGTCGGTCGACAGCGCGACGTAGGTGTCGACGATCCAGGCCATCTCGCGCGGCCCGGTGCCGAAGTCGGGCGCCGGCACGTCGGTGCCGGGGCCGATGAAGTTCTTCTTGACCAACTCGAAGGTGTACCGTCGGGTGATGCGCTCGAGCTCCTGCGGCGAGTACGTCTTGCTGTCGATGGCGATGCCGCCCTTGGCGCCGCCGAACGGCACGTCCACCACCGCGCACTTGTAGGTCATCAGCGCCGCCAGCGCCACCACCTCGTCCTCGTTCACCGCCAGGCTGTAGCGGATGCCGCCCTTGGTCGGCAGCTTGTGGTGGCTGTGCTCGGCGCGCCAGGCATGGATCACCTCGATGGAGCCGTCGGCGCGCTGCAGCGGGAAGGTGAAGTGATAGACGCTGTTGCAGTTCTTGATCAGGGTGAGCAGGTCCGGATGGTGCTTGGTGAGCGCCGCCGCCTTGTCGAAGTTGCGGTTGACCTGCTCGAAGAAGCTGATGGTTTCGGCCATAGATCCCCTTGGCGGTGGCGGAGTCTCGGGGCTGGGGCTCGCTCCTGGCCGGCCCGCGCGCGGTCGGTCTGGACAAACGGTGCAGTGATAGCATTCTTGCCGCGCCGCCCGCAACCCCCGGCAGCCTCCCCGGGGCCGGCGCCTGACCCTCGACCCGAGCCATTCCGCGTGCGCCGCAGCCACCCCTCGTCACCGCTGCCCGCGCGGCGGCTGTTCTGAGGGCGCACCCGAGCCCGAGCATGGGCGGCCTCTTCGACGCCAACCGCTGGCAGCGCGCGCTCGCCACCCCGGTGCTCGGCAACCGCGCGGCGGACTGGCTGGAAGCGCTCGCCATCACCGTGCTGGTGCTGCTCGTCGCGCTGCTGCTCGAGCGGCTGCTCGCGCGCCGCTTCGAGCGGCCGCCGGGCGCCGCCGCGGCCGCCGGCCCGCCGGCCGCCGCCCGGGAGCTGGTGCTGGAGCTGATGCGCCGCACCCGCTGGGCGCTGCTGCTGCTGCCGGCGGTGTTCCTGGGCGCGCTGGCGCTCGTCCTCTCGCGCCACGTCTACGCTACGCTGCGCACCCTCGCCATCCTCGCCGTGCTGCTGCAGGTGGCGCTGTGGGCGACGGTCGGGATCGAGCTCTGGGTGAACCACGAGCGCCGCCGGCGCCTGGCCCAGGACGCCGCCTCGGCCACGCTCATCGGCGCCCAAGACTTCGTGCTGCGCCTGGTGCTCTGGGTGTTCATCGCCCTGGTCGCCCTCGACAACCTGGGGGTGAACGTCACCGCCCTGGTGGCCGGCCTGGGCGTCGGCGGCATCGCCATCGCGCTGGCGCTGCAAAACATCTTAGGCGACATCCTGGCCGCGCTGTCGATCGCCGCCGACAAGCCCTTCCTGCTCGGCGACACCATCCAGGTCGACAACTTCGTCGGCACCGTCGAGGACGTGGGCTTGAAGACCACGCGCCTGCGCAGCCTCTCGGGCGAGCAGCTGATCTTCGCCAACAGCGACCTGCTGAAGAGCCGCATCCGCAACTTGAAGCGCATGGCGGACCGGCGCGTGGTGCTGGCCTTCGGCGTGGACTACAAGACCTCCGCCGACCAGGTGGAGAAGATCCCGCTGCTCCTGCGCGGCATCCTCGAGGCCCAGCCCGGCGTCCGCTTCGGCCGCGCCCACCTGAAGGGCTTCGGCCAGGGATCGCTTGACCTGGAAGCGGTCTACTTCCTGGCGGACCCCGACTACGACGTCTACATGGACACGCAGCAGGCCGTCCTGCTGGCGCTGATGCGCGCGCTCGAGCGCGAGGGCATCCGTCTCGCCCAGCCGGATCGCACCCTGTGGATCGCCGCCGAGGCCGAGCCCCCCGCGCCGCGGTCGCGCGAGGAACCCGCCGCCCCCGCCGTGCGTACTTAGGAGCCGGCCCGCCGTGGCGTTCGTCGGATCGCCGCCGGCGGCGGGAACCAAGACGAGAGAAAGGAGCCGATCCTTGCCTACCGCCCCCGCCTCCGCCCCCGGACTGACCCGCGGCTTCGCGACTGCTCTGAACTGCGGCTTCGCGACTGCCTTGGACCGCGGCTTCGCGACTGTCCTCGACCGTGGCTTCGCGACTGCCCTGGACCGCGGCTTCGCGACTATCCTGATCCGTGGCTTTGCCACGAGGCGCGCGCCCCGCGCCCTGGCCGCCGGCGTGGCCCTGCTGCTCCTGCCGCTCCTGGCCCCCGCGGCGCTTCGCGCGCAGCCGCCGGCGGGGGAGGCCCGCCTGCTCCGCTACCCCGACGTCCACGGCGACGAGATCGCCTTCGTCTATGCCGGCGACATCTGGGTGGTGGAAGCGGCCGGGGGCGTGGCGCGCCGCCTGACCTCCCATCCGGGGCTCGAGCTGTTCCCCAAGTTCTCGCCCGACGGGCGCTGGATCGCCTTCACCGGCGAGTACGGCGGCAACCGCCAGGTGTTCGTGATCAGCGTCGACGGCGGCGCCCCGCGCCAGCTCACCTTCCACAACGACATCGGCGCGCTGCCGCCGCGCGGCGGGTACGACAACCAGGTGCTCGGCTGGACCCCGGACGGCAAGGACGTGGTCTTCCGCGCCAACCGGGTGCCGTGGAGCGAGCGCAACGGGCGCCCCTACCTGGTCGCGGCGGCCGGCGGCATGGAGCGGCCGATGCGCATCCGGGAGAGCGGCAACGGCAGCTTCTCGCCGGACGGCAAGCGCTTCGTCTACACGCCGCTGCAGTCCGAGTTCCGCGGCTGGAAGCGGCATCGCGGCGGGCGCGCCCAGGACATCTGGATCTACGACCTCGCGGCCGACAGCGCGGAGCGCATCATCGGCGATCCGGTGACCGACAACCAGCCGATGTGGGTCGGCGGCAAGATCTACTTCACCTCCGACCGCGAGCACACCCTGAACCTCTACTCCTACGACCTCGCGACGCAGCGCATCGAGAAGCTCACCCATCACGACACCTACGACGTGCTGTGGCCGAGCGCCGGCACCGGCAAGATCGTCTACGAGAACGGCGGCTTCATCTACCTCTTCGACCCGGCGACCGGCAAGAGCGCCAAGGTGCCGATACGCATCTACAGCGACCTGCCGCAGACGCTGCCGTACTGGAAGAACGTCCGCGCCAACATCGAGGCGGCCGATGTCTCGCCGACCGGCAAGCGCGCCCTGTTCGCCGCGCGCGGCGAGATCCTCACCGTGCCGGCGGAGAAGGGCGAGGTGCTCGAGGTGGCCGCCACCCCCGGCGTGCGGGCGATGAGCCCCGCCTGGTCGCCCGACGGCCGCTGGATCGCCTATCTGAGCGACCGCAGCGGCGAGTACGAGATCTACGTGCGCGACGCCGCGGGCAGGGCCCCCGAGCGCCGCGTCACCCGCGACGGCGACATCTGGCGCTACCCGCCGGCCTGGTCTCCCGACAGCCGCAAGCTGGCCTTCGGCGACAGGAAGCAGCGCCTGCGCTACGTCGAGGTGGCCACCGGCAGCGTGACCGACGTCGACCACAGCTCGGAGAACGACATCACCACCTACACCTGGTCGCCCGACAGCCGCTTCATCGCCTACACCAAGCAGGCGAAGTCGCAGCTGTCGACGATCTGGATCTTCGCCCTCGACGACGGCAAGGCGTTCCAGCTGTCCAACGAGCTGGCCAGCGAGACGGAGCCGGTCTTCGACCCGGCCGGGCGCTACCTCTACTTCCTCTCCAACCGCGACTTCCACCTCACCTTCAGCGGCTTCGAGGTCGACTACCTCTACACCAGCCCGACCCGCGTCTACGTGGGGGTGCTGGCGAAGGACGGGCCGGCGCCGCTGCTGCCCGAGAGCGACGAGGAGCCGGCGGCGGCGGCCGGGACGACCGGCAAGCCGGACCAGGACAAGGACAAGGACAAGGAAGGCAAGGAGAGCAAGGAAAGCAAGGGAGGCGAGGAGGCCAGTGAGGCCAAGGGGGCCGTCGCGGGCACGCCTGCCGTCCCGCCGCGCGTGCGCATCGACGCCGCTGGCTTCGAGCAGCGGGTGCGGGCGCTGCCGGCCGCCGCCGGCGATTACGCCAACCTGCAGGCGAGCGCCGGCGCGGTGTTCTATCTCTCCGGCGCCGGCGCCAAGACCCAGCTCAAGATGATCGATCTCAAGGAGCGAAAGGAGAGCGTGGTGCTCGACGGGGTCGCGAGCTACCAGCTCTCGGCCGACGGCAAGAAGGTGCTGTGGAAGCATGGCGACGACTGGGGCATCGCCGACGCCAGGCCCGGGCAGAAGACCAGCGAGGGCGTGCTGCCGCTCGACAAGCTGCAGATCCAGGTCCACCCGCGCGAGGAGTGGCGCCAGATGTACCACGACGCCTGGCGGATCATGCGCGACTGGTTCTACGACCCCGGCATGCATGGCGTGGACTGGGCGGCGATGCGCGACCGCTACGGCGCGCTGCTGCCCTACCTCGGCTGCCGCGACGATCTCGACTACCTGCTCGAGGAGCTCGGCGCCGAGCTCTCGGCCGGCCACGTCTACGTCGGGCGCGGCGACGAGCCGGAGGTGCCGCGGGTGGAAGGCGGGCTGCTGGGCGCCGAGATCGAGGCCGACCCGTCCGGGTCGGGCGCCTTCCGCATCGCCAGGATCTTCCCCGGCGAGAACTGGCACGAGGATTTCCGCTCGCCCTTGACCGAGCCCGGCGTGCACGTCGAGGAGGGCGAGCTCATCCTGGCGGTGGACGGCCAGCCCACCCGCGGCGTCGACAACTTCTACCGCCTGCTCGACAACAAGGCCGGCCACGTGGTGATGCTGCGCGTCGGGCCGAGCGCCGGCGGGCAGGGGGCGCACGACGAAAGGGTGCGCCCGGTCAAGAGCGAGCAGGGCCCGCGCTACCTCGCCTGGGTCAAAGGCAAGCGCGAGTGGGTGGACAAGGTTTCGGGCGGGCGGATCGGCTACATCCATGTTCCCGACACCGCGGTGGCGGGCAACCGCGAGCTGTTCAAGTACTTCTATGCCCAGGCCAGCAAGCAGGCGCTGATCATCGACGACCGCTACAACGGCGGTGGCTTCATCCCCGACCGCATGATCGCGCTGCTCAGCCGGCCGCTGCTCAACTACTGGGTGATGCGGGGGATCGAGCCCCGCACCACTCCCGGCTTCGTCAACACCGGCCCCAAGGCGTGCCTGATCAACGGCAGCGCCGGCTCGGGCGGCGACGCCCTGCCCTACTACTTCCGCAAGCTCGGGCTGGGGCCGCTGATCGGCACCAAGACCTGGGGCGGCTTGATTGGCCTCTCCGGCAACCCCAGCCTGCTCGACGGCGGCGGCCTGTCGACGCCGACCTTCCGCTTCCTCGACACCGAGGGGCACTGGGCGGTCGAGAACGTCGGAGTGCTGCCCGACATCGAGGTGATCGACCGCCCCGACGAGATCGCCAAGGGGCACGACCCCAGCCTCGAGCGCGCCGTCGCCTACCTCACCCAGGAGCTCGAGCGGCACCCGCCGGCGGTGGTGAAGGTGCCGCCGATCCCGGCCGTGCACGACTAAGACGAGACTGAGGGCACAGGGGCCGGTGGTCGCCTGGTAGGCGGCGCCAACTCAATTAGAAGGGTTGGGACCCGGACTGCATTCCGATCACCGGCATGCCGCAAGCGCGAGCGGCTCGAGCAAGCGCAGTGTCATGGGTGGCGAGGACGAGCGCGGAGCCGGTCTGGTCTCGCCACAAGAGGGCGGTGGCCAGATGGATCGCGTCCAGCGTCCCGAGAGTCGTGGGGAACGGTTGCGCGGCGCGGGACAGCACGGGTTTGGTCACTTCGATGATCTCGATCCCGCGGAGGATCCTGAACATCGCTTCACGCCGGGTGGCCAGATCCTGCTCCGAAACCGAGCCGGGAAGGGAGGCCAGGCGCAGCCGGTCCAGGGCGCGCAGGCACTCGACCTCGACCAGCGCGCTGGCGATCCCGCGCTCGATCTCGGGCCAGTCAGCCAGCGCCCCCTCTTGTCCGAGGAGGCGGCGCAGGAGCACCGACGAATCGAGGTAGGCGAACGGGATCACCGGTTCGTCTGGCGCTCCTGCAGCAGCAGCATCACGATGTCCGGCAGGCCTTCCAAGGGCGGCGGCAGCGGGATCTCTGCCAGCGGCGCCGGCTCGGCCGGAGGGCGGATGACGAGCCGCTCGAGACCCGGAGTGAACGGCACGAGCTTCGCCACCGGCGTTCCCCGGTCGACCACCATCAGGGCTGTCCCGGACCGGACCCGGCGGAGGTGCTGGCTGAGATGGGCCTTGAGGTCCGCGATGCCTACACGCTCCATGGTCACATAGTAGTCTCGCATGGTCACATTGTCGAGCGCGGCGGTAGTGTCCTAAGACGGCGTCGCCGTGCGCGACTGAGACGAAACTCCCTTCCGGAGGGAGTGGGAGGCGGCGCCCCACGCCCGGCGTCTCCAAGGGATGATTCCGCTTGGTAGAATGCCGCGCAGACCTCAGCGTCACGTCTCCATGTCGCCCAGTCTGGCCTAAGCCGCTGATTTCACTAGAGTTTGTCATCGGCGCGTCACAGGTTGTAAACTCGGCGGGTTTCTGCCTTTGGGCGGCCTGAGGGACCCTGGCTGAGGGGTCCAACCGGTCGTTGCAATCATCGTCGGCCAACTGTTCCGAGGTGAGGCATGCGAAACGAAGGGCGGTTCATCAGCAGCTTCGGCATCGATCGGCAGGGATTGTCCGAGGCCCGCACGGCGTACTGGAACCTCTCGCCGGCCAGGCTCTGCGAGCTGGCGGTGATCCGCGACGAGGCCAAGCTGGCGAACGAGGGGCCGCTGGTCTGCCTTACCGGCTCCCAGACCGGCCGCTCGCCGCAGGACAAGTTCGTGGTCGGCGACCCGGCGACCGACGGCGACATCTGGTGGGGCGAGGTCAACCGGCGTTTCGAGCGCGAGCGCTTCGAGGCGCTCTGGCAGCGGGTGCGCCAGTACCTGGCCGAGCGCGACCTGTTCGTCTTCGACGGCTACGCCGCCGCCGACCCGCGGTACCGCCTGCCGGTGCGGGTCGTAACCGAGCTCGCCTGGCACAACCTGTTCGCCCGCAACATGCTCATCCGCGAGGCCGACGGCTCCCGGCTTGCCGCCTTCGAGCCCCGCATGACGGTGGTCGACGCCGCCCTCTTCCAGGCCGACCCGGCGCGCGACGGCACGCGCAGCTCAACCTTCATCCTGGCCGACTTGGCGCGGGGAATGGTGCTGATCGGCGGCACCCGCTACGCCGGCGAGATCAAGAAAAGCGTCTTCAGCGTGATGAACTACCTGCTGCCCAGGCAGCAGGTGATGCCGATGCACTGCAGCGCCAACTACGGCGCCACGCGCGACGACGTGGCGCTCTTCTTCGGCCTCTCCGGCACCGGCAAGACGACGCTCTCCTCGGACCCGGAGCGCACCCTGATCGGCGACGACGAGCACGGCTGGAGCGCCGACGGCGTGTTCAACATCGAGGGCGGCTGCTACGCCAAGGTGATCAAGCTGTCGCGCGAGGGGGAGCCGGAGATCTACGAGACCACGCGGCGCTTCGGCACGGTGCTCGAGAACGTGGTCTGCGACGACGACAGCCGCGAGCTCGACCTCGACGCCGACACGCTGACCGAGAACACCCGCAGCTGCTATCCGCTGACGCAGCTCGGCAGCGTCGACCTGGGCGGCTGCGCCGGCCACCCCCGGCACATCCTCTTCTTGACCTGCGACGCGCTCGGGGTGCTGCCGCCGATCAGCCGCCTCACCGGCGACCAGGCGATGTACCACTTCCTCGCCGGCTACACCGCAAAGGTGGCCGGCACCGAGCGCGGCGTCGCCGAGCCCAAGGTCACCTTCAGCACCTGCTTCGCTTCACCCTTCCTCCCTCTCCATCCGGGGGTCTACGCCAAGATGCTCGGCGAGCGGCTGGCCCGGCACCGGGCGCGGGTGTGGCTGGTCAACACCGGCTGGACGGGAGGACCGTACGGCGTCGGCCAGCGCATGAAGCTCGGCCATACCCGCCGCATGGTGCGCGCGGCGCTGGCCGGCGAGCTCGACCACGTGGCGACCTGGACCGACCCGATCTTCGGTCTCGCCGTGCCCGAGCGGGTGGAGGGAGTGCCCGACGCGGTGCTGCGCCCGCGCGAGAGCTGGAAGAGCGCCGCCGACTACGACGCCAAGGCCTCGCAACTCGCCGACATGTTCGCCGCCAACTTCGAGAAGTACGAGGCCGGAGTGGACGAAGCCGTCAAGGCGGCCGGCCCGCGCCGCGTCCACACCGGCTAACGCGCCGCCCAACGGCGCACCCTTGGCTGTTGCCGTTGCTGTTGCTGTTGCCGTTGCTGTTGCTTTTCCGCAGCTGAAGGGGGGTGGAGGCGTGGCGGGGAGGCGGATTGGCGACGGGCGGTCACTCAAAAAGGCGAGCCGCAGCCGCCTCGATCAAGCCACTGCCATCCCCGAGTCTGTTGGTGGCCGCCCGTCGCCAATCCGCCGCCCCGCGCGATCCGGAGGGGGGTCCCCCGGAGGCGTGTCAGCGGTCGTGGATCAGGGGCTTGGTGTGGGAGAACCAGAAGCCCTGGGCGTAGTCGACGCCCAGCTGCTCGATCTGCTCGAGGACCGCGGAGCTCTCGACCCATTCGGCGATGGTGCGCAGGCCCATGACGTGGCCGATCTGGTTGATCGCCTCGACCATGGCGCGCTTCACCGGGTCTCGCGCCATCTCCTGCACCAGGGCGCCGTCGATCTTGAGGAAATCGACCGGCAGGTTGCGCAGGTAGGCAAACGACGACAGGCCGCTGCCGAAGTCGTCGAGCGCGAAGCGGCAGCCCGTCTCCCTGAGGGTCGAGAGGAAGCGCATCGCGCCGTCGAGCTTGCTCATCGCCGCCGTCTCGGTGATCTCGAAGCAGATGCGGCGGGGATCGACCGCCTTGGCTTCGAGCTGCGCCATCACGAACGGCAGGAAGGTCTCGTCGGACAGCGACTGGCCCGAGAGGTTGACGCTGAACAGCGTCCGGCTTCCGGTCCGCTGCGCCTCGGCGACGGCGCCCAGCGCCGTCTGCACCACCCAGCGGTCGAGCGAGCCGATGAGGTGATAGCGCTCGGCCGCGGCGACGAAGGCCGTGGGCTCGATCACTTGGCCGCCGCGGTCGAGCATGCGCAGGAAGATCTCGCACATCGGCTCGCGCTCCGCGCCGCGCCGCGCGCCGCCCAGCGCCTCGATCGATTGGTAGTAGAGCCGGAAGCGCCGCTCTTCGAGGGCATGGTTGATGCGCTGGATCCACTGCATCTCGCCGTAGCGTTGCGCCACGCCGGTGTCGTCGGGCTCGTACTCGTGGACCCGGTTGCGGCCGCGGTCCTTGGCGACGTAGCAGGCGGCGTCGGCGGCGCTCATCACCTGCGCCAGGTCTTCGCAGCAGGAGCCGATCGGCACCAGGCCGATCGAGGCGCCGCCCTCGAACACCTGCTCGCGGAACGAGAAGCGGAAATCGCGCAGCGTGCGCCGCATCTCCTCGGCGGTCTCGCGGGCGCGGCTCAGCGGGCAATCCTCGAGCACTACCCCGAACTCGTCGCCGCCGAGCCGCGCCAGCGCGTCGGTGCGCCGCACCCGGGCGCGCAGCAGGGCCGACACCTGCTTGAGCATCTCGTCGCCGACCAGGTGGCCGCAGGTGTCGTTGATCACCTTGAACTCGTCGAGGTCGAGGTAGAGCAGGGCGTGCTCGCGCTCCTCGAGGCGGGCGCTCGAGATGGCGCGCTGAAGGCGCGCCTCGAACTCGCGGCGGTTGAGCAGGCCGGTCAGCGCGTCGTGGCTCGCGAGGTAGACCATCTCGCGCTCCATGCCGCGCAGCTCGGTGACGTCCTTGAACACCAGCACGACGCCCAGCGCCTTGCCGGCGGGGTCGTGGATCGGCGCCGCCGAATCGTGCACCGCGTACTCCCGGCCGCCGGCGCCGAGCAGCAGCGCCTGGCCGGCGGAGCGCACCACCGCGCCCTCCCGCAGGCAGGCCGTCACCGGGTCGGCCAGGGGCTGGCGGGTGATCTCGTCGACCAAGCGGAAGACCTCGGTCGCCGGCCGGCCGGCCGCGCGCTCGCGGCTCCAGCCGGTCAGCGCCTCGGCGGCCGGGTTCAGGTAGTCGATGCGGCCATGCGAGTCGGTGCGGATGACGCCGTCGCCGATCGCCGCGAGGGTGGCGATGGCCCGTTCCTGCTCGCGCCGCAGCGCCTGCAAGTCGGTGACCCAGGGTTCCGCCTCGCCATGCGCCAGCGCCAGGTCGGAGACACGCAGCGTAGAGTCGATGGATCGCACGTCGCTCCCTCCGATGAGCCGGAAGTTGCCCGGGATCGAAAGCAAGAATCGGACCCGCGCTATAGTGGCGGCGCCTTGCGCCGCGCCCGCGTATCTTGCGGGGAAGCCTGGCGTCGGCGGGGTCCAGCGGGGCGCCCTCGGCGGCGCCCGGCCCCGTGGAGACGATCGAGCCGCACGGCCTGTGATGGCCATGCGGCATGTCCCTGAGGCCAAGCCGCACGGCCTGTAATGGCCATGCGGCCGCCGCCTGGCCGGCTATAGCCAGGCGGCATTCCCCGGAGGGCTTTCCCCTGAGGGCTCGTCCCTGAGGCCAAGATGACCAGAGAGCTGCTTAGCCCGCCGGCGGTGGTGCCCGAGGCAGGGTGGACGCCGATCGATCCGTTCCGACTCGAGGGGTTCGTCGGCGCGTTCGTGACCGGCGGCCTGGAATCACCGGCAGGCGACCGGCTGCGGGTGCGCTACTTCCTGCGCGCGGGCGACGGCAGGCTGGTGGGCCGGGCGTGGTTCGGGCCGGGCGCGCAGGGGCCTCCCGGCCACGCGCACGGCGGCGCCATCGCCGCCGTGCTCGACGAGGCGATGGGCGCCGCCGCCTGGGTCGCCGGCCACATCGCGGTGGCGGCGCGCCTCGACACCAGCTTCCAGCGCATGGTGCCGCTCGGCACCGACGCCACGCTGGAGGCGTGGGTGGAGCGGGAGGAGGGGCGCAAGATCTGGACCACCGGGCGGCTTATGGACGGCGCCGGCGAGCCCTTCGCCGCCGCCTCGGGGCTGTTCATCGAGCTGCCGCCCGAGCGCCTCCGGCCGCTGCTCGAGCACGCGGCCGCCTCCCTGGGCGTCGATCCCGAGCAGCTGCTCAGGGACGCCAAGCGATAGGCGTCGATCCCGGGCAGCTGCTCACGGCCGCCAGACGGTAGTCAGCCACCAGCGGTTCCGCTCCGCGAGCGGATTAGCGAAGAGGCGCGCCGCGCCCAGTCGCAGCTCGACGGCTGGCAGGCGCACCAGCGGCACCGGCGGCGTGGCGATGCGGAGCTCGAGGCCGGCCAGGGTGACCTCCGCCGGACGCGGCAGGAGGCCGCCCCACAGGCGGTGGCGCTCGAAGAACAGCGGCATGGGTAGCAGGCCGAGCTCGAGCGCGGCGCGCTCCGTTTCGTGCTCGGCCCCGAGGAGGGTCGCCGCCGGCAGCGCCGGCGAGACGATGCGCGGGGCGAGGGCCGCCTCCGGCAGCAGGCTGCTGGCGGGCCCGCCGAGCTGGTAGAGGTCGAAGGCGCGGAGGACGCGCCGCGAGCCGTCGCGGCGCCAGCCCAGCTCGAGCCGCGAGTGCTCGCCGCGGATCGCGAGGCCGGCCTCGCCGCCGTAACGCTCCCAGCCGTCGCCGCCGGTGCGGCCGGCCGCGAGGCGGGCCTCGAGGCTCGATTCCAGGCGCCAGCGGCCGTAACGGCGGGACCAGCGCCAGGCGCCCTCGACCCCGGCGACCGCCTCGTGCGCGGCGGTGCGGTCGGCGGCAAGGCTGGCCGCGGCGGGCGCGGTGGCTGGGCTGGCGGCGGCGGGTGCGGCGGCGGCACTGGCGGCAGCGGCGGTGCTGGACGCGGCGGGCGCCGTGGCGAGGCTGGAGGAACCAGACACGGTACTCGCGGCGGCGTCACTGGACGCGGCGCCGGCGGCGTCCGCGGCGGCGGCGAGGCGCTGCCAGAGCAGGCTGGCGCGCAGCCGGAGGCGCTGGCCGGCAGCCTGCCGGCGCCATTCGGCGGCGACGGCGAGGCCGCGGCGCTCGCGATCGAGCGTGTCCGTCGCCGGTGCCGCCGCTGGCGGCGGCCCGGCCTGGCGCGATGGCAGCTCGCGCACGTCGAAGACGTGCAGGCCGACGTCGATGGGCCAGCCCCGGAAGCTGCCGGCGAGGGCGCCGCCGCGCGCCGCCCCCGGGCTCCCGATCCCCGCCAGGGCGAGGAGGTCCAGGCGCCCGATGAGGTCGCCGGTGCGCAGGCCCAGCTCGAGCGTGCCGCCGGCGTTGCCGGCGGCGCCGCCGATCAGCGGCAGCAGCTCCTGGCGGCCGGCGCCGTAGGGCCGGTCGGCGGCCGGGGGTGGGGAGCTGGGGAGATCAGGCTGGCCGGCGGGCGGCGGCGAGGATCCAGCACGGTCTGTCCCGCCGGCCCGGTCGGCAGGCGGCGCCGAGGAGGCGGCGGCGGGGCCGGACTGCAAGGACGGCGGTGCAGAGCCAGACGCCGGACGCACCGCCGGCGCCAGGTCGCTCGGCATCGGCACCTCGGCCAGCGGCGGCCGCGGCGCCGTCAGGTCGAGGCGGCGCAGGTCGAGGCCGTCGGGCTCCAGGCTGAGATAGAAGAGCGCCTTGCCGTCGGGCGTCGGCGCCGGGGCGAAGGCGCCGCCCTGGGTGCGGGTCAGGGCGCGCGGCGGCGCTGCCGTTGGCTCGGCCTCCCGCTCGCCGGCGCCCGCCGCGAAGGCATAGAGATCGATGAAGCCGCCGCGGCCGACCACGCCGTAGAGGGTGCGGCCGTCCGGGCTCCAGGCGGGCGATGCGGCGGTGCCGCCCGCGGGGGCCGCGATCTCGGTCTCGCGGCCGGCCGCCCGGCCGGGCCCGAGCTCCAGCACCGCCAGCCGCCAGCCACCGCCGGCGTGCACGCCGTAGGCCACCCGCAGGCCGTCCGGCGCGATGCGCGGGCGGTCGTACACGCGATCCAGGGACAGCGGGGTGAGCTCCCGCACAAGGCCATCCGCCAGGTCCACGGTCACCAG
>Ga0307479_10001368_pt1 | contig 22223 bp, 16 predicted proteins | sample atmos_gasesECM4C_FD_203743 | JGI IMG/M metagenome (GOLD analysis project Ga0307479, IMG submission 203743) | Hardwood forest soil microbial communities from Morgan-Monroe State Forest, Indiana, United States - atmos_gasesECM4C_515 | ecosystem: Environmental > Terrestrial > Soil > Temperate...
CGTTGACGGATCCCCGCAGACATCCGACGCGATCGTAGTCTTAAGCGATGACGACTATGACGCCGTGCGGGCATCGCGCGCTGCTGATCTCTACCGGGCGAGTTGGGCTCCGCGGATTGTTGCCAGCGGCCGCATTTTGCGTCCCTACGCTTCGATCGCTGAACTGATGCAGAGGGACCTCACCGATCGCGGCGTTCCTGCAACCGCCGTAGTTCGCTTCCCGAACCGCGCCCGCAACACCCTCGAAGAAGCGAACGCCGTCTCGGAGTTCCTCTCCACTCACGGATGGAAAAAAATCATCGTGGTCACATCCAACTACCACACCCGGCGCGCGCGATTCATCTACGAGCATGCCTTGGCTCCCGGCTCTGAGCTTCGCATGGTCGCGGCCCCCGACCCAGCTTACGATCCCAACAGCTGGTGGCGCACCCGCGAGGGGGTAAAGACCTTCTTTTATGAACTCGTGGGCTACATCGTGGCTCGCTGGGAACTTCGGAATAGCGATGTACACACCGTATCGGCGGCTCTGATTCCAGACTCATCCGCCCGTGTTCAGTTGGGAAAAACCGCTGCAGTCTCGATTTACAGCTAGCCACCCCTGTACTATAGTTCGAGCACGTTTTGGATACGCCTGCCGCCCGGCCGAGCGTTCCTGGCGATATGCTCGGGGAGGAATCTTTCATGTGGCGCAAGCCAGCAGATGCAAAAGCATCTTCGCAAGCTTTAGAGTCAAACGCAGCCGTTCCCGGCAAGGCGCAAGCGACGAGTCAAGCAACGTCGCCTGCTACTCCTTCTGCCGACGTTGCGCCGGCTGTCGCTGCGGTCCCGGTTCCGGTGGTTACGCCGCCAGTGCAGGCCGCCGCACCTTCCGTCGCTACTTCAGTTGCAAATCAGCCTGCTGCGCGCGGCATTTCCCGCATATCTTCCGGAATCCGCATCAAGGGCGAAATTTCTGGCAACGACGACCTCTATATCGACGGCCAGGCCGAGGGACAATTCCACTTCCCGCAGGCGAAGGTAACCGTCGGACCCAATGGAAAAGTGAAGGCTAATATCGAAGCGCGTGAAATCGTGGTTGAGGGCATCGTGACCGGCGATTTGAAAGCGTCGGCGAACGTGCAACTCGGCGGATCGAGCCGCGTGCAAGGCAGTCTCATCACGCCGCGCATCGCAATTGACGATGGCGCGCGGTTGCGCGGTAAAGTCGAAATGACGCGTGCAGGCGACGCTAAACAAGTGGAAGCTCTCGCGCCTGTTGCGCCGCCGGCAACTGTGACAACGAACGAAGCGCTGCGCGCGATCGCGCACGCGTCTGGGGAATAGGCTTACATGAATTGGACAGCTAAGACGCGTTCAAGCAATGCCGGTACGGCGGTTCAGTCCAAGCCGGGCGCTGGATCAACCGGCTCCCCGGCTTCTCCATCCGGGAATATCCGTATCTCAAACGGTCTGAAGGAGTTCCTCCAGCACCTCGAAGATGAAAAAACTCCTCGTATCCTCGATCTCGGGCAAGTGTCGCAAGCCACGCTCAATTTTTTCATCGAAAAAGGCTATCGCGTCACCACTGAGGATTCGTTGCGCTCGTGGAAAGAATTTCTGAGCGCGGAAGAGGAAGGTCTGCGGCTCGCGCCGGTGGGTAACGGCCAGCAGAAAATCTCTCAGGCATATCTGGCCGAAAAATTTCTCGAGACCGGGCTGCGCTATTCGGAGCAAAGCTTTCATGGTGTGCTCGCCTGGGACCTGCTCGATTACTTTGATGCCGAGCTGTTGCCGCGCGCAATGGAAAGGCTGTATTCGCTGCTCCAACCGTCGGGCATCATTCTGGCCATGTTCCACAGCCGGCCAGCCGAACGATTTCACCGGTATCGAATCGTTGACACGCAAACGATCGAAATGCTTCCTGCGGCGACGCTCGCCGTACACGCCCATGTCTTTCAGAACCGCGAAATTCTCGACCTATTCGGAAAGTTCCGCTCGTCGAAGACTTTCGTGGGTCGCGACCAACTCCGCGAAGCGCTCTTCCTAAAGTAACCGCAAAGCAAAAGCGCCGCAGGAGAGCTCCCAGCAGCGCAACCAGCCCTGGCGTTGTCCCGTCCAATAAGTAGGGAACATTGGATGCGGCTATGCTCCTCTTTATAAAGCCGTTTACGAGCGCTCCCTATAAATCTGTCCAGTCAGTGCAATTTCGCCGTACCCGCTGCGAAGCGGATTTTCTGCATATATCCCGTTATTTGCAGCGGTGATTTATTTCATAAAATCATATATAGCCTCAAAGGAGGTAATTCTCATGCGCAAATCTTGTCTCGGATTGTTACTCCTATTGATGTTCGGGTCGCTGTTCGTGCCGGTTTCGGCGCCAGCGCACCCGGGCATAGGCGTTTCCATCACGGTGGCGCCGCCGGTGATTCCGGTGTACACGCAACCGATTTGTCCGGGTCCCAACTACATCTGGACACCGGGTTATTGGGCCTGGGGCGATGACGGTTATTACTGGGTGCCCGGCACGTGGGTAGTTGCCCCGGCCGTGGGACTCCTATGGACTCCGGGCTACTGGGGTTGGGGTGATGGCGTCTACCTCTGGCATGCGGGGTATTGGGGACCGCAAGTTGGTTTCTACGGCGGCATCAACTACGGCTTCGGCTATTTCGGAGTGGGATATGAGGGCGGCTACTGGCGAGGTCGAGACTTTTTCTACAATCGGTCAGTGACCCGCGTGAACACGACCATCATTCATAATGTTTATGACCGGCGGGTCGTGGAGCGATCGGTAAGCCGCGTTAGCTACAACGGTGGACGTGGTGGAATTGATGCCCGTCCTTCAGGGCGTGAAGAGACGGCAATGCGGGAGCGCCGCTTCGGCGCAACTTCGGTACAAGCGCACCAAGAATCGCTGGCGCGCAGCGATCGGCGTCAGTGGGCGTCAGAAAATCATGGACGTCCCGGTGTGACGGCTTCGCAGCGTGCCGGGGAATTTGGCAGCCGGTCCGCGGAGGCTCGCAACACGAGAACGGCTACCGAAACTCGAAACCATGCTGCAGAAGCGAGAACTTCGGAAGCGCGTAGATCGACAGAGACAAACCGATCAGCAGAGGCCAACCGATCAGCCGAAGCTCGCAGGTCGGCTGGGGCGAACAGAGCTGCCGAGACGCGCCGGTCTGAAGAGACCAGGTCCGCAGAGCAGCGCAATCGGGCAACCGAGACACACGCTGATCGGACGTCGCGCGCTCCGGAAGCAACTCATCACGCTGCGAACAACGCGCCGCGAGAATCAGCTCACACAGCACATCCCAACACTGCACCGCGGACGAATACAGCAACGCATAACACCGAGCATCATAATGTGAGCGCGCCACACACGAATCACGCGCAGACGCCGCATACGGCGGTGCGCACTGAGCCGTCACGCACGCACACAAACACAAATACTGCTCGTCAGCCGAACCACTCCGAAGTTCGTTCACCTTCGACTTCGACGCACAATCAAGCGCCGCGACAGAACGTGAGACAGGAGCATAGCGCTCCGACTCATGCGCCTGCACAACATCGGGCGCCGCAGTCGCACGCTACGCAGCACGCTTCGGGAGGAGGCGAGCGGTCGGGTAGTAGCGGGCACGGAAATACGCCGCACGGTGGAAAGTAAAGCACCGAGGTGATTTGCAGTTTCGCGCTGGGGGGCGCGCAAAGATTTCGCTTGCGCGCTCCGCAGCAGGGGAGTAAAAGCAAAGTTGTAGTTGCTAGTGCACGGCAAAGGAGGAAGGATGACTCCACCGGGCCTAGAATTTTGACAGCCGTTTACACACCGCTTTTGCGGTGCGCGCCGTCGTCGATGTCTTCGACATAAACGGCGGCATACGGAAAAAGAAAAAACGGGGAGCTGCCCGGCTCCCCGTTTTTTTTATCTCAACCACGGCCACCCACGGCTTTGCTCCGAACAAGCGGACCTCGAACATGGATCTTGGCGAATACCGTCACATCGTTCCCTTGTACCGCCGGCATCCTGCCGGTCTCTTGTCTGTCAGCCGCAAAACTACTCCGCGAACCCTGCAAAACCGCTTTTTGCTGCAACCCAGTTGCTGCAGTTGCGGCGCCACTTTTTGTCATTTCCTAAGTTATTCTTCTTCGGCTTTGGCGTGTGCGGGCGGAATCGTCTGCGCCTGAGACCGTGCCTTGCACGCGGAATATACAGCCGGTAAAAGTGACGCTGCGACCACTGCGGCGATGACAATGTGGATCCGCTTGTCAATATTGGGGACGCTGCGGCCCAACGTGTAGCCCAGGAGCGTCATGCTCCAGACCCACAGGAAGCCTCCGAATATGTCGTAAATGAGGTAACGCGAATAGCTCATTTTGGCCGCGCCTGCCACAGGCGGACAAAAAGTCCTGACGATGGGAACGAAACGGGCGAGGATCACCGTCTTGCCGCCATATTTTTTGTAGAATTCATGGGCGCGCTCGAGGTGGCGCTTCCTGAAGAAATGGGAATCTTCGCGCTTGTAAAGGCCCTGCCCGGCCATCCGTCCGATCAGGTATCCGAGTTGATCTCCGGCGATCGCGCATAGCGTCACGAATATCAGCAACGCCCATATACTCGTGTGTCCCGCGCCGGCGAACACGCCCGCGGTCACCAGCAGGGAATCGCCCGGTAGGAAAAACCCGACGAACATTCCGGTCTCTATGAATACGATTGCGCAAACGAGTGCGGGGCCTCCCCACTCGATCAGGCCTTTGACGTCATAGAGATGCGCCAGTAGTTGTTTGAGCGATTCGATCATTGCGCTTCTGCCGGATGCTAGCTCCGAGTCCTGCCTTAGGACTGAACTATGACAATAGCAGAAAAAGCGTATGCCTTGGCCTGCAAGGAGCCGTCTGATTCCGCTTTTCGCACTTTCAGCCGCAATCGCCTTTGTAACTGAGGCAAATGGCAGTAAGGGACATTATTTCAATATCTTGCGGGATAGTACTACCCTCCTACCAGAGATAGCCCCCTGTACCATTGGCCAGCCCGAAGCCGAGCCTCAAACTTTCAATTGTTGCAAACAGTTTCCTGAGGAGGGGCGAATGGAAGGCGGCTACTCAGCTTGGATGGGGCAACCGGTGGTGCTTCGAGTAGTGGCGGGGAATCTCCGAGTTCCGCTGCGCGGCCGAATGCTGGCGGAAACCGACGACATCGTCCGGCTCCGAATCGCGGATAGCTGGGACATCGACATTTTCAAATCCATGGTTGTGTGCGTCGAGCATGACAATCCGGTTTACGTCGTCAACTAGGAAGGCGAGCGCATGAGCGCTTTAGCAGGCAATCGTTGGGAAGTGCGGCGAGCGGCGATCGGCACGGCAGCGCCACTCTCGAAAGATTCAGCGTCGCCTTTGATGAATCGCATGAACGCCGTGCGTGACACGCTCTTGGTTTTAGGGCTCCAAGTGGTGTTTCGAGTGACGCTGATGTTGCGGCGCTGGAACTATTAGGCGGACCATCCGAAACAAATAGAGATTAGAAAAGTTTACCGGCCCAGGCCCCTCTCAACCCCCCGACCCGAGTCCGTCGCCCCCAACGGACTCGGGTTTTTCCTTTTTTATGTCCCCGTTTGACGCCCGGTTGCCGTAAGATGGATAGGCAACCCTTGAGAAAGAATTTTCGCAAATCGTCGTGGGTAATAGGCCTTTCTCGATGTAATATCCCCCGAGCCATTAAACACCCCTAGGAGCTTGACGAATGAGAATTGCTAGCGTTGCAAGTGCGTTTCCAGAGCACTACTACAAGCAAGAGCTGTTGGTGGAAGCGCTCAAGAACGACTGGCGAAATCGGTTACCGAATCCCGCGATTCTGGATCGCCTCGATGAGAGCATGCAGGTCGAGGGAAGGTACACGGTCCGCCCGATCGATTTCTACGAGAACATGGAGACGTTTGGCCAGGCGAATAACGTATGGATCGAGTGCGCTCTGGACTTGGGGGAAAAGGCGCTGTGCCGCGCGCTTGCCCGCGCCGGAATCGAGCCGGATGAGTTGAGCGCGATTTTTGTCACCTCCGTCACAGGCATCGCTGCGCCCTCGATCGACGCGCGCCTCGTGAATCGCATGGGCCTTTCGCAGAACATCAAGCGCATTCCAATCTTCGGTCTGGGTTGCGTCGCCGGAGCGGCGGGAATATCGCGCGCAGCGGATTACGTGCACGGCTATCCGGATCAAGCCGCGGCGCTGGTTTCTATCGAACTCTGTTCGCTCACGCTTCAGCGTAACGATTTGTCGATGGCGCACCTGATATCGGCTCTGCTCTTCGGAGACGGTGCGGCCGCAACGATCGTTGTCGGCTCCGAGCGCGAATCGAAGGGGCCGGAAATTTTGGCGACCAAGTCCATCCTCTACCCGAACACCGAACGCGTGATGGGCTGGGACATTTCCGAAAAAGGTTTCCACATCGTGCTCTCTCCGGAAGTTCCTGACACCGTTGTGAAACATCTCGGCGGAGACGTCGACACATTTCTCGGCGAGCAAGGACTGAAACGCAGCGATATCAAGAGCTGGGTGATGCACACGGGTGGCCCCAAAGTTCTCGAAGCGACGGCACAAGCACTGGGAATCACAGCGAAAGACCTGGCCGCATCGTGGGAATGTTTGCGGAAGGTGGGCAACATTTCGTCCACTTCCGTGCTCTTAGTATTAGAGGATGTCTATACTCACCGGCGCCCGCCCGCCGGCAGTTACAGCATCCTTGCCGCAATGGGACCTGGGTTCTGTGCGGAACTGGTGCTCTTGAGATGGTAGGGGGAGCGAGGGCCGGGAGTAATGAAATCGGATGTCTTGGTTGTTGGTGCGGGCCCGGCCGGTCTCGCGACGGCTATTGCGGCGGCGATGAAAGGTCTCCATGTCACGGTAGCGGATGCCCGTCGCCCGCCGATTAACAAGCCTTGCGGAGAAGGGCTTCTTCCTGAAGCCGTTGAGGCGCTGCGCAGTATTGGAATTGAACTAGATTCCTCCGTTGGTTTTCCGCTCAAAGGTTTTCGCTTTTCTGATAGCTCGCATTCCGTTAGCGCTCCGATAGAGCGTGGACGCGCGTTCGGCCTTCGTCGCACCGTGCTTCACAACCTGCTCGTGGCTAGAGCGGCGGAAGTCGGCGTGCAATTTCGGTGGGGGGGGCGCGTCTCCGATGTTACTCCCGCAGGCGCCAGGATCAATGGCGAGCGCGTCCACTTTCACTGGCTTGTCGGCGCCGACGGATTGAATTCCTCAGTTCGCCGCTGGGCCAGATTCAACTGGCCCCGAATTAGCTGCCACACGCGGTTTGGATTCCGCCGGCATTTCGCGATTGAGCCGTGGTCAAAATCCGTGGAAGTGTATTGGGGCGAGAGATTTCAAATGGTCGTCACGCCCACCCATGCGGAAGATGTTTGCGTAAGTTTTTTTTCGCGCGACCCGAAATTGCGAATTGATGATGGCCTGGCGGAATTTCCCGAAGTCGCGCGTCGGTTAGAGAAGGCTCACGGAACAACTCCGGAACAGGGAAGCCTCGTCGGGCTGACGAGTTCGTGGCGAGTGGCTTCGAAACACGTCGCGCTCGTAGGCGACGCTTCGTGTTCGGTGGACGGGATTGCGGGCCACGGCTTGAGCCTGGGATTGCAGCAAGCAGTCGCTCTTGCGGAGGCATTGTCACTAGGGGATCTGGGTTCCTATCGCTCAGCGCACCGCAAAATTGTAAGCATGCCTCTGCGCATGACCCGGTTACTCCTGCTAATGGACGCCAGCGCTTGGATTCGCCAAAAGACCTTGCGATTGTTTGAAAATCAGCCCGAATTATTCTCGAAAATCATTTCCGCTCATACAAGCAAACCGCAAGATCATGCCTTTGACGTCAGAGAAGTATTTAACCTCTCGTGGCGAGTTCTTCGAGCCTAGGGGATGAAGCGCGCTCCGCGGTTTTTCCGGCTCAATAGCATTCGACGTACCCTTCCAATTATCGCCATCGCTACAGCGCTGTTTTGCGCGCCTCGCCTCTTCGCCCAGGAATCGATATTCACGCTCGATCCCTCAAAGAGCACCATCGAGTTCACGCTCGGGGCATCGCTCCACACCGTGCACGGCACGTTTAAATTGAAGCGCGGCGAAATTCATTTCGATCCCGGCAAAGGCACCGCAACCGGCGCCATCGTGGTGGACGCGCTGAGCGGCGAGAGCGGCAATGAAGGCCGCGACAAGAAAATGCATCAAGAGATTCTGGACAGCCCGAAGTTTTCGGAGATCGTTTTCGTTCCGAGCCGCATCCAGGGAACGATCGCGCCACAAGGAGCGTCCCAGGTAACCGTTTCGGGCGTCATGAAACTTCATGGCCAGGACCACGACATGGCTCTCACCTTCGCGGTCCAGCCCGGAACCCCGGGGCAGGCGCAGGCGATCTCCAAGTTTTCGGTGCCTTACGTGAAATGGGGACTGAAGAATCCGAGCACCTTCCTTCTGCGAGTCACCGACAGCGTCGATATCGATGTCCATGCCAGTGGCCAGCTTACTTTGGCACCCCCACATCCATAGCGCTCTCAAATCGACTCTCATGTCAGAAACTCTCAGGAACTTTCCGTCGCTCTGAACGGAATCTTTAAGTGTGAGCCTTAATTCATAGATATTTGAGAACGCGAGGATCCAAGATGATAAGAAATCAAACAGCAGGAAAATCGTCACCACGAGCGCACGCAAGGCTTGCCTGGTTTCTACTGGCGATACTTGGCGCTGCGCTCCCGTTTTCATTCGCGAGAGCCGCAGCAAAGGAAGTATCGGCGCTTGCTGCTTTGCAAGATGCGACTGCGAATACGCCGAAGCTGGCTGGCCACTGGCTGTTGAATAAAGATCAAAGCGATGACGTACGCCAGAAAATGCAAGCAGCACGCGGCGATTCGAGTGGCGGGCAAGGAGAAGGCGGTAACGGTGCTGGCCGTGGGCAGGGCGGCCATGAGGGCGCCGGGCGTGCTCAGCGCGCGGGCATGATGGATGAACTGCAGGCGCTAACAATCGAGCAGACCGGATCGAACGTAAAGATCACCGGAAAATCAGGACGCGTGCTCGCACAGTATCCGTCCAGCGATTCCTCCTCCGAAAAGAACGCGGCCCCGGAAGGCGAAGGCCAGAGAACCACCACGTCTCAATGGCAAAATGGCCAGCTGGTCGCCGTAACGCAAAGCCCGCGTGGAAAATCCACTCGCACATACAGCTTGTCTCCGGACGGCAAGCAATTGTATGTGACCACAAAAATGGAAAACGAACGATTGAAGGAACCCGTTACATATCGCTTCGTCTACGATGCTGCTGGTGGTGGCGCGTCGGATTAATATCAGTCGCACCCTGTCGATAGCGCGGTTTGAAACGATGATCCGGTCCGTGCCATATCCGCGAGCTAGCAGTGAAACTCCCCACTCGCTGCTTGTGCCACGGACCGGGTCGCCAATTTCGTCCGTCGATATTACCGTTTCGAGTTGATCATTCGCCAGTTGCTAAAAGTAACTCTCGCCGTCTCAAAGAGCGCCAAAAGGATAACCGGGGTGGTGGTTTATATTATTCCAGCTCACAGGTAGGTGCCGCTGCCAATGGCTGCAGCTAGTTGGCATGATGTTGCTTTCGCTCACACTGACTCCGATCCTCGCATCTGCGCAAGAAGCGGAACGTCAAGCACAAGCTCAATCCGGCGCGCTCCCATCTCCTGAACCGCCTGCCGCACAACGAGTGCCAGGGCCTACCGTGACAGGCATCGTTCGAAATCCCGAGACCAGCCCCGTACCCGGAGCGATAGTTCGACTCACAAACACCGATACAAAGAAAAGCTGGGTCAGCTGGACCGACGAGTCCGGAAAATTTGAATTTCCCGCGCTCCCCCCTGGTCGTTATCACATCGAGGCGAGCCAGCTAGGTTTCGCTTCATCGTCACTCGACGTCGAGCTTCCTGTTGTGCCTCCCGGCCCCATTCCAATGGTTTTGAGCGTAGCCACCCTCGCTCAGTTGACCGCGCCGCCCCCCGATTCCGCCAGCGCGAAGCAGAGTCACGAAAATGCTGCGGCTGCCTCCAATCAATCAGGCGCAAATTCAAATGCGCCCGCTGCCGCAGGCGGAAAGGCAGCGGGAAAGCCAACGAATGGAAATAGCGCCGGTGGAAATGGCGGCAGACAGCCGCTTCCACCGGGAGTGTCTAATGCGCTTAGTCAGGGGCTGGCTACTGCAGCGGGTCGCGGCGGATTTCAACAAACGGATCTCACCGGCGAAGGCACCGCTCAACCCGGCGAGACCACGACGCCGCAAAATAATAACAGCGCAGGGCCGCAGCTCTCAGCGGCTCTTACGACGGGTGGCGCCTCAGCGTCTGGCGATTCGTTTTTATTGCAAGGAACGATCGGTCAAGGATCGGCGTTCAATGGGCCCGCTGGGCTCGCAGGCCTGAATGCGGCTGGGCCCGAAGGCCCCGGCGGACAAGGTGGTCCAAGCGGCGCGGGTGGCAGTCGACAACGATTTGGCGGCGGGGGCGGCGCCGGCGGCGGTGGCGGAGCGATCTTTGGTGGTGGCGGTGGTGGAGCTGGGGGCGGGGCAGGAGGTGGCGCGGGAGGAGGCGGCCCATTCGGCGGCGGAGGTGGCGGGCGTTTTCTTCGCCAGCAAGTGAACCGGATTCGCTTCGGATTCTATGATCGCTACGAAAATTCCGCTTTTGATGCCAGACCGTACTCGATTACCGGCGTCGAATCGCCGAAAGTGGGCCACTACGACAATCGCTTCGGCGCAAACATCGGCGGCCCGCTGACAATCCCCCACATCTACAACGGCAGCGATAAGACCTACTTCTTCGTGAACTATCAGCACGAAAACGAACAGACCGCGGTGAACACATTTTCGACAGTGCCCACGCTCGACGAGCGCAACGGTTTATTCTGCCTCGCGAACGCAGGCGTCCCGACGCTCTTCGTTCCATTTAGCGCTACGAATACCCCATTCCCGACGGTCGCAAATACAAACTGCGCGAGCGGCGCCGCACAGCAGATTGGCCCCATCAATAGTTCGGCGCAGGGTCTTCTGAATTTCATCCCGACGCCCAATATTGCAGGCACCGGACCGAATCAGGCACAGAATTATCTCTTGCAAGCCGCCACGCCTCTGTCGAGCAATATCCTGAATGTCCACGTTCTGCACACCATTAATGCGAACTTCAACGTGCAGGTGGGCTACAACTACAACGGCTCGGGCTCCAACACGCTCGGCAGTTTTGCGCAGGTGGGCGGCACGCAGTCCACGCGCAATCAGAATCTCGACCTGGGACTCACGCAAAACTGGACTCCAAGTTTCGTCAACGATTCGCACATAAACTACAGCCGCAGCCGCCTTCAGATTCTGAGCGACAATTCCTTCGTCAACGATATCGCCTCACAGGTGGGCATCGAGGGCGGCAGCACGGACGCGATTGATTTTGGCTACCCCGGCCTGAATTTCACGAGTTTCTCCGGTTTCGGCGATCCGGTACCATCGCTCACGCGGAATCAGACGCTTCGCTTTCTCGATACCGTTACATTCGTGCATAAAAAACACACGATGAAGTTCGGCGGCGAAGTCCGCAGAATCCAGCTAAACACAGACACGAATCCCAACCCCCGCGGTCAGTTCTCCTTCACCGGATTGCTCACCAGCGAACTCGTCAATGGCACGCCCGTCGCAGGCACCGGAAACGATTTCGCCGATTTCCTGCTCGGTGATCCGTACTCCGCGTCCGGCCGCTTCGGAATTACAAACGATTATTTTCGCAGCTGGGATTTCATTGCCTTCGCGCAGGACGACTGGCGCATCAATTCGCGCTTCACTCTGCTCTACGGACTGCGTTACGAAGCCGTGACGCCTCCCGTCGAAATCTCCAATCACATCTCCAATATCGATCTCGATCCGAACATCCTCAATATCGCGCCACCATGTCCGACGTGCGCCGCACAGGTGCTTCCCGGCGCGACAGGTCCATTCAGTGGCCAGTATCCTCAAGCGCTCGTTCATGGCGACTATGGAAATTGGGCGCCGCGCATCGGCGTGGCGTGGCTGCCTCCGAAGATCAAACCCAAAACAGTCGTGCGCGCCGGTTATTCGATTTTCTACAACGAAGCAGCCTACAATACACTCGCGACGAACTACCTCGCTTACCAGCCGCCCTTCGCAACCTCCTCGACGCAGCTTACAACTCCCACTGAGCCACTGGTTTTGCAGACAGCCTTGTTGCAAATTCAAAATGGCAACGCGGGAAGGATTCTCAACACGACTGCTGTGAATCCTTTCTATCGTGACGGCCGCGCCCAGATCTGGACGCTCGGCACCGAAACAACGTTCAGCAGAAATTGGCTGCTCGATCTCACCTACACTGGAACGAAGGGCGACAATCTCGATATTCTCCGCGCCCCCAACCGTGCGCCTCCCGGGACGAATCCGCTCGATACGCAGGCAGAACTGAAAATTCCTGAGGCTGTGAGTTTCCTCTACGATCAGTCGGGAGCGCATTCGATTTACAATGCGCTGCAGGTCCGCGTAATTCACCGCTTCACCCATGGCTTCAGTTTTCAGGGAATTTATACATTCTCGAAGTCACTCGATAATTCGAGTTCGATCGGAGGCACTGCGCCGACGGTCGTTCAGCAAGATGGCAATGTCGCCGCCGAATATGGGCTTTCGCCTTTCGACATCCGGCACCAATTGCGCTTTTTCTCCGTGTACGAATTGCCATTCGGCGAACGCCATCGGTATGCGACGCACGGTTGGGAGGAACACCTGTTTGGAAACTGGCGCCTCAACAATGTGATCACATGGCAGACCGGCAATCCGTTCACGGTGCTGCTGGGCGGAAATGCCGCGAATAACTCCGGAACGGGCTCGAATTTCTCGGAGCGCGCCGACCTGTGCCGTCTCGATGGCGATTGCGAAGGCGCCGCAGGCAATCCGAACTTCGGCATTTGCGGAGGCTCGTCGCTCAGCTTCTTCAACACGAGTGCTTTCACGGTTCCCGCGACCGGTACTTTCGGCAACGAACGGCGTGGTTCGGTCGAAGGGCCGTGCAGTTTCACCTGGAATTTCTCGCTGGCAAAAGGACTTCTATTTGGCGGGAGCCGTGAAAGGCAGCATCGCGTGGAAATGCGCTGGGAGGTTCAGAACCTCACCAACACGGCAAAGTTTACCGGGCTCGGAACCACATTCGGCTCGACGCTCTTCGGGCGTGTGACGAGTGCTGCTTCAATGCGCACCATGGACGTGATGCTAAGATTTAATTTCTGAGATGAGAAAAATAGTCAAAGCAATTTCGATCACGATGCTGCTCCTCGTGGGATTGGCGATTGTTTGCATTTCGTCTGGGGCGCAAGCGCCACAGCAGTCAACCGCTAATCCTCCGACACCCTCGCAGGCTCCTTCCTCCTCGCAAGAACTCGCCCCAAATCAAACGCCCGCTATCCGCGCATCGTCAGATCTCGTCCGCATCGATGTGGAGGTCACGGACAAGTCCGGCAAGCCCGTCAAAGGACTCACGCCCGAGCAGTTCTCCATCTCCGAAAACGGCAGAACTCAGAAAATCTCGATCTTCACTTTTCAAGATATCGAAAAGATGGAAACCGCGCAGTCCGATGACACGAAGCCCATCGTTGTCGCGATTGATAGCACCAACACTCCTGCTGCGGCAGAGGCGATAAGCGACCAGGTCCGCGATCGCCGTATGCTCGTCTTATTCTTCGATTTGACGTCGATGCAAACGGACGATATCGCGCGGGCTCACGATGTCGCGCTGAAGTTCGTCCAGAAGCAAATGACCAGCGCCGACCTGGTTTCGATTGTCACCTATGCTGCCCGCCTGACGGTGTGGGCCGATTTCACGAACGATCGCGCAAAGCTCGAGAAAGCAGTGGCACGACTCACACCTGACGTCGCTTCGCAGCTCGCCGATCTTTCCTATGCCGCGGCGCAGAATGGCGAGTACGACGTGCAGCAGTACACCGGGGCGGCATATACGGCGGACGAAACCGAGTTCAACGCATTCAACACCGACCAGAAACTTCTCGCTGTGCAGGGTCTCGTCAATGTGCTCGCCGCAATTCCCGGAAGAAAGGCAGTGATTGAATTCACCGGCGGAATCACTCAGACCGGTGAAGAGAATCGAACGGAATTGCGAGCGGCCACAGACGCCGCGAATCGCGCCGATGTCTCGATTTATTCGATCGATGCCCGAGGCCTCTTTGCAGAAGTTCCGGGCGGCGACGCCACCACAAACGCAGCTACCGGCACGTCGATGTTCACGGGCGCCTCCGTATTTCACCAGACGGATGCCCGCCAGGATTCGCGCGACACGCTGGCGACGCTTTCCTCAGACACCGGCGGTCGCGCGTTTTTCGATCTCGGCGATTTGAGCGAAGCATTTCCCAAAATCCAGCAGGAGAACGGCGGCTACTATCTGCTCGGCTACTATCTCGGCTCCAATGTGAAGCGCGACGGAAGCTGGCGAAGCATCCGGGTGAAGGTGAATGCGCCGGGCGTCCACGTCCACTTTCGCAACGGCTATTACGCACCTCGCGATTTCCAACATCTGCAAAAGGAAGACCGCCAACAGCAGCTCGTCGAAGCAATGGGTTCTGAGAATCCAGTCGTCGAGCTGCCAATCGCGGTCGAAACTTCGATGTTCCGCCTGAGCAATGGCCAGATCTACGTTCCAATCGCCGCCAAGATTTCATCCACCGCACTCGATTGGGCCGAAAAGCATGGACGGAAGGAAGCCGCGTTCGACTTTGCGGCGCAAGTTCGCGCGTATCCCAACGGCAGATCCGTCGCCGAACTCCAGGACACGATTCAGGTTCATCTCGACCCAGCTCGATTCCAGCAGATCAACCAGAGCAGCTTGGTCTATCAAGGCGGAGTCGTGCTATCGCCCGGCAAATATCATCTGAAGTTTCTGGCGCGCGAAAATGAGTCAGGACGAATGGGCACTTTCGAACAAGATCTTCTCGTGCCCCAGGCGCCCACGGATCGCATCATGCTCAGCTCCGTGCTGCTATCGAGCCAGCTTGTGCCCGTCGACAAATCATCTGAAGTGGAGACGCAAGCGAAGGGCGTTCGCGCCAAGCTCACCGAATCGCCGCTCGAAATGTCCGGCGAGAAAATCGTTCCGAGCGTCACCCGTTACTTCACGCAAGGGCAGACGCTCTACGTTTTCTTCCAGGCTTACTATCCCGAAAAATCCGATAAGGCCGACAGGTTTGATCCCGACACACTTCGCGCCGCTCTAATTTTCTTCAGAAATGGAATTCAGGTCAACGCAACGCCTCTGCTCACGCCCGTGCAGGTAGATCCGAAATCGCGCACCGCGTCATTCCGGATCAGCCTGCCGCTCGCGAAGCTTCCAGCAGGGCGCTACACGGCACAAGCGCTCGTAATCGCGGTTGGCACGCAACACTCCGCGTTCGGTCGCGCCTACCTCGCAATCGAACGCCCACCAGCACTTCCGCCCGCAGCGCCGGTACCTTCTACCACCGATTCAGCGCCACAACCCAAGCCGCCCTCACCCTAGCTACTTGGATTTCGGCGGAGGTTGTCGCTTTTCTTCCGTCTTTGCCGGCTGTTCCTTCTTTTGCTCTTCCTTTTTCGGCGGCTCAGACGCTCTGTTTAGCGGAGGATGCACATCGTACTTGTCATCCGACGCTCTCGCTGGCGGAGCAAACTTCACTGCGGGATGTTGATCGTATTGCTTCGATTGTTCGCCTTGCACGTTTGCGTTCCCGCGTGTCGGAGGATTCTCCGCAGGGCGTCCGGTTGGCTGAGCGGAGTTGTTCGTCCGCACCTCGCCGCGGTTGTTGTTCTCGCGCGCATTGGGATTTGATTCGGTATTGTTTTGCTGCGTGCGCGAACTCGGCTCCGCGGGTCGCTCGGGCTTTGCGGAATCTACGATGTGCGGTTCGTGTCCGCCCGACGGAGGAATCGGCGGCGGAAGCTTGGCCACCACTTTGCGATCGGTGAACGACTTTGCAGGGCGCTGGGAAGCAGGCACCGGCTTTGCGGTGGACGCCACGTAGCTGTTACGAGTAGGCGCCAGCGGCGCAGTCTCCACCACACGAGCCTTTTCGAACTGCTCCGGCGTCACTCGAAGTGCCGCGTTTGCCACCGGCCGCGCATTCACGAATGTCTCGCGGTCCACCACCGTCACTGCGCTCACATTCCTTGCGTACGTGTATTCGTTCACGTTCACGGTTCGATTCACGGTGTAGTTGTTGTAGACGTTCGTCACCTGCGTCACAGTCACCACTCGCGTGTTCGTAACATTTACGTTCTGTATGTAACGTGGGCTGCAGCGATATCCCGGTACCCACACATCGCGCGGGCCAAGGGGAAACCAGCCAACTCCCGTCAAGCCACCGCCGAATCCGACCGTCACACCGAATCCGCTTCCGCCCACAAACCCGACAAGCGCGGGCGCATATACGGGACGCACAACGAGCGGCCCGGGTACCCATCCCCAGTAGCCGCCCACAAACGCCCAGCGTCCGTAGTGAAACGGCGCGAAGCCCCAGGGCTCATCGCCGATCCATGTCCAACCCCACGGCGCGATCCACACCCAATGACCGAAGTGATAAGGCGCCCATCCTGCCGCCACGCTCCGCGGAACCCAGACGCGACCGTACTCGGGAACCACCTGCCAATCGCCGTAATCATCCAGATCGTAGTAACCATCAATATCGCGCGACACATACTGAGCGGACGCTGAACGATTTTCGCGTTGGTCGCGTTGCTGGCACCAGCTTTCGAAATCATCAAAACCGGGTGCCGGCTGCGCATCGTAAGAGAGCTCGTCCGTCCCGCCAAATATGTACTGCTGGCCGGGACCGAGGTCGTAAGATTCACCGCCGCCGGTTACCTGTCCCCCGCCTTCTCTCACGATGATCAACGTCGAATCGCCGTTTGCATCCGTCTCGATTCGATACTCACCGCCCGCGGTTAGCGTGAAAGCGAGATTGGGCGTATCGATTTCAACCGCATTGCCGGGTTCGTAGCGGCGAAGATGCACTTCAATGGTGCCCTGCGCGAGTTGAATCTGAACAGTGCGATCGTCGAGATTCAGAAACGAGATACCGGTCTCGCTCGCCATGCGAATCGCGAGACTCCCGACGTGAACTTCGCCAAGAGAATCCTTGTCGACCCACAGATTGTCGCCAGTCGTAAGCGGGCGGCTGGGATTTGCATCTATCCATTCCTGCGTGCCGGAAGCCTCAAACGAAACCGACCCTTGCATGAAATTGAGCCTCGCTACGCGGCTGGGAGGATCGTCCTGCGCGCCCGCTTGTTTCGGAAGCGCGATGAAAGCACCGGCGACGAAGAAGAGCATGAGAAAGAGCGATAGCGCTTTTCGCATCGAGTGAATTCCTTTTAGAAATCGGTGTGCCGATAGCATAGCGAGATTCCTTAGCCAGCTGCTAAAAACAAACCACGTGAACCACAAAATGATACGAGCGTCGGTCATGTGCTTCTCTCCTGTTCATTAAACACTCCGGCAGTCGAGAAGTTTCTGAAACGCTGTGTACGATAGAATTTTTCTCGCGGGGCATCGTTATTTGTTTGAAATTTTCTATCTAAAAAAACGACCCAGGGCCTCGCTTACTCGAGTACGCGAAACCCTGGGGTATGAGAATTATGAATCCTCGTTATTTGTATTAATGCTTGTGACTTCCACCGCCACCGCCGCCGTGCGAACCGCCACCGCCGCGATATCCTCCGCCACCCGAATTTCCGCGCGACCCACCGTACCCTCCGCCACCATTGCGCGGCGTAACGATCGGCTGTCTCATATTGAGCGGAGGCCTGCTACCGCCTCCTGGATAGCCTCCGCGCGATGCGGAATTGGGTGACTGATACTGCCGGGATCCTCCGTTCGGCGCTCCGAAGCCGCCGCGATTCCCTGGATTACTCGTTGTTGGGCCGCGCATGTTCGGCTGTGAATTGGGCGGCTGATATGGCCGAGATCCGGAATTCGGCGCTCCGAAACCGCCGCGATTTCCTGGATTGTTCGTCGTTGGGCCGCGCATATTCGGTTGCGAATTGGGCGGCTGGTACGTTCGAGTCGTTGTATTCGGCGCTCCGTAGCCGCTGCGATTGCCGGGATTCCCCGTCGCTCCACGATTATTCGACGGAGCGTTTGGCGCTGCGCGATTTGCTCCTGACGAAGACGGAGGCGTGAACGTGTGGAAGCCTGGACGCGCGGTGGAGTTTGATGCTCCGCCGCGATTTCCTGCGTTTATGTTCGGTTGCGCCGAGCGCGTGCTATTCGAGTAGCCGCCATTGTTGCGCTGGTTCGACGTCGCGCCATATCCGCGCGACGGCTGCGCAGTTCCGCCGGAATTACGCGATGGAGAATAAAAACGCTGCGAATTCGACGTCGCGTTGCGAATAGTCGCGGGGCTGGCCTCTCGGCTCGACGCGCTGTAGCTGCCGCGCCCCGGATTCACCGGCATTTTGCCCGAGACCATGCTCGCGTTTCGGAGTTCCCCGGCACTAAGTCCGCTCTGGTGCGCGGGCACGGTGCCGCGCCCGAAACTCCGGCTGTCCATGGAGCTCACTCCTGAGCGAACGTGATCGTTTCGGAAAGCTGCGTTCACGTTAGAGAATCCACGCCCACCACCACGAAGCGGCGCCCATCCGTTATGAAAATTGTTGGCGTTGTTGAAGCTCGCAGCGCGGTAGCTGCCGCCATAGCGTCCGTACCACGGGTGATACCAGTCGCCGGGGCCGCACGGCAGCCAGCCGACATGACCGAAACCAAATCCGAATCCAAAGCCGACTCCAAACCCAACGCCGCCTCCGAATCCGAAGAACGAGACGTAAGCGGGCGCCCACACAGGATAGTAAGCGGGGTACGTCGCTACCGGCCCCGGCCACCACGCCCAACCTGCGCCATAGGGCAGCCAGCGGCCATAGTGATAAGGAGCCCAGCCCCACGGCTCATAGGAAACCCAGGTCCAACCGAAATAGGGCTGCCACACCCAGCGACCCGCGCGATAAGGCGCCCATCCCGCAGCAACATTCGGGACCCACACTCGACCGTAATCAGGAACCGTCGTCCATCGGCCGTAAGGATCGAGATCCTGCGAACCGGTGTAATAGCGATTCGTGTTGCGCGAGCCTTCGGAATTCGCAAAGGCCCTGCTGCGCTCGCTATTCCAGTTGTCCCAATCGTCGCGAGAAGGAGCTTGCGCAACTTTGTACTGCGGATTGTCGGTCCCGGCGACGGTGATCATCTGTCCAGCGTCGACGCGCGTAGAACCTTGGGGAGTGGAAATATCCGCCGAGCCGCGGCGAACGACCACCTGTGTCTCGGCATCGGAATTCACGAGGATGCGAAATTCCCCTTCGCCAAATGGACGGATCGACGCATTGGGCGTGTCAATCTCTGAGGACGCTTCTGCGCCGCGGTTCACTGTGTACGTCGCCAGCCCCTCGCCAACCTGAAGCAGAATTTGGGATCGCGTGAGGGTGGCGATTTTTACGGTGACTCGGTCGGAAATGCGCAGCGTGTCTGCATAGTCAAGCTGCAGTTCGGCGCGAGAACTGTCGCCGGTTGAAATACGGTCGCCCTGAGAAATCGGAGTATTCACGATCGCGGCCACCCATTCTCCGTTGTCACCTCGCTGCGTCGAGACATCGCCGCGAATCCAGCTGACACGCGCAACGCCAGGCTGCGTGGTAGCTTGTTGCTGCTGTTCCTGCTGACTTGCTTGCTCCGACTGCTGATTCGCAGCTTCATCTTGAATTTGAATCTGGTCAGACTGATTCTGGTCGGGCGGAGGCGGCGCGTCGTCATCCTGTGCCTGCTGCTGCGCTTGCCGATCGTCCTGCGGCGGCGGAGAATCCTGCGCGCGCACAGCGCCCGCTGCGCCGAGAAGAAAGATTGTTGCGAAGATTGCGAGATACCGTTTCATGGTCACCTTCCGGCAGTCAACTGCCGGGAACAGCAGACGCCGCGAATGTAAATGCAGGCTGGTTGCCAAAGGGAACGAATCGAGGTTGGCTGTAAGACTTGTTGAATCAGCTAGTTAAGCGGCATCTCGATCGGTGCTCGAGCGGCAGTTTCGGTTGTCGGTGGTGCATATCAAGCGACGCTGGTGGTTTTCGGCCAGTCGAGCATGGAGTTTAATGGTGTGCGATACTCGGCAAAATTTGGAGTGCGGAAATGAACGAGGCGGCGGATCGTAGTGGCATCGTCGCTTTGGCGGAGGCGATCGAACGCGCCTGGAATGCGGGCGACGTGAAATCGTATGCGTGCTTGTATGCGATTGACGCGGCGTACATTACTCGCGCGGGAATCTCGTGGAAGGGACGCAAGGCGATTGAACGAGGGCACGCGGCGGCGTTTCGAGGTGACCTGAAGGGAACTGTGCTGAAAGTTCGAATCAAGCGGCTTCGGTTTTTGACGCCAAAGAGCGCGGTGGCGCATTGTGCGATTGAACTGAGTAGAGGAACGCGAAGAGACCCGCGCAAGGTTCACGCCGTCACCCGATTCGAGCTGCGAAAAAACCGGGCTCGTTGGGAAATCGTGGCGGCGCGAACGCGCGAGATTCCAGCGCGCCGAAAATGACAGACTGAATTTTGCGGGCAGCTGGCTACTCTTTTTCGGGTGGGTCGGGGACGCCGATTTTCGAGAGGCGGTAGCGGAGAGCGTTGCGCGAAAGCCCCAGGGCGCGCGCGGCTTGGCTCTTGTTTCCATTGGCTTGTTTGAGGGCTTCGCGAATGGCTTCATCTTCCCACTGATCGAGCGTCATGCCAGCGGGAAGTACCGCTGGGGCTCCTGCGACGGCGCGATGCGACGGCGGGTCGAGGTGAATGTCCGCGGCATCGAGCGTGGAACCGGCGGAGAGCGTGACGCCGCGCTCGATGATGTTTTCAAGTTCGCGCACGTTGCCCGGCCAATGGAAATCGAGCAGCAGCTTCATGGCGGCGGGCGTGATGCCGCGAATGGGCTTGCCAGATTCGCGAGCGAATTTTTCAAGGAAGAAGTTCGCGAGAGCGGGGATGTCTTCCTTGTGGTCGCGGAGCGGGGGAATATCGATCGCGACCACGTTGAGGCGGTAGTAAAGGTCTTCGCGAAACGTGCCGTCCTCGAGCGCGGCGCGAAGATCGCGGTTTGTGGCGGCGATCAATCGGACGTCCACTTTCAGAGTTTTCGTGCCGCCAAGCCGTTCGAATTCGCGTTCCTGCAGGACGCGCAGAAGTTTCACTTGGATGGCGGGCGGGACATCTCCAATTTCGTCGAGGAACAGCGTACCTTTATCGGCCAGCTCGAATTTACCCGGCTTGCTTCCGGTAGCGCCCGAGAACGCGCCCTTCTCGTAACCAAAGAGTTCGCTTTCGAGAAGATTTTCGGGAATGGCGGTGCTATTGATTTTCACGAAGGGGCCGGAAGCGCGGTTCGAATGCTGGTGAATCGCGCGCGCGATCAGATCTTTTCCGACGCCGCTTTCACCGCCGAGCAGAACAGTCGAATTGGTTGGCGCGACACGCTCGACGAGCGCGAGCACGGCTTGCATTTTCGCGCTTTGCGCAACGATGTTGTCGTATTTGTATCGTTCGCCGAGGGCCTCGCGCAGATTACGATTTTCTTCACGCAACTGGCGCGAATCCAGTTCCTTGCGGATTACCAGCACAAGCTCGGCGAGCGAGAACGGTTTCAAAACGTAGTCGCTGGCGCCGATCTTCATCGCTTCGACGGCGGATTCAACCGTGCCAAAAGCGGTCATGATGATGATGGGTATGGCTGCGTTTGCGCGTTTGACAGCTTGCAGGAATTCTATGCCGCTCATGCCGGGTAGTTTGAGGTCGGTGACGATCAGGTCGAACTGGTTGGTATTGAGGAGTTTGAGGGCGGTTTCGGCGTCGGCGACGGTCTGGGCGCGAAAGTCCTGGTCCGCGAGCTCCAGCTCGAGGAGGCGGCGCATTTTGGCTTCGTCTTCGACGACGAGGATGGAGGGCTTTTCGCTCATTTTCCGGGTCTAAAAACTGCAATAAATTTGCGATTAGAAAGTGTTGCCGTTCTTTGTTTTGAATGACTTGCGGAGAATTCTAATTCCAGATTTGCGATTAGAAAATAAAAGGTTTGTAGAGGGGGTTGTCCAGCCCGGATCGCCTTGGCGACTTCTCCTCGACCGGCAACGTGCATGTTCCTTCCTTTCCGGGAGCGCAAATCAGCCCGACTCATGCTAACACGGGCGCGGCTCAA
>Ga0307479_10001370_pt1 | contig 22208 bp, 12 predicted proteins | sample atmos_gasesECM4C_FD_203743 | JGI IMG/M metagenome (GOLD analysis project Ga0307479, IMG submission 203743) | Hardwood forest soil microbial communities from Morgan-Monroe State Forest, Indiana, United States - atmos_gasesECM4C_515 | ecosystem: Environmental > Terrestrial > Soil > Temperate...
CGATGCCGCGGAGCATGACCATGCACTGCAGTTCCGCCGGCTCTTCGACTTTGACTACCTGAAAACGACGGGCCAGTGCCGCGTCCTTTTCAAAATATTTTTTGTACTCCGACCAGGTGGTGGCCGCTATGGTGCGCAATTCGCCGCGGGCCAGAGCAGGCTTGAGTAAATTGGCGGCGTCGCCCTGGCCGGCCGGCCCGCCGGCGCCGATCATGGTGTGCGCCTCGTCAATGAAAAGGATGATGGGAGTGGGGGAAGATTTGACCTCCTCGATCAACCCCTTCAGACGATTCTCGAATTCGCCCTTGATGCCGGCTCCGGCTTGAAGGAGAGCGAGATCCAGAGAGCGGATGGTTACGTTTTTCAGGGGCGGCGGGACATCGCCGGCGGCGACGCGCAGCGCGAAGCCTTCGACCACGGCGGTCTTGCCGACGCCCGCTTCGCCGGTGAGAATCGGGTTGTTCTGGCGGCGGCGAGTGAGAATGTCGATGATCTGGCGGATCTCGTGGTCGCGGCCAAGCACGGGATCCACTTTCCCTGCGCGCGCGTTGGCGGTGAGATCGATGGTGAACTGATTCAGGTTTTGCGTTTTACCGCCGCCGGGAGCGCCGGAAGAAGCGGCCTGCCCCACACCAGGGATATTGGCGGCTTGCGCCGTCTCCTGATCTTCGGGGGAGCCAGCGACGATGGCCCAGAAATTCTTGCGGAGGGTTTCCTCGCTGATTTTCTGGAATTCACGCGTGACTTCGCGCATCAACCGTGCCAGATCGGGCGAAGCCACGATGGCCAGAATGCAGAAGCCGGAACGCACCTGGGCGGCGCCAAAATCGAGCGAACCAATGGTCCAAGCCTCGGACAACATCTGCACCAGCGAGGGGCTGAAGACGGGCGTTCGCGCGTTGCCGGTCTTGAGTTTGTCGAGACTGATAGTGAGATCGCTGGCGAGATGCGATTTGTTCACTGCGAAATGCTTGAGGATGTGCTGCAAGTCGCTGTCCGTGACTTCCAGCAACTTCATCAAGAAGTGCTCGATTTCGATGTCGTAGTGGGTTCGCGAAAGGCAGAACCCTGCCGCGGCTTCGAGCGCGGTGCGCGAAGAATCATTGAGTTTGCCGATGAGGCCTTTCAAGTTGGAGGCCATAGTGTGTCCTTTCCTTTTACAAAGCGAGGATGGTGTCTTCCGGGTCGCGCCCCATGGGGCCGGAGCGAACCCAGCTGACCCATCCCAGTTTTGGAGAATCGTCGCCTTCAGGGCCCAATTCGCAGGCGGGGACTTCTGCCCGTTCAAGAACCAATTGCACTTCAAAATCAATTTCATCGTTGGAAAAAAAGCGCGTCAATCCGCGCAGTTCCTGATAAGCGGTGCCCGTGGGCAGAAAATCGAGATATTGGGAAAGCGAGAGCGGCCCGAGTTTGATACGCGCACGGGCTCCCTGGTCCCAGACCTCATTCCCCGCCACCGCACCCATTCCGAGTTGCTCGGAAGGAGTCTCCCGGTCGCCCATGCGGCAGGCGGTCGCGGGATCGAGCCGGAACCATCCACCGAGCAATTGCTGAACTTCGACAGGCACTTCGAAATATTCAATGAGGATCGATTCCAAAGCCTTGGCTGAATGGGGGCGCTGGCCAAGAATTCCCGCAAAAAAAAGAAAAGCCTCATCGGGAACAGCCTGGCGGTCCTGCAAGCCGTCTGTACCCATACCGATGAGGTCCAGCAAGAGGTGAGAGAAGCGGTCGAGTTCCCCGCGCTCGTAGGCAATAGTGAATCGGTACTTTTCCCATGCCTGATAAAAGAGAGAAAGGAAGCGGTGATTGAAAATGTTGAAGAAGTCCCGCAGAGTCCTGTCGCCGGAGCGCACGCGATCGGCGATCAGGCCGGTGTACCATTGCGGCAGGGCACCGACGGGCCCCACAAGACCGAGAAAATTGACGGTCATCTGATGGGGCTTTTTCTGATCCCATTCCAGCGATTGAATCTCGCTGGCGGGGAAAGCCAGCGAAGGATTTGCGCCGAAGTGCACAACTTCGTCCGAGGGATTGACGAACCTGCCCACGGGTTTGCGATCCGGGAAAAGCCGCTCGAGCAGGCGCACGGCTTGGAAGAAACGGATAGCGTACGGTTCCGTGCGGAGCCGGGTTTCGAGTTCCGACGGGACGGGCGCTTGCTTTAGAGCAGAATCGCCTGCCCCGCTCGTGGCGGCCATTGCCGTAGGGGCTCCTTTCGCTGCTGAGTGCGAGCCAGCAACTGACTAAAGCTGTTAATGGAAGCGTACAAACCGAGAAAATGTTCGAGCACGCTGGCGAACAGGTAGACTCCGCCGCCGACGTACTGCTCTTCATCAAATTCGATTTCGACCTGTCTGCCGCGCACGAATCCAATGCCATTCTCGGAAATAACGCGGGCGAAGTGGCGGTGACTTTTCAAGTTCAACAATCCTGCAATTTGTTTTTCTTGAAAAGCGGATTCGCTGAAGTTGTAAAGGCGCAGGATTTCAGTCAAGGCGCCCTTCCCTTCCTCGACCAGCGACAAATAGTTGAGCGACAGATGAGAGACGAGCCGCCAGAGGACACCTTTGCCGGTGGGCGGGCGGATGGTGGCGGTTGGTTTCCGCAGGGCGACGATTCGTTTCACAGCTCCGAGTCCTTCCAGTTCGAAGTCGCCGGCTTCGTTGCCGAGCGGCAAACGATAGGGCAAGTCGCGGTTCGAACAGGTGCAGTGAACCGTAACGGTGTCCACGTCCGGCCTCATGGGCCGTCCGGTAAGGTCCATCAGGGTAAGAAAAACCTCCGTGCCTTCATCATTGCTCCGGCGAGAAGGGCGACGGTTGGCGTACCAGAAAGCCTGCTGACGTTTTTCCTGGCGGGAGGAAGCATGGCGAAAACGGTAAAAGGGCTCAAATTGCAGAACCTGATGGGTATCGCGGTCCGGTGAAATGACATCATCGATGGAGAAAATCTCGAGCGAGTGTCTCCGGCGGACGTCCGGAACGACCGGATATTCGAAATCGGTCTGGTCCAGAAGAATCGGCTCCGCCGTCAAAGGAAAGAGATTGATCACGGGCGAGCATCCCAGGCACAAAGTCTTCGCCGAGACGTTCAGTTCGAGCATCTGGCCGCGCTCGGCGCGCTCGAAGTTGGAAATCAAAAAGAGGACTTCGACGCGGGGCCCGAAGCCGGCTTTTTCCAAGGCCTCCAGGCCAGCAAGATCGAGGAAAAAGAATTTTTCGGGGAAGGAAAAGTACTCTTGCAAAAGACGGTAGCCAGAGAAGGAATGCCGTGGATAAGGAAGCAGCGCCTCCTCATCGACAAATCCAGCCGGCCGCAGGGAACCGGCGGGAAGAACGACCGGCGGCCTGCGAGAGTTGGGGGCCAGGTCGCGAATCAGAATTTGCGTGGTGTTATTGCAGAGCAATTCGTAGAGGGCGTGAACGAGATTGCTCTCGCCATTCAGATAGAAGCGCAGGGAACGCAACTGCATTTTGGCAAACTCGGCATCGGGCAGACAGCTGATCTCGACACGGAGCGCCGCCACGGCGTCCGCTGCCTTGATCGCGGGCCGCAAACGGTCGGGCGTCAGCCACTGGGCCTCGGAGATCGAGAGTGGCCAGAGCGTGGTGTCGTAGCAGGTGCGGAATTTGCAGGGGTAGCCTTCGACCGGCCTGGAATAGAGCATAGAGCCGCGCGGGATCGGCAACCCGCCGGCCAGTTTGCCTTGTTCGGGATCCAGGTGAAACTGCACCACGGTCATCGAGGGAATGGGCCGGATGTAGTGGGGATAAAGAACCGTGAGGAGAGCTTCGGTGATCTCCGGAAATTCATCGTCAATTTTCAGGTGGACACGGGCAGCCAGGAAGGCGGCGGCTTCGATCAAACGTTCGACGTGGGGATCTTCGCAACGAGTAGGCTCAAGGAGCAAACGGGAGGCAACTTTGGGATATTTTTCGGCAAAATCGACGCCCATCTGGCGCAGGTAAGTGAGCTCGCGCTCGTAATAAGTGAGCAATTCATCCCGCACTGGCATCTCCCATGAGCTGAAACTCACCGCTGGAAAGCTCCAGAGCAGCGTCGAAAACAATGTGCTCGGGAGCGGGGTCGATTCGGAGCATGCCCTCGATTACGAAACGCACTACGCGCGACGCGCCGACGGCCGGCAAAACGGCCACCTTGGCACCGGCGAGCCTAGGCTCGAACACGCGCACGGCTCTTTCGATTTCCGAAAGCAGGCGATCCTTATCGTACAGAAAATTCTGGCCGATCTCGGTAATGTCCGGCACTCCGTAGTTGTACATGGAGCGCCGGGTTTCGACGCTGGATTCCGGAAACGGCTCGGGGGTGCAGCGGGTGTTCAGCAAGTTCTCGAGGTCCCGGCGAATGGCGACTTTGAGCAGTGCCAGGGACCTGGTGTGCGTCAGCGGGCCTTCCACTTTCGACTTGGGCTCATCGTCGAGCAGACGGTCCAAGACCGAGAGCGTAACCGGCCCAAGAAGTTCGCGTTTGGTCTCGCGTTCGGCCATTCCTACCTCATGCCCGACAAAGCTTGTACGGGGTCCAAGCGGCAAATCTTCTGATAGATTTTCTGTTTGGCGGCGTCGTCGTAACCGAGCTTATCCATGCAGCGAAGAAGCAACGCCAGCGGATGCGCCAGCGCCGATGACTCTTCCCACTCCTCGAGTTTTCGGCGGTCGATCTCCTGGGCAAGTTCCTCCAAAATCGGATAGGCAATGGCCTCGTGCTTGGCGGAAAGGCAGAGCGCGGCGAGTTGAATCTTGCGATGAAATCGGGCGCGCCCCGAGCGTTCCTGGGCAATTTCCCGGGAAAGGATTTCGAAGGCGTCCTGGATGCGTCCGGAACGGGCGGCCTGCTGGGCAAGCTCATGCACGTCAGGGGGAGCGCTGCCATTATTGCCCGCGGCGGCCACCGTTGAGGACGGGTGCAGCGCCACAACGATCTGCGGTTCAGGCGGCTCGGGAGGAGGGGGGAGAATCCTCTCGGAGATCCAGGCCTGTGTTTCGTTGTTGGCCGCTGGTGTGTCATCGGAAAGCGATACGGAGGCTAAAGCTGGGTAATCCGAGAGGAGCGAGCGGAGCCCCGCGCACACCGCAGCGGCGACCGCTTCGTGGCCCAAGCCTTCGCAGGCGCGAACGGTGTAGCGCTGCAGGTCAAGCCAGCCCCGGCCGCAGGGCAGGCCCACGGCAGCTTCGGCGGTTTCGAGGACTTCGTTCCACTGACCTTCGGCGGCGAGTCTTTTTAACTGCTGCCGCGTTTCACTGGGTGGAGACTCAAGCAGAGCTGGATCCAGCGAGGAGCCGCCGGCGCGTAGTTCTCCCCAGCGCAGCCCTCGCAGAACCATGTAAGGCACGGGGTTCGCCGGATTCGCGAGGCGGAGATAGCGGGCGATACCAAGGATGCGGCGTACGGCATCGTCCGGATCCGCCGGCTCCTCCGAGACAGCCGCCCGTTTGCGGGCGGGAGCAGCGGCGGAGGGCGTTGCCTGTTCGGAGACGGCCTCACCAAGCTGTTCCTCCGGGGTTTCAGCTTCCGGTTGGGTCTCTTCCGCGGGCTTCCAAAACTCCCGGACTGCGTCCTGAAGATCCTCGAGCGCCTTTTTTAAGTTGGCGAAGTTGGGAGCATCACGTCCGAACTTCTCATCACCAAGCGTTTCGAGCGCCTGGGCAGAATCAACGGCGGCGGCGAGGTCCGCCGTCAGTTGGCGATAGTAGGTCTCCCCGGTATTTCTGACCGCGTCATCAAATTCTTCCGCCGTGCATTTCTTTTCCGCGATGGCGGCCTGACGAGCCGTCGTCTTCGCCTCATTGCCTTGTGCATCGGCCTCATAGCCGACGCGACGCGATTCTTGAAATTTTAGCCAATCGAGCTTGTTCTTGGTCAGCGGAACTTTGCGCACCTGCAGGTCCAACCGGGAGCCAACCCACTCGATGGGGCCGGCGCGCATTTCGAGATCGCCGTCCTCGACTTCGGGATAGAGGGTGTCCCAGAAATTCTCGATCAGGCCACGCAGGAGGCCGAGGCCCTGAGTGAGGCCGGCGATTCTCTCTTGCGCCAGGAGCGCTTCCGTCAGCCAGGCGGCAATTTGGAGATCTTTGGTCTTCTTGGAGAGCGCCTCCGTGGCGAGCTTGGTGACCAGGATAAAATCAGCTTTCTTAATGGTGTGCGCCCAGACGTCTTTCTTGGAGGCCTCTTCGGAAAGCTGGAGCTCTTCGTCGGCACGGCGGGCTTCGCGAATCTTGTCATAAACGGGATCGTAGCGGAGGCTCTGACCGCTAGGGTTTTCCCCGGGGATGGGATTCAGAAGACCTTCAGGTAGGGGCATGGACGTAACTTAAGAGGCCGCCTGGGCGACCGCAAACGTAATCTCACGCAGTTCCAGGAGCGGCCATTCTTCGTCGTCCGCGAGAATTACTTTCTGGCCTTTGGGGACTGCTTCTTCGCTGCCGTCCTCTTCCCAAGCGGTGGCCCTGCCCAGGCGGATCGCAGAGTCGGCGCTGCGCCAAGAAAAGGGATTGAGCACGGGGAGGAGCACCTCGCCCAGTTCCCGCCCCTGAAAGGCAGCTGATGGGCGGACAAGCGCGGGAAGCCAGAGCAGATCGCGCAACCGCTTCGGCGGCGAAATATGAATCGAAGACAACAAGGAGAATGGAATCCACATATAGCTTCCGGCTACGAATAATTCGAGGTTGGCTCCAACGCGGTGATCCGAGTCCGCGAGGTTGTGGAACGTCTTTCCGTTGATGGTTCCGGTGATGTGGGGTGCGGCCGCGCCCGCCAGGGGTTTCGGATAGTCCTGTTTCTCAAACAGTTCGTGGCGCGTTTTCTCGGCCGCCAGAGCGCCGCGGTAAAAGAGGGCACCCATCTCCGACTGCGGACCGCCCTGGGACAAGACATCCAACTGCTTTTCGGCGCGGGAATAGTCGCCGGCAAAGCAGAGCAATTCGAAGAGAAAAGTACGGCGTTTGGAGTCGGTGGGGTCGTCCCGCACTTCGGCGGTGAGAGCCTTGACCGCTTCATCGAGCTGGCCGGATTGGAAAAGTTGTTGAACGGTCATAAAACAGTCACCATCGAGCTTCCGCCGATTCTGGGGCGGCAGGCGGACAGGTGTGTGCTTGGCCGGTCATGCGACCGGCCAAGCGATTCATTTGAGGCAAGCAGACGCGGCAACTAGACCTTGACGTTCTTTGCGAGGTCCCAGCCAGCCTTGACCACGCCACCAAGTCCGCCCTTTTCGTCCTGCGGCTTGTACTCCATTTCAATTTTCGAGAAATTGAGAGTGACGCTCTCGGTTGGGAGGGAATCGCCGCCGGACCCGGAATTCTGGATCGACGAAACTAGAACTTCTGAGAGAGTAACCTTCAGATACTCTTCTTGCTTGCCTCCGGCCTTGCGGCAAATCAGCGTGACCTTAGGGGTGTGCTTTCCCGTGGCGCACGCCTCGAACAATTTCGGGCTTGCCTTATCGTAGTACTTCGAAAACTGAAAATCATGCACTTGGACCTTCCCGACGCCGGAGCCGCCACCATGCCCACCCGACCCGGGTTGGGTAGCGCCGAAAGAGAAACTCAGAAGTTCAATCTCCTTCTTGTGAGAGTCGTCAAGGCTCTCGCCCTCCACTCCGTCGATCTTCAGGAACATGTCCGCGTGTGTCGTCATACCTGTCGCATAACCAGCCATATTGTTGCCTCCTCTTAAAGAGAATCCGAAGATTTGCCTCAGTCTCGTCCGCCTCTGAAACCAGCGCTGAAGGGACGCAGGTCTCGGACTTGGGATTGGCTTGAGGCCCAACCAACTACAGGGAACCCAGTTACTTTGCCGCCTGCGGCAGGTTCGCCACCAACCGCAGAGAAACAGTCAGTTCGTCAAGCTGGAAGTGCGGGCGCAGAAAAGCGATGGCTTTATACGCGCCCGGCTTGCCGGGAATCTCCGCGACCTCGACCTTCGCGTTGCGCAACGGATATTGCGCTTTCGTCGCCGCACTGGCTTGATCATCTTCCGTGACGTACTGCATGATCCATTTGTTGAGAAAAGCTTCGCACTCGATGCGGGACATAAAGCCGCCGATTTTGTCTCGCATGATGGACTTCAAGTAGTGGGCGAAGCGGGAAATCGCGAGCATGTAAGGAAGCTGCGAAGCCAGGCGCGCGTTGGCGTTGGCTTCGGCTTTATCGTACTTCTTCGCTTTGTTGGCGGACTGCACGCTGAAGAAAGCCGCGTAATCGGTGCCCTTGCAATGAACGAGGGGGATGAAACCCTGATCCGCCAGTTCTTTCTCGCGACGGTCGGTGATGGCGATCTCCGTGGGGCACTTCAGCGCCACGTCACCCTCGTCGGTGTGGAAGGTGTGGGCCGGCAAACCTTCAACGAGGCCGCCGCCCTCAACACCACGGATGGCGGCGCACCAACCGTACTTGGCGAACGCATTGGTTAGTCTTGCTCCGAGGGCGTAAGCGGCGTTGCCCCAGAGATACTTGGAATGATCGGAGCCGTCGACATTCTCTTCGTAGCCGAATTCGTCGATCGGCTTGGTGTCCTTGCCATACGGCAAGCGCATGAGGATGTGCGGGAGAGCCAGACCCACGTAACGGGAATCTTCACTGGCGCGGAAAGATTTCCATTTTGCAAATTCGGTGCTGTCGAAAATCTTGCCGAGGTCGCGCGGTTCGCCTAGCTGGGTGAAGCTCTCGAGATTCATCAGCTCGGAGGAAGCCGCCGTCAAAAAGGGCGCGTGCGCACCCGCGGCAACCTGGGAGATCTTTTCCAGGAGTTCGATGTCCTCGGGGTGCCGGCTGAACTCATAATCTCCGATTAGGGCGCCGAAAGGTTCGCCGCCGAAAACGCCGAACTCCTCTTCATAGACTTTCTTGAACAAAGTGCTCTGATCGAATTCCGGGGCACGCTGCAAATCGCGCAGGATTTCCTTCTTGCTGACGTTGAGAAGGCGAATCTTCAGCTGCGAACTGGTTTCGCTCTGGTCCATTAGATATTTAACGCCGCGCCAGCTGGCTTCCAGCTTTTGCAAACTGGGGTGGTGAAGCACCTCGTTGAGTTGCAGGGAAATCAGGTGGTCGATCTGCGCGATGCGGGCGTTGATGGTGGCGTCGGCGTCGCGCGAAAGAGTCATCTCGCCAGCGACAACCTGGGAGATGAATTCCTTGACCATGTCCTTGCCGCGTTCGCGGGCCGTAGTTTCGCGGCCAAACCTTCCTTCTTCGACGATCTGATCCAGCAAGTTGCTTTCGGCGGGCTTCGCTCCAGCAGCCTGGGCCGCCGCTGCTTGTTCCGTCTTATTCATCGGACGCTCCCTTATCCTTGCCGAGTTCTTTCTTCAGCTTATCGAGTTTCTCTGTGCTGCCGGCAGCCTCCATCAACAATTCATCCAGCTTGTCGTTGCCCTGGAGAGCGCCGCGAAGATCGCTCAACTTGGTGCGCAGATCCATGAGCTCTTTCAGCGGTTTTACCTGCTTGGCGACTTGCGCGGGATCGAAATCGTCCAAGCTCTTGAAGTCCAGGTCGACCTTGAGCTGGCCGGCATTGGGATCTTCGCTGAGTTTGTTGTCAACGGCGAAGGCGAGATGGGGCTTGAAGCTCTCGAGCACGCTGTCAAAGTTATCCGGCGTAATCTCTACAAACCGGCGATCCTTCATACGCGCCAAGGGTTCTCTCGGCTGACCACTGAGGTCGGCCATCACGCCCATCACGAATGGGAGTTCCTTCACTTCGATGGCGTCTCCGACCTCAACGTCGTAAGTTACATGAACGCGGGGCGGACGGACGCGCTCTAACTTCTTATGAATACTTTCTTTTGCCACGGCGGACACCTCGTAGGAATCAGTCTCGGGGGGACGCTCTTAGTACACTGGAAAGCCCGATTTGTGGATGCAAGTATCACACTAATAAAGAATCTGTCAAGCACTACGGAGTAGCTCGAAGGGTCTGGGAGTCCTATAACCGTCCCCTGCCTGTTCCGAGGAGATAGTGCGCGAGTGTGCCAAAGCGTTTCGCGGAAGGTGGAGTTCCGCTCCGGGACGGGCGAGCGGGCGGGTATCCCGAAAGACGAGTGGGAAGGCGCCCTCGGTTGGCGCTAGCCCGGACGAGATAGATGCGCGACAGCGATTGTGCGTTGGGGGGGCGTCCCACGCGCGAAAGAGGAAATCCTGGGACAAAATCGACACGGGTTTAGGTAGCCCGAGCGACCCGCTGTGCGTGAAGCAAGTTGTTTCTGGCCTTTGCTTTGCACTGGCGAAACGTGTTAATTTGCGCGTAGATGCGCCAACTGCAGCCAGTCATCTGGTCGAAGGGTACGTTTCTCACTCCACAGCACCTCCAGACGCGTGATCGTTTTCTGGAGAGCGTGCTGCAATTCCGACTGGAGTCCCTGAATTTCTGCCCATGGGGTCTTCATGAGCTGCGTATCGATCAGGAGACCCTGGCCGGGGGCAACATTGCGGTGACCCGGGCGGTCGGTATTTTCTCGGACGGGCTCCCGTTTGACATCCCGGACTCGGATCACGCTCCTGCTCCCAAGCCGCTGGCTCCATATTTCGATGCCGACCAAACCAGCGCGGATATCTATCTGGCCATTCCTCACCACCGCGAGCGCGGGCTCAACGTCTCGATCGCCGAACGCAATGCGGATACACGTTATGTTTCCGAGGTCGTGAATCTGCGAGACGAAAACACTGGGAGTTCGGAAAAACCAGTACAGCTGGCGCGTAAGAACATGCGATTCCTGGTGGAAGGTGAGTCACGCGAGGGCTGCACCTACCTGCGCCTCGCGCGGATCAAGCGCACCGCCGCAGGAACGCTTCAGCAAGACCCGCAATTCATCCCGCCCCTGCTGGACATTTCCGCCAGCGACTTTTTAATTGGCATCACGCGGCGGCTGACGGAAATCCTTTCCGCGAAAAGCAGCATTCTCGCGGGAGGCCGGCGGCAGCGGAGCGCCAGCCTGGCCGACTTTACGGCTGCGGATATCGCCAGCTTTTGGCTGCTCTACACGGTCAACAGTCATCTCCCCGTGCTGCGCCATTTCTACGAAACAGGGAAGGCCCATCCGGAGAAGCTTTACCGTGTGCTTTCCGCCCTTGGCGGTTCGCTCTCCACGTTTTCCCTGAAGATTCAACCGCGCGACCTTCCAGCGTATGATCACGAGGAACTGGGCCCGTGCTTTGCCGACCTCGACGAAAAGGTGCGCGAGCTTCTCGAAACCGTGGTGCCGAGCAATTTTGTCGCGCTTCCACTCAAGCTGGTCCAGCCCTCCATCTACTCCACCTCCATTGAGGAAGACAAGTATCTGGTGGGCACGAAAATGTTTCTGGCGGTGAATTCCAGCTTGAATGAATCCGAACTGGCCAAGAAGGTTCCTCAGCTCGTCAAGATTTCATCGGCTACTCAGGTCGAGCAGTTGGTACGGCGCGCATTGCCGGGAATCCAGCTTACCCATGTGGCCAAGCCTAGTTCCATCCCCGTCAAACTCAACTATCAATACTTCAGCTTGAACCAGTCTGGCTCGGCTTGGGAGGCGATCGGAAAAGCGAGAAACCTGGCCGCCTACGTCCCCGGAGACATTCCCGCGCCGCAGTTGGAGCTGGTCATTCTGTTGCCGCAGGCTGTTTGATCTCTTCCACGCTCAGGAATCCCCCGCTAACCAGCAAGCCAATCAAGTCGATAAACTCGCGCGGTGGGGCGTTCGGATCGATCCAGCCCGCCTCGCGGCATTCACTATAGAGTTCCTGAACGCTCTTCGAACCATCGCAGCGCAGAAGCAGATAACCCATCCAGGGTTGCACTTTGCAATCCATGAGGAATGGATAATCGATGGTGAGGGTGAAATCCTGGGGCGCGAAATCGCCTCCCTCGATGCGGTGACGAACAATGAGTTGCGCGCGGGTCGAGGCGATCGGCCGCGATCCGAAAAACCCATCCAAAGGGCGTCCCGCTGCCAGCTCCGTTTCCCAGCGGAGCACCCTTTCCGTAGCGCCTGAATCGACATTCGGAGCGAGGGAGCGGCGGATCGTAAAGACGCGCCTCTCCGTCTCGCGCCGCTGCACGACAACCATCCCGGTCAGAATTTCCTTTACGTGGAGTCTTTCGAATAACGCTCGCCACTGAGTTACTTCTGCTTGCCCGGTGGAACGTCTCACCGCCGAGTCTGTCGCGAAACGAACGGGGTCCAGGTTTTTGGAGACGAATACGGCAATGTCAAATTCGCCTTCGGCTTCGCCTAACCACCCGCGCAGGCGTTGTTCGAACGGCGCTTCCTCACGGTCTGTGCCGAGAGTCCGGCAGTAGAGCCGGCCACCGGGATTGAGATGCTGCTGGAGGCCTTCCAGGATTCGCCGGGTGAGCTGCTCGCCATCCTCGCCGCCATCGAAGTAAATCTCCGCGGGGCGCAGTACCGGCATGTAGGGAGGATGTGCGGCGATGCGGTCAAAATTCTTTCCCTCCACCGCCGAATACAAATCTCCCTGCACCGAAGACACATTGTTCGCACCGTTCAGCGCAGCGTTAAATTCAGCAAATCGCGTCGAACGCTCGGTGATATCGCTGGCCCAGGCGTGCTGCGCGGTTCGCGAGGCAGCCAGCGCGGCAATGCCACTGCCCCCGCATAATTCGAGAAAATTTCCACGGGCATCGTTCGGGAGAAATCGAAGAAACTCGCGCGTGCTCTTGGTCAGGGCGGGGTAAACAATATCGGGAAAAGACTGCTTGGGTTTGCGATCGGGGTTGGACCATCGATCGGAGACAATAAAAAAATCTCCCACCGGATAAAGCGCTATGGACCCGAAGCATCTCTTACTGTCAGCGGGATCATCCTCGATCAGCCCCAGCGCGTTCATGGCCGCCCAGGCAGATCCCGGAAACTGGGTCTCCGCTTCGGCAAGGGGTACAAATTCACCGAGCAGAAACAACCTGATCAGCGTGTTGAGCGTCTCGGCGGACGCCACTCTTTCCTTCAGGTCATCGGAGAGTGCGACAATGTCCAGCGCCTCGGCGGATGCCAGTCCCAATCTTTCGCAAATTCGGGACTCCCGGTAATCAGCGTTGGCAAGGAAACTTCGTAGCGCGGCGAACTGTGCGGCCGTTCCGATCTCAAGCCGATTCATAGTCTTAGCATTCTTTCAGCGACCCGCAACGCAGGCCGCGACCTCACCACGGGAGAACCGAACTCGCTTGACAACCCTAGGGGCAAACGCCATAGTTATGCCACAAATCGGGTATCCGGTGCTCTTGCCATCGCGAGTTTGTTTGTCTCGGAGAGGAACAAGGGATCTGCTCCGCTGTGTTTGCGGGCAGGGGAAACGGAACGCGAGACAAAGGGATGAATAGTTCCGGCCCGGTTTTCTCGTCCATGAAACATCTCTCCAAGGTGGTTTGGTTCGAGGGGATGTATCTTGCGCCGCACCACTTCCAAGCGCAAACACAGTCTTTTGAAGACCTGATCCAGTTCTCCACCACCAGTCTCTGGTTCGAACCGTATGGCCTGGTGGGAATCGATCTCGACTCCGAAGCGTTGCGAAACGGAAACGTAGCGGTAATTCACGCGCGCGGAATTTTTCCGGATGGCCTGGCGTTCCACATGCCGGATTCGGATCCCTCGCCGCCTTCTCGCTACATCGCCGACCTTTTCCCGCCTACCGTCGAGTCCACACTCGTTTATCTTGCGGTGCCGTCGCGGCAGGCGGACGGACCCAATTGCGTGATGGAATCGCAGGCGGAGCAAGATCACCTCAGATTTGCCGCAGTAGTGCAAAGTTTGCACGACGACAATACCGGACGGGACGATCGTCCCGTGCACGTGGCTCGCAAAAATATTCGTTTTCTCCTCGACATGGAAGCCCGGGAAGGTATGGTGTGCCTTCCCATCGCCCGCGTCATGCGTGATAGCACGGGACATCTTCTCTACGACCCGCGGTTCATACCTCCCTGCTTGCAGATCACCGCCAGCGAGCGCTTGATGATGATCTCCCGGCGTCTGATTGGAATTCTGGACGAAAAGAGCGCCACGCTTTCCCGCACGCGCGGCGGTGGCCGTGGCATGGCAGGATTCTCCTCGCAGGAGATTGCGGGCTTTTGGTTTGTGCACACCATTAATACCAGCCTCGCGGTGCTGCGACATCTTTGCTCGTCGGAACGCGGCCACCCCGAACAGCTTTATCTGGAGATGGCCCGGCTTGGCGGAGGACTGTGCACGTTCGGTCTCGATTCGCACCCCCAAACGCTTCCCCTTTATGACCACTTGAATCTCGGGCTGTGTTTTCAGGATCTCGACGAGCACATCCGCGCGCATCTCGAACTGGTGGTTCCTTCGAATTGCATTTCCGTGCCGCTCAAGCAAACGGGCCGCTATTTCTATGAGGGTGAGATCACCGATCAACGCTGCCTGGACCGCGCGCGCTGGATTTTCGCCATCCGGTCGGAAATCGGCGAGCTGGAATTGATTTCCCGCACGCAACGGCTGGTGAAAATCTGCTCCCGTCAATTGCTCCCCGAGGTCGTGAAAGCAGCGCTGCCCGGACTCGCCCTGTCGCATTTGCCCGTGCCGCCCTCCGCCGTAGCGCCGAAGGTCGAAAGCCAGTATTTTGGAGTCAGCCGCGCGGGTTCCGCGTGGGAGCAGATTGTTCAAACGCGCGGAGTTGGCGTCTACGTTCCCGGCGAGCTTCCGCTCCCGGAAATCGAGCTTCTTGTGATTCTGGATTCTTAAGAGGACTCCCATGGGTGCGACCCTATTTGGCGCGACTAGCATTCAGCCCTCGCCGCAGCCGACGAACCGGCGGCGCGACAATCTTGCTCTCGTGTTTCAAAATCTGTTGACTGTCATTGTCCGCCTGCGCGCCAACCGACAGGTCATAAACGACGCGCAGGCCTTCCGCGCGCAAATGCAAAGTGCACTGCGCGCCGCGGAAAAAGATGGAATCAGCAAGCTGTATCCGCCGGACGATGTGCGCCTAGGGACCTTCGCAATCGTGGCGTTTCTGGACGAGTCCATCCTGAACTCGACGAATCCTGCCTTCTCCGATTGGCCCCGCATGCCCCTTCAGGAAGAGATGTTTGGGCACCACCGCGCTGGAGAAGTTTTTTTTGAAAATATCGAGCGGCTCCTGACTCGCGGCGACTCGCACGGCGCCGCTGATCTGCTCGAAGTGTATTCACTTTGCATTCTTCTCGGTTACAAGGGGAAGTACGGCCTCAGCGACCTGGATTCGGTGCGTCCCGTGCTCGATGCCATCGCCGAGAAAATCCGCCGCGTTCGCGGGCCACTTCCGGGGCTCTCGCCGGCCTGGGCGGTCCCGGAAGGCAATATCCGGCCCACAGAAGCGGACCCATGGATCCGGCGACTGGCCATCGGCGCGCTGGCCAGTGTTTTTATCGCTCTGTTGTTTTTCGTGATCTTCAAGGCTTTGTTGAGCGGCGACGCTTCCAAAGTCCGGGCGCTCGCGGCATTTTGGGGATGGTAGGGGACTGATGCAACTTTCCTGGCAACATTTCGCTGGCGGTATCGGGCTGGTCTTTGCGGCCATGATCGCGTGGTTCGGCGCTCTCTGGTTGAATTTGCAGGGGACGAATCTGTGGGTCTTCCGTCTGTGCGTTTTCCTGGTGCTTGCCCTGGCGGTAGGAGCCATCGTCTGGTCGCTGCGTAGCCGGCAAAAAGCCAGGCCCGCTGGCGAGGCGTCCTCCGGCGCCGATGGCGCCCCGGGGGCAAGCGTGGCGGAAGATATTTTGCTGATGCTGCGCGAAGCGGAGGCTCGCGTAGCCTCTTCCACGCAGCTTCCCAGAGGCACGAGGCTCTCTTCCCTGCCGATCATTTTTCTGGTAGGTGATTCCGCCGCAGGCAAGACCTGCGTAGCGACCCAGTCCGGCCTCGAGCCTGAATTGCTTTCCGGCCAAGTCTACCAGGACGGCAACATCGCGCCGACTCGCTTGGCGAATCTATGGTTTGCGCGCAAGGCGGTATTCGTCGAGATGGGCGGGAAGACTCTAGGCGACACCAACCTGTGGACCCGCCTCTTGCATCGGCTGGCGCCGGGCAAGCTTAGGTCTATATTTAGCGGGAAGCCGGCGGCTCCGCGCGCCGCGGTTGTCTGCTACGACAGCGAAAAGCTCGCCAAAGCCGCGGGCCCGGAAGAAATCACGGTACAATCCCGCGCCATCCGCGCGCGGCTCGAGCAGATTTCCCAGACTCTCGGAATTAATTTCCCCGTTTACGTTCTGTTCACGCGCGCCGACCGCCTGCCTTTTTTCGATGATTTTTTCCGCAACCTGAGCGACAGTGAAGTCACACAAGTCCTGGGCGTCACGCTTCCACCGCTCCCTGCTTCCGTTACTGGTGTCTATGCGGAGCAGGAGACTAAACGGCTTGCCGGGGCATTCAATTCGATGTTTTATTCCCTGGCGGAATGCCGCCCCGGCTTGCTCTATCGCGAGCGCAACCAGGAAAAACTTCCCGGCATCTACGAGTTTCCCCGCGAGCTTCAAAAACGCATCGCTATTTCCACACAGTTTCTCGTGGACGTTTGCCGCCCGAGCCATCTCCGCACGAGCGCCTTCCTCCGCGGATTTTATTTTACCGGCTTCCGGCAGGTGGAAGCTGCTAGTCCTCTTGGCGGCACAGTGATGGCCTCGAAAACTTCCCTCATGCCGGCGCGGCCGTTTTCGGCAAATGCCACTTCGCTGATGCGCGCTGATGATTTCACCAAGACTCAATCGCAGGGCTGGCAAACTTCAACATTGGGCGGCTCGGCCGGAGAAGCCAAGAAGACAACACAGTGGCTGTTTCTCAGCCACATCTTCAGCCATGTCATTTTGCAGGACCGTGCGGCGCTGGGGGCCAGCGGGGCAAGCTCGCGTGCGAACGTCTTGAAGCGCGTGCTGCTGGCCACCGTCGGCGCGCTGGCGGCTATCTGGTTTTTCGGGATGGTCATTTCTTACTTCGGGAATCGCGCGCTGGAGCAGGATGTCCGCAGCGCCGCGGAGGCCATTGTCCCCATCAAAACACGGGCGCTTTCGATGGCTTCGCTGGAGGATTTGCAGCGTCTCGATGCCGCCCGTGCGCAATTGCAGAAGCTCGCCGACTATCATCGCCACGGGGCTCCTTTGCATTTGCGCTGGGGGCTCTACGGCGGCGACGACGTTTACGACGATTTTCGCAATTTGTACTTCACACGCTTTAAGTTACTCCTCCTCGATGGAGTGGAAGCCGGCCTGATCGAATACCTGAGAACCAGGCCCCCCGTGGCCAGCCCTACCGACGAGTGGAAGACACCCTACGATGCTCTCCGGGCCTATCTGATCACCAGATCGAATCCTGATAAGAGTACCCGCGAATTCCTTTCGCCTGTCTTGATGAATTGGTGGCAGGGCAAGAACGCTTTAGATGAGCAGCGCCAGCAGCTTGCGCGTGCGCAATTCGACTTTTACGCCGACGAGCTGCGCGTGGAAAACCCTTTTTCGCTCGCGGAAGAGTCGTTTGTTGTTCAACCCGCTCGGAGTTTCTTGAATGGCTTCGCTACCGGCGCGCAACTCGTCTATCAAAAGCTGCTCTTCAAGGCCAATCAATCTGTCCCCGGCTTCGATTTCTTTAAGGAGTATCCCGACGCGAAAGATGTCGTGACCGAAACAAAGATCGTTGACGGTGCATTTACCGCAGCTGGGTACAAACTCATGACCGCGGCCATTGCCAACCGCGACAACTATGCGGGCGGTGATGACTGGGTGCTCGGACCGGCCTCTGGCTCCCACGGCGCCCAAACTGTTTCGCAGCAGGACGTGCGCGCGCTCTACGAAGCCGACTATCAGAAGCAGTGGCGGGATTTTCTGAGTAAAGCCGGAGTCCGGCATTTTGTCGGCACGCAGGACGAATCTCGGCAACTCGATAAACTGTCTGGAAATCGCTCGCCCTTGCTGGCGCTATTTTGCGCGGTCTCGCAAAACACTTCGGAGGCCTCCCCTGATATCGCGAAGGCATTCCAGCCTGTTCAGGAAGTCGTGGGCGCGAAGCCAGCCCCACAATCTTGCCGGGAGCAACTGAAGCAGCCACCGAATGATGCCTATACGACCGCTCTGCTGGCGGTGAAACTTTGCCTTGATAGCTATTCGCTGATGCCCCCGCAGCCCGGGGTCACTCCCGACCCGCGTCAAGCCAAGCTTAGCGAATGCAATGGCCTTTCCCTTCAAGCGGGCAACGCCGCAAGGCAGATTGTGAAGACCAACGATCCGACATGGAAGGTGGACACTACCGTCATCAGCCTGCTGCTCGCTCCAACGGCACCGCCACCGAATCCTCAACCTTCGGGTGGTCCAACCGGAGTGCCGCAGTTCTGCGGAGCGCTCCGCTCGCTCGAAACCAAATTTCCTTTTGATCCAAATTCAAACCATATGGCCACTCTCGGGGATCTGAGCCTGGTCTTTCAGCCGGGCACCGGTGCGGTTTCGAAATTCCTCGATGCCAACAAAACAGTCTTTCAGTTACAGGGCTCCCAATACATCCAAATCAGCGGAAAGATCAGCTACACGAATCTCATCAATCAAGCGGTAAGCGTGCAACGTGCTTTATACTCCGGGAATTCCAGCCAACCGCAATTCCAATTCACATTGAAAGCCCATGTGCCGGACGGCAAGACGAGTGAAAGTGTGATGATCGACGGCCAGGAATTAAAGTTGACAGGAACCGCCCCAAGCTCGAAAACCTTTACATGGGCGGGAAGCCCCGCCGGGGCAACTTTGTCGTTGAGCGGCGAAACCTACGGCCAATACCCCGGACCTTGGGGCGTATTCAGACTTTTCAATGAATACACTTGGACCCGAACCACGACGGGCTTCCATCTGGAATGGCCCATCCGCGGACAGAGTGGACAAATCGTCCGATACAACGGCAAGGACGAAGTGGCGGAGTTCGAATTGGAATCGGCCTCCGTTCCGCTGTTTCAGCGAGGGTTCATCTCAGCGTTGAGGTGCCCACCAGGAGCCAAGTAATAGTACCTAACCATTCCGTTCGGCTCGCCACCACCACGTGGAGCGGTATACGTTTGACCATATCCTGTAATTAAAAGTTCACACTTCGGAACTTTCCTATCAACTATTCTGTCGCCCTTCCAACTAACACAAATATTGTCATTCTCCATCGCCTTCTGCCATCAATTCGATAAGCTGTTGACACATCAGTCCTTATTTGGGAATATCGCCGCAGTTTTGCAAGCTTGGGCCTGCTGCCCGTTCTAAGGGAGAAGTGCCACTGAAATTGCTCTTCGAATCCTGAGGGATTGGTCTGCTTTGGTGGGGTGTCTTTCGGCGGCGATGAAAAAACTCGGCAAATTCGAGATCATTGAGAAGGTCGGCCAGGGTGCCATGGGCGTCGTCTACAAAGCCCGTGATCCCTTTATTGACCGTATTGTAGCCCTCAAGACCCTCACCACTGGCCTCGCCGACGACGCCAATCTCCTGAAGCGCTTCTACTCCGAAGCGCGCTCGGCGGGGGGCCTTCAGCATCCGAACATCGTCACGATCTATGAGCTAGGGCACGAAGGCGACACTCCCTTCATTGCCATGCAATTCCTGAGCGGCGAAAGCCTCGACAAGATTCTCGATCGCCGCCCAAACCTGGCTCTTTCGCAGAAGATCGGCTTCATCGTTTACGTTTGCCGCGCGCTCGAATATGCCCACAAGCAAAACCCGCCCGTAGTGCATCGTGACATAAAGCCCGGCAACGTCATGGTCACGACCGAGGGCTCGGTGATGGTGGTGGACTTTGGCATTGCCCGGTTAGGCGAAGGCACGCGTTCACAATCGGCGGGGATGCTCATTGGCACGCTCGGCTACATGTCCCCTCAACTGTTCCGCAACGGGGCCGCCGATGCGCGGTCGGACATCTGGGCCACCGGGGTGATGTTCTACGAATTGCTGGCCTACCGCAGGCCTTTCGAGGGGGACAATGCCGCCGCCCTGATGTCCAACATCATTCTCGAAAAGCCTCGCTCCCTTGCCGAGGCCGCTCCTGGCACACCTCACGATGTGCAGGCCGTGGTGGAGCGCATGTTGGTCAAGGAAGCCGAAGCGCGCTACCAGAGCATGGAAGAAGTGCTTTTGGAGCTGGAACCGATTTGGAGGAGGCTGCAGCAAGCTGAGGTTTCCGATCTGTTGGCGAACAGCCAGCAACTTTTCGAGTCAGGCGACCTGGAGAATGCCAAAGCGAAGGTCAGCCAAATCATCCAGATCGATACTTCCAACACCCAAGCGAAAAGCTTGCTGGAAAAGATCAATGTCGAAGTTCGGCGCAAGCAGGTCGTTCCCCAATTGAAAGCACGGGTGGAGAGTGCAGGACGGCTTCTTGCGAACGGACAGCTCGAAGATGCTAAGGCGGAAGTCGAAGCTGCGCTGAAGCTCGATTCGACTTACCAGCCGGCCAGGGAACTCCTGGGCCAGGCGCAATCCGCCCTCGAACGCGCCCGCAACATTACGCAGGCTTTACGCACTTCCAAGCAGCGAATGGCGGAAGGAGCCCTCACCGAGGCAGAGTTGCAACTCGACAAAGTGCTCGAAATCGACCCGGGTAATGCAGCCGCTCGCGAACAGCTCAAGCAGATCCGCGAGGAGCGCTCCCGGCGGGAGCGCAGGAAACAGCGCGACGAAGCTCTACACCGGGCCCGGACGTTCTGGACCAATCTCCGGTATGAAGAGTGCATCGACCTGCTTCTTACTGCGCAGCAGCAGTTCCCGGGCGATTCTGAAATTACCAAGCTCCTGGAAAGCGCGCGTCAAGATCAGGCCGAACAGCAGCGCCAGACTCTCCTCACCGAAGCACGTAATCTCCTCAGCGCGCAACGATTTGACGACTCTCTGCGCGCCTTGGACCGCCTGCTCGAACGATATCCCTCCGATGCGACCGCCAAGAACCTTCGGATGCATGCTTTGCAAGGCCGCGAGCAGCAGAGCCGGGACCAGCGGCTTGCAGAAGGCAAGTCGAAGCTGCGCGCTTGGGTTAAGGAGGGGAAATATTTGGAGGCGATTGCTCACGCCGGGCAGTTGTCCAAGGAGTTTCCAGACGATTTCGAACTCGCGGAGTTGCTAGACTTTGCCCGCACCGAGCTATCGCAGCTCGAACAAAAACGTCGCCTCGAGCATTCCTCCAAACAGATTCAGCAGGCGCTGAAGGACGGCCGCTTCTCCGAAGCTATCCAATCCGCGGAGAAGGTCTTACTGGAATTTCCAAAGAATCTGGATTTGCTCATACTCCTGGATCGTGCCAAGAAAGAACAAAACGAGAAGGAAAAGCATGAGCTGCTCAAACAGCGTCTCCGAGAAGTCGAAAGAATGGTGGACCGCCAGCAGCTGACCGACGCCATCGATCTTGCGCGTCAGACGCTCGCGACTGTCGGCCATGATCCGCGCATCGCCGATTCCCTCCTCAAAGCGGAGCGCGAATTTGAATTTCGCGAACAAAAGAAACGCCAGCAGAGCGAGACCGTCCTAAAGGCCCGCACGCTGTTCAATTCAGGCAAACTCGCCGATGCCACTTCCATACTTCAGGATGCCGTCGACACCCAACTCTTTCCGGCGAGCGACCCGCAAGTCGTGAAGCTTTTGAACGAAATCGCCGCCAAAAAAGAACCTCCCCCCTTTTCGGCTGCTGCGGCCGCCTCTGGGACAGCACCGTCGGCGACGCTCCTCGGTTCGCCTATTTCTCCCAAACCCAGTGCTGATCCCGGCAAGGATTACGTCTACCAGCGCGGCACTCCCCTGCCTGAGGAATTGATTTCTCCCGAACGCGACGCCATTGCTTCTGCATATTCTCCGACCATAATCACCGGACCGTCCTCCCAACCTGTTTCGCCTCCCGCGCCGCCAGTGATTCCTCCGGCCCCCGGGAAAAAAGAGAAGAAAAAGCTTCGCACGGAATCGTCCCCCGCACCCGTGGATGCTTCTGCCACGCAGATGTTTTCACCAGCGGCCAGCCCCGAAGAAGCGTCTTCGCAGCTTTTTGCGCCAGAGGTCGAAATAGAGCCACCCGCCGTTGACAAACGTCCCCCACGGACCCCGACTACAGGCCGGGCGGTGGAGCCGACTCCACAACCTGTTCCTCAACCGTTTTGGAAAAATCCCCTGGCGCTGGGTGCAGCGGCCTTGGCGGCAGTGCTGGGGATAGTTGTGACGATCTATGTGCTTCGGCAATCGAATCCGTCGTCACCCGGACAGATTACGCA